>Ga0316231_1003486_pt1 | contig 13795 bp, 15 predicted proteins | sample TBH18027metaG_FD_206002 | JGI IMG/M metagenome (GOLD analysis project Ga0316231, IMG submission 206002) | Freshwater microbial communities from Trout Bog Lake, Wisconsin, USA - TBH18027 | ecosystem: Environmental > Aquatic > Freshwater > Lake > Hypolimnion/Profundal zone | place: USA: Wisconsin...
GCGGTATTGGTGCCACTGAATCCATAGATAGCTGCTACCTGTGCCGCTGGAAAATCTAATCCAATATTTAGGACTTTACGTGGGGGATATTTAGTACGGCCTTTATCAACAGCATTAAACAAATCTAGTCTCAGGCTAGTTCCACTACCAAAGGTAGTTATGATCACACCCGCGCGATTTGATGCTAGTCCACTATCTCTGACTGCTTCATCAACTGACATTAGGCAAGCACGAGTATTAGGATCCCAATGCTGCCAACCATAATCAAACTCTGCTGGGTGAGCATCCTCTTCTGTAAGTTTAGTTGAAGGAGCTGCAATACGTGTTTTAGCTACGCTTGCGTGTGTTGCTGGAAATAGATCAGGATTATCAATAGGCCATGTAATTTGTTGTACTGCACTTTTACCTGCTAGTAAATTAGCCCAACTTTCTTCAGCTGATTTGCCAAGGCTATTATAGATGCCTATGCCCGTAACTACGTATTGTTCCATTGGATTGCCCTGAGTAATATGTGTATATAATTACTTATCTGACACTAGGGCACAGACTGTATCTTCTGGTAGTATTAATTCCGCAGTTTTGCCTGGAAAGATTTTAGCATGTTGTAGGCTAGCTAGAGGCTTGTCATTGACAGTAATTGGCCCAGTGATACACACTACAGTTATTCTTTTATCTGTGGTGGTGATAGTTTTTTGGTTAGGCCCTTTGATTATTTCAACATTAAGTAGTCGCGTAGTTGGAATAGGATTAAACATGATCATATTTAAACTGTGTTCTTTAGTACTAGTAGTATGATACATGCCTTTGGTATCACTGAGATCTAATAACTGGCCTGTACGTTGAGTATCGTCAGACCTAAATATTTCACCATGTTCAATTGGTCTAACTTCACCGTGCCCTTGACCATCAACAATGTAAACCCATTGATGATAATGCCCGTCTCCTTCATTAAAGTAGGTAATACTTTCATGAGGGCTCCAATAGGCCATGCAGTAGATAAATCCACCAGCATTGATGGAATTATTTAAGATCATATGGTCACTTCAGGATTTAATAATGCTTCTACTGGAGGAACAGCCGGTGATGGTAGTTCAAAAGCATCAACTATTGTAGAATATCCATTCCAACCAGAAAGATCAATTGATTGGTTAGGGTTTTCACTTTGATCTCTTAACCAAACATACAAACTTACCTGTGGGCGGATAGCTTCAATAAATTCTTCAGGAGTGCTAACATTAAAGTTAGTAACTTGGAATGCCACAGCCGGATAATCATCTATGTTTTTTTTACTTTTTTCACTGGCATATTTTACTATGACACTATGCGTTGCTTGTTCTACATCTACTATTTTGATATTGATCTTACTCATTGAAAATCTCCTTGATTACGATAAGGAACCTATAATTGTTCCAGTTATACTAAATGTAACTTTTACTGAATTAACTATTGCTGGGCCAGCTATACCACCTACTCCACCTACAGTACCAGCACCTAATGTATCGTTAATTCCAGCAGTACCATTTTGACCTAAAGCGCCACCTGCGCCACCTAATCCAGTACCAGCACCACCTACAGTATTGGTACCATTGTGTGCACCTGGACCATTAACAACACCAGCACCACCACCGCCTTGGCCTCCGGTAGGTCCACCACCTCCACCACCTCCACCACCACCACCTGCGATAGTGCCGTTGTTTATTAGGGTCGTTGGGTAATCTGTTTTTAAAGCAGGACCACCAGGGCCACCAGGGCGGCCAGGAATAGCATTTACTGTAGCAGGACCATATTGATATCCGCCTTTAGGTGCATTGATTGGTTGTCCTTTACTGGTTAATTGAATGTTTTGTGTAATAGTATATGAACCAGCCGCACCACCAGGGCCGCCTGCGCCAGTAATAGTACCGTTATTAGTCAGTGTAAATATATCGCCTGTGGTCAATCCATCAATTTGTATTGCGGGAGCTTCATTAACACTGCTTACAGTAACGCCATTGTTAACTGTAAGTGAAACAATTGATCTTCCTGGATAATAACTAGTACCAGAAAGAAATGCGGCTAAATCATAATTGCTGGTATCGGCAGCAATAACTAAATTAATTGATACAGGGCTAGCGGGTACTCCAGATGATTTAACAGGGTTTAAACTCAATGGAGTCGCTACACTTTTCCAAATACCATTATTTTTAATCCAACCTTGGAGGATTTGTTTCCACCCACCCGTGTGTACAGTAAGATATGTTGGAGGAATAACAGGTGTATAATCAACTTTGATATAACCTTGCTGTTGTAAGTTGGTAGTCCAACTATAGGTCCCTTCTCCACCGCTACCATCATATTGATAATCCCACATCTGATAACCGTTTGATGCTGTAGGCTGTTGCTGTATGCTGTGATGGCTTGGAAATTCACGACCGCTACCACTGGCAACATATACTTGATAATTTGTCACCAATGATGATTGATAGACAGTATTAATAGTGATAGTAGACGGTAAATCACCATGCCACCCTTCACTGGGAGATCCATCTTTATAAACTATACCAACTGCGGCAGCACCTGCTGTCTGGGCAGCATTATATGAACCTGCGGGACTAGCATAACTGGCACCATTGGGTGTGGCAATCTGTACGATATTAGATTTATCATTGTCTACATTGCCACTATAACTGAATACCTGTGTGTCATATCCTGGTGCATTTACCAAACTGCCAAATGAGCTGGCCTGTCCATAGTCACCAATGGTGATAGGAATAACTTGTCCTGGTGTTACTGTTACTAAAGTTTTAACTAATCCACTGGGGGTTGGATATGTCACGAGAACAGAATTTACATCAGCTGGAACAGTCCAATTGACTGTACCTACGGCAGTATAAGCATTGGTTACAGAAGTACCAACATTTTCTTTTGTGACTGTTATTACACTGTCAGGAAGTTTAATCCATCCATTGCTAATTGATTTCCATGCACCTGAATTTTTAATCCAACCTGTAAATAATTTTTGGAATACGATAATCACAGCACCATCATAGGTACTGTATCCTCTTTGTGTTCCTGGATATAATGCAGTAGTCGTACCACCTGGAGCAGAACCTGATCCTGCAAGTAATGTGCTTGAAGCTACTGATGCGTTAGCATAGTTTTGCCCACCTTGACCGCCACTTGGGCCACCTTGATCATCACCTACACTGTTACCAGCAGCACCTCCATACGGGTATCCACCTCCACCTGCGCCACCAGTGGCATAATTAGCAGCAGAGTCACTACCACGTGGATTAGAACTGGTTGAAGAGTATACCCCTCCCGCGGATCCACCAGTGCCAGTTTGGTAACCACTTCCTCCACCACCACCGCCACCGCCTGCTGCTACTAGTTGGGCAACACCGTTGACAAAGATGCTTGATGCTCCACCACCGCCTCCACCATTACCAATATTATTATCATCGCCACCAATTGGTTGGCTAGTTCCTGAACTACCACCGTTTAAATCTATTATTGGATTATTACCACTACCACCCGCGCCACCATCAGTACGATTTCCTGATGCTCCAGCTGAACCAATTGATACAGTGATGTTATCACCTGCATTCATAGTGACTACGCCAGCGGCATATCCACCGCCACCGCCTGCTGTGCCAGCGTATCCAGCACCACCACCAGCGCCCCATGCATAGACTAATACTTGATTGCTGTAGCCACTTGGTACTGTCAGTGTGTAACTGCCTCCATTGAGGTATTGATAAATTACTTCATTACTCATTATAAATCCTTGGCTGCCTTGGCTAGTTTAGCCGCATGTTGATGTACTTGCGTGCTGTATTCTTTACCTATTGAATTTCTTAGGTGTTTTAAAAATTCAAAATATTTGTGTTTGTGTTTGGTTGAATCTTGTAGGGCTAATCCTATTAATTCACGTGCTGTGATGATATCACCAAAATCTACATGTTCATTTTCATTGGTGATATAGTTTGTAGTAGCAAAATCTTCCCACATGCCCTGTCCTGTATGATAAGTGCTGTTAGAGCCACCGCTCCACTCACCGCCATTTTCGTGCCATTGTCCATTGCCTGTATGATAGGTATTGTCCTCATCTGTCCATTGATCCTCTGCTACAGGAGTCTTGCTCTTTAGTGGGCGAGGCACAGGAACTACACAATCTTTAAACTCATTGGTGCGAGATCGTGGACGTTTGGTTTCAAAGAAGAATTCTGTAATCAGCATAAGAGTATTTATCAGAATTTCTTAAGGCTAGGCTATTGACTGTTGATGCGTTGTAACCACTGTTCTGTAGATATGTTGTTTCTATTAAGCCATTTATAGTGATTTTCTAGCATATCTATATAATATACATATTCTTCTAGCTGTTTTTCACTGATATTTGCAGTGGGATTTAAGTAAGGCTTATCATAGCCCACTAACATACTGGCCCAATTATATCCATTGATTAGTGTGTCTTTTTTAACCCTACGATCAATGATATCTGATACTTCTTGGACTGATTCTGGTCTACGTACAGTACGCCAAAAATCATTATAATCTCTATCAGTTAGTTCATAATGATAACGAACAAAGTCTTTGGTATGTTCTAACACGCTGATCATTTCTCTGTTCAACACATCAGCACAGTGTTTGTTCCATTCATAGCCTTTTTTGTATTGGGTAGCAAATTCAATAGCAGTAATACAGGTGATCATCACACTAGTAGCTTCTAGAGGTTCAATGAAACTCTGCCCTAGTCCATTGCTGATAACATTTTTAATAGCAATATCTTCTAAACGCCCACCACGGAATTTAATACTGCGATGCATTTCATATTCATACCCACGTTTCTTCCAGAAATCAACTATGGTATCGATAGCAGTCTGCTCGTCCATAAATGAACTACAATAAACATGTCCACTACCAATCTGACCCCAAGTTGGTATTACCCAGATCCAGCCAGCATCTTGGGCTATTGCTTCTGTAGCAGATTTATAACTCTGTAGGCCTTTTACACTACCAAATATCGCCCTATCAGCAACAAGATCCTCATAGATTTTGTATTTGGTCAGTCCTTGGTTTAATAGCCTATGGAATCCCGTACAGTCAAAGAAAATATCAGCGGTAATAGTGCGGCCATCTTTTAAGTGTAGTGACTTAACTCCTTCTTCGCCATATTCTACATTGTCAACAGTGGCGATGATTTCAGTATAACGTTCTTTGGCTACGTGCTTGCGTAGGCTCTGTCCAAATTCATAAGCATTGATATGATATGCTTGACCCCAAATATCACCAATATTAGATCTACCATCTGCACCATATGGACTGATGTTATTATCACATAGATATTGTTGCATGCCATGACTGTTGTTGAATTTGTTAATGTCCCAAGTTTTAGGATCACGTTCACGCATTTTAAGGAAATATTCAATGCTGGTTAGTTTTCTGCGATAGCGTTGCTTACCATTTTGTCCTAGAGGATTTTGCCAGGCCTGTTCTGGAAATTGATCATCAAAACTATGCAACCAACGACTGCCAGGTCTGATCCAATCTAAAAAGTCAACTCCGAGTTTGTAAGTGGCTTTAGCATCTCGCATCCAGATGCTTTCATTGATACCAATAGCATCTGCTACATACCTGACGCTAGGAGTTGTACTTTCTCCAACACCAATGATATCAATTTCATTGCTGTGTATGATTGTAAGTTCTAAATCTGTTGTTGCGGCCAAATATGATAGAGTGATCCATCCGGCAGTACCACCACCAACTACGCAAAGTTTCATTGAAATTCCTTATCTTATATTAATTATAAGAGTATTTATTGACACCAAAATTGATTGACAAATTATTAAAAAGACTGTATAATACACATATCATCAACTATATCTAGGACGAATCATGTCAAAATTCAGCGAACAATTAACCAAAATTATTTCAGATCCAATGGAAGGACCATTTGAAGGTGAAGACTTTTGGATTGATGATGATGGTACTATCCAAGTGGCAGAAAACAATGTTAAACTAGCGGCTATTATCATGCGTAAAACCAATACTAGTGGTAAGTTCAAGCAACGACTAGTCAAAGTTGGTGCTCAAGGTGACAGTATTTTATTGGGTTTTGATACTCTAGGTGATGTCAAACCTGTATACACAGTTAAGATTGGGTTTAAGGGTGATATGTTAGCCGAAGTCAAAGAAGATCAATCAGGTAAATTCTGCTTGTATATCAATGGTAAACGTGGTGCTAAGATGTTTAACAAATTAAGCTCAGTTAAATTAGCACTTAAGAAATTAGACAAGGACTTACAATCAGCGGGAAATGAACCTGAAGACTTAGATGACTAGGTTTTCTGTTGTTGGGCTTTTTGTTTCTGTTGGATCTGTTTAGATCTTACTGCTAGGCTTTTAATATCTTGAGCCGCCATTGGATCACCTGACGTTGCAGCCACTGCCAACGGAGTCACAACATCTTTCATCTTTTTAACTTGTAAAGGATTCGCAGTGCCCTGCGCTAGATCAGTTAGGCCTTTTTCAATATCTTGTGGACTGGCCATTGACCCAGTAGAAGTTTTAATAGTGTTAAGGGCTTGGTTTACAGCCTGTTGATTTACAGGATTAGCAGTTGGATTTTGTCCTGCTTGTGGATTGGCCATTGGTTGTAGATCTTCAGCTGTCTTTGGTTGTTTTTCTAATTGTTTTAACTGTGCTTGGCGTTCTTGTGGTGTAGGCACTTTAAGTTCACCTGAAGCAAACTTCTTAGCACGTTCAACATCTTTTAATTTATTAGCAATGATAGTATGTCCACGGCTTTCATCAGTTGGTTCTTTAATTCTAGTTAATGTACGAATGCCAATGTGTTCAGGATGTGGAGTCTTAGGATCTTTCATGATCTCTTCACGATACTTAAGAGCTTTTTCTTGTGTATCAAACTCAGGACCAAACTCATAGTTAGACTCCATGTTAGGACCACGACCAGTACATTGATAAGTTGAAACTTTAGGCAACTTAGCCCATTCCTTTTCTGCTTCTGTGTCAATCTTAGCCTGACGTTGGCGATCATAGGCATCATCTGCATCATCGTATGGCTCTTCATATTCTTCAGGACCGCTTTCCCAACCTTCATTAACACCTATACCTGATTGATAAAAGTATTTGATAGCTGGACCATAATCTTCCCACATTTCTCTAGCACGCATCTTACCTATCTCGTAAGCAAAGTATAAGAATGCTTCATTGTTCATGTCTAAGTCTTTCAAACCTGGACGCATCTGTTTAACTACTTTGGCAACGATGGGATCTTTTGATGCTGGGTGTGGATTTGCGGTTTTGTATGCCGCACCTTCATTCTTAGGTTTCTTACCAGCTTTTTTTATAGCGATAGCGATGGCCGCTTGCTGTGCTGGATTGCCTGCTTCATCTAATCCTAGACCTTTTTTAATACTAGGATTCGTTATCACTAGACTTTTATTTTTATTAATCCATTCTGTTTTAGTCATGCCATAGGCAGTTTGGAATTCTTTGTGAGACATTGAACGATAATCTTGTAGTTCAATATCCTTTTCACTCATTGAGCTTTCATCAGCTTTGATTGTTTTATATTGTGGGTGAGGTTCATGTCCTCTATGATGTCTCGCACCTTGGCGAGCTGGGCGTTTAGGTTCTACACCTAGGTCATCTTCATTAAATTGTGCGAACGCTTCTGCTAGTTCTTCTTCAATGGTTTTAGTTCTAGGACCTTTGCTGAGATCTTTAAGTATACTTTCTTGTTGTTCTTCTGCACCACCACCTACTAGGCGTCCAGCAAAAGGATGTTTCTTACCATTCTTTTTGGCTTTTTCTGTACCTCTAACTTGGTCACCAGGTTTTTGTCCAACGCTGGTACCAGCAAATTTATACATTGTTTCTAATAGTTGACGCATGTCCATGTTATTATGCCTTTGATGTTGCTCTTAAGAACCAAGCGTGTTTAGCGAATGCATCTTGGCGATCTGCCAGGAAGTTACTTAGGCCATGATGTCCAAGAGCTTCTGCTTCTACAAATAATGTTTTCATGATTTCCTGCATCTTTTCTGCATCAGCTAGTAATTCTGCTACCATGGCCTGTGGTGGTAACACTTCTAATTCGTCATTGATCGCTGTCAATGCTGAAAAGCGTTCTAGGCTTGCTGGAGTATAGGCTTTAATCTTACGGATGTTTTCTGCGAAATCATCTACAGCATCATATACTTCTTCATAGATTTTTTGGAATAATTTATGTAGTTGATAGAAATCCTGACCTTCTACATTCCAGTGGAAGTTCTGTGCTTTGATAGCAAATGCATATTGGCTAGCAAATGCGATCTTTAATTGTGTTGGAAACTTATCCATTATTTCTTTTTGGCCTTGCTTTTTTTAGGTTGTTGATATGTACCACCAAACAGGCTGCCTACTTGGCTGCGTTTAACCATACCGCCCATAGGAGTAGTAGCGATACCACCTGCACTAGTACCACCACCTGTGGCATTTTCTGCTACTGTAGGTTGCACACCCATTTCATGTTGGCTAGTCATGTAGTCCATAACTGTGACCATCATGCCCTTGGCAAGACTGATTTTTTCTTCTACCCACTCAGGTAAGTCTTCATTATTTCGTAATTCTTTAGCTAGATCTACGCTGGCACGCACGATAGTATGCAGGTTATTTTTAACCATGCTTACTTCACCGCTGTATTCGTCATCTATACTGAATTCTTCTTTGATAAATTCTTGTGGTTTCATAGTAATTTCCTAATATAGTGTATTTATTCTATAATAAAACTTAATTGTGTCTTTGCGCCACCCCAATCTGGTTTAGGCCAATTATTAACTCTAAAAGTTCTTAATCCAAACTGTACTATTGATCGATGGTCTAAGATGGGTTCAAGTCTGATAATATGTGATATGTGTGTTGGTACATCAACCCAAATATCTTCCTCTATTACTGTATCTATATTCCAAATCCAAGTACGTTCTGTGATTAAATCATCATTGACATATAAACGATATTTGTTACGTTCATATTCAATCCATCTAGGTTGTAGTACATGTACCTGTACTTTAAGATTAACTTCGGCCATGATTAAACAGGTTTCTTACCTTTGCCTACATTTTTACTAACTGGAGTTTGGCGTGTTGGAGCACCAGGATTTTTACGCCCAACTAAGCCAAATGCCTTCATTTCTTTGCCTAGTGTGTTAGGTTTAACATCTACAGTTAGTGCATTTTTATATCTAGGATCTTTTCCACCACGAACTACTCCTACCCCTGCTGCATCTTCCATTAAACCCATACCATTGCGAACTGCTTGGAACAATCGTGGTGCTAGCCGTCCAGCACCTGTGGCGGTTTGGAATGCTGACATGTTGTTTGCTAATGCGGCTGCACGTGCTTGACTAGCACTAACGCCTTCTACACCTTCAGCACCATCTTCACGGTCACCGCTTGAAACAAACTTAATTGTATTAAATCTATAGTAAGTTTTCTTGCCTTCTACACCATTATATGACGTTAATAATTGTTGGAACGATTCCAAACGATCACTACCCGCTACAAAAGTTACATCAGTATATCCGTGATCATATAAGAATCCAGCTATTTCCATGATGGTACGTAATCCGCCTACGCTAACATGGTCAGCATATTTAGGAAACATGCGTTTAACAAAGCGTACTTTGGTATCATAATCCAGGGGATTATCTCGTTTGTCTTGGGTATGGCTAAGGAATATATAATAGTCCCCACCACGAGCAGCTTTGTGTGTAGTGGCCATCAATCGAGCATGGCCTATAGTAGGAGGATTCATGCGGCCAAAACAAAATGCCACATGTTTAGATTGTCTAGCTTCGTATAATTCAGTTAAAAACATAGTAAATCCGCAGATATTACTATATTTATCTTAAAGTTTTTCTAATAGCCAAATGTAAAATGGGCTAGTAAAATTGAGGATGTAAGTACCGTTCCACCCAAGATTGACGCAGTTATCTAGATGATCAATAACTTGTCCTTTATATTCATGTGGATTATCTAACTTATATTCGGCTGACCAAAGCAAGTTACCTAGGCTAATATCATCGATGACGATATCATCGATATTTAACAGCATATCTTTAATTAATTGACCATTTTCAATTACAGTATCTTGATCAGTTTTATTTTCTAAACGAATTTTAAGTGTATGAGGACCTTCGCAAACAGTGTGTTCGAAGTTAAAGGCATGTTGTGCTTCGTCGGGTAATTCACTGGATATGATCTGTTGTTCATCAAACCAAATAGAAAACTGAGGTCGTTTGTCCCAAAATGTACTGCTAAGGGATATAACAAAACTCAGTTTCTCTTCGTGCATTATTGGCCTGCTTGTTTTGCAGCCATTTGATCTGGAGTGATATCAGGCATTGATGGTTTACCACCAGTCAATACGCTTAAATCACCTGCGAACTCATAGTGACCGCTGTGGTTTAGTAGTACCTTAGCGTGAGCATAAATCTCACCACCTAGTTTTGCCCAACGACGACAGAATGTCCAATCTTCACTGAGATAATGACCTTTTTCGTCAATTTCCGTATCAAATATACTGTACATGGTTGGTTCATATTGTTTACCTAGACCCACATCGTCTACGTATTTTGTCTCTGGATGAGCAGCGCAGAGCTTTTCATATACGTGACGTTTGAACATCATAAAACCTGTGCCCATTGTGTCTACTGGAAAAATATCATTTTGGATCATCGTACCGGGTTTGACATTAATCACATAACTGATAGGCAGTGCTTTCTTAGGATATAATCCACCAATGACGTCTTTGTCAGTGGCCAACATCATGAAGATAGCTTCTGGTTGGAAACGTATGTCTGCGTCAATGAACATAAAGTGTGTAGCCGCAGTATTAGTCATCATCTTAGCCATCAAGTTGTTACGGGCACGTGTAACCAATGATTCATTAACCATAGTATCTAATGACCATTGTAAGTTCATCTTACTAGCCATCAAGATGAAACGCAAGAAGCTGGTAAAACACGGCTCAGTGATCTGACCACCATAACATGGGATACCAAAATGGATATGCACTTTGCTGAAGTCAAATTGCCCAGGTTGCGCTTGTGATTGTGGGTTTGCCGCTGGAACATTAACCTGCATCATTTTAGGTGAATTAGGTTTAATACGTTTTGATTGTTTACTCATCGAAAATCTCTCTTATTGTTAAAATTATGCTACTTGAATTTCAACTAGGGTACCAACACCTGCTAGTTCTTGTATTACTGCTTCTAAACTTTGTACTGTTTCGTCATTAAGTATTGTAACAGGTTGTTCTGCATCTTTCAACAGTTTGCTAACCTTAATAACTACAACTTCTTCATGTAATTTCGCCACGATTGTGATTCCTTAATAATATACTCATATTATTTATCGGACACAATCACAGCTATAAAATTATTCTACCACGATAAAACCGTTTTCGTCAACTGTTTTATTTTCTAACAGTTCAACTTTTGGGGCGACAACTGTAAATTTGACTGCATCATCTACATAATCAGCAGTGACTATGCTACCGTTTTCAATATGTTCAAATAAGATTTTCTTACTTAGAGGTACTTTGATCATCTCATTGATCTTACGTGCTAGTGGACGGGCACCCATGGCAGGATCAAAGCCAACTTCTGTTAAATGATCTACTAGGGGCTCTGTCGAACGTATGACAATATTTTTTTCAGCTAGCAAATCATTTAATTCGTTTAGGAACTTGACAACGATTTTCTTCATTGAAATCTTGTCAAGTTTAGCAAACTTAACTACAGCGTCAAGTCTGTTACGAAATTCTGGTTTAAAGAACTTCTTAGCCGCTTCGTCATCTGTACCTTCTTTTTGTAGGCTACGTCCAAAGCCAATGGCATTCTGTTCACCATCTGCGGCACCCAAGTTACTTGTAAGTATAAGGATACAGTGACGTGCATCTGCTTTCTTACCATTTGAACCAGTGATATAACCTTCATCCATGATCTGTAGTAATAAGTTTGAAATATCTGGATGTGCTTTTTCAATTTCATCTAGCAAGATGATAGCATGTGGGTTACGTTCAAGGTCGCTGATCAATAAGCCACCACCTAGATTGCCATCTTCGTAACCAACATAGCCCGGAGGTGCACCGATTAGTTTAGCCATAGCATGTTTTTCTTGATATTCACTCATGTCATAGCGTAGAAGTTTCATAGCCAATGATTCGCTGAGTAATTTACATAATTCTGTTTTACCAGTACCTGTTGGTCCTAAGAATAAGAAGTTACCTACAGGCTTGTTCAGCGACTTCATGCCAGCTTTGGCTACATAGATTTTTTCTAGTACTTGATCAACTGCTAAATCTTGACCGTATAACTTATCTTTGATAGATGCTTCTAAGTTGATTAAATTCTCTGTTGCTTTTTCACTGAGTAAGTTTTCTTTAGGAATTTTAGTTGCCTTGCTGATAGTATCAACGATATCTAGTTTGGTAACAATAAAGTCTGGATTTTTGATCTTGAGTTTAGCACAACTCATGTCAATCAAATCGATGGCTTTATCTGGTAAACGTTTGTCTGTTTGATAACGCACTGAAAGATCCACCGCGGTTTCAATAGCATCATCGGTAATACTACCGCCATGGAATTTCTCAAAGTGTTGACGTAAACCATATAAGATATCTTTAGCGATAGCTGGAGTAGGTTCGTCTACATTTAATTTGTAAAAACGACGCATTAATGCACGATCTTTTTCAAATGACTGTGTATATTCTTCAAAGGTAGTTGATGCGATAACTTTGATCTTGCCCTTGGCCAAAGCTGGTTTAAGCATATTAGCAAAGTCTACACTGCTTGATCCACCTGCACCTGCACCCTGCATCTGATGCGCTTCATCGATGAACAAGATACAATTACCTTTGGTATTGAGCGCATTTAAAACATCTTTGAGTTTTTCTTCAAACTCACCACGATACTTGCTACCTGCTAGTAAACTGCCAATTTCTAAATTGAATACAGTATAAGGTTTTAAATATTCTGGGACTTCACCGTTGACGATCTTGTGTGCTAGTCCTTCTGCGATAGCAGTTTTACCTACGCCAGGATCACCAATCATTAGTACATTAGATTTAGTACGACGTGCTAGTACCTGAGCGATTTCTTCTAATTCATAAGCACGACCGATCACTGGGTCAATCTTACCTTCTACAACCTGTGCATTCAAATCTGTACAGTATTCTGCTAGGATCTTGTCAGCAAAGTCTTTCTTACTACCTTCAACTTTCTTAGCACGATTGAAACGATCAGTATTTTGTTCAGCGAAGAAGTCAATTAACTGCTTGCGATTAATACCCCATTTAAGCAAGAAGTAAGCTGCATGGCTGTTAGGTTCTTGGCTGATGCTGAGGAATAAATCGATCGGTTCCATCATTTCACGGCCACTGAACAGGACCTGTGTAAACGCACGATTAAATACACGCTCTAAGCTGTGTGTGCGCAATGGAGTTAATTCTTCTTTAACAAGATTGACTAAATGATCTTGTCTTCCAACATAATCATATAAGTCACGTAGGAGATTTTCTACATCTACACCATAATCTGTTAATAACTTATTAAAGTTTTTAGATTCTATTAGAGCGATTAGCAAATGCTCTAAGGTAACATATTCGTGTTTATAGTCTTTGGCAAGAACACAAGCGGTGTTGATGATATGTTCTATCTCAGGATTGTTTTGCATGTCAGACAAGATTGATTCCTATATAAAAATATTTATTGAATAATGTTGATGTTTCTAAGCATGTTTAATTGTATGTC
>Ga0316231_1003488_pt1 | contig 13791 bp, 8 predicted proteins | sample TBH18027metaG_FD_206002 | JGI IMG/M metagenome (GOLD analysis project Ga0316231, IMG submission 206002) | Freshwater microbial communities from Trout Bog Lake, Wisconsin, USA - TBH18027 | ecosystem: Environmental > Aquatic > Freshwater > Lake > Hypolimnion/Profundal zone | place: USA: Wisconsin...
CACTCCAAGACGCTGACGCGCATTGGCTGGCCCCGGTTCCTTTCCGGCGCTCCGGAAATATTCCAGGGCCGCCGGAAACGGCTGCAACGCGCGCTCAAAAATACCCAGGCTGTAGGCGATGGTTAGTCCGTAGTTCGTGATCGCCACGCCGGCCTGCTGACAGCGCAGGATGCGGCTCAACATTTCGCGCCGGTTCCACAGGCACGCGCCGCAATGGATCACCAGCTTGTAGGGCGATAAATCCGCGGGAAAATCATGCCCTTGGACGTGCTCGAACTGGAGTTTTTCGCCGGTGTAGGCCGTCAGCCAGCGCGGAATCTTCACGCGGCCAATGTCTTCGCCTATCGGGTGATGCGCACAGGCCTCGGCCATCAGCACGCGGTCACCGCGCCGCAGGTTTTCAATGGCCAGGGTTCCGCGCACTTGCGCCAGCAAATCGCCTTTGCAGCGCGCCATGAGAATCGAAAAGCTGGTCATGGGCACGCTGCGCGGCGTGTCGGCGGCCACTTTCAGGAAAGCCTGCGAGTCGGCGACGACCAGTTTCGGCGGCGTGTTCAAACGCTCCAAGGCGCGGCGCAATTCGCGTTCCTTCACGACGAGGCAGTAGGCGTCACTGTCGAGCAAATCGCGAATCGTCTGGACCTGCGGCAGAATCAGACGTCCTTTGGGCGCTTCCTTGTCAATGGGAACCACGAGCACCGCCATTTCGCCCGGGCCAACGAGGTCGCCCAGAATCGCCGGGCTGTCTATAAAACCCGGCGGCGCGGCGGCGAGCAATGCTTGGCGCAGCTCCAAAAGCCCCGTGCCGCTCGTGGCCGAGGCCCGAACCGGGTGAAACTGCTCCTTCGTCAATTGGGCCAGCAGCGCCGCCTCCGGCTGCCGCGCGTCCGTTTTATTGAACACCACCACCGTGGGCATTTTGCGGAGGCGGAGTTCGCGCAGCATCTCCTCCTCAAAACTACCCCAAACGCCGGCTTCAGCCACGAGCACGGCCAAGTCCGTACGCTCCAGAACCTGCCGGGTTTTTTGCACCCGCAACACCCCGAGTTCGCCGGTATCGTCCAGACCCGCAGTGTCAATCAACAGCACGGGTCCAAGCGGCAGCAGCTCCATGGGTTTTTCCACCGGATCGGTGGTGGTGCCAGCGACCGGAGAAACGATGGAAACTTCCTGGCGGGCCAATGCGTTTAAAAGCGAGGATTTGCCCACATTGCGCCGACCGAAGAAGGCGATGTGCAGCCGCAGGCTTTTGGGGGCGGTGGTCACGATCGAACCTCCGTCGTGGCGGGGCGGTTGCCATCCGCCAACACTTTCGATTCCCCCGCGTTAATTCCGCCGGGCTGGAAGCCTGGCTCTACGGCAGGCAGGATGCCCGCCGCCACGTGCGCCGGTGTGCCCAAACGGCAGACGGCCTCGGGGCTGATTATGAAATCAAATTCATCGCCGGTCAGCCAGCCAAGCGTCCTGACCGTGTCGCGAATGGTAGCGCCGTTTTGGTGGGCGAGCCGCGCGGCTTCGCTCGCGCGTTCATACCCGAACACGGGCACCAAAGCCGTGGCGGCGGCGGTGGAATTTTCCACCTGCCGGCGGCAGCGCACTTCGTTCGCCTCCAGTCCGTCCACACAGTGGCGGCGCAAGAGGTCATCCGCGCGCGCCAGCAAATCCAGGCTTTCGAGCAGACAATGCGCCACCAGCGGCAAAAACGGGTTGAGTTCGAGACTGCCCGATGCGCATGCGATAGCAATCGTCGCATCGTGCCCCAGCACCAGCATCGCCGCTTGGCTGACGGCTTCGGGAATCACCGGGTTCACCTTGCCCGGCATCAGGGAAGAACCCGCCTGCCGCGCGGGCAGTCGCAGTTCGCCCAAGCCGGCTTCAGGTCCCGAGGTCAGCCACCGCAAGTCCGTGCAGATTTTCAAGAGCGACACCGCATGGGCCTTGAGCAAGCCCGACACTTCGACGAACACGTCGGCATTTTGCGTGGCGTCCACCAGGTTTTCCGCCCGGGCAAAACCGATGCCGGTCAGCTCGCGCAATTGATCCACCACTTGAAAAATGTACGCGCGCGGCGCGGCCAGGCCGGTGCCGATGGCCGTGCCGCCGAGATTCACCACGCGCAGCCGCTCCTCGCATTTGTAAATGCGCCAGCGGTCGCGGTTGATCGCCTCGGCATAGGCGCCCATCTCCCGGCCGAGGGTCGTCAATACGGCGTCCTGCAATTGCGTGCGGCCCACTTTGACGATGGCAGCAAACTTCTTCTCCGCCGCCTGGAACGACTCCTGCAAGGCGACCACGTTCGGTTCCAGAGTCTGCAAGCTCCGAATCGCCGCCAGCCGCAGCGCCGTCGGGTACGTGTCATTCGTGGACTGATGCAGATTCAAATCGTCCAATGGGGAAATGCGATCGGAAGCGCCTTTTTCAAGACTGTAGGAGCCGGCGTGAGGAGGCTCTGACTTCCGTCCGCATTCCACCTTCAGCACTCCGCAATGGGTCAGAGCCTCGTCACCCCGGCTCCTACCACGGAGAATTTCCAGCGCGCGGTTGGCCAGCACCTCGTTGACGTTCATGTTCGTGCTGGTGCCGGCCCCGCCTTGCAGCGCATCCACCATGATATGCTCAAGGAGTTTCCCTTCGCTTAGTTCACCGCAGGCGCGTTCGATGGCGTTGGCTTTTGCCGGATTGTCTGCCCAGGCGCCGAGGGCGCGGTTGGTCCGCGCGCAGGCGAGTTTCACCGTGCCATAGGCGCAGGCCAGCCCCGGATGAACCGGACGGCGGGCGAGCGGAAAATTCTCCAGCGCGCGCGCCGTGTGCACGCCATGCAACGCCGCCGCCGGAACCGGCAGCTCACCGAGAAAATCCCGTTCGATGCGAAAGGCATGTTTCATAAAATAATTTGGCTGGAGCGCGGGTCGGTGACCTGCGGCAACTCCGGTCGTCAACTCGCGTTCAAAATCGCCTGGCAGCGTCTTTGCAATCTGGACATTGCTGCGGGTCACAGACCCGCGCTCCGCATCACACAAACACGTCGCGCTCGTGCTTGCGCACCCGGCCGACCAGTTCGTTGGCGGTCTTGCCGATCCGGCCCGGCAGCATGGTCAGCTCGCGGTCCACCAGTTTTTCGCCGACGGCTCGAGTGGCCGGCGACGCGTAACCCATCAGGTATTCCATGCAGCTCGACAGCGCATTTGGGCTGCAATGTTCCTTGATCAAGCCGGGCTTGGCCAAATCCATGAAATCCGCGCCGGTGCGGCCGAGCCGATAGCAGGCGGTGCAAAACGACGGCGTGTAGCCGAGCGACGCCACGTCGCGCACGACTTCGTCCAGCGAACGGTGGTCGCCGAGCTGGAATTGTGCGGCGTCATGGCCATTGCCCAGTCCGGCGTAACCGCCGGGATTGCAGCGGCTGCCGGCGGAAATCTGCGACACCCCCAGCGCAAAGGTGGCGCGACGCGTGGCCGCATTTTCGCGCGTGGACATGATGATGCCGGTGTAGGGCACGGCCAGCCGCAGGATGGCGACAAGCTGCCTGAAGTCCGCATCCGACACCGCGTGCGGCGGCCGGCTGGCCGTTGCCGAACCCACGGCCGGCTCAATGCGCGGCACGCTGATGGTATGCGGGCCGATGCCAAATTTCTCCTCCAGATGCCGGATGTGCTGCTGCAGCGCGAGCATTTCGAATTTCCAGTCATACAGTCCGAACAGCACGCCAATGCCGACGTCGTCAATGCCCGCGGCCATCGCCCGATCTATGGCGGTCACGCGCCAGTCGAAGTTTTTCTTGGCGCCGTCGGTGTGGATTCGGGCGTAGGTTTCGCGGTGATAGGTTTCTTGGAACAACTGATACGTGCCGATGCCCGCCGCCTTGAGCTGTTTGAACTGCGCGACCGTCAGGGGCGCGATGTTCACGTTTACGCGCCGGATTTCACCGCGGCCGCTTTTGGTTTGATAGATGGTGTCAATCGCCTTCAGGACATAGCTGAATCCTTCCGCCGGATAAGATTCGCCCGAAACCAGCAACAGCCGCTTGTGGCCCTGCTCGATCAGGATCTTCACCTCGGCGGCGATTTCCGCCGGGTTCAGCGCCCTCCGCTTTAATTCCAGGTTGCCGGCGCGAAACGCGCAATAGCTGCATTCGTTCTTGCACAGGTTCGAAATGTACAGCGGCGCAAACAGCACCAGCCGGTTGCCGTAAATTTCGTCCTTCACAAAGCGCGCGGTGGCAAAAATCTCCTTCCGCACCGCGGGGTTCTGAACCTCCATCAGCACCGCCACCTCCCCGGCGTCCAAGCCCTCCATCTGCCGGGCTTTGGCCAGCACCTCCCGCGCCCGGCCCGCGCCGGCCTGGCGCGCGACGTCGAGCGTGGCGCGAATTTCAGCTTCGTTGACGATCGTGCTTCGCGCGGTGGCAAGTTTGGCAGTCATAATGTTTGGCCGTTCCCCGGCAACTACTCATATCGAGAATACAATATCAATAAATGTTTCTCCATTAAAGCTCATTCCGGAAATTTGTCAACCGCCGACCTGCGGAATTTGAACCGTCGAGTCTTCGCCCGGTTCCGGGCCTTCGCGAATCTTCGGCGGGGCGGACCGGGCCGCGGCTTGCAGGCCGCGCGCCGGTCATTGGTCAGGCGCGAAAAAGAATTTGAATCCCGCCGGAAATCGGACAACCTTGCAGCGACAACCTGTGACATGAAGACACTCATTCTGCTATTTCTCCTGGGTGCCGCCGGGACGGTTTCGGCCCAGACCAATCAGGTCGTTCACAAGAAACATGCCGGAACCGGCACGTTTGCCGATTTTACCCAGACGAATCGGGACGTGTGCTGCCGGTATCCCCTGCGCACGTTCGGGAGCGCCGCCAACGTGAACCTGACGCCGCTGTTCAAATGGTGGTCGCATCACGCCCCTGACGATATGACGGGCGCCGATGTGGGTGTCTCCATTGAACGTCCCTTGGCGGCCTGGCACCGCATCACCGGCAACCACGTGGGCGACGCGGACTCCAGTTGGGTGGTGGAAGCCGAGATTTACACCAATCCTGGCGTTCGGATCAAGGAGCGCATCATTTTGAAAAACCCGCCGCTGGCGGAGGAACAGCTCTTTTACAGTCTGAAGAGCGAATTGGCCGCCGCCGTCCAGCAAATGACCAATGACCAGCGTCTGTACCAGACGGATACCAAGGCCGCGCAGCAAGCGGAGGCCCGGGTCAAGCCCGTGAGAAATACCCGGAAAGCGAAGAATCAAGCCAGCCAAAATGCGCAAACGGCCAGCCAGGAACAGCAAACCGCCGCCGCTGCTCTCAGCGACCAGCAGCAATTGGCACAAGCTGTGCCCCTGGCTCAGAAGCGACTCAACGCCATTCCCGCCAAGAATGGCAAGTATGTGCTGGATTGTTTTGCCCTGGCGGCAGGGAAAACCAAAGCGGGGGTGCCAATCTATGATTTGGGCGTGGTGGATCTCAATTCACCGTGACCGGCGCTCCGTCAAGGAACCGCCGCCACCGGTTTCAATTGCAAACTGCGCAAGCGCATCAGTTCCCCGCCATGGATTGAAATCGGCTCGATCTTTATCCCGGCCAGCGAACGCTGAACTGTGATTGTGCCCAGCGATTCGCTTCGGGCATTGCCGGCTTTGACCGTGCCGTTAAGCGTTGTGGCTGGCGGCTCAAACACCACGCGGAAGGCACCACCGGCGGAATCCGCCGCCGCGTCGTAATTCACCGTCACTTCGTACTTGACCCTTTGTTCGAGGCGCACCGGCCACGCGATGGATTGGTCCGGTTTCGACCAATTCAGCACCACGTCGTCCGTCTTCTTGCCGGGACCGAACTTCAGGCCCCTGCCGCGCAATTCGGCGTCAAAGGCGCGCAAGGTTTCGAGGGGAAATTCGGGCTGCAAGAGGCGCCGGCTGTCCGCTTCAATGTCACCAGCGCATTGGAGCTGGATCACCGAATCTATTTTGTTCGGCGCGCTGGCGGGAACCTTGATGCTGACATCTAGTGAATTCAGACGCGCGACAGGATAAATTGGCGGAGCTGGTCCAATTGCCTGCGGCGGCAGAGGCCATTCGAGACGCGGCACGGCGTTCAGCGCCTCGGATTTCAATCCGCCAACCACCAATTGCCCGTTTGCGGGCCAGTCAAAAACATGCAGGTAAAGCTGGTTGCCGTTGCGCGTGGACTCGCCCCACGTCTGCACCGGCAGCGGCGTGCGCGTGGTGCCGCGGATGGATTCGCTGTTTACCTTCCACCAATCCGCAATCCCTTTCAAGATCGCCACGTCCTTGGGATCAATCTCGCCGGTACCCATTGGGCCGATGTTCAGCAACACATTGCCGCCGCGCGCGGCGGCTTTGGCAAGCAGTTGAATAAAATGTGAAGGCGGCTTGTGCGCGGTGTCAAACGGATTCCAGCCGTAGGATTCGTCGGTCGTGGGAATGCCCTCCCAATCGCCGTCGTGCGGCGGAAAATTGGCCGGCCGATCGGTCGTGTCCTCATAATCACCCCAGCCATGCACCAAGCGGCCGCTGATGACCACATCCGGATCCGCCGCGCGCACCGCCTGCATAATGCGCAAATTTTCCGACGGCGGCAGTTTGCCAGCCGTGTCGAACCATAGAATCGCCGGATGATACAGCTTGATCAGCTCGCGCAACTGCGGAATGGCTTTGGTATCCACGTATTTTCGCGCCGACGCCATGAATTCCGGTTTGGTCTCCCACCAGTTTTTTCCGCCGATTAGATTGTCACCGCCGGGGTTGTTGCAGTCCCAATCGTTGCCGGGGGCGTTGGAGTTGCCCCAGTCAAACGCCTGCGAATAATAGAAGCCAAACTTGATTCCATATTGGTCGCAGGCGGCTTTCAAGTCAGCCATCGGATCATGCTGCCACGGGGTGGCTTCCATGATGTTGTAATCGTTCACCTTGGTGGGCCACATCGCAAAGCCATCGTGATGCTTCGCGGTGATGACGACGTATTTCATGCCGGCGTCACGCGCGAGGCGGACCCATTCGCCGGCGTTGAAATTGGTGGGATTGAAATGGCCCGCGACCTCCCGGCGATAGACCGGAATGGGGATTTTGAGCACGCGCTGGATATGCTCGGCGTAGCCGCCGCCCTTGCGTCCTTGAAACTCATTGCCCAGGCCGGAATAGACGCCCCAGTGAACGAACATGCCGAACCGCGCCTCGCGCCACCAAGCCAGCCGCGCCGCGAGATTGGTTTGGGAATCCCGCCACCAAGCCACACTGGGATCGCTCTTGTCCGGCAGACTATACGGGTCGGCTGGCGCAGCGGCTGCCGGCAGCAGGTTGCCGGCGACCAATACCGTCAGGATAAACAACAGTAAGCAATATTTGACCCAGCGGCGGGCCAATGGGAAAGCGGTGGAGGGCCACCGCGCTCCAAGACGCTTCGCGCACGCGGGGAACTCAGCTATGCGCGCCAGCCCTCTGGCGCTTTCCCACGCGCAACGCGCCCACGCACCAAGGAGAATGTTCGCGCACGCGAAAGCGGTGCTGAAGCCACCGCACTCCAAACGCTGGCGCGCCTGCGGGGCGGCCTCAACCAACTGTTGCTCCGCCCGCCGGTCAATTTCTGGTTGAACATTCATGGCTATCATTCATTTGACATTTTGATCACCACCGCCGAGGCGGGTGGCATTTCCAACGCGACACCCGCGCCGGGGGCCGGTGTCGCCAGAGGGTGCCATTGGCCGGACCAACTGCCGTCTTCCCCAATCCGGGCGCCGCCCAGGGTCTCGCCAGCCGTCCCCGCCACGTCATTTTGTGGCACGGTCAGAAACATGGCTTGCGCCTGGGTGAACCCCGGTCGGTTTTGCGAAAGAGAAATTTCGGTGTTGCCAGCGCCAGGACCATGTTCCTTGTTGATAATGGTGCAGTAAAAGTGCCGGTCGTCACCCCGCACCGCATAAGCGCTCAGGTTGAGCTGGCCCGGATTGGAGATGGCAAGGGGGACCAATCTGCCGTGGCCGCCCAGAGCGAACGCTTTGATTCCGTAGCCGAGCGGGCGGACCACATAGCCGTTGGTGGTCGAAAAGAACGCGGTGTATTTGGATGGCCGCAATTCCGCGCCGGCCGCCACGCGGTCGCCGGTATGAAAATCCAGGCCCGCCGCGCCGTGCGCCGCCCACCAATACATGAAATCCAATCCCCAGAGGGCGGAGGCGAAGGTGCTGCTCACATCCGCCGCCCCGCCGTTGAAATAATTGTTCACCTCTTCGAGCCGATACGGCAGGCCCAGCGCCTGCGCCTGCGGCACAAAGCCATCGTGCAATTTTTCATACACCCGGGTAAAATTCGTCCCCAGCATCCGGTCGCGCCCGATTTCCGGCGTGGGCACCTTGCCGCCGGCGCCACCGGCGTAAAGATGCTCGGTGATCAGCGCCACGCGGTTCGAGCGCGCGAAATCGGCCATGAATTTCCGCGCCCAGTCCGCGTTGTTATGCACGCACGGCCCGCAGAATTTCGCGGCCGGAACCGCCGCCATAATCACCTCCGCAAATTTTTTCCAGTCTGCCGCATAGGCGGAATACTGGTATTTTTCGTTGGCCGCGCCCATGCGCTCCGAACTCGGGCGCAGGTCATTTTGCTCGACCGGATACGCGCTGGGTTCCTGGCCAATGGAGAAGCAATCCATCTGTGCCGCATAGCGGGACAGGATGTATTTCGCCGTGGCGGCGTCGGCCTGCGGGTCGCCGTGATGCAGCCGCAGGCAATAAATCACTTTTACATCCGCCGCTTTGGCGAATTGAAACAGGCTGTCCAGATCGGCCTCCTCCGGCAGGCGGCGCGCGTCACGGTCCGACGTGTTGCCGCCGATGCGGAGATGCCGGATGCCCAGCGTGTGAAACAACTGAAGGAGCGGCAAATTGTCGGGGCGAAAATAACGCACGCCGTTTTCGTTTGGCAGCAGCAGCGCAACCTCGAAGCTCAAACCTGAAAAATCCGGGGCGATGGCCGCTCCCGGCGCCTGTGAATCCAGCACGATGCGAACGGAAGGCCCCGCGGGAACAGCCGCCTGCGCCGTCAATAGGGAGGCGCAGAGAACGATTGGCAAAGGACGCAGGACGCAGGACGAATGGCGAATGAATTCCGAAATCCGGAATCCGAAAGCAGCCCGAGCTCTTAACCACCGATGGACACCGATGGACACCAATAAGTCAGGGAATTGTTGGCCTGCTGGACGGATGGAGGGTCGCGCGACGCGCCGGCCTCCATCAATCCAATCATCCACCCATCCAACAATCCTATTTGGTTTTAAATCTGTGTTCATCTGTGTCCATCTGTGGGTGAATTGATTTGTTCCCTTTCAGGGCGAAATTTTCACCAGTTCGGCGCTGTGCGGCGCGACGGGCAGGGCAAAGGAATCTTTGAACTTGCCCAAGTCCTTCTGCCGCCACAAATCGCGTACGGCCTGGCGGCCTTGGATCTTCAAGTTGCCCCAGGTCACCGTCACGGTGATCACACCGTTGGTGCCGGTGTTGAACAAGCCAACCGCCTGCGAGCCATCCGCCATTTTCTTGACATAGACCCGCGCCTCGCCGTCGCGGGCGACTTCCACCGCCTGATCGCCGAGCGCATCCTGGCTCACGGCAATCACCTCGTCGTTCTCCAGCAGGTTCTTGGTGAAGTCGTCCATTTGGCTCATGTCATTCGCCAGCAGCAGCGGCGAGGAGACCAGACACCACAGCGTGATATGCGTGTATTCCTCGTTCGGCGTCAGGCCGGGCTGGTTCTTTTCCTTGGTGGCAATTTCCAGCATGTCGGGATCGTTCCAATGCCCGGGCGAGGAATACTGGCGCCACTTATCCTGGCCGAAGCCGCGGTCGCTCATGGATTTCCAATTGGCCTTGATGTCGCCGGTGGTGCGCCAGCTATTGGCCAGCGGCGTGACCGACGGGGCGTTCTCCGGATTCAAATTATTCGACAGACTGAAGACAATGTCGCGTCCGCATTGGCGCAGCGCGTCGGCCATTTCTTTCGTCTCCGGTGCTTCAATCGGATTCCAGTCGTATTTCAGGTAATCCACGCCCCAGGCGCCCCACTGGTTCGCGTCGTTCGTGTAGAAATGATAAGGCGCGATGGCATACGGCAGCATCTTCTTATTCCTCGCCGTTTTGCCTTCCGCTTTGGTCCAGTTGCCTTCGGGATTTTCCGAACTGCCGCCGGGGAAACCGGCGTACGACGTTTCCCACGGCGTCGAATAAATTCCAAATTTCAAGCCCAGCGCGTGAATCTGGTCGCACAGCGCCTTGATATCGGGAAACTTCTCGTTGCCTTGCAGGCCGTGAAATTCGCCCCCGCGCTTGCCCTGCCAGGTGTCGTCAATATTCACGTAACTCCAGCCGTGATCTATCAGGCCGGAGTCGGCCATCGCTTTGGCGTTTTGCAGCACGATGTCCTGGGTGATGCGCCCGGCGTAATGATTCCAACTGTTCCAGCCCATGGCGGGCGTCAGCGCAATGGTCTCACCGGCCACGATCTTGAATGGCTTGTCGCTCGTTCCGAGGGAATTTTTCGCATGGAAAACGACGTGGTATTCGCCCGCCTTGTCCAGCCTGCCGGTGATATTCCCCGTCGCCGCATCCAGCTTCAACCCAGCGGGAAGACCATCGGCGGAAAATTGCATCGGCCGGTCGCCGGTCGCGGGAAGGTGGTAGAGGAACGGATGCTCCGGCCGCACGCCAAAAATCGCGGGGCCGTTGATGCGCGGGGTGTGCGGCGCCGGAGGGGTCCGGATTTCCACCGAATCGGCGGCGCGCGCGGTGGTCAGGAGCAAGGCCGCGCCGCAGGCGAGCAGCCAAAGTGGCAGTTGGTTATATGGTTTCATAATTAAAAAATCTGTGTTCATCTGTGTCCATCTGTGGTTGAACTAAGTTCATTGGGCTTAGTGTGGTTGGCGGGCGGCAAGGTTACGGAAATTTGTCCGCCGGGCTGGCTATCCAGAGCAACGGCTGCGTGACGGCCAGGTTGCGGCGGACTTCGAGATCGGTCGGATCGGCCTCCAGTTTCTGCCACAAGTCGAAATAGTTTTCCCCGCCAAATTCAGCATAAGCAAACACCAGACACGACTGGCGCACTGGCCAGTTGTCCCAGTGCATCACGTCTCTGCCGCGTCCGTCCGCGAGCCATTTATTTTTGTCGGCCAGATAGGGATAAATGAAATCCACTGCCGCCTTCGGGGTGCGCCCATCGGGCAGCTTGAATCGCCACAAATCCTCATTAGTGGTGGACAACAGAACACAGAGCGCCGACAGATTATCCGCCTGGAAAATGGAATAGCCGTAGGGCTTCGTCCGCTTCAACTCCAGCGGAAAGCTGCCGTCGTTCGTCATCTGGCGCGGGAACAGGACGTTCTTAAAGCGGGCGCGACACAATTGCAACAGCGGCTCTTGGTGCGTGAACTTCGCGAAGCTGGCCAATTGCAGAAAATACGCGATGCTGTGGTTGTTTGCGCTGTTCATTTCTTTCACGCCGTTGGTGGCTGTCATCATCCAGGAAATGTAATTCGTAAACCACTGCTTCAAGCCGGCGTCCACCGCGGGATCAAAAACGGGGGATTTCTCCAGAAACGGAACGGCCACCGCCAATTCAGCCAGGTGCAGCGTATCAATGATGCCGTAGGAGGTGCCGGTGGATGCCCCCAACACGGCCTGCGCATACCGCAAATGCGGATTCATCCTTGTTCGGTCGTCGAGAAAGAAGACCCGGATGAACTGACCGGCTTTGCGGGCGTATTTGTCATCCCCGGTTAGCGCATAAGCGGCGGCCAGCGCGGCCACGGCGTCCTTCATATTGCGCATCGCCAGGCGATGCTCGCTGAACACGTCCGGGTTCGACTCGCCGTCGCGGCCCACATAAGGCCGGCCGGTCTGATTGGTCGGGTTTGGCCAGGAGTAATCGGCTTGCGAGAAGAAATCGTGCGGCCCGCCTGCGCTGTTGGTGGCGATATGGTCGGTGATGGCCGGCGGCGTCAGCCGGAGCGCCTGATCCGCGAGCCGCAAAATCCGCGCCCGCTCAATTTTAGCCACTGCGGCCACGATCTTGGAATGATCCTGCGCGTGAACAGTAGTAACGCAAAATGCCAACGAAAAAAACAGCGCCCCTAAAAGAAGGTGCAGTGGTTTCTGGATTTTTCTGTCTGTAAATATTTCTGTCATACTGTGTTTTGGCTTATGGCCTTGAAATTTGCTTTATCGGAGAGCGCGGGGAAAGCAGAATATGACAGAAAAATTTGGAGACAGAAAAATGGAACGCGAATTTCTGACCCGAAGCCGGAGAAATCTCCAGCGGCGCTTGAAAATTCTCCCTTCATTTTATCCACAGAATGGGTTGCGTGATGGCGATGTTGCGGCGGACCTCTTCGTTCGCCGGGTCCGCCGGGAGCCGTTTCCACAAATCGAGATATTGCGCGTCCCCAAAAGCCAGACCCGCGAACAGCAGACAGGGCTGCCGCGCCGGCCAGCCTTCCCAGGCGTTGACATCCGGTTGGCGCGGCCACTTGGATTTGTCGGCCAGATACGGATACATGAACTCCATCGCCTTGCGAATCGTGCGTCCGTCCGGCAACGTGAAATGCCACAAATCATTTTCTTTCGTCGCGAGCACCTGGCAGAGCGTCACCAGGTTATCCAGTTGGAAAATCGAATAGCCGTAGGGCTTGGTGCGGCGCAACTCGGCCGGAAAACTCCCGTCCGCCGCCATTTGCACCGGCACGAACACCGCCGTGAAGCGCCGTCGGCACTCGGCGAGGTTCTTTTCGTCGCCCGTGAATTCGGCGAACACCGCTACTTGCAGCCAGAAGGCCACCGCATGATTGTTCCCCGCCTTGGCCTCGTCCTGGCCGTTCTTGCTCGTCGTCATCCAAGCCGTGTAAGCGGTGAACCATTGCTTCAAGCCGCCGGTGATTCCTGGCGGGAACGCCGCCGATTTCTCCATCGCCTCCACCGCCTTGGGCATCTCGATCAAATGCAGCGTGTCAATGATGCCGATGCCGCGTCCGCGCGAAACGCCCGGAATCGCCTGCGCGTATTGCAGATTCGGATTCATCCGTGTCTGCTCGTCCAGAAAGAAAACTTTCAGCAACTCGGCCGCTTTGGTTGCGTACTGGTCAGCTCCGGTGATTTTATAGGCCGCGCCGAGGGCGGCCACCGCGTCGCTCAACTGGCGGATTGCCTGGCGGTGTGCGGTGAAATTCTCGGGGTTTGTCTGGCCGTCGCGCTGCACGTATGGCAGGCCGTTGGTCGTGTCGGGATTGGGCCACCAATAATCGCCATTCGAGTAAAAATCATTTGGCCCGCCCTCGCTCAACTTCGCGTGGAAAGCCGTGATGGTGACCGGCGCCTGCTTGAGCGCCGTCCCGGCCGCTTGCAAAATGCGGTCATGGTCAATCTGGCCGACATCCAGCATCGGCGGCGCGGCCCGACCCGGGCTGGCGGCAAGCACCAGTAACCCGGCGATCAGGCCAGGACAAATATGTCGCATAATGGCAAACGTCATGACCATGAAGGTTAGCGGAATGGATGCCTGACGCCACGTCACGGCGCGACCCGCAAATCTTCCCAGCGCACGTTCCACCGGCCTTTATCGGGAAATCCGGGCGCGTTTTTCTTTGGCGCGCCGTCCCAGCCGGCGGCCATCAGCGCAGTCGCATACAGCAATCCGCCGTTGGCCGGCAGATAGATGGTCAGATTCGGGCGCTGATAAACCTGGCCGTTCACACCGTAATGATTCTTGGGCGTGTCGAGCAGCAGCGCGTCAATCGCGCGCTCC
>Ga0316231_1003490_pt1 | contig 13789 bp, 10 predicted proteins | sample TBH18027metaG_FD_206002 | JGI IMG/M metagenome (GOLD analysis project Ga0316231, IMG submission 206002) | Freshwater microbial communities from Trout Bog Lake, Wisconsin, USA - TBH18027 | ecosystem: Environmental > Aquatic > Freshwater > Lake > Hypolimnion/Profundal zone | place: USA: Wisconsin...
AAGAGGGTAGAGGACCCGCGGAGAACGGCGGAGCAATGCTGCTCGATGTTGCCGGAAAAGCCGTAGATCGGGGGTTCTCCGAAGCCAGGAAGCTAGCTCTAGCCGGGTGGACCGCCGCTGGGCGAGCGTGGGAGAAAGTCGTATTTGAAGGAACCGGTCTGCCGCGCAATACTGTTGCGAACGGTGGTTTAACGATAAGTGGCAGGCCGCGAAACGCAATCCTCGACTCTGTGTTGCAGCCGATTGCAGCTACAGAGATCAAGCATGTCGGTCGAATCACTTTCACACGGCAACTGCAGGCGGAATGCTACATTGCGAAACAGATGGGCTTGCCGCTCAACTTGATCGTGCGGCCCGGCGCAACGATAAGCAAACCGTTGGAAGAGGCGATTAAGGCGACCGGCGGTAACATTCAAACTTACGACCTGACACGCAATGAATTGTCGGATTGGATAAGAAGGCCCTAATTCACTATGGAAATAAGCATTAACATTCTCAGTCCGGTCAGTTTGACCAGCCACAAAGAGGGCCACGACATCTTAGGATGCCTAACCGACGTGTCGCCGCTACTCATTCCTGACAAGTGCGGTTATGGTGAACCGATCCGCGAAGAATTTGATAAGGATGACATTGATTCGGCGTTGATGCATTGGGGACAGGGCTTCCTATGGAAACGATCAAAGCCCAGGCTGCAGGGCGGCGTGTGGCCAGCGATCGGAGTTAGGCCAACGCATGGTTGGATCATTCTCAGGGTAAGCAACCGATCGCTTCAGGAGTCGCTTCTTGTTCGTTTAATGGAAAGTTGGTCGACAACTCTGGACGCCGACCTTTCCACAATCCACCTACGTTCCCTGGGTGAAATAGCTTTAGGATACGATGGGCTAATAACGGGCCACGACATTCGGAAGAACATCCCGCGCTTGTATTGGGCTACGGCGTTTGGCAAGCCGTACCTTAAGCTATTCGGCCGTGATCGCCTGTTAGACTGTCCAGCCCATTCGATCCGCGAATTATCGAACGGCTCGATTTTCATTCAATTGACGCCATCGATTTTCGATATTGAGAACGATCCTGACGGCTTCAATAAGATTCGGGACGTGGCGAAGGCGCACCTGAACTGCAATGCATTTTATTCTCCGGAACTGCCGGATGGTCATGTCTATAATGTTCCGGAGTTCGTAATGCGACCATAGCGGGTTGCCAATTATGTATAAGACTGCATAAAATGGTATAAGGGGCAGACATGAACGGTCCATATAGACGCCAAATTGGCTTCACGCTAATAGAGCTTCTCGTCGTAATCGCGATCCTCTCCATCATCGCGGCTATCCTGTTCCCCGTGTTCGCTACGGCTCGAGAGAAGGCGCGGCAGGCGACCTGCGCCAGCAATCTCAGGCAGCTTGGTCTTGCGTTCCAGCAATATTCTCAGGACTACGATGAGACGCTGCCAAGCAGTAACTCTGGTTTCGCCGGCTGGGCAGGGCCGCTTTATTGCTATGTCAAAAGCGCGGGCGCATTCGCATGCCCGGACGACCAGACGGTCCAGCAACCGCGCATAGTGAGTGGCGTTACATATGTATTGCAGCCGGTTTCCTACGCATATAACGAAAATATATCATATACGCCTTCCAGCGAATTGGGCGTCGGCGGCACAATTTCGCAATTCACAAGTCCGCCAAAGACGGTTCTGCTTTATGAAGTCACAGCCAACCTTAATCCGTCCCAGGCCAATCCGTGTGCTTATAATGTCGCGGACCTGTCGACGCCGGGTGAGGCCGGAGGCATGTCAAACGGCACGAACTTCTGCTTTTCGCCGGTAGGGAATGGGGTATGGGCAACGAACAGAGGCGATATCTACCGGCCCCTTCAACAGGCGACCGGCTACACCGGTGGCGTCCAGCAAAAGCAATGGTTCGGCAGTAGCACTTTTGCCGGCCCGGATGGGAGGCACTGCAACGGGTCTAACTATCTGCTGTCCGATGGTCATGTAAAATGGCTGCGCGGAGCTACCGTTTCAACTGGGTATTTCTATAATAGCGGACCTGATATTTTTAGCTGGACGGTTACCACGGCGAACACGGCGGAAGACGAATTCACGTATATGTCGCCAGAAGCGGCGGGCACTGCGGCGCCTGGGTGGACAGTGACGTTCAGCCCGGTCTGAGCAATGTGCAAATGTGCGGCAAGTGTCGAACTTCCATGAACAGATCACTGCATTGGTCGATCCTTATTCTAATTGACACATGGGGACGGGTGCTAAGCAAAATTCCTGGTGTAGGAGTAGGGTTCTAAATGGGGCTGTTTAACATTTTGACTGCCAATGTAGCGTGTCCGATTTGCGCAGAAAGCGCGAGATTTGACAACATCCAGTTCAGATATGGGCACACACGCCAAATTCGATTTGGCATTGGCGACACGCTTATATGGAACGGGAACAATGTCGGGCAACCTGGGAGGTCGTGCTTATTCGTTCCTGGAATTGGGGGTCCGTGCCCGCACTGTCAGACCACATACGTGTATTTCATCATCAAGATTGTGCATGACAAGATCGAAGAAGTGACACCAACGGCGGATGATCCAGGGGATGATCTTGCAAATTGAGGATCAACGCAGTTGCTCCCGCAGAGTGAATGAGTTGGGCATAGAGCACGCACAGATGTCTTCAAGGCCTTCGGCGCGATTTCGCTGGCCAAGGCATCGGCGGATCGCTTGCGCGTTTGTTTTTTGTAAATGTGGTGTGGAAACCACGTCATCCTGCCCTACAATCAAAAGGGCTGATATGAACGCATTAACCGGCCGCCGTGGCGCATTCACGCTTATCGAATGACTAGTCGTTATAGCGATCATTTCCATCATAGCCGCGATCCTGATCCCCGTGTTCGGAACGGCGCGGGAGAAGGCACGTCAGGTTAGTTGCGCCAGCAATCTTAGACAGCTTGGCCTCGCGTTCGAGTGGGATGACAATAACGGCAAGCGCCGCGGAATCACAAAAACGATGCGGTGTGATAGAATAGTGCTGCGCAATTAATCTACGACGATTTGGAGGAACGAATTTGGAGCGTATTAATTTTCATGGCTGGAAAGACAGTGTTCGACTGGCCAATAGTGGTGTCGAACTCGTGGCGACAACGGCGGTCGGGCCCAGAATTATGCATCTGGCCGCGCCGGGGCGCCCTAACCTGCTCAGGGTGGAGGAAAGTCTCAAGGGCACGGTTGGCCCCGCGGATGAGTGGGTGAACTATGGCGGCCACAGGCTCTGGCATGCGCCGGAGGTGTTTCCTCGCACCTACGCGCCCGACAACGCTCCCGTGGCCGTTTCGAGTGCGGGCGATGACGTTGTGCTCAGCCAGATTGTGGAGCCTTCCACCGGCATTCAGAAGACTTTAGCCGTAAGGATCGCCGATGGCGGCTTGCCGGCTGTGCGCGTTGAGCATCGCCTCGCCAACCGAAATGTCTGGCCGGTCGCTCTCGCGCCCTGGGCCTTGACAGTCGTCGCGCCTGGCGGGCGCGTGATCTTGCCTCAGCCGGCGTATCAGGCTCATGGGGCGAACAACGACTTCCTGCCTTCGAGGCCGCTGGTCATGTGGCCGTTTACCGAAATGGCCGATCCGCGCTGGACCTGGGGCTCGCGATATATTCAGCTTCGTTCGGATGCCAAGATCGATCGGGCGCAAAAGCTGGGCGTTTATTCCTGCGACAGCTGGGGCGCGTATCAGGCGCCGAGCGGCGATCTACTCATCATATTTGTCGACCCCGATCCGCGCGGTCCTGCGGCGTTTGTCGACTACGGCAGCAACTTCGAAACCTTTACCAAGGGCGATTTCCAGGAGCTGGAGACACTTGGGCCGCTGACGACATTGGCTCCCGACGAAGAGGCGGTCTATGTGGAGCGATGGGTCGTGCTGAGCGGCGACGGATTGCCGGCCGGCGACGATGGCCTGGCTGGCGCTCTTGGCCCGATTATCGCTGATGCAAAGGGTATCGTCCAGAGGGCGTTCGGGAAATAGGAGTTCGATGGCTGCACGAGTGATACTGATCGTCCTCGACGGGTGCGGGGTCGGCGCGATGCCCGACGCCGCTGCCTACGGCGTGGACGATCCGCAAAGCGCGACCCTACCCCATGTCGCGCAGGTTGTGGGCGGGCTTAAATTGCCCACGCTGGAGTCGCTCGGCCTGGGACGGATCGCGTCCATCAATGGCGTAAGCCCCTCCTGTCCGGCTCGGAGCGCCTTTGGGAAGCTAACGGAGCGGTCCGCGGGCAAAGACAGTGTGACGGGACATTGGGAGATGATGGGGATCATCACCAATGTCCCGTTTCCAACCTATCCGGACGGTTTTCCTCCCGATGTCATCGCCGAGTTTACGCGCCTGAGCGGCCGGGGCGTTCTTGGCAACAGGCCGGCATCGGGAACGCAAATTATCGAGGAATTGGGTGAGGAGCATGTCCGCACCGGCAAGCCGATCGTTTACACGTCCGCCGATTCCGTATTTCAGGTCGCGGCGCACGAGGATGTTATTTCGGTGGCCGGCCTCTACGACATTTGCGAAGCGGCCCGCGGAATGCTTGTGGCGCCGCACAATGTGGCGCGTGTGATTGCTCGGCCGTTTGTCGGAGAATCCGCTACGACTTTCCGGCGCACCGGGAATCGCAAGGATTTTCCGCTCGCGCCCCCGAAGCCCAATGTCCTGATTGCACTCGCCCAAAAGGGCGCGCGCGTCCACGCCGTCGGGGTGGTTGCGGATTTGTTTCCCCACACTTACTTTACAAGTTTTGAGAGGACACAATCCAACCGCCAGCATCTGGTCGCAATCGAGCGGGCGATGACGCAAGGTGGCTTCGACCTGCTCTTCGCCAATTGCGAAGACTTCGACATGCTATACGGTCACCGCAACGACCCGGTGGGCTTCGCACTGGCTCTTGTCGAGTTCGATGCGGCGCTGGCCCGCATCATCGCCGCGATGGAGCCCGAAGATCTGCTCCTGCTTACCGCCGATCACGGTAACGATCCAACGACCGCGTCCACGGATCATTCGCGCGAGTACGCGCCGCTTCTCGCGCTGGGGGCGGGTGTAGAGGCAGGGGAAAATCTGGGAACACGGGACACATTCGCCGATATCGGCGCCACCATCGCGCACGTCCTGGGCGCGCCTTGGGAGGGCGCTGGGCGGAGTATTATCCGTTGAACTTGTTCATGGTGGACCACATTGAGGCAGGCGTGTTACGAAGTCGGCCGCGTCGGCGACCCATCCGGCGAGCTAAGCTTGGTTCTGGCCGTAGGCTCGGCACAACCCGCCCGGCCAGATCTCTGTCATGCCCCGGAGTCTTCGACGCTAGGCATCTCAAGCCCATCGAAGACCACCAGCCGCCAGCAAGACCCATCCGTCACCGGCAAAACCGGCGCCACCTTCCCGCAACGGGAAGAAAATTCTGCTGTTTATGCACGGCCGCTAGCGGTCTTAACCCCAAAATTTTCTTCCCGCTTCCAGGGTGTGCATGAATTGGCGGTCTTACAATCCAATTACGACCGACGGTCCGGGAAGTTAGTAATTTATGGTCCATTTTTGTTACATTTAGTCGCCACGGACACTATATGTGCTGGTTTTCGCCTATATGAGGGAGGAATCCCCTCATACAGCCTGCGCCAGCGTCATCTGTACGCTTCTGACACCCAGATTGTGGACATTTGTTCGTACTTTGGGTATTTGGTCCTGCGTTTTCCGAGCTACCATCTTGTTCTTAATGTACTTTCGAATGTTATGCACGGCGCATGTCGTTCGGATGACTTGCTGACAGTGCTCCAGACCTCGCACTGTAAAGCCTGTCAAGCCAGGGTTGCCGGGGCTACCTTTGAGTTGGCCAAACACAGGCTCGACCACTTGCTTGCGTTTGCTGTAGATTGTTTTGACTTCTTCGCGCTCGAGCTTTTCCAGCATACGTAACTCGGGAGCGCTGTATGGCTTTATTCTTTTTTGCTTGCCGTCTTGCGTTTGGTTTGCTGTCTCTGTCGCAGGCGCCGCGTCGCCTTGCGGACGCTTAATAACCGCTATCACTGGATCTATCTGGTGCTTATCCAGATAATCAAGATTGTCTTGGCTAACGTAACCCGCATCGAAACAAGCGCAGACCGGATAGGTGCCTGTCGTTTCTTTTACATGCTCCATCAATGGCGGCAACTGTCTGGGATCTGTGCAATCGTCGCTGAGAGTCGCTCCGACAATGATCTGGTTCGAACCTTCCACCGACAACTGGACATTGTAGCCCTGACGACATACCCCATCCTTAAACTTCATCAAGCGACTCTCCGGGTCGGTGAGGTTGCTCCGATCCTTGGGGCCTGCATCGCCGGTCGGCTTCTTCTTGTGGGGCCGCTTGTCCTTGGGCGTATTGTCCCACGTCTGTTTGGCCGCCTGCGCCTCTTCCTCTATCCGCTTCTTTGCGGCCAGAATGCGAGCCTTTCGATCCGCAGCGCTCTGCGCCTTACAACGCAATTGGTCCGCTTCGTCGGCTTTACCTTCCTCTTCGTCGAGGCGATCTGCTTCCAGCAGGAGTTCTTCAAGAGCCTTTTGAAGCTTAGAAACCGTATTGTCGATGTCGCCGTGCCATACATTGCTGCGCTTGCTGGCAAATGCTTCCAGCTTAGAACCATCCCCGAACACCGTCGAAAGGTCAACCAGGTCCGCCTCCGAACATAAACGAACGCTTTGCGTAAATAAGTTCGCAAGTGCCCTGCGGAACCGCTGTCGAAACGCGGCAATACACCGCCAGCCTGGTACGCGACCGTCTCCGCAAAGGTAGCGGCCACCTATGTCGTTAAGTAGATACCGTTCCATCGAACGAGCCGATGTCTGGCGATTAAGCAAGCAGTACAAAACCGCAATCGCCAACAGCTTTGGGTCGAACCCAGGAGCGCCGCGGTTGTCCATGCCTTCGACATAGAACTCGTGCAAATCAAATTGCTCTACAACATCAAGTAACATGGGCGCCAAATGTGTCGAACCGAGCCATTCGCTTGGATCGCGAGGCAACAGAAACAGTTGACGCGGGTTCCAGGGTATATAATCTAGTGCCATATTGGTTAGTTATAGCTAGCTATATCGATTTCCTGCTAGTTCTACATATTTATTTTCATGCACACCCTGGCTTCGGGAGGAAGGGAGCCCGCCCTGCGGGAAGGTGGGCCTCTGGAAAGGCGAACAATCTTGAGTTTCAAACGGGATGTCGATCTGAATATCCGCCTAACCCGGCGCGAGGCGATCCGGTGCGGGCTCTATGGCGCCGCCGGGCTGCTCTTGTCCGACCAAATTCAGGCGTCCGCCCTTGCCGCGGCGCCACCGAAGGCCAGGTCGCTCGCGCCGCGAGCAAAATCGATTATCCAGCTCTGGATGTGGGGCGGGCCGTCGCACCTGGACACGTTCGACCCGAAGCCGGGCGCGGGTGTCGATTTCTGCGGACCGTTCATGTCCCCAATCAAGACAAACGTCAGCGGGATCGTGATCAATGAACTCATGCCTGAGCTTGCCAGGATCGCCGACAAGTACAGCATTATCCGCGGCATGACGCATGGAAACACCGGCCACGAGACTGCGACGTATCTGGTCCAAACCGGCAATAAGAGTGGGGACGGCCTGGTTCATCCGGGGCTGGGCGCGGTGGTCGCCCTGTACAAGGGCTACGAAGCCGGCTACAAGGGCCTGATCCCTCCCTATGTCGTGATGACCGAATCGCTTGGCCGCTTTTCCGCTGCCGGATTCCTTGGCTCTCGCGCGGAGCCGTTCGCAACCGGCGGCGACCCTGCAGCAAGCCGCTTCGTCGTAGAAGGCGTGGTTGCGGACGGCGTTAGCGACAGGAGGCAGACGGATCGGCGGGCGTTGATGAAGAAGCTGGATACATTAAGCGCGGCCGCGGCAGGGGACGCTCAGGCTATCGCGTTCTCCGATTGCTCGGATCGAGCGTATGAGTTCATACTTGGGGACGCGCGGCGGGTGTTCGACTTATCGACGGAGAAGGCCGAAGTGCGGGAGCGCTATGGCCGGTCGACGTTTGGGCAATCCTGCCTTATGGCCAGACGCCTGGTTGAACGCGGCGTGCCATTCGTCACGATCAACTACAACGGGTGGGATACCCACAAGGAGAATTTCCTGACGATGAAGCACAAGCTCCCTGAACTTGACAGGGGCATGTCCGCGTTGATACGCGATCTGTCGGAGCGAGGCTTGCTGGACTCGACCATCGTTTGGTGGGGAGGCGAGTTCGGGCGCACGCCCAGAGTGCATTACGAGGAGCCCTGGAATGGCGGGCGGCACCATTGGGGCGAGGTTTTTTCGTCGGTGATCGCGGGCGGCGGCTTTCAAGGCGGGCACGTGATCGGAGAGTCGAACGCCACCGGCGAAGAGGTCAAAAGCCGGCCGGTTTACCCCAGCGATGTCGTCCTGAGCATTTGCGAAATGCTGGGAATAGATCCGCGTTCCAAGATGGAAACGCCGCGCGGCGAGAAGGTCGCCATAGCGCCGCCGAGTTGGAACGGCGATAAGCTCGGCGGCCGGCTGACCGAGATAATGCCGGGATAATACCACGGTAGCACGATCGAGGTAGCGACCTGTCGTCGAATAGGCCGGCGGATAAATCCGCGCCTTTGGAGAGCGGCCGCAGACGGCCAAACCTGCCTTCGCAGGTTAATCCGCGAAGGCGGCTTTTCCGTTCTCAAAAGGCGCGAATTCCATTCGCCGGCCAGGTGACAGGGTCTGTGAGCTGGCGCATATGACGCGGTTGCCGGAGCGCGAAAGGAGTTGGAAGCAAATGCTATATAGATGTTGGCCGGCTGCGTGGTCGGCGCTCACGCTCGTATGCTGCCTATCTAATGCGTTCGCGGAGCCCGCGGGGCATATCGGATACGCCTATCCTGCCGGCGCCCGGCAAGGCGCCGAGGTCGCCGTTAAGGTTGGCGGCCAGCATCTGCAAGCCGCTTACGGCGCCTTTGTCTCGGGCGGAGGCGTCGAAGCAACCGTTACGGACCATTACAGGCCCATGGGCGGCAAGGAAGAATTGATCGTGCTGAATAAGCTGAGGCGCGCGGCTGCAAAACTGCAAGTCGGCATGCCGATGATTGGCGATCCGGCAAGCGTCGGCGCACTAGCCAAAATCGCCCACGCGGGTGGGGTAACCGATCGGGAGCTCACGCAGCTTGCGGAGATTTTCATAGACAAGAGCGACCCAAAATGCCAGCGCAACCAACAGATCGAAGAGACAGTTTCGCTACTGGTCAAGGTTGATTCGCACGCTGCGCCTGGAATGCGGGATCTGCGCCTGATCGGGCCGAACGGTGTTTCAAACGCGATTCACTTCGTGGTGGGGCAGTTCCGCGAGCAAAACGTCGTCAAGGCGAGCGACAAGTCGCCGAACGATCTTGGCGACAGGCTGCCGGTCGTTGCAAACGGTCAGATAATGCCCGGCCAGACGGACAGGTGGACGTTCGATGCTCGTAAGGGTTCGCATGTGGTCATTGGTGTCTGCGCCAGGGAGCTTGTGCCATACCTGGCCGACGCGGTTCTAGGATGGTTTCAGGCATCGATAGAACTCTTCGACTCCCACGGCAACCAGATCGATTTCGCCGATCATTATCAGTTTCATCCCGACCCCTTGATCCTCTTTGATGCGCCGGCTGACGGTCGGTATACGGTCGCGATCCACGATGCCCTTTACCGGGGCAGAGAGGACTTTGTCTATCGCATGACGATCGGCGAGATCCCATTCATATCGAGTATTTTCCCTTTGGGCGGCGCGCCCAACAAGAATGTTCTCGTGCATGCCCAGGGCTGGAATCTACCCGCTGCGCCGATTTCGGTGGATACCAGCGGCCACGGCGCAGGGATCATCCCGGTGACAGCGACCGTTGACTCGGTCGTTTCAAACGGCGCTTTGTTCCAGGTCGATCCATTGCCAACCTTCGTTGCAAAGGACTCTGCCGATGCGGGTTTCGTGGAGCAGCAGGTGACGTTGCCCGTAATGATCGAAGGGCGGATCGGTGCGCCGCATCAAATCCATAAGTTCCGATTCGACGGCAAGGCCGGCCAAAGAATTGTTGCTGAAGTTTACGCCCGCAGGCTAAACTCTCCGTTGGACTCAGTGCTCCAGCTTACGGACTCGCACGGCAAGGCGATCGCTTGCAACGACGATACGTTCGATGCCGGTGCCGGTCTGCTGACGCATCAGGCAGACTCGTATATCTCGACTACGCTGCCGGCAACGGGTTCGTACGACCTGAGCATCTGGGATTCCGAAAGCAAGGGTGGCCCTGATTACGTATACAGGCTCCGCATTAGCTCACCCCGGGCAGATTTTGAACTGCGCATCATCTCGTCTGCAATCAATGTTCAGCGGGGTTCATCTGGAACGTTCACCGTTCAGGCGATCCGGCGCGATGGTTTTACCGGGCAGATTAATCTCGCATTGAAAAATGCCCCAGCCGGACTGGTCCTCTCCGGCGGACCCATCCCCGCGAAGCATGACAAAGTGCAACTCAGACTAAGCGCCGGGAAATATCCGTTAGACCTGCCATTTCCATTGGAGTTGTCAGGCACAGCCATAATCAACGGCGTGACCGTCTCGCATCTAGCGGTTCCCGCGGACGATCATATCCAGGCGTTTGCGTACCAACACCTCGTGCCAATGGATTCCTGGGTTGTCGATGTTATACGCAAGCAGACCGAGGCGGCGACGGAACCGGATGTGCCGGTTTAGACATGCGGCATTTGTGTGTAGCCTGGCGTGAGGAATTGTCACCTGCCATTTCTTCGCGCCGGGTGACAGTAACAACTCGCACGATCACGGCTAATTATCTCTACGCCGGGGTGCGCCGTCAGCCACGCGGAAAGCGAATCGGCGCTTCGATCGGGAAGCAGGTCGACAATCCGGCCGGTCTCAACGTCGCACAGAAGAGTTCCATATCGACGTCCTTGGCAATAAGCTGGCCTGGATTAGAAGCGGCGATGCCGCCGATTTGCTGGAGGACAGTCCGATTTGATTCGGTCGTTCGCGCATATGGACATCCCAAATCGAAGCCTGCGCCTTACTAGGCGGGGGCATCGAGCGGCTCATTCATAATTGTTCTGATCGTATCGACTGGCAAATAGAGATGGGTATGAGAATCTAATAGCGTGTCGAATCCCATTCCAAGACCGAGATACCATGCGCGGGCATCTTCATCGTGCGCATCGAGAACGAGAGCATAGATGCCAATCTCACGTGCTGATTGCTCAACCTGGAGCATTGCACGAGTGACTAGCGTATAGTAGGCAATGATTTTACTGTCTCCGGCCTCCTCGACCGCGACATGAGTGATCCCACCGTTACGACCCGCATTCTGCCTCGCCTGACGCTGGAGAAAGTCATTCAGCGGGGGGTTGCCACAGTCAAAGCCTTGCCGATCATGGTAGGCTTGAAGAGGTTCAAAGATTAGAATATTGCTCAAAGATTAGCTTCCGGGTGCGCTGCCTTTAGACGGCGATAGTCATTGATAGCCGTTCGCAATGCTTGGGTAGGGGGCGCTGGATTTTCCAGAGACGCAACAAAGCGGGCAAAATCACGTTCTGAAAGTGTAATACGCTCATGCTTGATACGAGCACTGACGCGGCAATTCAAACGGGCATACTCGGTCATCGCTTCTGTAGATTGATTAGTCTGCATAGTTGATCTCATACGTGGCAATATGCCACATTTATGAGATGTGGTCTAGAGCCTGTTATGAATTTATGTCGATATCGGATGTCGTGTTGGGGTCGACCCAAATCGCCTTCGCCTTGGGCGGCGAAATCGTGTTGTCATGCAGCCGCAGGCGGGATGCGTTGCGCATCGAGACCACGCAGTTTGAGCGATCTGTCTGGTCGTCGGGAGCGCGGTCGCAGTTGTCGAAGACGTTTCCTATAATATCCGCGTCGTCCAATGCGCTAAGAGTGAGCGCGGGATGATCGGTATCCCGGATCGTGTTATCTTCGACAGTCAGCCTGGCATGGGTGCCGGCCGCGCCGCTGGTTTGGGACTGATTGTCGGCGTAAACATGGATTGTGCCGTCCGACGTCTTCCACAGGTAATTGCAGTTGCTGAAGCTATTGTTTCTGACCACGACATCCGTCGTGCGCGTCCCTTCGTACCAGATTTTTGCGACGGTGCTCACATGAAGGCCCGATCCGCTCACATTAATGAACGAGCAGTTTTGAACGAGCGTGTCCGGGAACTGGACGAGTATGCCTCTGGCCCGGTTGCCGATGAAGTTGCAGCGCTCCACAGTCGTCCTGGGAAGCCATGTCAAGCTGTCCAGGAGGTCGCTCCCAACAGCGACGCCCGTTGGCGCTTTGTCGAGCGTCAGGATCTCGGTCGCGGGCGCATCGGCGGTTCTGGATGTGGTTGTTGCGTCGGTGACCAGCGCGGTTGCGGTTTGCAGCATCGTCTGTCCGCCGAGGATCTCGATGACCTCTCCGGTCTTAATGCTTGGCGCTCGGGACGGCACATTGGGGGATATGATACTCACTTTATTGCCGTCGACCGCCGAAACGATCGCGTAGCCGCCTGCCAGATTGATGCAGTCGTCGCCTTGAGACTCGAAATCGCAGTCCTTGACCTCAATTGTCCCCTTGCAGCAGTTGAAATGGACATCGTCCGCTTCGTTGGACGATAAAGCGGCACGGCCCGGCTTGCGCATCACCACGACTCGGTCGAGTATCACGTTTTCACAGAAATGCGGCACGAACGCGAACGAGTAGCCTGCGTAAAGGCGGATGTTTTGGAGGGTGAGCCCGTCGATGTGGCCAAAGACAAACGTATGCCCGGCAGCCGTGCAGCGCATGTTCAAGTACATGCCGTCCTTGACTTTGCCATACGGAAGGTTGAAGTGCAATGTCCGGGCATCGACCAGCGTGGGAGTCAGCCCGACCCCATAGTAGATATCGATGCCTCGCGATTTGGGATTCCGAGTAATGGGATCGAATTCCAGGATCGCGCCATATCTCTGAACGACCGGTTCGTAGCCCGGATCGACTACGAAATCGAACGAGGCTCCGGTCGAATTGACTACCTTGCCGGGAATATCGGGCAGCGGGTCCGCGTCGACCATGATGTTTCGAACAGTGATATTCGCGCAGGCGCCATATTCGCCAATGGTGAAGCCTGTGTAGCCGCTTCCTTTATGGTAAACGAATGTTGAGCCCTGACCGTCGATCTCCACATTGTTGGCATTATTGAGAGACAGGCCATGAAGGAAATTGTAAACCCCCGTGGGGAATACGATCTTTACTCGCTTAGGCGCGGTGCTGCCCTCCCACGCGTTTTGCGCATCGTGGAGCGCGCTTTCCACGGCCGCAGTGTTGTCCGGGTTCGAAGGAAAAGCGCCGTACTTGGATACATCGAGTACCACCGGCGATTTGGCGTCCGCCTCGAATTTGGCGGTTGCCACTGGGCTGTCGGCCATGCTGGCCACAAACGCGCGCGCTTTGAGAGTCGTGGTGACGCAGATTGTCTTGGACCCGCTGTAGAGGGTGGATTTGGCGCTTGGCTCGGAGCCGTCGACTGTGTATCGCACAATCGAATTGGGAGTGGACGACGCAATCGTTACCTTCGTCCAGCCCTCGAAACGCATTCCGCCCGGATCGATCGTGGGCTGCTTGACCTGCTCCTGCAGGCCGGTATGGTAGAGCGCCTGCGCAATCGAGCTTGCGGGGCGGCCAGCGCCATAGGCTATCGCGCGCAAAATTACGGATGGACCGTTCACCTTGATTGGAGCGCGATAGCGCTTGCTCG
>Ga0316231_1003496_pt1 | contig 13771 bp, 13 predicted proteins | sample TBH18027metaG_FD_206002 | JGI IMG/M metagenome (GOLD analysis project Ga0316231, IMG submission 206002) | Freshwater microbial communities from Trout Bog Lake, Wisconsin, USA - TBH18027 | ecosystem: Environmental > Aquatic > Freshwater > Lake > Hypolimnion/Profundal zone | place: USA: Wisconsin...
CCGCGGCGCCGATGGTGCCGGCCTATGATGGCCCCGCCGATCTGCCGCCCTATGCCCCCATGTCTTACGTGCCGCCGGATGCGGGTCCGGCCTATCCCCAAGCCGCCGCGCCCGCCATCACCGTGGAACAGCAAGGCTGGATCGGCGGCGTCGGCTATGCCCGCGAAGGCGGCGGTGGCGGCGGTGGTGGCGGTGGCATGACCCTGACGCTGGCCCAGCCCGACAGCTCCAACGGCCCCAGCTACAACAGCTTCGGCCAGAGCTATGGCGGCGACTACCAGTCCGCCAATCAGGTCAATGCCTGGCGCACGCAAGCCTTCACGCCGCCCGCGAATTCCGGCTCAGCCTCGAAGTAAGAAAGAGATTCGGTTTGCCCGAACTGCGTCGCGTGGCCGAAAGGCTGCGCGGCGCGGTGGGCGTTCAGGGAAGGTGTTTGTAGCGGCGCGCGTCGAAAATCGCGAAAGGAATGCTGACAATATAGATCAGCAGTATCCCGGTTAATGTCGTCCAGGTCCAGACGATCAGCAGTGTCGCCAGTATGGCAAAGGCCAGTGCCGCCAGCACACGGTGCCGACGCTGCAGCTTCATGTATTTGATCGATGGCGTCGGCAGGGTGCTGACCATCATGATCGAGGTGACGATCAAGATCGCCACCGAGATGCCGGGATGATCCTCCAGCGTCCCATCCCATTGGAAGGAAACCAGCAGCGGCAGCAGCATCATGCAGGCCGCCGCCGGCGTGGGCAGGCCGGTGAAATAGGGCCGCACATTGGTGGCGCCTTCGTCGCGCGCCGCCTGCACATTGAAGCGCGCCAGGCGCACGGCGGAGGCGGCGCAGAAGATCAATGCGGCGATCCAGCCATTGTCCCCCAGTTTGTTCAGCGTCCAGCTATACATGATGATGGCGGGGGCGACGCCGAAGCTGACCAGGTCGGCGAGTGAATCCAGTTGCGCGCCGAAGCGGCTGTCCGCGCCCAGGATGCGGGCGGCGCGACCGTCCAGCATGTCGAAGATCATCGCCAGGATCACGAAATCCACGGCTCAGGGCCATTGCTTGTCCACCGCGAACCGGATGGCGGTCACGCCGCTGCACAGGCCCAGCAAAGTGAGGAAGGACGGCACCAGCTTGGCGATGGAAAGATCTTCCAGCTTTTCCAGCCGCGCCGCCACAATCGCCCGGGCGCGGGCGCGGCGGGTTTTGCGTGTCCCGTCCTCTTCCATGATTATGGATTCATCTCGGCAAGAATGGTCTGGCCCGCCACGGTCTTCATGCCCGCCGCCGCCACGACGCGGGCGCCCGCCGGCAGATAGACGTCCAGCCGGCTGCCGAACCGGATCATGCCGAAGCGCGCGCCCCGCGTGACCTGCTGGCCCTGCGCCACATCGCAGACGATGCGCCGCGCCACCAGGCCGGCAATCTGCACCACCACAAGGTCATGCTCCGGTGCACCACCATCGGGACGCAGGCGGATCGCCATGCGCTCATTGTGGACCGAGGCCTTGTCGAAACTGGCGTTGAAGAATTTTCCGGGGCGATAGGCCAGGCCCGTCACCGTGCCCGAAAGCGGATTGCGGTTCACATGCACATTGAAGACGTTCATGAAGATGGACAGCCGCACCCGCGGCGCTTCGCCCAGCCCCAGTTCCGGCGGCGGCACCGCCTCGACGATGGGCAGCAGCTTGCCGTCGGCGGGCGAGACAATCAGTCCGGGTGCGGTGGGCGTGGTGCGTTCGGGATCGCGAAAGAAGGCGATGCACCAGATCGTCAGCGGCAACAGCAGGATGCCCAGCCAGGCGGCGATCAGGAAGGCGAGCAGGTTCACACCCGCGAACAAGGCGATGAAAGGGAAGCCTTCGCGGTGGATAGGAACGCTCAAAGGAAGTCCCGTCTCGCGCCTAGGCGACGCGCGTGCCGCTGAAGGGGAAGGAGCCGAACGAGCCCGCCTTGACGCTGCCCGCCAATTTGTCGCCATCGACGGTACCGGTGAAATCGAGCGTCATCGGCATGGGCGAGGAGATCTTGGCCGACCAGGAAACATTGTTGCCGTCAACCTTGCCGTTTTCCAGCGGGCCCGAACCCTGCGCCGCCTGCTGGCTGCCGGTCAGCGTGCCGTCCTTGGCCGCAAGCTCGATCTGGGCCTTTTGCGCACCCAGCGGCGAGTTGATGACAATCTCCCACTTTCCGTCCACGGCCATCGCAAAATCTCCCTGATTTGGCGGGCATCTAAGGATGCCATGGACCCGGGCGCAAGGGGGCTGTAAGGAACAGCATGTCGCGCAAAACCATCATTCTTCCCAAGGGCCGCCGCGCCCGTATCGGCAGCCCCTGGATTTTCTCCAACGAGATCCGCATGGACGAGGCGGCCAAGGCCATCACGCCCGGCAGCACCGTCAATGTCCGGGGCGAGGACGGGCGCGAATTCGGCACCGGCTATTTCAATCCCAAAAGCCTGATCGCGGTGCGGCTGCTCATCGATGCCTGTGACACCACCATTGATCGGGATTTTTTCTCCGCCCGCATCGGCCGGGCGCTGGCCTTGCGCGCCGCCTTTTATGACAAGCCGTTCTACCGTCTGGTGCATGCCGAAGGCGATGGCCTGCCGGGGCTGGTGATCGACCGCTTCGACGATGTCGTGACGGTGCAGATCGGCACCGCCGGGATGGAAAAGCAGCTCGACAATATCGTCGCGGCGCTGGAAGCGCGGTTGAAGCCCAAGACCATCATGCTGCGCAACGACGCGCCCAGCCGCGCGCTGGAAGGGTTGGACTCTTATGTCCGCGCCGCCAAAGGCGAAGGCGCCCGCATCGCGCTGGAAGAAAATGGCTGCCGCTATTTCGCCGACCTGGCCCAGGGCCAGAAGACGGGCTGGTATTACGACCAGCGCGACAACCGCGCCTTCATCGCCGGGCTGGCGAAAGGCAAGAGCGTGCTCGACGCCTATTCCTATACCGGCGGCTTCGGCTTGGCTGCGGCGAAGGCCGGCGCAGCGGAAGTGGTGTGCCTCGATTCTTCGGCGCCCGCGCTGGCACTGGCCGAGGAAAGCGCCCGCGCCAACAAGCTGACCATCCAGGCGGTGAAGGCCGACGTCTTCGAGGAACTGGAGCGGCTGATCGCGGCCGAAGAAAAATTCGATATCGTGGTGGCCGATCCGCCGCCTTTCGTGAAGTCGAAGAAAGATCTGGAGCCGGGCGCCAAGGCCTATCGCAAGCTGGCGAAGCTGGCGGCGCAGGTGACGGCGCCAGGCGGCTTTCTTCTGATCGCCTCCTGCTCGCACAACATCCCGCCGGAACGTTTCGCGGCCGAATGCGCCGCCGGTGTCACCCGGAACGGCCGCGTCGCCACCCTGATCCGCAGCGCCGGCGCCGGCCCCGATCACCCGGTGCATCCGCTGCTGCCGGAAAGCGCGTATCTCAAGGCCCTCGTGTACGCGCTGGATTAAATCGAAATCTGCGTTCCCAATTCCACCACCCGTCCCGGCGGCAGGTGGAAGAAGCGCGCCGGTGACAGCGCGTTCGACGCCAGCCACATATAAAGACTGGTGCGCCAGCGCGTCAGGTCGGGATGCTCGCCCGGCACCAGTGTTTCACGGCCCAGGAAGAAGGTGGTGGTGTCGGTCTCCAGCGCCAGGCCCTGCGCCCGCGCCAGGGTGAGCGCTTCGGGAATGTTGGGGGATTCGAAAAAGCCATAGACGATCTTCACCGCGAAGAACCCCTTGCCGACCTTTTCCACCGTGACGCGCCGCGCTTGCGGCACCACCGGCATGTCTATGACTTGCACGGCGCAGATCACGATCCGCTCATGCAGCACGTGATAGTGCTTGATGCTGTGCAGCATGGCGTTGGGCACGATGTCGGTGCGGGGCGACAGGAACACCGCCGTGCCCTGGACGCGCTGGTTATACTTGTCGGCGCGGGCCAGGAAGAGGTCCAGCGCCAGCGCATTGTCGCGCAGCTTGTCCAGATGCACCCGCCGTCCCACCCGCCAGGTATCCATCACCAGAAAGACGGCGGCCGCGGCGGCCAGCGGCAGCCAGCCGCCTTCGGCGATCTTCAGGCTGTTGGAGGCCAGGAACATCAGATCGATCAGCCCCAGCGCACCGAACAAGAGATAAACCGCGATGGGCTTCCATTTCCAGCGATAGCGCGCCACCACCGCCACCAGCAGGGTCGAGATCACCATCACGCCGGTGACGGCAATGCCATAGGCGGTGGCCAGGGCGTCCGACGATTTGAAAATCAGCACGATCAGCACCACGCCGATGCAGAGCATGACGTTGATGCGCGGAACATAGATCTGGCCCTGCTCGGTGGCGCTGGTGTGGCGGATTTCCATGCGCGGCAACTGGCCCAGCTGCACCGCCTGCCGCGTGATCGAAAAGACGCCGCTGATCACCGCCTGCGACGCGATGATGGTGGCCAGCGCCGCCAGCGCCACCATGGGATAATGCGCCCAGCTTGGCACCAGGGCGTAGAAGACAAAGGAGGCCGCGTCCGGCCGCGACAGCAGCAATGCGCCCTGGCCGAAATAATTCAGCAGCAGGGCGGGAAAGGCGATGAAGAGCCAGGCCCAGCGGATCGCCCGGGCACCGAAATGGCCCATATCGGCATAGAGCGCTTCGCAGCCCGTCACCGCCAGCACCACCGAACCCAGGGCGACAAAGGCGGTCCAGGGTTCGTGTGTGAACAGGGCGATGCCATAGGCGGGATTGACCGCCCGGAGAATCTGCGGCGACCGCGCGATGGCCACGGCGCCCAGCACGGCCAGCACGACGAACCACAGCACCATGACGGGCCCGAACAGCCGCCCGATTTTGTGGGTGCCGCGGCTCTGCACGGCGAACAGCCCGATCAGGATGGCCAGCGTCAGGGGCAGTACGAAAGGCTTGAAGGCGGCATTCTCCAGGCCGATGCCTTCCAGCGCCGACAGCACCGAGATGGCGGGCGTCAGCATGCCGTCGCCATAGAACAGCGCCAGCCCCGCCAGAGCGGCGATGCCGATGGCGGTCTTGATCTTGCGGTTGACCGGGGCGCGGTGCGCCAGCGCCGCCAGCGCCATCACCCCGCCTTCGCCATTGTTGTCGGCGCGCATGATGAGGAAGACATATTTGACCGTCACCACCACGATCAGGGCCCAGAAGATCAGCGACAGCGCGCCATAGACCGCCATCGCGCCGGGCACCGCGCCGCCGGCGGCCTGGGCCGAGGCGCGCATGGCATAAAGCGGGCTGGTGCCGATATCGCCGAACACCACGCCCAGCGCCCCCACCATGAGCATCAGCGTGCGTCCGAACGATTTATTCGGGGCGGTGATCTGTTCCATCAGATTGTGACCTGGGTGCCGAGTTCGACCACCCGGTTGGGGGGCAGGTGATAGAAGCGCGCGGGTGACAGCGCGTTACCCGCCAGCTGGCGATAGAGCCAGTTGCGCCAGCGGCTGAGATCGGAATGCTCCGCCGGCACCAGTGCCTCGCGGCCGATGAAGAAGGTGGCGGTGGGAACGTCCAGCGCCAGGCCGAAGCGGCGGGCATCTTCCATCGCCTGCGGCACGTCCGGCGTCTCGAAGAAACCGTGATGCACTTTCACCGTGTAGAACCCCTTGCCCAGCTTATCCACTTCGATGCGGTTCTCTGGCTTCACCAAGGGGGTATCCTCGACCACCACATTGGCGATCACCACCCGCTCATGCAACACTTTGTTGTGCTTGAGATTGTGCAGCAACGCGCCCGGCACCACATCGGTGCGGGAGGAGAGGAACACGCCCAGCCCCGCGACGCGCGTGGTATTCTTGTCGGCCCGTTCCAGGAACAGGTTCAAGGGCATGGATTCGCTGCGCACCTTTTCCAGGTGCACGCGGCGGCCGCGCCGCCAGGTGTCCATCACCAGGAAGACGGTGGACGCCAGCAACAGCGGCAGCCAGCCGCCTTCGGGAATCTTCAGCGAATTGGAGACGAAGAAGACCAGGTCGCTGGTCCCCATTGCCCCGAACAGGCCGATGACCAGCAGCGCGGGCCAGCGCCATTGCCGGCCCGCCACCAGTCCGGCGTTGAAGGTGTCGATCACCATGACGCCCGTCACCGCGATGCCATAGGCCGCGGCCAGCGAATCCGAGCTCTTGAAGATCAGCACGATCAGGACCACGCCGACGGCCAGGAAGATGTTCATGCGGGGCACGTAAATCTGGCCGTAATCGGTGGCGCTGGTGTGGCGAATCTCCATGCGCGGCAGCTGGCCCAGTTGCACCGCCTGCTGCGTCATTGAAAAGACGCCGGTGATGACGGCCTGCGAGGCGATGGACGCGGCCAGGGTCGCCAGCAGCACCATCGGCCAATGCGCCCAGTGCGGGATCGTCGCGAAGAAGGCGATGGCGGCCGCGGCGGGCTCGCGCAGCAGCGCCGCGCCCTGGCCGAAATAGTTCAGCAGCAGCGCCGGCAGTGCGATCATGAACCAGGCATATTGAATCGGCTTGCGTCCGAAATGGCCCATGTCGGCATAGAGCGCTTCGCAGCCCGTTACCGCCAGCACCACGGCGCCCAGGCTGACAAAGGCCACCAGCGGCGCATGCAGGAACATGTTCAGCGCATACAGCGGATTGGCCGCCAGCAGGATGCCCGGCGTCTGCAGCAGCGAGGCCAGCCCGAAGCCGCCCAGCGCCAGGAACCATAATAGCATTATCGGTCCGAACAGCCGCCCGATCTTGTGGGTGCCGCTGCTCTGGAACGCGAACAGGCCGACCAGGATGGCCAGCGCCAGCGGCAGGACCAGCGGCGCAAAGGCGCTGCTCTCCACCTTCAGGCCTTCCACCGCCGACAATACGGTGATGGCGGGGGTCAGCATGCCGTCGCCGAAGAAGAGCGCCAGCCCGACAATGGCGCCGATACCGATCAGACTCTTGGTGCGCTGCGACAGGCCGGGCGAGCGGTGCGCCAGCGCCGCCAGCGCCAGGGTACCGCCTTCGCCGTCATTGTCGGCGCGCATGATGATGAGGACGTATTTGATCGTCACCACCAGGATCAGGGCCCAGAAGATCATCGACAGCGACCCCATCACCGCAATGTGGTTGGGCAGGCCGCCTTCGGTGGCCAGCACCGTGGCCTTCAGGGCGTAAAGTGGGCTGGTGCCGATATCGCCGAACACCACGCCCATCGCCCCCAGCATCAGCATCGGCATGCTGCGCTTGGCATAGGGCTCGGTTTCGTTGGCGCGCGAAGTCGGCTCCAGCGCCGGCGCACCGGCAAGCGGGTCGCTGATCGGGGCTGACGCCTCGGGGCTGGGGATTGTCACGGGTAAGCGCGGCTTTTCATGAAAGACAAACGCACCAGAAAGGGCCGCGGGATTTCGCGAAAGGCCGGGACCATAAGGCTTGTGCCTCCCCGGCCAAAGCGGGGCGAGGCACAATAGCGCAGTTTTCGGCGGAAGGTGCTGGAATCGTTAGGGGATTTCGCGATCTTCGTCGGTCAGGGCGAAGCCGGAATCCGGGGCCGGGTCGCGGTCATAGGCGCTCTGGCCCACCGGGATTACCGGATCGGGGGCCCGCACCGGCACAGTCCGCACCGCCCTGGGGCCGGGCTTGGCAGGGGCGGCGGCCGCCATGCGCTGGGCCGCGCCGTCGATGGCGTTATCCTGCGGGACCGATACCACCAGGTCATCGGCAGGCGGGCGGGGATTGTCGTCATTGCCACGCGGCGCCGCGGCGCTGCCGGACCCGATGAACCCCTGCACCGGGAAAATCTTCGTGCCCCAGCCGCCGGTCTTGATGTTCCAGACCTTGACCTGGCTCCAGTCATTGGCGGCGCTGACGTCCACCACCGGGTCGTTGACATAGATCGAGCCGTCATCGAGCCAGTTGGCATGGTCGATGCGGATTTCGCGCGCCGACACGATGCGGCGCACCACCGCGACATGGCCGCGATTGGGACCGGCATAGCCGGTCAGCACCAGCACGGCGCCGGTGGCGGGATTGGCGCCGCGCTCATATCTGCCCGCCGCCTTGTCCCACCAGGTCCAGGCGTCGCCCACGATCTTGATCTGCGAATGTTCGCGGGCATAGGGCACGCATTGCAGCGCCACCTGGCCCGGCCGGCTTTCGACATGATTGGTGCCGTTTTCCGTGGGCAGGGCGCCGGCCATCTTCACCGGCGGCGACGATGGCAGGTCATTGGAGGCGTCCTCGTCATAGCCGCCGCCGAAACAACCCGACAGGGCAGAGCCCAACAGCGCCACCGCGCCCAATCGCAAAAGAGAATTCATGCCAACCCGCATCCCGTATCCCGAACGCGAGATTAGGGATGACGCTTCAAGGCGCGGTTAGACAGAAACTTCGCATTTTAGCCTTTAAAATTTGAATCAAATCATGCTTACCGCGCCAGGATTGACGCCGGTTAAGCATCGATTCTCAGGCTATTCCGCCGCCGCGCCGATCGAACGGCGCACCGGCCTGGGGCTCAGCGCGTTGGTGGCGCCCATGGTGCCGATCGACATCAGACCCGAGACGGCGATGACGAAGAACAGCGCTCCGACGCTGTTCATCGTGATGGAGAGGGTGGCGACGAAGACGCCGACCAGAATCTCCGGCCCACCGCGCCAGCCGCCGGAATGGATTTCGCCGGCACGAATGGTGCGGATGAAATCCATGCGGGTGGAGAAGAACGCTTCCAGCGTCGCCCAGGTGTTGGCCAGGATCAGGCCCGTGGGGAACACCACCGCCAGAACCAGGGTGCGATAAAGCCTGTCGGCGCGTTCGCGACCCAGCATGCGCTGGCCCAGCCAGAGATAGCCGATGGAGCAGGACAGGCCCAGGAACGTCACCACCAGGCCAAGAACCTTGACGGCGGGATAGGGCGGCAGCCCCACCGACAGCATGAAGAGCGAAATCGCGGCGCTGGTGAAGGCCAGGCTGTAGAAGACGAACTGGCACATCTGCCCGGTCATCGCCAGCTTCACGCCCAGCGGCTTGTCGCTGGCCCAGACCTGCGGCAGCAGTTTGCGGGCGCATTGGGCATGGCCTTTTGTCCAGCGGGCTTGCTGCGCCCGCCATGCCGCGGCGGTGGGCGGCAGTTCGCCGGGCACTTCGATGTCCGGCAGCATCGCCATGCGCCAGTCCTGCAAGGCGCAGCGCATCGACAGGTCGAGATCCTCGGTCAGCGTGTCGCCGGTCCAGCCGCCCGCCTGTTCGATGGCGAAGCGGTTCCACACCCCGGCGGTGCCGTTGAACGACATGGGCAGGCCGGCGCGGAAGCGGGCTTCCTGCTCCATCGCGAAATGCGAATCCAGCAGCACGCCCTGCACCCGGGTCAGCCAGTTGGCGTCCCGGTTGTTGTGGCCCCAGCGCGCCTGCACGAAGCAGAGCCCGTCATCGGCCACCAGCGCCGGCACGGTGCGGCGCAGGAAATCCGGCGGCGGCACGAAATCGGCATCGAAGATCGCGACATAGGGCGCGTCGCAATGGCCCAGGCCGAAAGCGAGATTGCCGGCCTTGAAGCCTTTGCGGTCGCCGCGGCGGAGCAATTGCAGATTGACGCCTTGCGGGACGATTCCAGGCAGGTTGGCGGCCAGCACGGCATGGTTCTTTTCGGTGCCGTCATCCAGCAGCTGGATGGTGAGGCGGTCCCGCGGCCAGTCCAGGGCGCAGGCGGCGGCGGCGACGCGCAGTGCTAGGTCGCCTTCGTTGCAGACCGGCAGCTGCACCAGCACATGCGGCAGTTCGCAATCGGAAAGTTGCGCCATCTCCACGGGGGGCGCGGGCCTGAACAGGCGCACCCAGGCGAGCAGGATGAGCTGCACCGACAGGCAACTGACGACGATCAGGATGACGCCGAGAGCGAAGGACAGGGCGTAGCCAAGCATGATCATCGTCTGGCCCCCCTCAGGGTCAAGCGCCTGTTCCAGGTTCCGGCCCTAAGGTCTTGTCCCAGGCCGGGTATTCGATGGTTCGGGTAAGGGCCAGAGCCCCGTATCACGAGCACCGGGGGACCATGCTGCGGCGCGAGAGGAATGGCAAGGGGACAGATGCCTCAGCGGTTAACCAGCGCGTCAGCCACACCGCGAACATAAAGAGAATATAAGATGCGGAACCGACCGCTCCTGGCGTCTGTTTCGTTATAAACAGGGGTGGCAGGCAAGGAGCACGGCCATGTTGGCATCATCTTTTTCCAGTCGTTTTTCCCGCTTCGCGGTGCTGCTGGGCTTGGGCCTGACGTTGACGGCCTGCATGGCCCCCGCCGTCTACGCCCCGCGCCGCCCGGGCGCCGCCACCGGCTATACCGACCGTGAACTGGCGCCGGGCCGGTTCCGCGTCACCTTCACCGGCAATTCGGTGACCACGCGCGACACGGTGGAGAATTATTTGCTGCTGCGCGCCGCCGAAGTGACCCTGGCCTCGGGCGGCACCCATTTCCTGTTCGACGATCGCGATACCCGCGCCAACACGACTGTCCATGCCGATCCGATGTTCGCCGGGCCCGGCTATTGGGGCGGTGGTTTCGGCTATTGGGGTTTCCGCCCGCGCTGGGGTTATGGCGCTTTCGGGCCGCCGCTGATGATCTCGCAGACCACGCGCTATGAAGCCTATGCCGAGATCGTGGTGCTGAAGCCGGGACAGGAGCAAAACGAGAATCGCGCCGTCGATGCGCGCGAGATCGTCAGGCACCTGTCGCCGGAGGCCTATCCGCCCCCGCAGGACCAGAAGCCCGCCTGACCGCAAAAACCCGATGGCCTTCGGCCTGGGTGACGCTGTCCACGGCGTGGCCTTCGCCATGGCACATATGCGGAATATCCACCGCCGCGAGCGGATCATCGGCCAATATGATGAGCGCCGCGCCGGGCGCGGCCCGGGCCAGCGCCTTCTTCGCCAGCAAGGCCGGCAGGGGACATTTCAGTCCGCGCAGATCAAGAACGGCGTCATTTTCCATGCCGTGGGTCCTTAAGCGGGCACCTTGCGTCGCGCAAGCGCCGGCCCCATCCTTCCGCAAAGGAAGGAAACATGAGTCTCACCGCCGCGATAAGGCGCGAATACATTTATATCAGCAGCATCTTGCGGACGCTGTGGCTGCTGCGACTGGTCAAGCCGGGGTCCACGCGCCTGATCTGCGACATCGTCGCCGCCCACGCGAAAAAAAACCCGGACGCGCCCGCCATTCTTTGCGGCGAGGAGATGTGGACCTATGCGCAGCTGGATGCCCGCGCCAACGCCTATGCCCATTGGGCCATGGCGCAGGGCATCGGCAAAGGCCAGTCGGTGGCGCTGCTGATGGAAAACCGGCCCGATTTCATTGCCGCCTGGCTGGGGATGTTCAAGGTCGGGGCCGCGGTGGCGCTGATCAACACCAATCTCATGGGCGAGGCGCTGGCGCACAGCATCGCCATCGCCGGCGCGGGCCATGCCATTGTCGGGTCCGAACTGAAGGACAGTTTCGACGGTGCGCGGCCTTTCCTGAAAGAGGCGCCGCATGCGTGGCTGCAAGGCATGCCCGCGGGCGCCGCAGAGCAGGAAGCCAGCGATCTCGATCTCGCCCTGGCGGTGCAGCCTGGCACCGATCCCGGCCTGGCGGCGCGGGGCGGCCTCACTGCGAAGGACCGCGCCTTCTTCATCTACACCTCCGGCACCACCGGCCTGCCCAAGGCGGCCAATTTCAGCCATATGCGCATGCTGTTCATGATGACCGGCTTTTTCGCGGCGCTGCGCCCCACCGCCGCCGACCGCATCTACGATCCCTTGCCGCTCTATCATTCCACCGGCGGTGTCTGCGCCGTGGGGCTGGCCTTCTTTTCCGGCGGCGCCCTGATCATCAAGCGTCGCTTTTCGGCGCATGAATTCTGGCCGGACATCCACCGGCACGGCGCCACCATGTTCCAATATGTCGGCGAACTGTGCCGCTATCTGCTCAACACGCCGCCTTCGCCGCTGGACCGGGGCCACAAGATCCGCGGCATCACCGGCAACGGCCTGTCATCGGCGATCTGGCCCGAATTCCAGGCGCGCTTCGCCATTCCCCGCATCGTCGAATTCTACGGCGCCACCGAATCCAATGTCTCGATGTTGAATTACGACGGCACGGTCGGGGCGGTGGGCCGGGTGCCCGATTATTCGGAAAAGCTGCTGCCCACCCGTGTCATCCGCTTCGACGTCGAAACCGAGATGCCGGTGCGGGGGCCGGACGGTCTCTGCATCGAATGCGGCCCCGACGAAGTGGGCGAATGCGTCGGCGGCATGTCCAAACGGGCTGGCCGCGAATTCGAGGGTTATACCAACCGCGCCGACAGCGACAAGAAGATGCTGCGCGATGTCTTGCGCAAGGGCGACGTCTGGTTCCGCACCGGCGACCTGATGCGGCGCGATGGCCATGGCTATTTTTTCTTCGTCGACCGCATCGGCGACACGTTCCGCTGGAAGGGCGAGAATGTCGCCACCAGCGAAGTCGCCGCGGCGCTGGGTCGTGAACCCAGTATCCGCGAGGCCAACGTCTATGGCGTGCATGTGCCGGGCGCCGAAGGCCGCGCGGGCATGGCGGCGCTGGTGGTCGACGCCGCCTTCGATGCCACCAGCCTGGCAGCCCACCTGAAGCCGCGTCTTCCGGCCTATGCGCGGCCGATCTTCCTGCGCCTGACCCCGGCGCTGGAGGTCACCGGCACCTTCAAGCAGCGCAAGATCGATCTGGTGCGTGACGGCTTCGATCCGGCGGCCATCGCCGATCCGCTCTATTGGCTCAATCCGGCGTTTGGGAATTATGAACCGCTAACGCCCGCGCACTACGCCGATATCGTCGAGGGACGGGTGAAGCTGTAGCCTTCTCCTCCCTCGCAGCGCTCCGGGCTGCTCGCCGGGAATGACAAGGATGGCGCGTTACGCGAAATCCTTTGCCAGCGCCGCCTTGGTTTCGTCGGTCAGCACCGCCATGTGGCCGTAATTGCGGTGGCTCAAACCAATCACCACCTTGTCGTTGGCAAAGCGGGCGATCTGCGCTTTCGTCAATTTGAACCGCAGCCAGTGCACCGACGAGGTCTTGCCGTCGGCCGTGGTGCGGTCGTCATATTCGGTGGGGGTGGCGCGGATGACGTCGCCGCCGATTTCCAGGAAGACGGTTTCCTCGATGCCGCCCAGGGTCAGCAGCACCTTGTTGCGGCGTTCGCCGTCCTCGATCTCCAGCATCATGGTGGCGATCAGCTCGTCGCCCTGCGGGATCAGGGGATTGTAGGCCGCCAGTTCGCCCGGCACCTGTTCTTCGCCGCCCTTCTCGATCCGCAGCATCTCCATCACCTGCAGCCACATGGTGGCGTAATTCTCGAAATAGAAGGTGGCGAAGGGCCCGACCTCGATGCGCCGCAGCTTCTTCATCGGGATCAGGTTGGCCTTCAGCGTCTTGCGCTGGGCTTCATATTCCTTCAGCGGCAGCAGGTGGGCGGGTGTGATGGTGCGGGTGGATTCGGGCATGTCAGTCCTTGGTCAGACCGAAGGCTCTCGCCATGATCTGGATCGGGTGTTCCGGTTCGGTGACGCCGGTGTCAGTGTGCGCCACGATATGCGCCGCCGCCAGCGGACAGTCGGACACGATATGACCGCGCGGCTTGCCGTTGGCAGCCTTGAACACCGGCTTGCCGATTTTCACCGCGACGTCGTGCGTCGGCTTGACGACGCCGAAGGTGCCGCCATGGCCGCTGCAGCGCTCGATCACATCGACCGGCGTCTCGGGAATCAGCCGCAGCATCTCCGCCGCCTTGGGGCCCATATTCTGGGCCCGGGCATGACAGGCCAGGTGCACGGTGACGCCTTCGGGCA
>Ga0316231_1003500_pt1 | contig 13765 bp, 10 predicted proteins | sample TBH18027metaG_FD_206002 | JGI IMG/M metagenome (GOLD analysis project Ga0316231, IMG submission 206002) | Freshwater microbial communities from Trout Bog Lake, Wisconsin, USA - TBH18027 | ecosystem: Environmental > Aquatic > Freshwater > Lake > Hypolimnion/Profundal zone | place: USA: Wisconsin...
GACCAAATGTTTCAGGCCATCTTTGTTTTCGATTGGATCAACGGGCAAGTAGAAGTGATTCCTCAAGATTGGTTCAATCATGGAGCTTATGATTTTGGATACCAATGGATCGCTCGCGTAGCACGTTTGAGTAATGGAGCCATTGTTGGCGAGGGCATTCGGCTCGGCACCTTCGAATTGGACGAAACAGGCAAGCAAATCAAGAAGTGGATGGCTCAAAACGAATTCCACATGCTTCGATAACTATCACCACAATCTCGACAACGCGGCCTAGGCCACCCGAAGGAGCCCCCGCCGCTGAGCCAGCGGCGGCTACCACTGCACCGTCGCCCGGCACACTCGTGTGGCGGCGACGGCTACCCATGAATCCCAATCCTGTTAATCTTGTTAATCCTGTCCTAAAACCTTCCCCTTCAGCAATTCCGTTAATTTGGAAAATTTGGTAATTTCGTAATTCTGTTCCCAATCTCGACAACGCGGCCTGTCTGTTCCAAATTAAGGAGTGATTTCCATTCAAGACATCGCCAACCGCGAGCTGCTCGACCTGGTGCCCTACGAGCCGGGCAAGCCCGTCGATGACGTCGCGCGCGAGCTCGGCCTCGATCCCGCCTCCATCATCAAGCTCGCCTCCAACGAAAACCCGCTCGGCCCCTCGCCGCTCGCCATGGCCGCGATGCACAAGGCCATCAAGACGGCCCACTTTTACCCCGATGGCGGCGGCTTCCATTTGCGCAACGCCATCGCGGAGAAATTCGGCCTGACCCGCGAAAACGTCGTTCTCGGCAACGGCTCGAACGAAATCATCGAGCTGCTTTACCACGCCTTCACCCGGCCCGGCATCCACGAGATCGTCACGTCCCGCCACGCCTTCGCCGTCTACACCCTCATGGCCCAGCTTTTCGGCGTCCGCGCCATCGTCGTCGTCGACGTCGATTTCACGCCCGACTTGCCCGCGATGCTCCGCGCCGTCACGCCACAAACGCGCTTGATCTTCCTCGCCTCGCCGAACAACCCGACCGGCACGCGCGTCACCAACGAGGCGCTCGATGCCTTCCTGCGCGACCTCCCGCCGCACGTCATCGCCGTCTTCGATGAGGCCTACTACGAGTTCCTCGACAACCCGCCCGACACCGTTGCCTGCGTGAAAAAGGGCGCGCGTGTCGTGCTCATGCGCACCTTCTCGAAAATCCAGGGCCTCGCCGGATTGCGCATCGGCTACGGACTGGCCACGGCAGAAATCGCCAACCTGCTTCAGCGCGCGCGGCAGCCGTTCAACGCCAATGCCATCGCCCAGGTCGGCGCAATCGCGGGACTGGCCGACATCGAGCACCAGAGCAAGACCAAGGCGATCGCCGACGAGGGTCGGCGAGTCATCGAGGACGCCTTCGCGCGGATGGGCCTGAAATACGTCCCCTCCTCGGCGAATTTCGTGCTCGTGCGCGTCGGCAACGGCGGCGAGGTCTTCCAGCGCCTGATGAAAAAGGGCATCATCGTCCGCTCGATGGTGAGCTATCACCTGCCTGAATACATTCGCGTCAGCATCGGCACGCCGGAACAGAATGCACGGTTCCTCGCGGAGCTTCCCGCCGCACTGGAGGGACTTATTTCCTTTAAGGCCCTCTCATGAACTTCGGCACCGTCGCCATTCTCGGCCCCGGCCTGATCGGGGGATCCCTTGCCCTCGCCTTGGCCGAACGCGGCCTGGCCAAGCGGCTGATGATTTACGCCCGCTCTCCGCGCGCGCTGGATGAAATCCGGCTCGCCTCGGTCGACGCCGAACTGACCGGCAACCCAAGCGAAGCCGTATGCGAGGCCGATGTCGTCATCCTCTGCGTCCCCATCGAAGCCATGGCCGGACTCGTGCATGAATTTCGCGACGCGCTCAAGCCCACCGCGTTCGTCACCGATGTCGGCAGCGTCAAGGGCAGCGTCGTGCGCGACATCGAACCGCTGCTGGAAAATCGCGCGCTTTGGATCGGCAGCCATCCCATGGCCGGAAGCGAACGGGGTGGATTCGCCGCTGCGCGGCCCGATTTGTTCGAGGGCGCCACCGTGATTCTCACCCCGACCAAACAGACCTCCCGCGACGCGCACCGCCGCGCCGAAAAGTTCTGGAGCGCGCTCGGTTCCAAACTGGCCATCCTTTCACCGGAAAAACACGATCAGATGGTTGCGGCCATCAGCCACATTCCCCATCTCATCGCCTCGGCTTTGGTCAATCATGCCGTCACCTTCGGCGATCTCGATCTGGCCGCGGGCGGCTTTCGCGACACGACCCGCGTCGCCTCCGGTTCGCCGGAACTTTGGGCGGAAATCTTGCTCGCCAACAGCCAAGCCGTGAGCGGCCAAGTCGACCACCTGATCCGAGATTTGCAAACCATCGAACTCGCCCTCAAAAACCCCGATAAGGCCGCCGCGAAAACCCTGTTGCTTGCGACACTGAAAGCCGCCCGCGATGCGCGCTCCCTCTTGTCCGCCAAACGCCCCAAACGCTCATGAACCACGCTCCCGCATCGACCCTCACCATCCGTCAGGCTTGCGGTCTCGGCGGCGAAATCAGCGTACCCGGCGACAAAAGTCTCTCCCATCGCGCCGTGCTTTTCTCCGCACTCGCCGACGGCACAACTGTCATCACCGGCTTCCTTCCGGGCGAGGATTGCGTCTGCATGATGCGCGCGCTTCAGGCGATGGGCTGCGTGATTGAAACGCCCTCGCAAACGCACCTGATCGTCCATGGCTGCGACGGCAAACTTCATCCCCCGCTCGAACCGCTCGATTGCGGCAACTCCGGCACTGCCATGCGCCTGATGGCTGGTGTTCTGGCCGGACAATCCTTCCCAAGCCGACTGATTGGCGACCCCTCCCTGTCGGCCCGGCCCATGAAACGCATCGTCGATCCGCTGCGCCTGATGGGTGCCAAAATCGAGGGCCAGGGCAAAAAGCAGACCGCGCCGCTGGAGATCCTCGGCAGCCCGCTGACCGGCATCGAGTACACGCTGCCCGTCGCCAGCGCGCAGTTGAAATCGTGCCTGCTGCTGGCCGGCCTTTTCGCCAACGGCACCACCAGCGTGACCGAGACAATCCCCTCGCGCGATCATACCGAGCGCCTGATGGCCCATTTCCACGCGCCGCCCACTATCGACCTCACGCCCGAGGGCAGGACGATTCGGGTGCGCGGAGGCACACGTCTGCACGGGCGGGACTTCAACGTGCCGGGCGACTTTTCTTCTGCCGCCTTCTGGATCGCCGCCGCCGCTGCCCTGCCCGGAGCCGACCTGACGGTAACCAACCTCGGCCTCAACGGCACGCGTACCGGCCTGCTCAGCGTGCTCACGCGAATGGGCGCCCACATCACCGAAATCATCGGCGATTCCTCCTGCGAACCGGTCGGCAGCATCCGCGTCTATGGACGCAAACTGCGGGGCACAAAAATCCTGGGCGCGGAAATCGTCAACGTGATCGACGAACTGCCCATCATCGCCGTCGCCGGCGCGCTGGCCGAGGGCAGCACCGAAATCCGCGACGCCCGCGAATTGCGCGTCAAGGAAACCGACCGCATCGCCGCCATGGCGACCAACCTGCGGGCGTTCGGCATCCCGGTCACCGAACACGACGACGGCATGACCGTGCATGGCGGCTTCCCGCTTACCGGCGCGAAAGTCGGCAGCTTTGGCGACCATCGCATCGCCATGGCCTGCGCCATCCTCGGCCTTTTTGCCAAGGGCGAAACCACCATCACCGAAACCGCCTGCATCGCCACCTCCTATCCGACCTTCCAGGAAGACCTCAACAAGGTCGCCACGTTCCAGGAAGGCGGCCTCGCTTCCTTGCTCAGCGGCAACCGGTAATTCCGCCCATGGAGGGACCGCCCGTTTTCGCGGATTGGCTTAAACGGCCTGGGAGGCCTTTAATTTTAGACTATTTTGTCCATCGAGGGGATTTAGATTAAGTTAAGGCGCTGCCCTCATCCTATCATTTTTAAGGGCAAATGAACGACGATCAAATCCCTGCTCGTCAAGTGTCGAGCATTGACCTCGCCACTCCGTCCCCACCACCATCATCAAGCTCGCCGCCTCCAGCAAAGACCGCTAGCCTCCCAAAACGCGTCTTAAGGACATTAGCGTTACGGCCGGGCCAATTCCTATTGCCAGAGGTGAGCCCGTCGTTCATCTTCAAGTAGCAACCAGCTCGATACCGGTCTGGAAAATGCCGGTTAAGGGACGGGTCGGACAATCGATTGGCTCATCAACCGATGCCGACGCGGGGTCATCCCGTGGAATTTTTGAAAAAGGGCGTAAAAGTACCCGACATTTTCAAAGCCGCAGTCATAGCAGATGTCGACAATCTCCTTCTGCGTCGTGCTCAGGCAGTTGGCCGCGTGACGCATGCGCATTTCGTTGATCAAAATAGTGGGTGTTTTTTGCAGCCATCGTTTCGATTCCCGCACCACATGCTCCTGGCTTCGCGCCGACAAGCGGGTCAAGGCTTGCGGCCCCTCGCGGAATAGACCCTCACGTTCCACACGCAAGACGGCTTCAGAAAGCCACTGGGGCGCCCGAGACAGAGGAGAAACTTTCGATCCGTGGAGGGGCAACCCAAAGATTGAGAAAGAAACGTTCCAGCATCAGGCTTGATCGGGGGGCAAAAGCCAGCTCAAGACCGGCCCGACGGAGAAAATCAAAGGCTTGGGGAGACAGCAAACGCTCTCTTCGTTCCGGAACTCCGCGGGAAAACCAGCCGACATCCCATCCCAGATGCCGTTTGACCACGGCGCGCCACGTCCGCGTGGGAAAGGCGAGGTTGCAGATCACCAGTTTCTCCTCCGGGGAGGTGACGCCGAGGGTGTGAAAGTCTTCGGGCAGCACGAAAATCAAGGTGGACGGCCCAATTGCTCGTTTTTCCCCGTCGATCCAGTGAATTCCCTTTCCCGATTCAATCCAAAAGAGTTCTGAAAAATCGTGATTGTGAAGGTTGTTTTTTCGGAGCGGACCGACCTCGGTTTTTGCGAAGTGATAGGCCTCGTTTCTCCTCACATGGTTTCTGAGGGCCAATCTGTTGGACATCAATCCAGCATAAGAAAACGGCAATCCCGAGCAAGATTTTCCACAGATTTATTTCTAAGGTAAGATTATGACAACCACGGCCCAGCCTCGTCTTAGCAATCAGCAAGTCGACTTCTATCGGCAGGAAGGCTACCTGATTTATAACCAACCCGTTTTCAGCCCGGAAAAGTTTCAGGGGCTCAAGGATTGTTTTGAAGAGTTATTGACCAATCTGCCCGCATACGTTCGGCCGGAATCGATGGACGTGCCTCATTTTATTTGTCCCCGGCTTTTCCAATGGCTTTTCGATGATGAAGTGCTGGGCTTGGTCGAGCCCATTTTGGGTCCTGACATCGCCCTCTTTTCCAGCCATTTTATTTGCAAGCCTCCGGGCGATGGCAAGCGGGTGCCCTGGCATGAGGATTCCGCCTACTGGCGTGATATGCTCCAGCCCATGGAAGTATGCACGGTCTGGCTGGCCATAGATCCCTCCCGCCAGGAAAACGGTTGCATGTGGGTCATTCCCCGGACAAACCGCCACGGCTATTCGGATTATGAGCCGGTCGACCAGGCGACAAATGTTTTTGCAACCGAAATCATTTCTTCCCAGCGCGATGTCGCCAAAGCCGTGCCGTGTGTGCTTGAGGCCGGCGAGGCCAGTCTTCACAACGGTCGCACCATGCATGGCAGCGAAGCCAATACCAGCAAGTTTCGCCGTTGCGGCTACACCATGAGGTACATCAGCACGCGCACCAAATTCGATGCGAAAAAATATCGTTATCATCAAATTTATCTGGCCCGCGGGCAGGATCATGCCGGTAATGTCTATGCGGATCCCACAAAAAATTACCAGGAGCTATCCCACTATCGGGTTAAGCACGGTAAAACAGGACACTAAATCCGGCTCCGGCGGAAAGGGGCGAAATCGCTTAAAAGATTATGAAGTCAACATCGCTTGCGGAGAATGGTTCCGTTCACACGAAATTGTCAACCGACACCACCGGACACCAATCGTCCGGAGGTTACTTCGCCCCGGCCCGGCCGGAACCATTTGATTACGAACTGGCTTTTACCCGGCGATTCCGGGAATGCCAGTCGATGGGAGCCCCCGAAAAAGAGCTGATGATGCTGAGATTCCAATTTCGGAACCTACTCCAGCCTGTGAAATCAGGAGATCTTCTCACCGGACGCATTCAGCGTCCGCTGATCGGATTCTGCCCCGAACTGCGATATCAAAGCGGCTTGGGATACGTCTGCCAGGAGGATGAAATTCGCAAGGCCATGGCTCAGATGAGTCTCAAGCCTGCCCGGCGCGAGCAGGTCATGGAAGCCCTGGAGTTCTGGCGCACGGAATCAACGCAAGCCAGGACGCGCGCGGCATGTCCGGCCTGGGTGAATGAAACACTTTCATCCGACGACCGTCTCCTTGAAAGCGGAAAGGCGTTTTGCCTTTATCGCATGGGAGGCACCCAGCTTGATTACGGGAAATTACTGGAACTCGGCCTGCCCGGACTCCGGCATGAAATCGAGTCGCGACAAACCGCGACGAGCGATACGGAGGCGCGTGAACTGTTTGGTGCCATGTTGGGCGCTCTGGATCTGCTGGCGGAAAGTTGCCGCTATTACGCCACGCAAGCCCGGGGACTTGCGGCGGACTGCGGTGATGCCGATCTGACCTGCACTCTTTCTCGCCTGGCAGAAATGTTGGAAAGTATTATTGTACGCGCGCCCGCCACGTTGCGCGAGGCCATGCAGTTGATGTGGTTGTATGTCTTGATGTCCGGGACATGGAATTACGGACGGATGGACGTTTATTTTGGACCGTTCCTGTCCCGCGATCTTGAAAACGGCGTCCTGACGGTGCCAGAAGCCTTGGAACTGGTGAAGGCGCTCTGGCGGTTGATGAAGGACGGGAACGAATGTCAGCACAATAATCGTGTTTACGTGGGGGGAAAAGGACGTCCCGACGAAGCATCCGCGGACCGGTTCGCCTTGCTGGCGATGGAAGCGAGTCGCACGGTGCATTTGAACCAGCCGCAGTTGTCCCTGCGGTTTTACAAGGGACAGAACCCCATGCTTATGGACAAGGCGTTGGAAGCGCTGGGCGAAGGATGCACCTTTCCAATTTTGTATAATGATGACGTAAACATTCCGGCAGTCATGCACGCGTTTCGTGTTTCCGAGGCGGAAGCAATGGAGTATGTCCCATTCGGCTGCGGCGAATATGTGCTCAACCACCGGAGCGTTGGAACTCCAAGCGGCACCATTAATCTGACCAAGTGCCTGGAGATTGCCTTGAACAACGGCGTTGATCCCGTGACAGGGCGGGAGATTGGCTTGCGCACGGGAGATCCCGAGACATTTGACACCTTCGAGCAGCTTTGGGAAGCCTATCGAGCCCAGGTGGACCGGTGTGTCGCCGCCCTCGCGGCGCAGGAGAAGATCGAGTATGACGTGGCAGGAACCACCGCCCCCTTCCTTTTTCTGAGCATGCTTTACGACGATTGCCTGGCGCGTGGACGCGGCATTTTCAGCGGCGGCGTGAGATACCTCGGCGGCACGCTTGAAAGCTATGGCAACACCAACGCGGCCAACAGCCTCGCCGCCATCCACGAGTTGGTTTTTCGGCAAAAGAAATATACTCTGCCAGAGATCCTTGCGGCGTGCCGGGCTAATTTTGAAGGGTACGAACATCTTCGGCAGGACCTGCTTGCCGCACCGAAATATGGCAACGATGATCCCGTGGCCGACGCCATGGCGGTGCGTGTCCATGAGCACATTTGCCATTCGACGCGGGACCAGGCGGCAAAAGTCGGGCTGGACTCCTATCTGACTGTCATCATCAACAACGCCATGAATGTGACGTTTGGCAGGCAGGTCTCGGCTTCTCCGGACGGACGACTCCGGGGTGAATACCTGGCCAACGCCAACAACCCGTTCCCCGGCACGGACCGCCAGGGAGTCACCGCGTTTCTCAACTCGCTGGTCAAACTCGATCCCGCCATTCATGCGGGCGCCGTGCAGAACATGAAATTCTCCCGGTCGATGTTCACGACCAGCCTTCCGAAGTTGAAGGCGTTGCTGGACGCTTATTTTGCGCAAGGTGGAGCGCAGGCGATGCTTAACGTTGTCAATCGCTCGGATTTGGAAGCCGCGATGCACGAGCCGGAAAAATGGGGGCATCTCATGGTGCGCGTCGGCGGGTTCAGCGCGCGCTTCATTGATCTTGAGCCCGATGTCCAGCGGGAAATTCTCAAACGGACCCTGAATGAATGATCTTCGCCCGGCAAACGACGTTCGCGGAATCGTCTTCGACATCCAGCGCGGGGCCATGCACGACGGCCCCGGCATCCGCACCACGGTATTTCTGAAAGGATGTCCGCTCCGCTGTGCCTGGTGCCATAATCCCGAATCACGGGCGCTCCAGCCGCAAGAAGCGGACCCGGTTCGTCCCGGAGATCCCTGTGTTATTTTCGGACAGGAGATGACGCTGGAGGATGTAATGCGGGAAGTGCGCAAGGACCGCATCTATTATCAAAAATCGGGCGGCGGCCTGACCCTTTCCGGGGGCGAGCCCACCGTGCAGTTCGAATTTTGCCGCGCTCTATTGCGCGCCGCGGACCGTGAAGGCATTCCCACCTGCCTTGATACGTGTGGATATAATTCTCCTGAAAAATTTCTCGACCTGCTGCCGTCGGTCCGTCTTTTCCTCTGGGATTACAAAGCCACGGGGCAAACCCTGCATGAGGAGCTTACCGGCGTCTCACCCGAGTTGATCCGGAAAAACTTCGAGATGCTTTACGAACGAGGGGCATCCATTCTGATTCGCGCTCCGCTTGTCCCCGGGATCAACGATAGCGAAGAGCACCTCATGGCCCTTGCGCAGTTGGTTCGCGATCATCCTCGCCTGGTCGGTATCGAACTTCTGCCTTATCACGATGCCGGGTTGAGTAAATTCGATCGTTTGCACATGCCCCGTCCCATCCTCAACACCCGTCCACCCGATGAAGACACCAAGGCGCGCTGGCGCGATTTTTTCCGGCACTCCGGCACGTCAGGCGGCCTGGCCAATATCACATCCAAGTTCGCCTAATTTTGGGTAGAGAGAAAAAGGGAGACAGGTAATAAATAGGAAGCGGTTTAGTACCGGCATTCGCGGGCGGCTTCGGCGAAGGCCTGCAGGTTCTCGGGCGCTCCGTGGAAAAAATGGTCCGAGGGCGCGAGGATATAACCGGCATGGTCCTTGGTCGCCTCGAAGCAATCAAAGACCAGCTTGCGCGCCATCTCCGGCGTGCCGCGCTCCAAGCCGGCATTCTGGTCAAATCCGCCGATAAAAAAAAGACGATCACCGACACGCCGGGAGGCTTCGCGCAGGTCGCAGTCGCCACCCATCGAGGGCGGGGTCATCGTCTCGATGCCATGCGCGCCGTTTTGCGTCACAAGATCGAGCATGTGCATGACGCCGCCGCAGAGGTGATAAACAATTTTCAGTCCGGCGGCGCACAAGGCCGCGTGTTGCCGCTGATCGTAAGGAAGACAAAATTCCTCGAACATCTTCGGGCTGATCACCGTGTTGGAACCCGCGCCGCCACCGGTTTCCACCATATCGGCAGGCGTCCCTTTCCACATCTCAGTCACGCGCAGGGTGTGCCGCAAGATCGATTCGAGGGCATGATGCACAAATCCGGGGTCATCCATCGCCAGCATGATGGCGGGCTCGACACCGACGAGCATGCAGAAACTCTGCCAGGGGCTTCCCTGTCCCGGGCTAAAGGGATGACTGCGGACGATACCTTTGTCGCCCAGCTTGTCCCGCGCAGCCTGGATTTTCTCGAAACTTACCGCGATGGGGATCGGGCTGAATCGATCCCATAACTCAAAATCGGATTCATCCTTGATGAGGTGTTCGGTCTCCCAGGCTGTGATTTCATTCCACGCCCCGGCGTGATGGAGTTTGCCCTTGGGTGTGATGATGGTCTCCTCCCAGGCGTGATTACCCTGCGGATCCAGACCCAGATCGCGCCGGTCTTTCCGCCAGTTGGCGAGGTCGGATTCGGCGTAGGTGTAGTCGGGCGAGACATAGATGGCGTAGTCCATGCCGAACTTCGCGTTGGCCTCGTACCAGTCGATGCCACCCAGGTAATGGTTCCGGTAATAGTCCATCCAGCCATGCACCTGACAGGGAAGACGATCCGGTCGGCCGTTTTCCAGGGCAATGAGCATTCGTTCGCGCGAGGTCATAGGTATTGCTATTTCGATTGGCTCTTCTCATGCATAGCCACCAAGGACCGTCAAATCGAGAAAAAGGGATATAATAAATACCAAAATCAGTTAAGAAAATGGTGTAGGCTCTTAAAATGTGATAGGAAACTTCGAGGTATGATGGCTCTTCTCTCTGGCACGACACGCGGACGATCCTTTCGTTTGCGCATTGCCGTCGTCGTGGCGGCGTTATCCGGAACGCTTTTCGGCCACGCATCGCCGACGGAGACGAATTATACCGGTCATTACGAGTTGGCCAACGTCAAAGCCGACCGGACGTTCTCGCTCGAAGTCAAGCAAACCGGTTCCAGGGCTGACATTTCCTTTTCCACCGCGATGGCGGACGGCTCCGGCGCCGCGCCCGACGGCACGGGCAAGGGAGAGGTGGAGGACGGTGTTCTCTCGTTTGCCTTCAAGGACAGTTTCAACAACGAAGGCACCTGCACCCTCGAGTCCAAGAATGACGGCTATCATCTCAGCATGACGGTAATCAAGGTGGTCGATCCCAGCCCATTCCATTTTTACGGGAACATCCTGCTCAAAAAGACTGCGAATAAACCACAATAAAGGGTAGCCGTCGGTGCTGGTGCAGTATCGGGGTAGCCCGGACAACTTGTTGTCTGGGTGGCCGCAGGCCACAAGAAGTCACCCTTAATCAGGAAGGTGGACAGACAAAGGCTGCCGGCCTGCTTCTTGTGCACTCAGGACAGGCTCCAATCGCCGCTACAATCCGAACGGCGCGGCGTCATGAGGAACGGTCAATTTTTCACAATAAGTGTAACTTTTTGTGCTAATGTGAATCTAATACTTGTAGTATGACTCATTCCCGAGTTCTCCTGCTCCGATCTCTCTTGCCCGTGATCGCAGGCCTTTTCGTTATTCCCTCAGCCGCGACGCTCCGAGCCCAGGAAACGCCGTCAGGCACACCCGCCGACCGCGACGAAATTATCCACGTCCTCAACCGCATCACGTTCGGACCCCGTCCAGGCGATGTCGAGGCTGTGCAAAAAATGGGCCTGCAGGCGTATATCGAGCGGCAGTTGCATCCCGAGACGATTGACGACTCCGCCGTGGAGCAGCAAGTGGCCGGGTTCGAACTGCTTAAGATGTCGCCCCAGCAACTGAGCCAGCTCTTGCTCGGGGAGCAACAGAACGAGGCAAAGAAACAAAAGCTGCTTGCGGCGAATGGCCAGGGCCAGGCGGGACAATCCCAGACCAACGCGGGTGCGAATGAGAATGTTACTCCGAATCAAGCCCAGCCACCCATGCAGGTTTCCCCCGAGGGCAAAATGACGGCCATGGTCGAGAAGGCCAACCAATATCGCTCGGTCGCGGCCGTCGGCCAGCTTGAACAGGCTAAGCTTGTGCGGGCGGTCGATTCAGAGCGCCAGCTTCAGGAAGTGCTCGTCGATTTCTGGAGCAACCACTTCAACATCGACGTGAAGAAAGGCCCCGACCGTGTTTACAAGATCGCCGATGACCGCGACGTGATCCGTCCCCACATCTGGGGTAAATTTCGAGACCTGCTTGAAGCCTCGGCAAAAAGTCCGGCCATGCTTTTCTACCTCGACAACGCCACCAGCACCGTCGCTCACACCGTCACGGAGAGGGACCAGATGTATGCCGAGCGGATGCAGGCCCAAATGATGCAGAATGGCAACGGCGCGCTGGCTCCGCCCATCCCCGAGGTCGGCACGAAGCGGGGCGGCATCAACGAGAATTACGCCCGCGAGATCATGGAACTCCACACCCTCGGCGTGGATGGCGGCTACACCCAGCAGGACGTGCAGGAAGTCGCGCGTTGCTTCACCGGCTGGTCGATTGACCGCCAGACCGGGCAATTTGCCTTCCATCCCTATCAACACGACAACGGCGAGAAGGTCGTTCTCCACCATCATATCCCCGCCGGGGGCGGCATCCAGGATGGCGAAACCGTCCTCGATATTCTTTGCGCCCATCTCGCCTGCGCCCATCACATCGCTCTCCAGATGTGCCAGCGCTTCGTGAGCGACGATCCGCCCGCCGCCCTGGTGGACCGCATCGCGGGCGTTTTCACACAAACCCGCGGCGATCTGCGCAAGGTGACCGAGGCGATCCTTACCAGCCCCGAATTTCTTTCCCCCTCCAATTACAACAACAAGATCAAGTCCCCGCTGGAGTTCGCCGTCTCCGCCGTGCGCGCATCGGGATCGTCGATCATCCCGCAACAACCGGCGCCCTATGACAAGCTCGCGGCGGCAACGGAAGGCGGCGCTGTCCTCGGTCGCGGAGGAGCTGCCGACCGCATCTCCAAGCGTCCGCGCCAATCGCTCAACTGGCACATCTACGAACTGGGCGAACCACTTTTTGCCTGCACACCGCCCACCGGTTACAAGGAAGTCTCCAAATTCTGGGTCAGCCCCGGCGCACTGATCGAGCGCCTTAATTTCGCAATGGCTCTGACCCAGCAAGAGGTGAGCGACATCAGTTTCAGCCCGCAGAATATTCTCGGCGGCGTCGATCTCGACAAACCCGAGGCCGTGCTCAACCAAAGCGTTGCCGTCCTCCTCCAGAACAACATTACCGCGCCGACCCGCAAGGTTCTCGAACAGACCGCGCTGCCCGCGCCGGGCGACAGCCAGACCGTCAATCCGTCCAAGCTCATCGCTCTTATTATCGGATCACCTGAATTCCAAAGGAAATAAATGTCATCCTGAGCTTGTCGAAGGATCTCTAACTATTTTTTCAGAAACACGGATTATAGACGAATAGTAAGAGATCCTTCGACAAGCTCAGGATGACAGGAAAGAAAATAATATGATGAACGTCAATCGTCGGATTTTTTTGAAACAGGGCGCGCTCGCCTGCGTCGTCATGGGAATGGGGCCATTCTGGGGACCGCGTTTTCTCCGTCAGGCCGCCTTTGCCGCCGACCTCGGTTCCTCCACCAGCAACAAAATTCTCATCTGCATCTTCCAACGCGGCGCGGTCGACGGCCTTTCCATGGTCGTGCCATATGGCGATCCCCATTATTATCAGGCTCGCACGGACATCAGCATCGCCCAACCCTCGCAGGCGGCGGGCGCGGACGGCGCGCTCGACCTCGATGGCTTCTTCGGATTTAACCCGGCGCTCGCCCCGCTCCTGCCGCTTCACAAGCAGGGCCATCTCGCGGCGATCCAGGCCTGCGGCTCGCCCAACGCCTCCCGCTCCCACTTCGAGTCCCAAGACCTCATGGAATCGGGCGTCGATGAGGACAGGGGCGTGGCGGACGGCTGGCTCAATCGCGTGCTCGGCTGCTGCCCCGAAGATGCCGCGAAGAAAACCGCGTTCCGTGCCGTCTCGATGACCGCAACCATCCCGCGCAGCCTCCAGGGCGAACAGGATTCCCTCGCCATCCGCGATCTCGACACCTTCGGCCTCGCCGGAGATACCGCCGTCCCACTGTCCGGGTCTGCTGGCGCCAGCACCGCCGGCGGTAC
>Ga0316231_1003501_pt1 | contig 13759 bp, 11 predicted proteins | sample TBH18027metaG_FD_206002 | JGI IMG/M metagenome (GOLD analysis project Ga0316231, IMG submission 206002) | Freshwater microbial communities from Trout Bog Lake, Wisconsin, USA - TBH18027 | ecosystem: Environmental > Aquatic > Freshwater > Lake > Hypolimnion/Profundal zone | place: USA: Wisconsin...
TGGCTTTGCGTAAATAATTGGAGTGCCGGAACTTATTTAGAGCAGATACATCCTTTAGCGGGCTGAGAATTGTGCCATCCTTCGAAAAAATTGGCGCAGAAAAAGTCAAATTGGCACAGTTCGGCACATTGGGCGCATCTCGGTCGGCATCAAAACGAAGGCCACGAATCAGCCATGCCTTCATTCCTCGCGACCGACCCCGTTCACGGCGGCCGGGAAATCTGGCACGTCTTATGTGAGCGGCTGTTTGAAGGCAAAGCGATGGGCACACCAAAGTGACCAAGCCGTCCTTGGATAATTGGGAGAAGGATTGGCAGGAGGATTCGCAACGTGGCGATCATCACGCTCACGGCGGTCCTGTCGGTCTCGCCAGGCATTGCCTGCGGCAGCTATCGGTGCGGGAAAAGCTCGCGTTGCAGGTCTCCGGCTGCCAAGCTGCCAGACATGCAAAAAACCAACTATCAGTTTGAAAAGCGTCGCAAAGAAATGGAAAAGAAAGCCAAGAAAGAGGAGAAACGCCGGCTGAAGCTGGCAGACTCCCAATCCGCTGCCAGAAACAATGCGGCTTCGTCAGCTCCGATTGAGCCAGTCTGAAGTCAAATCTGGAACGCGGACCTGCGTTTGCAGGCGACCCCACGACTTCAAGGCACTTTGACGGCCCCTACGAGCTGGTCGGAGGCACAACGGAGGAGCGAGTTCACGAACCAAGGGTCGAAACGCCGTCGGTCAAAACCGGCCGCCGGATGAAAATATTTTTCCACGGTCACACTGTGATGATGACGGACCTTTTGCCCAGGGTCGGGTGCGCTGCGGCAACTTCGATGTTACCGACACCATTCTTTTCCGCCTTGATCCAAACGGCGGCGATGCCCCCCGAGTCGCCGAGCTGAAACGGATTGTCGCCGACAATCGCGCCGGGGCCGCTGATTTGGAAGGTAACTTCGCCCGTCCCAAACAGGCGCACGGAACCGAACTTGTCCACCCGGCCAAAAACGAGCCGCGTGGCGTCGAAGCCGGTGCCGGTGAGCCGGGCGTCGTCGGCTCGCAGCAAAAACTGGTCTTGTGTTTCGTCAGCGGAAAACGAGCGGGACAAAGCCAGCGCGCCGCCGACGTAACCGTCCAGCCGCAGTTCTGGTTTGCCAGTGCCATCCAAATCCAGGTCGGCAAAGAACGGCGGATAAGCAAGGTGCGGGAATTGATCTCGCCGCGGCTGGAGCGTCGCCAGTTTCGCGCCGTTGAGGAACACTTCCAGGTGGTCGCAATTGGAAAAAATGGCGGCGTTTTTGCCGGGGCCGCGCGGCGTCTTTGCGCCGAAGTCCCAGTAAAAATTCGGCTGGATGACCGGACGCACCTGCGGATGGACCTGCGCCTGATAAAACGACGCGCCGAGTTTGGGAATGCGAAAAACGTCGGCCACGCCGGGATTTTTCACCGCGTTGTAAGCCACCTTCACCGGGCTGGCGTATTCAAAACCGCACCACGCGATCACTCCCGCGAACTGCTTGTCCGCCGCCGCCTGATCGTGGGCCTGGGCGTGGTAAATAGCCTGCTTTGCCTGTAATGCCGGTTCGCCCGCACGCCGATAACGATGCTCCTCGCTGGGGCCGATGCCGACTACTTGTCCCACGGCTTCGGTGAGAATGTAAGGCACGCCGGGTAGCGGGCGGTTCAATTTCAGCTCGCCGGTTTTGGCATCGTGGGCATAATCGTTGTAGGCAAAAACATCTTCCTGCCAGTCTTTCGTCGAATGAAGTCCGCCGACCATCGCACCCGACGTGGGCCGGGAATCATCGAGCGATTTGGCCAGCGCGGTAGTCCGTTGATACAGGGCGGGATCGTTTTTGGATTCATTAACGCGCACGCCCCAGATCACGATGGCCGGATGGTTCCGGTCGCGGCGAATCATGGTTTCCACGTCCCGCAGGGCGAGTTCCTTCCACCCGTCATCGCCGAGAAATCCCCAGCCGGGCATTTCTTCCCACACCAGCAGCCCGAGTTCGTCGCAGGCGTCGAGGAAGGCTTCGGTCTGCGGATAATGCGAGCAGCGGACGGCATTGCAATTCAGCTCGTGCCGCAAAATCTCCGCGTCGCGCCGCATCACGCGTGGCGGCATCGCAAAACCGACATACGGATAAATTTCATGGCGGCACAAGCCGAAAAGCTGGAGCCGGCGGCCGTTCAAATGAAAACCGTCCAAGGCAAACTTCGCCTCGCGAAAACCGATCCGCGTCCGGTAGTCATGCACCGGTTTGTCGTCGACAATTAACGTCGTCACCAGATCATAAAGCTGCGGCGCGCTCACGTCCCACAGTTTCACATAATCCAGATTAGCCAGCGTGAGCTTCCATTCCGTTTTGCCAGTCGTTTCGATTTCTACTGCTTGCGATATGTCCGCGATGCGCCGGCCGGCGTCGAACAACTCCACCTTCAGCCGCGTGTTGTTTTTCGGTACGATGGCGGCGTCCAGAGTGCAACTGATTTCCACGCGGCGGCTCGGGTCCAGCACGTTAACGGGCTTGGCGAACACGTCGCTGATGAAAAGCTGCGGCACAGCGCACAGAGTAACCGGACGGTGAATACCGCCCGGCTGGAGAAAATCCACCGAGATTGGCCCTTTCGGATTGCCCTGCGGCGGGACGTTGCTCCAGCGCGCATCCACCGCGACGGCCAGGACGTTGTCGCGGGTGCCAACGAGCTGGGTGATTTCGTAGCGAAAAGGCAGATAACCGCCGCGGTGCGGCGGCAGCGCGTAGCCGTTCACGAACGGCGTCGCGCCGGTCATCACACCTTCGAAGTGCAGAAATATCCGCTGGCCGCCACAACCTTCCGGCAGCGAAAAATGACGGCGATAGACCCAGACGTCCGCCCAATCCGAAAACTCCCAGCCCTGCCACGAAAGTTTGGAAACACAATGGGGCAGCGAGACACGGACAAAAGCCGAATCATCAAACGCCGGCTGCGCGGCGGCATCCGAAAATCTGCCACCGAACAACCAGTCGTTGTCGAGGGGGAGATTCCGGCTGGCCGCGCCCGCTGCTTTTTGCGGCCAGCCACTGCGGCAGCCGAGCATTGGAATTATCGTGACGGCGGACGCACCCAGCACAGCATTGCGAAGAAACTGCCGCCGGGAAACACTGCGGATTTTATTTGCACTACCGCTCACGATGTTTGACGGTTTTGCCCTGCTGGGCTTCACCTTTCCGGTCCAGTTCATGAGTTAGTCTTGGCACTGATTTAAGTTTATGTTGTTGTTTGTTCTTTGTCCAGCCGCCAAGGAATGGATTTTCCTGCACGGCACAGGCGAAGGCTGGGCTTAAGGATGGCCAGCCGACGGCCGCACAACGCCGCCGACCGGCCGGGAACGGGACGCGACACTGCGACCGCGCAGCCGGTGATTAGGGACGCGGCCGGAGGAGTTGGAACCGGCTGGCGGCAAGATCACGGTCCTGTATGGCCGCTTCGAATCGCGGGTCGTGATAGGCAATCGCCCCGCGACGCAGCAAATCGGCCAAAGCGGGGTCGGGATGTTTGACTGCCTCAATTTGTTTGTCCGGCCATGGTTTGTCCGCGCTAAAATAGGGTGCGACATAATCCAACGCCGCGCGCAAGCTCCGCCCGTCCTTCGTGCGATAAGCAAATAAGTCAACGTTCACGCGCTGCCCGATCTCGGCAAGAGTGAACAGTGCCTTTAAGTTGTAGAGCGAGTAGGAATACGATTTCGTGCGTTTTAATTCGAGCGGCTGACGGCCATCGGGCTCAATCTGTTGGGCGATGCGCTCGCGCCCCTGTTCGACCGCCTGGCGCGCCTCCTCCTCGTGGCCGATGAACATCGCATAGGCCGCCGTCTGCGCCAGATACCAACTGCCGTGATTGTTAGCCGCCTTTGCTTCGGCGAGTCCGTTTTTGCTCGTCCGCAGCCAGTCCAGATATGCGCGGAACCATTCCCGCAGCCCGCGCTGCAACTCCGGGGTCCAGGCCGCCGCGCCGGCAAGCCGCGCCGCTGATTCCATAACGCCGATCAGCGGCACGCTGTCAATGATGCCGGTGCCTCTCCCGGTCGCGCGTCCGGGGATTCCTTGGGCGTATTGCAAGTTCGGATTCATTTTCGTCGCCGGGTCAAGAAACCAGACTTTGAGCAACGCCGCCGCTTTCTCGGCATACGGTTCGTTTCCGGTGCAATGGTACGCCAGTGCCAGCGTTTCGACCTGTGAACACATCCGGGCAAACGCATCATGATCAGTGCCGACTTTACTATCGGGATTCACTTCCCCATCACGATTGATCCAAGGCAATCCGTCCGGCTTGCTTGGATCGGGCCAGGAGTACGGGGCAAGACTGAGGTAATCGTGCTTATCGCCACTGGGCGGCGTCTTCGACTTTTCCATCACTGAGCGTGGTGTCGTCCTCAGCAACTTGTCCGCCTCGCGGCGCAACTGAATCAGCGCCGGATTGTCGGCTGAAACCGGCTGCCCGGCGGCAGGCGACGCAGCCACCGGAACCAGCAGGGCAGCGAGAAGGAGCAGCGTATTATATTTCATGAGTATATCGCTGTCCATGGTACCGCAACAATTGAACCTTTAAAATCTCAAAAAACGTCACCCGGCGGACACACGCTGCGCGCCGGGACGGCGCGCGGTCCGAAGACGGCGGACCGCCACCGGTCCCCGGGCGCAGCGCTCGGGATTCAAGCCGAAGATCCAAAGGTTCGCCGCACGCCGCGCATCGCGCGTCGTGCACGCAGCCTGGCGAGGTGTTGCTTCCATTCAACGTCAAGGCAGGCACAGGGCGTGCGGCAAATTAGGGCGGCCAGCCCGAAACCCAAGAACAGGCTGGCCGCGCCATGTACCACCCACATGTTCCCGGGTCTATTGTCGGTTGCTGGGCCGCCCACTTGAGCTAAAATTGTCCGGCCAACGTGCCTTGCCGCCCGACAGCCGACCAGGATCCAGCCATCCCCGATTTCCGCCCGGCTTGGGTGCCGGTTCAATTCGGCTTGGGCTTCACCACCAGCGCCGACGTGGCGTCGCGCACGCCATCCGCCTCGAGCGCCAGGGCCACAGCCCGGCCGATGTCCTCGGGGGAGGAGACCGTGCCGGAAAGTTTGACGTGCCCCTGGCTGCAACTCACCGAAATATCCCAGGCCGACAGCGTGGAGTCGCGGAGATACTTGGCTTTGATTTCCGCCACCGCGCGCGCATCCGAGGCGGCATTGGCGGCTTGGTCGCCAATGTCTTGCGCCTTGCGGCGGAAAATCTGGCCCCCTTTGGCCAACTCGTCCCGGATCTGGTCGCCCCGCAGATTCAGGGTGTCCAGCTTGGCGCGCATGGCATCGGATAGGTTGTGGGCCGCGTCCTCGGCGTTGGTGCGCAACTGGGCGGCGGACTGTTCAAAACGTTGCTGCGCTTCGGGATGCTCGCCAGCCTTTTTCTGGACGAACCAGTATCCCACCGCACCCAAGATGACTCCGAGCACGAGTCCATTGAAAAAACCTCTCATAATATGCCTTTCTTCAAACTCTACTTGCATTTGCCATGCCGCGTCCATTTTTTATTCAGCCGCTGAACAATCCGGAGCAGGTACGTGTGCCCCTGCAAATTGCACGGCAAACGGGCGGTTTGCAAGTTGCATTGCCAGCCCGGTGTCGGCAACATCAGAGGCTCAATATGTGGACGCACGAAAAACTCATTGCCACAGGAAGCCTCCCGCTCCTCGCCGCCTGGCTGCTGACGGGATGCACGACTGCCAAAACCACCACCACGACGCGCTCCGCCACGGAACAGTTGCTGTTGAGCACCGCCACCGATCATGCCCTGCAAGCGACCAGCTTGGACATGTTCGCGGGACGCAAAGTGTTCCTGGATGCCACTTATTTCGAGAGCTACGATGCCAAATACGCCGTGGGGGCGATGCGCGATGCCTTGAGCCGCGCGGGCGCGCTGTTGACCGACACCGCAACGAACAGCGACCTTATTATTGAGGCGCGGAGCGGCGCCCTGGCGGTTGACCAGTTGGATACCTTTGTTGGCATTCCTGGCGTCACCCTGCCCATACCCCTGTCAGGTCCGGTAAAGACCCCGGATGTGCCCTTTTACAAATCGGAAAAACAGCTTGCCTTCGCCAAGTTCGCGCTTTTGGTGCATGGCCGCCAATCCACGGCGCTGATTTATTCGAGCGGGCCGGTGGATGGCAAAGCCTATGACAATTGGTTCCAGATGTTCTTCATTTCCTGGCATCGCACCGATGTGTCAGAAAAGCAAATCACCCGGGAGCAAACACGAAAATACCAAACTTGGTTCCCGCAATATGGTCCTGGTGCATCCACCCAGATGAATACCAATCTGCCGGCCAAGTAGAAACCGCCCGTTTCGAATAATATCGGGCCTGGCGAATTTCAGAGGAACGAATGGTTGGATTGCGGCGGCGGCCACGCTGCGAAATATCCGGCTTGGCACATCGCCGCGCGAGACACCCGGCCAACCCGCAGTCCTGACGCCCGCGCCCCAACAATTTCCCGCGCTTGCACCCCGCCGTTTTTGGGCCACACTTTCCGCGGATGAATTGGCACGTTTTCTTGGATCAATTCTGGCCGCACGTCGCCGCCGGATTTTATACGGTGGCCGGTTTGCTCGCCACCAGCCACGCCCTCCTGAATAAACGCGACACCCGCTCCGCCACCATCTGGATCATCGTCATCTGGACCGTGCCCATCGTGGGACCTCTCCTCTACCTCGCCCTCGGCGTCAACCGCATCCGCCGCCGCGCCATCCAGCTCGGGGTCCATGACACCCTGAGCCGCCCCGTCCCGGAAAATCTTGGCGAACCCGAACCCGCTGGCGCGGAGCACCTCCAGCATATTGCCCGCGTCGTCAGCCGCATTACCGCCCAGCCGCTCTCGCCGGGAAACCACCTCGATCCGCTCATCGCCGGCGATGCCGCGTTTCCCGCGATGCTCGCCGCCATCGCGGCGGCCAAAAAATCCGTCTCGCTCTGCACGTATATTTTCGACAACGACCCCACCGGACAACAATTTGTCGCCGCCCTCGAAAACGCCGTCCAGCGCGGTGTCGCCGTACGCGTGTTGATTGACTCCGCAGGCGCGCGCTATTCCTGGCCGCCCATCACCCGAAGATTGCGGCGCGCGGGCATTCCCTTCGCCAAATTCTTACCCGCCTCCCTGTTTACGCCCTGGCGCGTGGCCACCATCAATCTCCGCAACCATCGCAAATGCCTCGTGGTGGACGGGCAGATCGCGTTCACCGGCGGCATGAACCTGCGGCACGGCAATGTCCTTGCCGATCACCCGGCCAGTCCCGTCCAGGACTTACATTTTCGCGTCACCGGCCCGGTCGTCACGGCCTTGCAGGAGACCTTCGCCAACGACTGGGCCTTCACCACCGGCGAAATTATCGAGGGGGAACTCTGGTTTCCCGACCTGCCGGAAACCGGCGAGGTCATTGCCCGGGTGATTACCGACGGACCGGACGCGGATTTTGAAAAAGCCCGCTGGACCCTGCTGGCGGCGCTCGCCGAAGCGCAGTCGTCCATAAAAATCCTCACGCCTTACTTCCTGCCCGGCAGCTCGCTCATCACCGCGCTCAACCTGGCCGCGCTGCGCGGCGTGCGCGTGGACATCGTCCTGCCCGCTAAAAACAACTTGCCCGTGGTGCATTGGGCCTCGTGCGCCATGTGGTGGCAGGTCCTCGAACGCGGCTGCCACCTTTGGCTCACCCCGCCGCCGTTTGACCACTCCAAACTGATGATCGTGGACGGCCACTGGGTGTTGCTCGGCTCGGCCAACTGGGATCCGCGCAGCCTCCGCCTGAATTTCGAATTGAACCTCGAGGCCTATGGCCGCGACTTCGCCACCCGTATGGAGGAAATCATTGCCCAAAAAATTTCCGCCGCTCGCGAGGTCACGCAAGCCGAAATGGACGCGCGTCCGGTCCTGATTAAATTACGCGACTCAATTGCGAGGTTATTCTCACCATATTTATGAAGCCATTTGAAAGCTTGACTGAACAAGAGATTTTGGCCCTGGCCATCTCGCTCAAAGAGGAGGATGCCCGGATATATGAGGATTTTGCCGACGGCTTGCAGGAAAAATACCCCGAGCAGGCGGTCAAATTCCGCGCCATGCGCCGCGAAGAGGATGGTCACCGGCATATCGCCTGCTGGAACTTTACCGATCGCGCTTCGGCGAGCATGTCCCGCATATCCGGCGGCAGGACGTGCGCGGTTTTGTGGACCGCAAACCGGTCTGGCTGGTGCGTCCGCTGGGCCTGAAAACCGTCCAGAAAACGGCGGAAACCATGGAAGTGGAGACGCGCCGCTTTTACGAGGCCGTCCGCCGCCGCACGACCGACACCGGCATCCGGCAACTGCTCGGCGACCTGGCGGAAGAGGAGCGCATTCACGCCCACACCGCCGAACAAATCTCGCTGACCTGGATTCGCCACCGGTTCATGGACACGCCCTGGACTTCGGCGTTCTTTCAAGTGGCGCTCGGCGGCGCGCTGGTGCTCCTGGCCGGGATATTGGTTGGCGTGTCGTGAGCCGCCGCAGTCCACGTAGCGGCGGCCTGGCGGCGGCCGCCAACTTCTGAAAACCCGGCTCGCCTTCCCGCATAGCCCTCTGATAATCTGCCCGCACGACTATGAAATATTCGGACCATGAGTTGGACGCGCTTCTGTCAGACACGGAGTCCGATTTGGCTGAACGCAAGGAGAGTTGGAGCGGGGATGCGCCCGAAAAAGGCCGACAGGCCGTCTGTGCCTTTGCCAATGATCTCCCCGAACATCGGAAAGCCGGAGTCCTGTTTGTTGGCGCGAAAGACGATGGCACGCCCATTGGACTGGGTGGCAAGGATGCCGATGTGCTGCTGCGCACGCTTGCCGACATTAAGACAGATGGACAAATCCTGCCGCCACCGACTTTAATAGTTGAAAAACGACAGGTCAGAGGGGTCGAATTGGCGGTAGTGACGGTGCTGCCTGCCGATGCACCGCCCGTGCGTTACAAGGGGCGCATTTGGATTCGGATTGGCCCCAGACGTGGAATTGCCACCGCGCAAGATGAACGGATTCTCAATGAGCGCCGGCGTCATCGGGATATTCCGTTTGATGTTCAGCCAGCTCCATCAGCCACCTTGGAATCCTTGAGCCGTGTCTTGTTTGAGGAGGAGTACCTTACCAATGCTTTTGCCGCGGACATTCTAGCGGCCAACGAGCGGAGTTATCAGCAACGCCTCGCCGCATGTAAGATGATCGTGGCCTCGGACTTGCCGGTACCCACGGTCTTGGGTTTACTGGTGGTAGGCAGGAGTCCGCGTGACTGGCTGCCCGGCGCTTACGTTCAATTCTTGCGCCTCAATGGCACTAAATGGTCGGATCAAGTCATTGACGAAATCATCATTGACGGCCCGATCGCCCAAGTGCTTCGCCGGCTGGACGAAAAACTTGACGCCCATAATCGAACGGAAGTTGACATCACTTCTCAGGACACTGAAAAGCGCACTTCGCCCTATCCCCGCGCCGCCCTCCAGCAGTTCGCGCGAAACGCCATCATGCACCGCAGTTACGAAAACACAAACACACCCGTCCGGGTTTATTGGTTTAATGACCGCATTGAAATGCACAATCCCGGCGGACCTTTTGGCGCGGTGACCGTGGAAAATTTCGGCCGGCCGGGCGTCACGGATTACCGCAATCCCAATCTTGCCGACGCCATGAAGGTTCTTGGCTTTGTGCAGCGCTTCGGCGTGGGTATCGCCACCGCCCAGGCTGAACTCCTAAAAAATGGAAATCCGCCTGCTGAATTTCACGTCGAGCCGTCCAACGTGTTGGTTACCATCCGCAAGAAACCATGAGCATTCCGGTCATCACTTTTTTCAACAACAAGGGTGGCGTTGGCAAGACCTCGCTGGTTTATCATCTCTCATGGATGTTTGCCGAATTGGGCAAGCGCGTTGTGGCCATTGACCTCGATCCACAGGCTAATCTTACCGCCGCCTTCCTTGACGAAGACAAGCTCGAAGCTCTGTGGGAAAATTCCACCGGCCCGAACACCGTCTATCGTGCGGTGCAACCGCTCACCGAAGTTGGCGACTTGCGAGAGCCGGTCCTAAACAACGTCGGGACTGGCCTGCATCTCATCCCCGGTGATGTCGCCTTGGCGGGCTTTGAAGAAACCCTGTCCAACGTCTGGCCCGAAAGCATGGGCGACAACAATCTTTACCGTCCATTCCGAATCCTGACCGCCTTCTGGCAGATTTCTCAGCTTGCCGCGCAACGCGTTCAAGCCGACCTCATTTTGGCGGATGTCGGTCCCAATCTCGGTGCCATCAACCGCTCCGTTCTCATCGGTTCGGACTGGGTCGTGATTCCCCTCGGGGCTGATCTTTTTTCCCTGCAAGGCCTCCAAAATCTCGGCCCCACGCTCCGCTCTTGGCGCAACCTTTGGCGCAAACGACTCGACAACTGGCACACCCCCACTTTTGATCTGCCCCAAGGCCGGATGACTCCGCTGGGCTACATCGTTCAGCAACACAGCGTCCGCCTTAGCCGCCCCGTCAAAGCCTATGACCGCTGGGTTAATCGTATGCCCGGCATTTATCACGAGAGCGTTTTGGGCGAGGTGGGCGGAGGTCCATTAACCCCGGCAACTGATCCCGATTGTCTGGCCACGCTCAAACACTATCGCAGCCTCGTGCCGATGGCCCAGGAAGCCCGCAAGCCCATCTTCAGGCTCACTCCCGCAGACGGGGCGATCGGAAATCACGCCGTCGCGGTGCAAGAGGCGTTTAGCGACTTCCAAAATCTGGCCAGGAAAATTCTCGGTAAAATGGCCGGCCAGACGGAGCTCGCCTTGAATCCGTAATTGGCCGGGCGGAAGAGGGTGCGGGTGAGGGCTGAGGGCAGATGATTGGTCCGCCTCCTTACGTCGGCGGCTACAGGTGGAGGGCGGCGCGCTGGTTTTTCTGGCGGGAATTCTGATCGGCGTGTCGTGAGCTCGGGAGGAACACGCGGGGATAACCTGGCGCAAAACCGCCGGTTTTAATTCTGGACCGGGCATTCCCATTGCGGCTAGTTTAATGCGCGACCGGACTTGAACCTCTGATTTAAGCCATTATGGATAAGAACGCCGCGCCTCTCGACATCCGCAAAAACCTGCGGGCCGCCTTGTTCAAAAGTCTGCTCGTGCCCATGCTGGTGCTGGCCTTTTTCATCGCCGCGCCACACTGGCTGAACCACAAACTGCGCACCCAAGTCGCCACCGCCATCAACGCAGACAGCAGCCTTTCGTTGACGGAAAAGACCGGGCGGTTGGAAAAATTCGCGCGCATGGATTTTCAACAAGTGTGCCAGGATTGTCCGCCGGGCATGGAGAAGTTGCACGACAAGCTGGTGCAGTCGGGAGTCGCGGGAAATTTTCAACGGCTGCACTGGGGCTTGGTGCTGTCGCTGGTGCTGGCGGGCGGAATGGCGATGGCGGTGTGCGCCATCCTGGCGCTGAACGCGCAGGCAAGGAAATCACAGGGCGACCTGATCCGCAGTTATCAACTGGGTTGGAAGCTCAGCATGGCGGCGGCACTGGCCAAAGTCTTCCTGCTGATTCCGCTGCTGGCGTATGGCACCTTTGAGTTTTCCGTGCTGCTTTCGGACCACTATTACCCCAAGCTGCTGTTGGTGATCGTGCTGGGCGGACTGTTTGCCCTGTGGAGAAGTGGCTCCATCCTGCTCAAGAAGATTCCGCTCGAATTCACCGAACCCATGGCGCGCGAAGTGACGCCGGAGGAAGCGCCGGAACTATGGCAGGCCGTGCGCCGCGCCGCCGGCCGCCTGCACACCTCGCCGCCCGACCGCATCCTCATTGGCCTGCAGCTTAATTTTTATGTGACGGAGCTGGCGGTGAAGCACGAGGCCGGGAGGGCGGAAGGCAAGACGCTTTATCTTTCCTTCCCGTTGATGAAACAGCTTTCCGAGGATGAAGTCGTGGCCATCATCGGTCATGAGTTGGGCCATTTCATCGGCGAGGACACCAAGCTGACCCGCGAGTTCTATCCGTTGCGTCTGAAGGCGCACGCCACGATGCTGGCCATGGCTGGTTCCGGTTGGGTGGGCTGGCCGAGTTTTCAACTGTTGAATTGTTTCACCTGGTGCTTCCGGGAGACGGAACAGTCCGCCTCCCGCGAGCGCGAACTGCTGGCCGACCAGAAAGCCGCGGAACTCACCTCGCCCCAAACCGCCGCGCACGCGCTGGTGCGATTCCAAGTGGCCGCCGAAGCCTTCCAACGCGGCCTGAAGGAGGCCATCAAGGACAAGACGCAAGACCCGCTGGGCCTGCCCCTGCAAACCATCGTCCAGGAAAAACTGGCGCCCGAAACGGCCTTCTGGACGCAATTGTTCGAGCAGAAATTGCCGCATCCGCTGGACTCGCATCCGTCGTTGCACGTGCGCGTGGCAGCGCTCGGCCAGGCCATCAGCAGCGAGCAGGCCAAGGCCATCGCGCTGACGCCGTCCGCCAGCGCCTATGACACGTGGTTCGCCAGCCATCCCGCGCTGTTCGCCGGACTCACCCAACAGGCTGCGGCCATCGTGGAGAAGTTGCGTTTCCACGGCGAAGTAGTGGCCGCCGATTACCAGACGGCCGCCGGAAAACAACTGCTGGACCAGCATTTCCCCGAGCAGAAATGGACGATCAAACCCTCGGCGGTCTGGGGACCCATGGTGGTCATCGGCATTTTCGGCCTCTTTTTCCTGGCGCTGGCCATCTTCATCAATGACCTGACCGCCAGAGTGATCTTTGGCTGTTTGCTGTTGTTTCTGGGGCTGGGCGCCGTCTTCGTTTGGAAACAGCAGCGCCATACGCAATTGCTCCTGACCGCCGACGGTCTCAGTCATACCGGCTGGGCACGCCCGCTGCGCTTTCAAGAAATCCAGAACATCACCGGCGTTCGCCAATACTCAAACCTCATCCTCACTTTCCACATGAAAACCAAACAGCCGCCCCTGGCAAAATTCAGCCTGCTGCGTTTTCCGGCCAAACGGGCAACTTTGTCCTTGAGCGGATTCGACGGCAAACCCATGGTCATCGGCGAAACCATCTTCAAGTATTTCAGGCGGCAGACGGGGCAGTGATGCCCCCGCCGGTCTCGGCCATATGCGAATGCATACCGGAGGTCTCCGCGTTGCTGCGACCTCCGGCTTATAGCTATCCCAGAGTTATTCACGGAAGCGAGGGGTGCCCGCAGGGTTTGCTCACCGCTGCTACTATCTCGCAACCCTTTGGGTTGGGCGTCCCGCCAACCCGAAGGGTTGCCAGACAGTAGCCGGGGGTTGAGCGCAGCGACACCCCCGGAACCATCGCCACCAAATTCATCCATCCTGAAGGGATGGCAGCAACGCGCGGGGTTTGGCAGCCTGCAAATGTCCGGCGCTCAGCGATCACAAACCTCACCAATACCCTTTTTTGGCCGTGGTTTTTCATGCGGCCAGGATTTCATGGAGCGTGGCGTCCAGCAAGATCCTGGCCGCAGTTTGGGCGGCGGCGAGCCGGGCTTCCAGCGCGTCGCACCAGCGCATTAACTCGTCCACCTTCGCCACGATCTGCTTTTGCTCGGCCAAAGGGGGAAGTGGAACAACGAATTTTTGAATCTGCCCCAAGTTTAGATTTCCTTGCGACATGCCGACGCCATAAGTGAATCGGCGAGATTTCCCCGTGCCGTGTGGCGAGTTAAGCCAAAGCGTAATATAACTTGGAT
>Ga0316231_1003503_pt1 | contig 13753 bp, 11 predicted proteins | sample TBH18027metaG_FD_206002 | JGI IMG/M metagenome (GOLD analysis project Ga0316231, IMG submission 206002) | Freshwater microbial communities from Trout Bog Lake, Wisconsin, USA - TBH18027 | ecosystem: Environmental > Aquatic > Freshwater > Lake > Hypolimnion/Profundal zone | place: USA: Wisconsin...
GCTCCAAGTCTGAGAAGACGCAGCCGGCTGAAGCCTACATGGCCGGAGTCTTTTAGTCCGCAACTCCTGGGGTGCATCTCTGCTGGCAGAAATGCACCCCTGCCCTCTCGCCTCTCTCCCCTTCGCATAAAGCGTCGAGCCCCCCGCCTGTTCCGCATGGAACAGACGGCCTCGTCGCGTGAGCTTATCTTCAGCCTCGGAGCCTGGAGGCTCAATCTTTGAACAAACCGCCAATTGAGACGCAGAACCGAACCGTCCATGACCACTTCGGCCGATTCGCCGCCCTGGCCTCCGGGTGGCTCGGCAGCACATGGGCGTTCGCGTTCGCGGGACTCGTGGTCGTTGTCTGGGCTGCTACAGGCCCCATCGAGCACTTCTCGGCAAAATGGGCTATGGTCATCAGCACCGCCACGGCCATCGCCACATTTCTCATGGTCTTCCTCATCCAAAGCACCCAGAACCGCGACTCCCGCGCCATCAATCTGAAATTGAATGAGCTGATACGAGCCATGGACAAGGCCCGCAACCAGATGATCGACATCGAGCGGCTCAGCGATCTTGAGCTGGATGAGATGCAGGCGACTTACGAAAAAATAAAAAACACCTGGACCGATCGCCAGTCCAGAACCCCACGCCCCACTGAAGACAAATCAATTCCGGAACTACCCTAAGTCCTCCCGGTGGTCACTTCTATACGGCGGCCCCCCGACTGCCCATGAGTAACTGACGCTATGAGGTGGAAACAATGAATAAGGACACAGTGAAGGGCGCAATCGACCAGCACGTTGGCAGCGCCAAGCGTCAAATTGGCAGCATGACCGGCAACACGCGCACTGAAGTTGAAGGTGCTGTTCAACAGGTCAAGGGCATGGCAGAAACAGCGGTTGGCAATATCAAGGATGCGGTCCACGATGCCAAGGACCACATTGCCGCCGAGCACAAAAAGCACCAGGCTACTCACCATGAAGTCGTCATCGTGAATGAAACTCCCATCCTCTAGCCTTGGTGGAAAGCCGGGAAGGCCTATGTGTCAGCAGCATCAAACACATGCGCCTTTCCAGCTGCAATTCACCGGGCGTCGCCCCTCTTTCTTGTTTGAAATGCAATGGAATCTCCTCTGCTCTCCGGGTATACTGGCCCCAGAGCGGCGTGCAGGCCGTGGCGCTTGCTTAAGTGAGGTGCGTCTTCCGCAGGGACTCCGGTTCACTGACGTTCGACGTTCCGCCATCGGAGACTTCCCGTTGGCGCGCAGTCGCCCGTGTGCTGCAGAGTCCCATGGATGCCTTGGGTTGTGCCCTGCTTCCAGCCTCCTGTAATCTCTGCGGCTCCCCTCTGCCGCAGCTCTCTTCTGTGCCAATCTGCCCTGTCTGCTGGACCGAGTTTCCCGTCCACAGCGGACCCGTCTGCGCGCGCTGTGGCGATTCGGTAGACCGTTCACTGCTTGAAACCGGTCCTGCCGCCTCCGCGCTCTGCCGGGCTTGTCGGCTGGCGTCCCCGCCGTTTGTGCGCGCGGTCGCCTTTGCGCCCTACCAGGGACGAATGAAAGACGCCATCCATGCCCTCAAGTACGACCGCCTTCATCCCGCGGCCCGCGGCCTGGGCCAGATGCTGGCTCAGGCAATCGCCCAGCTAGCTGCCGAGGCGCCGACTCAGATGCTGGTGGTCCCTGTGCCCCTCCACCGCACAAAATCCACACAACGTGGCTTTAACCAGGCGCGGTCCCTGGCCGTTGAGGCGCTGGGTTTCCTGCGCAAAAGCCATCCACAATGGCGACTTGCGCTGGCCACCGGCATCCTCGTGCGCCAGCGTGCCACGGATAGCCAGGCCGGGCTTACTCCACGCCAGCGGCGCATCAACCTCCGCGGAGCCTTCTCGGTCCCCGATCCATCCGCCGTTGCCTCCCGGCACGTTTTGATCGTCGATGACATCTTGACCACCGGCGCAACCGCGCGCGCCGCCTCACTCGCGCTCATGCGGGCAGGTGCGTCCTCCGTATGGGTGGCCACGCTCGCCAGGGCGCGCCGCATCCACCAGATCAACCAGAGTTTCTCCGCTCAGCAGGCGGAGCAGTATGAAGAGCTGGCAGGCACCGTGCCGCCAGCCGCATGGCAAAAGGCAAGCGGGTTTTCATCGCAAGACCAACCATCTTTTTGACGAGGGGATAAAGGATGTCGCTGGGAAAAGCAATGATTCATGCACGCAAGCAAAAGTCCATCGTAAAGGCCGCCGCATTCACCGGGGATTACTCGGCCGCCCAGCCCATCCAGATGCTGCAGATGCCGGTCCTGGTTCTCAACGCATCCTACGAACCTATCAATATCTGCGGCGCGCGGCGGGCGCTCGTCCTCGTGCTCAAGGGCATCGCCCGCACTGAGGAGGAGCACGGCCTCACCCTCCATGCTCAGCGCAGCCGCATTGCCATGCCTTCGGTCATTCGCCTGCTCGAGTATCGCCGCATCCCTCACCAGACCCGCGCGCTCTCCCGTAAGAATATTCTCCTGCGCGATAGAAATACCTGCCAGTACTGCGGCGTAGTCTTGCCTCCCGGCGAACTCACGCTTGACCATGTAATTCCCCGCTCCCGAGGCGGCAACTCCACCTGGGAAAACCTTGTCGCCTGCTGCCACGCCTGCAACCGACGCAAAGGCAATCGCATGTTGCATGAAATTGACGACATGCTACTCCTCCGCGACCCCCGCCCCTTCTCCCTCCACACCAGCCGCCAGATCATGCGGATGTTGGGCAGAGGAGACGACCGCTGGCGAAAATACCTCTTCTATTAAAAAGGGCATGGGCCCACCCATCACCGCATCCGAAACTGCGCCCCTGCCCCCTGCAATTGCAGATAATTACCCCGCATCGGCGCACAATAATACCAAGGGAAATTCCCAGGGGAATCCCGCTACAAAGCAGAGCCGAGGGGGCAAAAATTGCGTACCCCCCTCCCCTCGATCAAAAAACGCGCTTTTTCTATCTGTGTAATTTTCTAAAGTGCTATTTTTTCAACGTCTTAACTAAGTGCCCTGCTAACCAACTAGTAACACCTCACTGTACAAAATCGTCACCAATCGGCCCTCTTTTGCCTGTTTTCCAGCCCGTTTCCAGCCAAAAATGGCAATTTCTGTCCCTTCGCAACCACCTGCGGCCTCAGCCATCCGCTACTTCTTCGGCGCTGTCGGAGCCGTCTGCCCAGGCTGTGAAATCTCCTGGCCTTCGTAGATGATCTTGGTCGTCGACCCGAACCGCTTGTAGTCGGAGTACTTCACCGTGTCGCGCATATGCACGTCCTGAGACATGTAGCCGCTGCCGCCTGCAAAGTGCAAAATGCCTTCGCCCTTGGTGTAAACGGGGAACCAGTAGTGGCCGTCCACCTGCTGCCGCCACGTCATGAACGGCGGGTGCAGGTCTTCCTGATTCTTGCGCGTGTCGTCAGGCACCATGCGCCCGTTGCTCACAACAATCTGCAAGTCGGTCGCATCCACCCAAACCCGTCCATCAAAATATCGCTTCTTCTTTTCAATGATCTTCGGACTCACATCAAAGGCGTAGCAATCCACCTCGTCCACTTTCTGCCGGCCCACATACTTTACGTTGTATTGGGTAATCTCTTCCGTAGTCAGCACAAACGGATAGCCGCGCTGGATGTCCTGCAAATCGGAGGGCGACATCATCACCCGCTGCAACGTGTTCTGCGGCGCAAACACCACCTTCTCCGTGCGCCTTCCCGTCGAGTCGAAGATAACGTCGTCCACCTCGTACCACTCGCCGTCCACCTTGTTGTCGTCGTCGATCGTCTGCACCCGAGCCACGCGCCGATAAGTGTAGTGGTTCAGCGCCTGCTGAAACTCGCTCTCCTTGGCTGCAAATTGCTTTGTAATTTCTTCTGGCGCAATAGCCGGTGGCGTAAGGTCCATCTGCCCAAAGCCCGAATCCAGCGGCATCGGTGTAAAGCTGTCCTTGCCCTGCGCTCCAGCCAATGCGCCTCCGGCAACCGCTAGCAACACGATCAATAAACAATTCCGCACCCTGTTCACACTCCTGCCTGTCTGCAACTTTAGACGCATGGACATGGCCTCCGGGAAGTTTCTAAATTTAAATTTGGGGCACTGCGTGGCAGCGCGTTCGCCGGGCGCTCGAAAACCGCACCTGCGCAGCATAACGGCCTGACGCCGGCAACAGTCAAGCCTGGTATGAATTTCTCCCCGATTTCCGTTCAATAAGGCGGAAGGAGATTCACGGCACCCATGCCAGACTATTACCACGCACCCGCGCTCATCCTCACCCTTTTGCTTCTGCCCGCCTTCGGGCATCTCTATCTGCGCTTCCGCGACACGCGCACTCTCCTCTGGTTCATGGGCTTTCTCTTTGCGCTCGCATCCATGGTAATGCTCTACGCTCCAGGCCAGTGGGGCCTTGGCGAAACCAATCATTCATGGGTCATGGCCGCAGGCCAGGCCTCCATACTAATCAGCGCCGCGCTCTTTTTGGGCTCACTCTCGCCGCTGTCCTTTCGCGTCGGGCGGTTCCACATTCTCTACGTCATTCCCTACACCGTTCCGCTGGTAGCCTGCTCGGTTCTCCTCTATGGCGTCTTCAATGGAGTCACGCCCGTTGGACCTTTGTTTCTGCTGTTTCCGGTGTTGGGTGCGGCCTCGCTCTCCACTGCGCTTATATGGGGCTCGTCAAAAGGCCGTATACCCATTTGGCTGAGTCTGGCCATCTGCATAGTCATGGGTAGCCTCGCCATGATTGTCTGCTTCCGTCAGGGCGCGGCATGGTCGCTGACTTTTGTTAACTGCGGCAACCTCTTGATGGCGGCGCTCCTCATCGTCTTTGTCTTTCGCCGTTTTTCTCCAGGCGTAATTCTCAGCGTCATGGGCTTTGCCGCCTGGTCCCTTCCGGGCCTGGAGATACTGCCTGCCATCAGCCTCAACCCAGCGCTCCACATCAACCTCATCCGCATCATCGTCATGGGCAAAGTCGTAGCAGCTCTGGGCATGATCGTGCTGGCGCTTGAAGACGAACTCAACACCAACAAAGCTGCACAGGAACGAGAACGCAGAGCGCGCCGCGAGTTGGAAGCTTACACCGCGCTGATTCTCGCCCGGCGTCGTGTCGAGGACTTTGATCGCCAGGGAGCGGAGATCTGCTCCACCGTTGTCTCCCACAGCCGCTTTGCCAAGGCCGCGCTGCTCCTCGAGTGTGGAGGGCGATACCGCCTGGCCGGGACAGCTGGAATCGACCCTGCCACCGCCGTGGCGCTGGGCGAAATGGCCACACGGATTCCCGCGAGCGGATTTCTTGCCCCAGGCTCATCCCCGCAAGCCGTCAAGCACAGTCATACCCTGGACCTGGATCTGACGCCATGGCTCCGCCCCGGCGACGACCTCAAGCGGCTGCGATTTACCTCGGTCCTGGCCGTGCCCATGGCAGGTCGGTCCGGCACGGAAGGCGCACTGCTCCTCGCAGGAATGCGCCTCTTGCCCGGCGACTCGAAGGGGCTGCTCCATGACCCGCTGCGTGCCGACGACCTCTTGCCAATTGAGATGCTGGCGGCGCGGCTGCAAGCCACGCGCAGTCAGACCATGATGTTTGAAAAGCTCATCGACTCGGAAAAATACGCAGGCCTGGGCCAGTTGGCAGGCAGCGTCACGCAGCAGTTGAACAACCCGCTCACTGTGATTCTTGGCTACGCCTCGCTGCTTGAAGAAACGCCCCGGCTCGACGCTCAGGAGCGCAAGGGCGTCGAGTCAATTCTGACTGAAGCTCGTCGCATCAGGCAGACCATCGAAAGCCTCTCGCGCATTGCACGCTCGCAAGGCGACCAACTGGCCGCCGTCTCCGTCTCTGAACTGCTCAATGACATGGGACAGCTCCATCGCGCCGACTTTCTCCAGCGCTCCATCGAGTTCCGAATCAACGTGGCTCCGGGCCTGCCCAGGGTTATGTGCAGTGCCCAGCAGTTGCGTCAGGCCGTGCTCCACTGCCTTCAATACTCCATTGCGGCAGTTGAGCACCAAGGGCAGGGTCCAGCCCAGGATGAGCCCAAGACCATCCGCCTTGAAGCAACCTGTGAGGGGAGCCTCGTGCAGATTCTCGTGGCTCACTCAGGTCGAAGCTTTCTGCAGCCTGACCGCGCTTTTGACCCATTTACCCCCGCGCAGGCAGGTGAGGAAACTGCCGGCCTGGGCTTAAGCCTGTGCGCCACGATTCTGCGCGACAACAACGGGCGTGCCTCTGCGGTGAACCTGGAGCCGCGCGGCGCTGCCATTCTCCTCGAACTGCGGGCGGCGTAATCGCCCTCGGGCTATCGAAGAAGTCCAATATCCGTAGAATAGATTTGGATGGCATTTACCGAACAATATGACGTTGCCGTGGTGGGCGCGGGGCACGCCGGGTGCGAAGCGGCGATGGCAGCCGCGCGCATGGGCCTCAAGACCGCGCTCATCACCATGAACATGGATCTGATTGCCCAGATGAGCTGCAATCCGGCCGTGGGCGGCGTCGCCAAGGGCCACTTGGTGCGCGAGGTGGATGCACTCGGCGGCATCATGGGCGAAGTGGCTGATGCCGTGGGCATCCAGTTCCGCCTCCTCAACTCGTCGCGCGGCCCAGCGGTATGGAGTCCGCGGGCTCAGTGCGACAAGCAACTATACCGGGTAAAAATGCGCGAGGTTCTTGAGGCGCAGCCCGATCTGCATATCCGCCAGGCGGAAGTGGTAGACCTGCTGATGGACGAGACAGCAGGCAGCCATCTGCGGCGCAGGGTGTTGGGCCTCAAACTGCGCGATGGCCGCAGGCTTCTTGCCGGCGCCACCATCATCACCACCGGCACTTTTCTGAACGGGCTTATCCACTGTGGCGAAGAGCGTTATCCGGCAGGTCGCAGCGGAGAACCAGCCTCTGTGCTGCTGGGCGAGGCTCTCCGGGCGTTGGGCCTCCGCACCTGCCGCCTCAAGACGGGCACGCCACCAAGGCTGGACGGGCGCACCATCCACTGGGACGCCTTCGAAGAGCAGCCCGGCGATGCGGATCCAACGCCATTCAGCTTCAGAACCAAAAAAATTGTGCAGCCGCAGATAAGCTGTCACATCGCCTTCACCACTCCGGAAACCCTCAGGATCATTCGCGAAAATGTGCACCGCTCGGCAATGTACTCGGGGCGGATTGAGGGCATAGGGCCGCGCTATTGCCCTTCCATTGAAGACAAAATCGTCAAATTTCCTGACAAAACCCAGCACCAGTTCTTCCTCGAGCCTGAGGGGCTAAACACCCACGAGGTCTACGTCAACGGCATGTCCACCTCGCTGCCAATGGAGGTCCAGTGGCAGATTGTGCACTCCATTCCCGGTCTCGATCAGGCGGAGTTGCTGCGCCCCGGCTACGCCATTGAATACGACAGCGTCGACGCAACCGAACTGGATCGCACCCTGCGTGTGAAAAGCATGGAAGGACTCTACCTGGCCGGCCAGATCAACGGCACCAGCGGCTATGAGGAGGCCGCCTGCCAGGGCATCATGGCCGGCATCAACGCTGCGCTCTGGCTGAAGGGCGCCCCGCCCTTCACCATGGATCGCAGTGAAGGCTACACCGGCATCCTCATCGACGATCTCATCTCAAAGGGAACCGATGAGCCCTACCGCATGTTCACGTCGAGGGCCGAATTCCGTCTGCATCTCCGTATCGACAACGCCGACCGCCGCCTCACACCGTATGGCCGCCAGTTCGGACTCATCGGCGATCAGGCCTGGGAAGAGTACGAGCAGAAGCAAGCGCGGATGGTAGCCCTGGAGCGGATGCTGACTACTGCGAAGATTGTTCCGGAACGGCTCGATGCTGCGGGATTCGCCGCTCTGACGGCCACCGCGGGACTCACCTGGGCACAACTGCTCAAGCGCCCTGAAGTCACCATTGAACCGGTGCTCCGGGCAATCTCCGGCAAGCTGGCGGAGGAACCGCTGCTGGCCACTCTAGCTGCGGCGCTCTACCACACTTCGCAATCGCATCCAAAATTGCCCAGCGCCATCCGCAATGAGATTCGCACCGTCGAAACCGAAATCAAGTTTGCTGGCTACCTGGAGCAGCAAAAGAAATCCATTCAAAAGCTTAAAGCGGCTGAAGCCTTGGCAATTCCAGATTGGATGGATTACGGCGCTATCAGCGGTCTCTCGCGCGAGATGCGAGAGACGCTCGAACGCGTGCGCCCAGTCACAATCGGCCAGGCCAGCCATATCCCGGGCGTAACGCCAGCGGCGCTCAGCCTGGTCCATGTCTCAATTCGGTTGCAAGGCTCCAAGCGAAAGGCCGGCTAGCGCGCTACTGGTCCTTCTTTTCGCTCTTGCCAAACAGCGGAATGTGGAAAGGCAACTCAGCGGTGGACGGCTTCTTGGCCTTGGCGTTGGAGTCTTCGCGCAGCGCGGTGCGTTGCGAGTTCACGCAAACCCAGCCGCCGCGAAGCCGCTCAAAAACATGCGTAAAGACGCCCTTTTCATCCACTTGGGCCGTGCTGACCCGGTGATGCAAGGTGTAGGTGCCGTTGGCTACGGCGATGTCGCCCAGCATGCGAACGGTAATCACCTTCTGCGTTATATGAAGTGTCTTGTCCTCGCCCGTAATCACCTGGGCTAGTTGCTGGTTGCGGGTAGTAATGTCGCCGCTGGCTGAAACATCCACAAACAGAGGCGAAAGTACCAACTCAAGCGCATACTGGTCGCGACGGTTAAGGGAGTCGGACCACGAGTCCTCAATCTTCTGGAACTGGCCGATCTCAGGGCTTTCACTGGAAGTAACGGCGGGCTTGGCAGCAGCCTGACCAAAGGCCAAAGCGGAAACCGGGGTTTGGACGAATCCGAAGCAGCAAGCAAGCAGAAGTGTTGAATGGCATACAGACGTACGAGTCATGGGCGGCATGTACTCCCACTTAACATGATAGCGCCAAAGAAGCATTGTGCTTTGACTCGAAAAGAAGACGAATGACAGCAGCCGCCACCAGCGCCTAAATCAGGGCCTGCAGCCGGTCAGGCGAGTGAAGCGTCACCAGGGAATCCTCAATCGAGATCCAGCCATCTTTGCGGAACTGGCCCAGGGTCCGGGTGACAGTTTCGCGGGTGGTACACGTCATGGACGCCATCTCTTCGTGTGTCAGCAGCAGCGGAAAGCGGAATTCCCCGCCGCTCAGATGCTCGCCAATCTGATTGGCCAACTCGATCAGCAACCGCCCAAGGCGTGTGGCAACCGTCTCAGACAGAGCGATGCGGCAGGCATCCTGCAATGCAAAGCGATATTCCTGGCAAATACACTGAACAGCGCGCATCTGCGCCTCTTTATGGCTGCGAAGAAAGCCGAGAAACCGCTCCCGCTCCACCGGGCGCAACTGCGCGGTGGTCAGCGATTCGGCTGAAACTTCATACAGGCCATGCGAGAGAACAGCGTAAAGACCGAGCATTGAGCCCGGCCCGGCAACCCGGACGATCATCTGCCGGTCATCTACACGGCCAGTCGTCAGCTTAAGGTAGCCGCTGCATATCAAATAAAGGCACCGCGCATCTTCGCCTTGGGTAAAAAGTGACGCCTGCGGAGGGAGGGAGATGGTGCTCGTAGCTAACTCAAGGTCGGCCAGCACCGCGCTGCCCAGGGAACAAAACCATCCGGGGCGTCGGTTGGAACAGGCCGCGCAACCAGCGGGGACCTGCCGAGTCATGTGCCTCTGCCGTGTATGCGCTTCTACCGGAATCTGAATATCTGCCATGGCCGTGTCCCGTCCGATGCCGATCAGGCCCATTCGCCTTCTCTCCACCAAAATCCTGTACTGTCCTGCATAGGCTGGAGATAAGGTGAAACCCACACTAGGCCTCAAAGCATAAGAGGCTCTCTTCTAGTCAGAGTCTGCCGTAGAGGCCACTCTGGAGGATGTGATGGGCCTCACGTCTATGTTGGCCAGCCATGCTCCATGCCTTCCTTCCCTCGGTCAGCCAAATCACTCGACTTGCTTGAAACCGCCACTGGAATATTGAAGGCAACCCAAAGACGAACAGCGTTCATCAAACAACACGGAAGATCCTTTCCGGACCCGTGCTCGCGGAGAATGGTTCATGTCGCTAGGCGCGCGTGAGCCCTGATTCTCCATATATATGGGTTTGCAGTACCTTCTTGGGCCGGGGACGCACGGCATCGACGGTGCACAAGACACGCCGTTTGAAAGAAACTATCTTTCTAGATTGACGGACGCGGGGCCATTTTGGGATTTTCGTCACCCCGGAACAGGAAATTCATCCTGAAACTAATCAACTTATGGTGCGTGATGAGCATCACCGCGAACTTGAATGACGGAAACGTAATCTTCACCGCATGTAGTGATGCTCCGCACAAAGCGCAGCTTCTCCAACAGTGCGACCTTTCAAATCTGATGCTGATCCGGCGCTCCCATAAGGGAACTGTCGTGTTTGGCAGCACAAACACTGGTAAAGATGTTGCTGCAAAACGCAACGAGAGCAACTAAGGCGGTATTTTTCATGCATAGAGATGGGCCTGTAACGCGATTGCTGATCAGTGCGGCTCCTGGGAAACGGCCGGGACTGCGAGCTTGTTGGATGTTGATTCTGGGCGCAAGTATACTTTGCGCTACGGCGCTGGGTTCCCCGGCACCGGGACAAAAACCGGTCAAAGCAGAGACCAAAGCCGCAGTTTCTGCGGACTTTGTGGGTACTGAAACCTGCCTTACCTGCCATGAAGAGGTAGGTAAGAAATTTGCCGATAACCCCCACACGAAGATAGCCCAGATGCACGGCGGCAACGGCGCCACCTGCGAAAACTGCCACGGAGCCGGCAAGGCCCACGTCGAGGGCGGTGGCGATACCACCAAGATCTTCAATCCAGCCAAAGCCTCAGCCAAGGAAGTCGATGCCAAGTGCCTGAGCTGCCATGCAGGAACGCATCCCAACTTCGACCGCTCTCCTCACGCCAAGGCCAATGTCGGCTGCACAAGCTGCCACAGTGTCCACGCCGGCAAGGAAGACAAGCTGTTGAAGGCTGCTCAGCCCACGCTCTGCTTCCAGTGCCACAACGACATCAAGCCTGCCTTCTCAATGCCCTTCCACCACAAGGTGAACGAGGGCGCGGTGAAGTGCGGTGACTGCCACAATGTCCACGGCACCTTCGGAAACAGCAACCTCAAGTCGACTGCCGATCAGAACGCAATCTGCACCAAGTGCCACATGGAAAAGCGCGGACCGTTCATCTTCGAACATGCTCCGGTCAAGGGAGATGGCTGCCTGGCTTGCCACACGCCGCACGGCTCGCAGAACGCCCGCCTGCTGAACGCACCAAGCGTGAATTCCCTTTGCAAGCAATGCCACTCGTCGGTGGTTGCTGGTTCAATGCACAACCTGAACGCGTCTGGTTCGTCCGACGTGACTCCCTGCATTGACTGCCACACGATGGTGCACGGCACGAACCTGGATCGATACCTGAAGCGTTAGCCGGCGTCCCGCCTGCCCCGGAGCACAAGCCCGGTGCAGAGCGGGAGAGCCGTCAACCAGTTTCAGACACGACACGAGACGTTACGAAGTGAGGCTTCTTATGAATACATGTTTTTTCAAACGGCACTTACATGCACGGTCGACCCGACTGAGCCTTATGGCCGCGGGGCTGGCCATCGCCTTGCCGATGGCAGCGTGCATCGCCCTTGCGCAGGAGCCAGCGGCGAATCCCTCGAAGATGACCACGCCCGATGGCTATTCTGCGCGCCATTCGGTGGACGCGGGCGGCCGCATGGCCAACAAGGTTGGCTCCGGCGCAATGTACAACACCCTCGTTAACCTGCAGTCCGGTCCGCGCGTTGGCGGCGAGACCATCGAATTGCACAAACTGGCCACCAACAAGCACGCGCTTGTGGACAATATGAGAGCAACCGGTTCGGGCTTTGGCGGCGATCCGTACAACTTCGTCAAGCTCACGGCCGAGAAGGGCAAGGACTGGGAGTTCACGGGCACCTTCCGCCGCAACCGCCAGTACTTTGACTACGATCTGCTCGGCAACCCGAACAACCCGAAGGGCATCACGGTGCCTATCGGTCCCGCGTCGGCCCCAACCGGCAGCTTTGCCTGGCCGCAGGTACAGCACTCCTCGTCGATGACCAACTCAGTTCGCCGCATGCTGGATACCCAGTTGAGGCTCTTCCCGGTCTCGAAGATCGGCCTTCGCTTCGGCTATGCGCAGAACGTCATGCAGGGCACCTCTCTGCTGCCTTCCCGTTCGGCTGGCATCATGAAGTACAGCGCCCTGTTCCAGCAGGTCCAGCGCCACTCGACCGACGAGTTCACAGCGGCCATTGACTGGAAGCCGGTGAACGGCACGCTCATCACCTACGAGCAGATCCTTCTCCACAACAAGGAGAACAGCTACTTTACGCTCGATCCAAATGGATTCCTCGCACAGGAAGCCGATGGAACGCCGGTCTACCTTGGCAACTGGGATTTGGTGAGCAACGGTTCGGCGACAGCCACCACCACCTTTGCCCCATACAGCACTGCGGCCTGCAACAGCCTCGCCGTGGCAGGCCAGGTCTTCACCGCTTCGACCAATGGCGGCCTGCCCATCATTGATCCGACCTGCGCCGTATTGACCAGCTACACCCGCACCAACCCGACGCGCATGACGCTGCCCACCGAGACGCTGCGCTTCCAGTCCAGCAGCATCAAGAACCTGAGCATGAATGGCCAGGCCAGCTATAGCTGGTCGACCGTGAACATGCCCAGCTACTTTGAGAGTGGATCTGGCCTGAGCGGCGCTCTCCGCAATGAGTACTTTGGCGCCTCCGGCCACGGAAAGCGGGAAGTCTACAATGCCGACCTGGGCATCACTTGGCAGGTTGCCCCAAACTTCAGCGTGTCCGACCAGGCCAGCCTGATGGCCAGCGCCCAGCCAGGCTCCATCACCTATCCCAGCTACACCAAGGTGAGCACACCTGCTGTCGCGGCATCTGAGTCCGTCAACTATGTGGGGCCCTTCACCACAGCCACGACCGTCGCCGGCGCCTCGCTGACGAGCGGCGTGGTGGCTGGCACCTACCTCGGCACCACACAATCCTATTTTGGCTCCGAGCAGTTCACCAACACCGTGACCGCCAGCTGGATTGCAACACCGAAGGCCAACATCGCCCTCAGCTATCGCTACGGCAACAAGAACATTGCCCATAACCCCTCCTTTGTGCAGGGCTATGCCATCAGCAGCTCGAATGACCCGGAGCGTGACAAGACCGCGATCACCGAGCAAGCTGGCATCTTCAACGCCGCCTATCGCGTAAATGCCAACTGGGACATCAACGGCACGGTGGAAGCCGCCTACAACGACAACTCGTACACCACGGCAACGCCGCGCCAGACGCGCCGGTACCGGGTGCACACCAAGTTCCGCCCGGAGAAGTGGGCTACCATCACGGCTGCCTACACTGACGTGGAAAAGCACAACAACACATTCACAACCGCACCCGACATCGCCGCGGGCACGGTCGTGTACTATGGCCCGTTGAACCACGTGGAATACACCCGCGCGGCGGCCATCAGTGGTGTGTTGACGCCGAGCGAGTATATCTCGTTTGACTTTGACTACGCCTACACAGACACGTACACGGCCACCAACACCTGCTACACGGCTCAGGACAGCGGCATGGTGGTCGGCACGGCAAATACTGCAACCAGCATCAGCCCGTATTTTGCGGCCGCGGCTTCGGTGGACGCCAATGGTGTTCCACTGA
>Ga0316231_1003505_pt1 | contig 13745 bp, 10 predicted proteins | sample TBH18027metaG_FD_206002 | JGI IMG/M metagenome (GOLD analysis project Ga0316231, IMG submission 206002) | Freshwater microbial communities from Trout Bog Lake, Wisconsin, USA - TBH18027 | ecosystem: Environmental > Aquatic > Freshwater > Lake > Hypolimnion/Profundal zone | place: USA: Wisconsin...
CACAGTGCCGGCCGGGTTGATCGTCGCGGTGCTGACTTCGCGATCCACCTCCAGCGCGGCGAGAATGGTGGCGGCCATTGTGTATTGGCCAACCGGGCCGGGATGGACGCTGTCACCGCCGAGTGAAATAACCCCCGGCTTGTTGCCCCACGCCGCGGCAAATGTCTGCAAGGTCTTTAGGTCGGGGATATTGTGTTCGGACTTCACCAACCGGATGCGAGCTGCGAAAGCATTGATGTCCTCAAGGGTTTTATTCGGTCCCCACAACGCGAGCAACGGATGATATTGGTCAACCACCCGCACGTTTTCTTTCTGGCCGAGTTCCTTGAGTGCTTCCGTGAACGGGTGGATTGTCTGGCACCGGATTGAATTCCAGGCACCCATGACGCTGCCATCATTGACCGGGCTGGAAGATATCAGCAGCGGCTGGGCGTTAAGGCCCTGGACTTTTCCAACAAGCTGCTTCATTCCCGCGATGTAACCGACCGCGCAATTCGTGCTGGCGGGGTCCGCGCCGCCGACATCATTCATTCCTAATTCGATGCTGACGATCGTCGGTTGCCAAGCGGCGACGTCGTAGTCGAAGCGGTCCAGGAGATTGCCGGTCCGGTTCCCGCCGATGCCGGAGTTGCGGAAGTGCAGGTGGAATTGCGGGTAGCGCGTGCGGAAGAAAGCTTCGAGATAATTCGTATGGAGCCGCTGGGCGGTAATGCTGTCGCCTGCCATCACCCATGTATCATTATCCTTGATCGTAAAAGGCGGTTGGGTTGCCAACACCGGCCCGCAAATGATGGCGAGCAGTGCAAAGATGAGGAATGTTTTTTTCATAAGGAATTCAACTTTCAGTCGAGGATCTGTGCTGGCGATGGACGGGGTTTTCACTGGGTCTGTAGAGTAATGAACTAGCGAGGTTGGTACAAGACAAAGTCGCGTGGCAACTTTGACAGCGGTTCGCCGGGAGGCTCCCCCACCAGGTCGGATTCTGATAGCCAGACGGCGCATTTAAGTTTTCATGAATAATTTCGGTTCGGCGCTCCGCCCGCTGGCTTGATCCACTGTGAGCAGACTGAGCAAAATCCCGCAACTGTTTCGGGTTAATAAAAATAATTGCCAATCAGAATCTTCAAGCCGGGCTGTGGTTATTGCATACCCAGTCTGATTTAGAACTTCCTGTGCACGCTCCCTGCTAAATCAGATTGGCATGAGACTGACAGAACTACCGCGTTGTGAGAAGATCCTAGACCGGCCCGACAGTTTGTTGGATCGGACCACCGGGCAACGCCGTCTGGCGTTGTTGAAAGCGCTGACGACCCAATTTGCCGGCCAGCTTGATCCCGGCGAACTTGATATTCATTTCACACACATGCCGGCGCGGTATTGGAAGCAAGGCACACTGAAGTCGGTCGCCCGGCACTTGGAATTAATCCACGAGTTCTTCCTGCGATTGAATAGTTCGGATGAAGCGGGGACAGCCTGCATTGTCCGGTGGAAACTTCTGCCCAAGCGCGGGTTGACAACTGTGGAGGTGTGCACGTGGGATCGCCTGGGGTTGCTGGCCAAAATTGCCGGTGCGTTCGCTGCCGTGGGAATGAACATCGTCCGCGCCGATGTTTTCACACGGGCGGACAATGTTGTCCTCGACGTTTTTGAGGTGACGGAACTGGCCGGCAGTCCGGTCCAGAACGAGGCCCGGTTAAGGCACATGGCGGCTTTGTTGGCGGCGGCGCTCAAACCGGGTGGGGCGGTGCCTGCGCGTCAAGTGGAGCCGAAAACAACCGGTGGCGTGGTGGTGGATTTTTCCAGCAATCCGGGTGAGAATTATACCATGCTGACGGTGGAAGCCCCCGACCGGGTGGGATTGCTATCCGACATTTTTACGACACTGGCCGACCATCACGTCAACATTGCCCATGCCATCATCACGACCGACGACCACCGGGCTGGTGACGTGTTTTATCTCACAGATGACGCCGGGTTGGAGATTCCCGAAGGGGATCGCCGTGACCGGTTGCGGGCGGCCATTCAGACGGTCCTGACTTAAATGGATTGGTTCGCTGCCATCGGAACTGACGAATCAGTTTTCAGAGAGTAAACCACGGCCACGCCGCGTGAGTTCCAGCGACCATCAGTCTTGGCCGCGTTTTCCCCGGTGAATGCAGGGGTGGCTTGCTTCGTGTTGACATGGAACGAATTTCAATGCCGATTTTGTGTCACCACCGGTTGCTGCCGAGCCTGATTATTAACCTCCTTGTGCAAGTGTGATTCGGGCGTCAAAAGCAATTTCCTATCAGCACATCTGTCACGTGTGGAGAGTTGATAAGCATCTAAAGGTGATGAAGAAAAAGGCTTCGATTATGGTACATGGGCCCCAACTATTATCCGGTCGCTCCCCCGTGTGTCTCTGCTGGACCGTTCTAAATGCATTTATCCAGAGACTCTGACTTCTCGCGGTTTTCTGATCTGCGGTGGCGGAACCCACTTGCCTGACCCGAATTCCGATAAACCTACGCTACCACTCGCAGAGCGACTCAACGTAGGCCGCTGAACCATCCCGGAGCCAGCCGTCGAGTTGGGCGATGTCTTTGAGCTGTTGACCGCGCAATCGTGGGACGACAATAAATCGGCAATCCACTTCTGGTAACGCCGTCATATCGCCCCACAACTTCTCGAACTGTGCCACCGGGAAAACGTCTTCCTGACCTTGCCCCCACCGCTTCTTGACGTCTTTGATTGTAATGTACGTCGGCATCTTGGCGGCCAGGGCGCGAATGCCGGCCGCTACTTTCGCTTCATTGCTGAGATCGTTCCGCTGGAGGTCAAAAGTCGCCAGCAATTGATCAAGATCAATCCAGGTTGTGAGTGTGTTGTAAAATCGGAGCGCGAATTCGGCTTCTTCGCGCGGCATTGCCAAACCTTCGACCAAACGGACGCGCCCGTTCACGCGCGCCAGTCCGCCGCCCCGGTCTTCGATGCGGCGGGTGATGACTTCGAAGCTCAAGCTCGCGCCGCTGGCGATGTGCTGGCCGAGCAGCGCGGGATCAAGGTCCGCTCCGACCGTGTCGATATTGTGGAGCATCAGCCAGCGTAATTGTGGCCGGTCAGCGAGCAGTTTTGCCAGGACACCGTTGCGAAGCAGGTTGGGAATTTCAAACCAATGGCCGACAGGGTGCAAGCATTGTTGCGGCAAGTTATCCGTGTAGTCGTTCGCCTCACCGGCCTGGTGCGCCCAGCCGATCAACGCCGCGTGCAGACTCTCGCGCACTTTTTGTTTTTGTTCGTCGAGCAACTGATGCGCCGTTTCTTCCCAGGCAAACCGGAGGTCGCGTTCCGTCGGAATCAATCGCAACCCAACCGCGCGGCCCGGCGAGAGGAGGACCGGCAAGCCCGCCGCTGCGATTTGCTGGTGGGTGAGATAGCTCGTGGTGACAATGTGCGGTACTGGGACGCCCGTGGCCCGGCCAATGCGGCGGGTTTTGGCGAGGTGAACTTCGAGAAAACTCCGGTGGGCGCCGCCGAGTTTACAAAATGGGTGCAACGCTTTGACGACGCCAGCGCCTTGGGTCCACCGGCTGCCGACGCCCGCGGCAAGCGTGACCACCGCCGCTTCGCCATTGCGGAGCGCAGTCAGGCCGCGAGCAAAGTCGGGCGTGCTCTCCGAGCGCGTCGCGTTGCTGTCGGACGGACGGCTCGGAGAGCCATCCCGACCGGTCAACCACGTGGATGCATCAAAAACATCTTCATCGCGGACATCTTCAATAATGGTCACGGCCGGCAAGCGATTTTGAGCAAGGCCAATGCGGCCATTTTTCACGTCGGCGCGGATTTGTTCGTGTTGAAGATGGTCAAAGCCCAGCTCCGTCAATAGCTCCGGCAGATTCTGCCCGGGGCCGGTCGATTTGGTGTGCGGAAACAGCCGGTCGAAAAGCGTGTTCACCATCCCGGCCAGTTCGGGCTGGGTTCGGCACGCCGCGCCGAATTTGTCGAGTTCCGACCGCCGCGAAGCGGAGAGCCGGTCGGTTTTGAGCAGGTTGGGCACAATTTGCGAATAGTACCCCGCCGGCATCAGCGCGCGGTCGCCCGTCAGCAGGTCGGCCCAGGTACCGCGCGCGTTGATCGCAAAGTCGTACACCACCGGCTCCATCGCAAACGGCAGGGCGCTTTGCAATTCCCGTTTGGTTTGCCCCATGATTTCAGCGAGCGCGGCTTGCGCAGCCGGTTTATGGCCGGGAGCGAAGATGAAACCCATCCCGCCGCCGGACATTCCCCCCAGCATCCAGAATCCCCAGAAGTTTTCGCCAAACTGCTGGCGGACCCGCGCAATGATGGTTTCGGTGTAAAGATTGGTGGCCCACGGGATGATTGTCTGGAGCGGACCAAAGAAATTGCGGGTGGTGGCGGCGGCGATGCGCTGGACGTCCCCTGCTTGGAGAGCGGCAATGATCTCGTTCAGAACGCGTGTGGCTTCTTGCCGGCCCTGCCACTCGGCGGCGGAACGGAGTAAATATTTTTCCGTCACCATTTCGAGGATCGGGCCGACGTTTTGCGCCATGCCGCCGTGCACGAGCACGAGTGAATCCTGCAGCCGGGCGCCCACTTCCACCGGGGTGTGATTGGGTAGGAGCCGGCCGCGGCTGATCCCGAATTCCGGATCACCGGCCTGGGCAGCAACGCCTTGAATCAACTTTGCGCCCGGCCAGACACCGCCGGAATCCTGCCAGCCCCCGCCGCTGCCGGCGAGCCATTCCCCCAGAATCGCACGGGCGGCAACGAGCCGGCGTTCGGATTCAACCAATTGGCCGGTCAAGGATTTGGCCTGACCGGTGGCCCGCATGCCGGCAGTGATGAGCGCGGCCAGGAGGTTGGTTGAGACGGCGAGCCGCGAACCCTTGGGAATATTGTTGACGCTGCTGACGATTTCGAGACCGAGCCCCGGGCCAACCGTTCGTGCGAGCAAGCCCGGTAAAGATTCGCCCGAGCCTTCGATTCCCGGGGGTACGATGCCCGCAGCAATGACCGCGGCCTTCAACAAGCCGAGGTAATCGCGCGCGAAATCAAAAACTTCATTCAGGTCGGTGATGTCGGCGGTTGCGCCAAGGTCGACGCTGGTGAGGCGCAAGACGGGCTCGTCAATGACGCGCAGATAGGCCTCCACCGGCGGCCGCGGGGCGACGTCCCGGCCGTGGATGGCAAGATCGATGGAAATATTCAGAACCCGGGCGCCTTCGGGGAAGTCCATGCCCAGAAAGAAAATATCACTCCACCCGGAATGGGAGAGATCCATGCGCACCGGGGTGGATTCGCGCAGGATTGGAAAGGTTTCGTCGGCCCCACGCTGGAGTAATTCAGGGCGGATCCGCAGGGGTTGATCGGCGGGATGGCCGACGCGGAACATCCATTGATTGCCCCGGACCGAGCGGACGCTGCGGCGGACCTGATTGGCGAGGGTTTGGAAGCCGAGGTCATGGTAGGCAACAGCCAGGGCGCTGGCGAGGCCGTCGGACGGGCCGGCTTGGTTTTGCGCGGCCAGAAAAATGTCGAGAGCTTCGTCGTACCGGCGATTGAGAAGGTGGTCGTAGCCGGCAAAGGGAATGAGATTTGGGCCGGTCAGGCCGGGTTTGAGCGGCAGATGAAACCGGTAAATGGCGTAGAGAAAAAACAGGGCGCGGACCCGCTCGTAAAGATTTTCGGAGTGCCGCCGGAAATCGTCCAGGGTCGCACATTCCGCCAGCAACTCCGTCAGCGACGCTTGCTGGCAAAAACTGTCGAGGGCCTGATCGCGCAGATCGGCGGAGGTGGCGGTAATGATGGAAATGAGTCGCCGGCTCATGTGGATTTTTGTTTGGCGAGCAGTTCGAGGAGTTGGGTCAGGACTTCATCCCGGTCCTGGCCGGCCAGGGCAAGCGCCAGTTGCGCGGTGAGCAGGCCATAGGTGACCCCGAGATTGTAGCGGTGCCCCTGGATTTCGCAGGCGAGGTAGCGTTCCCGCTGGGCGAGTTTGGCCAGGGTGGGGGAAAGCTGTCGGCAATCCTGCTCGCTGGCTTCGCCCAGCAGGTCCATGACCGTTGGCGTGAGAACGTGCATCCCAAAAAAACAGAGATAATGACCGGCGCGCAAGCCCGGAATAATCAGCTGCTGCTCCGCTTCGGTCGGGGTGGGCTTTTCGGCGACGGTCTCAATTTCGTACAGGTGGGGTCGTTGGGCAACGCGGCGGCCGCCAATGACCCCATAATACGGCAGCATGTTTTCGCGGGTGGCCTGGACGGCGGAGACGGCGCAGTTCTCAGCAGTCGCGACCGCGACAAGTTGTTGGGCGCAGCGTTGCGGTGTGGAGCTGACGCAGAGGTGATCGCTGACGAGATGGAGGAAGGGCGCATTGCCAGTGAATGACCGGGCACAGCGCAACGCGTGGCCATAGCCGAGGGGGGCCGGTTGGACGATGAATTGCAGCCGGGGCGCGAGCGGCCCGGCGGCCCGGCGAAAATCCTCTTCATCGCCCGGCCGGATGATGACTGCAATTTCGTCGGTGCCAGCCGCCACGACTTCTTCGAGGACGATTTGCAGGGCGGACTTGGCGACGCCATCGCGGTCCACGAGCCGTTGCAGGGGCAGACGTTGCTGCTCCTTGCCGGCCGCAGTGATGACGGTTTTATTAATTTTCACCGTGACATTCTCCCGGGATTGGAAATTGGCGGAGAGGGAGGGATTCGAACCCTCGATGGACCATAAGCCCATACCGGTTTTCGAGACCGGCGCCTTCAACCACTCGGCCACCTCTCCGTTACCCTATCAACATTGGGTATGTTCGACTTTTACCCGATTTCGTGCGTGACTTAATTGCCGCCGTTTGCCGCTCGCAACCGATTGCCAATATTGCCAGTTAACAACCATCCGCAAAACAAATAAGCCGCTTTGGCTGCCGATTCACGCGGTGACATATACCAACGGCGACCCCCGTTGGCAAGTGCGGTATCCAGTCGTCGGCCGGTGAACCAGCCCGGTATTTAGGACGAAAGGTGAAGCCCAAAGAGCCGCCAACTCGGCCGCAGTCATTCAAAAAACCGGTGTGGTTTTTTCTCAATCAGGCAAAAGTCCGGTCCTGGTTCAGGATACCGGCTGGCAAGATCGCCCCACTCAAGCTGGCGGCTGTTCGCTCCCGCCGGCCATTGATTCATCCCGCCTCACCCAGCGTGATTTGGATTTTGGTGAACGCTGCCGGATTGTCGCTCCACGCCTGCAGGGCCATTCCAGCCTGGGAGAGCGAGACAGTGTGACTGATGACGGCGTCCACCGGGAATTGGCCGCCCTCGAGCATTTGAATCGCAGTTTGAAAATCCGGCGGAGTGGCGTTGCGCGAACCGCGGATATCGAGTTCCTTCATCACGAAATATTTTGTCTCGTACTCGACTGGTTGCTTGGCGTAGCCGATGTAAACGACCCGCCCGGCAAAACACACTTCCTCGACCGCCGCGCGGAATGTTTGCGGCAACCCGACCGCTTCGATAATCACTTCCGGGCCTTCGCCACTGGTCAATTCCCGGATGCGCTCGTGGAGGCTGTCAGTTTGCGAATTGATTGTTTCCGTCGCGCCACATTTTTGGGCCAGGGAAAGTTTCGCGTCGTCAATGTCCACCGCAATCACGCGCGCCCGGCGAAACGCGCTCCCGGCAATCGCACCCAGTCCGATCACGCCGCAACCGAAAACCAGCACGCGATCCCGCTCCGTCACCCGGCCGCGGTCCGCCGCGTGAAAACCGACTGTCAACGGCTCGACCAATGCTAGCTCGCGCAGGCTGAGCTTGGGCGACCGGTAGAGCTTCTGCCACGGCACGACCAGGTACTCGGTTAACGCCCCCTCGCGCTGGACGCCGAGCGTCTGGTTGTGGCGGCAGCAGTTGAATCGGCCCTGCCGGCAGGCGGAACATTTCCCGCAACTGGTGTACGGCGAGACTGTGACCGCCAAGCCGTCCGCCCACTCCACCGGCACATTTGTCCCGCGGCTACTAATCACCGCACCAATCTCATGGCCCGGGACCCGCGGATATTGGATGAGCGGGTTGCAGCCGCGAAACGTGTTCAAGTCCGACCCGCAATAGCCAATGGTGCGCACTTGCAGAAGGACTTCGCTGTCGCCGGGGACCGGCACTGGGCGTTCCACCAGAGCGCATTGGCCGGGCGTGGTAATCTGGAGAGCTTGCATCGCCTTAATCCTCCGGCATGAACAAGGGTTGGATGTGCTTGGTGAAAAGATTGTCTGTGACCAGCGCGGCGATCACGGCGCGATTTGTGTCCAGTGCGGCGCGGTAGTCGGAACCGCGTTCGGCGGCAATCTTGAAACCGACGTGGATCAGTTGGCGAAAATGCGGGTTAAATCGTGGGTTCTTCTGGTCATGCCGCAACGCCGCGGCGAAGTTCGCCCCCGACCACTCCGCCACCTCCGCCGGGCTGGGCAGCCGCCCCGGATCGATATCGATCACCGTCGCATACGGCCGGGAAAGTTCGGCGCGGCGCGCGTGCATGTCAGCGTACATCGCCTGCGCGAGTCGCAGCGCGTCACCCCCGGCTAAAGCGAGTCCCGCCACCTCTTCCAGCCACGTCGTACCGGCGGTCTTCAGGTGGATCCCGGCCCCGGTGTGCTGAAGTTGCCGGCGGATGATCGGATACAGTGAAAACTTGTCGCTGCCCGAATGGACACTCAGCTTGAGCGAGGCCGGCAGGCCGAACTCGGTCATCGCAAACGCCACGACTGCCAAATCGTCGGAAAATTCCCGTTCGAACTGGATCAGGTTGCCGACGTAATCGACGCCCTTGTTGAACCGGCCACTAAATTTGGGCGCGATCGTCTGCACCGGCACGCCCACCGCGGCGAGAGCAGCCAGTATGACCAATAATTCCACTGGTGTCTGCGGTGCGTCAGTTTCGTCCAGCGACACCTCGGTGATGAACGCGTCCGCTCCCTTTGCTGCTGCGATCTGGCGGTACACCTGGCCGGCTTCTTGAACGGCGAGTAGGTACTTCCGCGCGATGCGTTCGAGGTCCGCCAGCGTCAGGTCGAACGGCTGTGCCACATCGGCAATCTGCCGCCGCCCGGCCAGCCCGCGCTGTTGCGCCACGAAGTGTTGCACCGCGTCCGCGGCGGCCGGTTGGCCAATATAATCCGCGACGTCGATTGTGAAGAAATCACTCGCTCGAATGAAGGTGTCCACCGTCTTGGGTCCGATGTGGTCGGCATCCACCTGGTAGGCGTGGTGCCAGCCGAGAGCGCGCACCGCGGCCTCCGCCTCGGCGCGGACGCTGTCGGGGTGCGTGCCGACAATGGTGTGCTCGCGGTTGGATTTATTCCAAACCGGCGTGATGACCATGCCGGCCGCCCTGGCTTTGACAAAGGCCGCCAGCTGCGCTTCGCCTTCGCGACCGAACCGGTCGCCAATCCCAATGCTGTAGCGTTCGAGTGTTAGCATGTCTTCTTTCCTCCGAGTTGATAGACTTCCGTGGCCGTCTCGCCCATGATCCAGTCTTGCTCATCGAGCGACAAAGCGCGGATCAGCCGCGCCCACCGGCTGTACTCACATCCGACCAGGCAGACCGGCCAATCTGAGCCGAACATCAACCGATGCGGTCCGAAAGCCGCCAGCACGACATCCCAGTACGGTTGCAATTGCGCGACGGTCCAGTGGCGGTAATCCGCGGCGGTGACCAGGCCGGAGAGCTTGCAATACACGTTGGGTCGCTTGGCCAGCTCGTGAATATTTTCGCGCCAGGGCGAGAGTTCGTTGACCTTGATCTTGGGCTTGGCGCTGTGATCGAGAACGAAAACTTGGTTGGGATGCCGATCCACAAACCGAATTGCAGCCGGTAACTGCCGTTCGATAATCAGGAGGTCGTACACCAACTGGCGTTCCAGCAATCGCGCCACGCCGCGGTTAAAATCAGTGCCCGACAGAAATTCGTCCGGTTCCTCTTGCACGACATGTCGGACTCCCTTCAGCTTCGGGTGGGCCGGGAACTCACAATCCGCACGCGCCAACGGCAACCAGCCGACGACGCCACGGATGAAGTCGTGTTGTTCGGCTAATGCCAGCAACCAGTCGGTTTCCGCGCGGGATTGGCGGGCTTGAACCGAGATCACTCCATCGATCCCAGCCTGGCCAAGTTCCTTCTGTAAATCCGCCGGCAAAAAGTCGCGCCGGATGACAGCCATCGCATCATCGATCCAGCCGTATTCGCCGGGGTTGTACTTCCAGAAATGCTGATGAGCATCGATTTTCAACGGCGGCGTCATTCTCCCAAGTGCGTCAGTGACGCCCCCACCAATCCCGCGGTTTTCATTTTCCGCCAGAATGCAGCCGGGATTTCCGCGGTGACACTGGCCACGTTCTCCGCAATCCGCTCCGGTTGGCTGGTGTTGAGCGCGACTGCCACCACCCCTGGCACCGCAAAGCTAAATCGGACACACGCCTCCGCCGGTTTCACCGAGAATTCCGAGCAGATCGCCAGGAATCGGGTGCGCCAACGGAACAACGCTGCGTCGTTGACCGGATCGGGCTTCCGGTAATTAAACCATGCTCCGCCGGTCAGGAAGCCGGCATGAAAGACTGCGGAGTTGATGATGCCGATGCCGCGCGCATGCAACTGCGCGCAGAACTCCAATACCTCGGCCGGGTGCGTGTAGACGGTCAAACTGCAGGCAAGCATCACCCAATCGAGATCCACCTCTTCGGCGATTCTGCGGATGATCCGCCAATCTTTCGCGCCCACCCCCACGGCTTGCACGACGCCTTTCGCTTTCAACTCGAATAGTGCCCGGTAGGCGTCGCGCACATCCTGCCAACGTTGCGCGTAGGCGGACGGATCGCTCGCCGCAGCGAGATACTCGTCAGGGTCGTGCACCGAAGCCAACTTTGGCGCGTACTCCGCGCCGAGCAGGTCGCAGCCCTGTTCATAGCACTGGATGACCCCTTCGTAACTGATCCGCGACTCGGCATCGTGGTGCAGATCCGCCCATACGCCCCGCTCAAAGGTCGGCTCCGGGCCGTGCAGGGGAACGCGATACCAGCCCAGTTTGTTGCTGATGATCACTGCGGTTGGCGGAATATGCAGTTCCCGCAGACAGCGTCCGATGACTTCCAGCGCCAGTCCGGCGCCATATTTGCCAGCCGAGTCGAACGCGACCGGTGCTGAGAGGCAACGAATCATCTCCCGAACGGTTGCCAGTTTCGTTTCGTCCGGCACTGTTTCGTAAAGATTACCGAGGCAACTCGTGCCAAAAATAATCGGCGGTACTCGGACCGCTGTTTTGCCCAGTGCTCGATGGTTCATGGTTTCAATATGTCCGGCGCGACTCCGCTGGCGTGAGCGACTAGTTCATCCGTGCCACTTTGGCTGTCGCGATCGGACTCGACAGCAGTGAACTTTTTGCCACTTGAGCCACTGACATCGCTCACGTCATCAGTGACGATCGGATCGGCAAGATCATACAACAGATGGTAGAACTTGGCAATTTGTTGAGCACAGTGCGGTATCCAATCAAGTGTCAGCGGCAAAGTGAAAGCTGGATCCGAAGGAACAACCTGGGACCGCCGCCAATCCAGCGCAGTTGAAAATTCCTGTTGAGGGGGGCGGTTTCAGCTCCGATGCCCGGCCCGTGAGCGAGTAATCCGCCGGAATGCAAAACGAACAGACCGGCAGGGAGGAGGTCTGCCGGCCTGTCGCGCACCAACGGTCGGTGCGCTTCAATTATTTAACGGAGGATGTGCAGTACGGGCACCGGGTGGCGCGGCGCGGAATCGCGGAACAACAATGAGAACAAGTCTTGATCGTGATGGGTGAAACGGCCGGCGGCTGTGGGTGATGGCGCAGGGTGCGGACCAGTTTAATTGCGGTCAGCACCGCTGTTACCACGATGAGACATTCGCAAACAGCTGCGATGGACTGGCCGTAAGCAATCACCGGAAGGCCGGCTTCGCGGGCTTTGGCCAAGGTGGCAAAGTCGCCTTTGGATTTGTCGAGGATCAGAAAGAGGTCGGTAAAATTCACCCCCCCCAATAGTTGCCCGACCGGCGGCAGGAGAATGTCATTAACGAAGGAGGTGACCACCTTGCCGGCCGCAACACCCAACAGAATCCCGGCCGCGACATCGAAGAGACTGTCCGGGATCGGGACCCGCCGTGAAGTTGTGGCCCAGCGGTCCGGCGCCTGGCTGTTCAGCTGAGGATCGGGTGGGGGTGGGCGTTGTTGAGCACTGCCATTATTCAGTGCCGCTGGCGGCGCTGAATCCTCACCGTGCGCAACGCCCAGCTCCCAATTCACCCGCTCGGGCCTCCCTTCGTGCAATGGAACTTTTAAAGTCGTTTGCAAAATTACCTTTGAATGGGCGGGTTAATTGATCAGGGAACCAACCCAGAGGGGTTCGCGACGATCCCAATTCCGCCGGGCCTTTTTTTTCTTGGCCGCGTCGATGACCAGTTCGATGGGGGCCAAACCGAGCGCGCAACAGTCAGTGTCGTGGGCGGGTACTTGATTGTTGCGGCGCGACCGGGCGGACGGCCAGGGCGTGCCAACTTCAATGCTCCAATCAAATTGGGGCAGAAACTCGATCGCGATACGCTGCGGCCCGAATGGGAAATTGTTGTGCGGCTCGGAAGCTGGCACCGTGGTTCTCGCCAGTGGATGATTGTTTGGTTTCATATTGTTGATCCTTTCTTCCGTTTCCACACGAACCATAGGCGCAAGCCGGCCGTTGCGAAATCGGGAGAAACCCGCAATCACTGGTCAGGTAAAACCCTGAGAGGCGGTTGGGAAATTCATCTTCCGACGTCCTGCACGTGAAAAGCGGAACGGGCGTCTCGCCCGTTGATTTGGAAGTGCCTGGAAAACAAACAGGCGAGGCACCCGTTCCACTATTATTCAAACAGGCCCGGAGAGGGAAAAAGGGGAACGGCCGGTCAATCACTTTTGCGTCGCCGCCCAATTGCGGGGGAAGATTGGCGGGCGAGCTGCGGTCAGGAATAAAACCCGGCAGCTCGGGTGGAACCTCGCCCCCAAAAAACCGGCCGGGAAACTACGGCTGGATGATATTATTGCGGATCGCGTACCGGACCATCTCGGCAAACGACTTGAGTTCCAGCTTGCGCATGATGGTCGCCCGATGGGTTTCGATGGTTTTGGGGCTGATGCCGAGCGCATCGGCGACTTCCTTGTTGCTTTTGCCTTCGGCCAGCAATTGCACAATTTCGCGTTCGCGCGGCGTGAGCGGTTCGGTCGTGGCCGGTTCTTCCCGGCCGGCTTTTAGATATCCCTCCAGGACGGCCTCGGAAACTTTCGCGCTGAAATAGGGTTTATGCTGGATCAGGGCCTCGACGGCATTGATCAGATGTCGGGCGGCATCGGATTTGAGGACGTAGCCGAGCGCGCCGGCGGTGAGCACATCGCGGATCAGGTTATCGTTTTCGTGCATTGTAAAAATCAGCACGGCCGTTTTCGGGAGGATTTTTTTGATTTGCCGGGTGGCTTCCAGGCCATTTAGCTCCGGCATCGTCAGATCGAGAATCGCAATTTCGGGGTGGAGTTTGCTGGCGAGTTCAACGGCTTGCCGCCCGGAACTGGCTTCGCCCACCACTTCCCAGCCGACATGGGTCTCCAGTAATTCCTTCAGTCCGCGTCGAATGATATCGTGATCATCTGCCAACAGAATTCGCGTCATGTTGCTGCTCCTTTTGCCGGGACAACAGCCCGGACGGTTGTGCCCG
>Ga0316231_1003509_pt1 | contig 13727 bp, 8 predicted proteins | sample TBH18027metaG_FD_206002 | JGI IMG/M metagenome (GOLD analysis project Ga0316231, IMG submission 206002) | Freshwater microbial communities from Trout Bog Lake, Wisconsin, USA - TBH18027 | ecosystem: Environmental > Aquatic > Freshwater > Lake > Hypolimnion/Profundal zone | place: USA: Wisconsin...
CCGTCGTTGTTGACCGCCAGCCCCGCCGGAACCCAACCGGAATACGGCCCAAACGCTTGCGACGTGGTGGAACCATCGGATGCCACCGTGTGGATCGACGGCTGATTGGTCGACGTGTTCTTCCAGAGGATTCGGGCCAGGTTGTCCGACCCAACCGCCAGGTTTTGCACCTGCCAGCCGCTGTACGGCCCGAATGCCTGGCTCGTCTGGATTCCGCTGCTCGTTATGTTCCAGAGCGAGGCCGCGCCCGTGGATGTGTTATTCCAGAGAACCCGCGTGTTATTGTTCGAATCCACGGCGATCTGCTGCGCCTGCCAGCCCTTGAGCGGGCCGAAAGCCTGCGATGTCATCGACGCGCCGAGCACGATATTGAAGATCGATGCCGCGCTGTCCGATGTATGGTTCCACAGAAGACGAACATGTCCGTCCGGGCCCACCGCCAAAGTCTTTGCAGTCCAGCCTGCGTAGGGACCGAACGACTGGGAAGTCGTGACCTTCAAGGACGATGAGATTTGCCATACTGAGGCCGCGCCGTTTGTGTTGTTCCAGAGGATGTAAGCGTTCCCGCTCGTATCCGAGGTCATTGCGCCGGGCGTCCATCCCGTATACGGTCCGAACGATACGGTCGTGGGCGAGCCGGTAGTCGGAATTTTCCAGAGTGACGCCGCGCCGGAGTAGTTCCACAGGGCGTACGTGCTGCCGACGGGCGTCGGAGAAAGTGCAAACACCGTGCCATAGCCGTTTGCGCCGCCTCCATACGTTGTGCCGTAGAGCGTGCTGCCGGAAAGAACCAGGCCAGCCATGGGATTCGCTCCGTTGCTGCCCTTGAACGTCGCCAGAGTGGTGACCGCGCCACCGCCCACGGGAACGGAGAAAACTGTGCCGTCACTGTTTGCGCCGCCCCACGACGTCGTGCCGTAGAGCGTGGCGCCGGAGAGAAGCAGGCCAGCCTCGGTATCCGATCCGTCGGTGCCGTTGAACGTCGCCAGAGTAGTGACCGCGCCACCGCCTACGGGGACGGAGAAAACAGTGCCGTAACCGTAGCCACCGTTGAGGCTCAAGTCGCCGCCAAGTTCCGTCGTGCCGTAGAGCGTGTCACCGGAGAGAATCAGGCTGCACTCAGGATACCGCCCATTGCTGCCGTTGAATGTCGCCAGTGTGGTAACCGCACCCCCGTCTACGGGAACACAGAAAACCGTGCCGGCGCCCTCCGGGCCGTTATATCCTATGTTCGAACTCGTGCCGTAGAGGGTGCTGCCGAATAGAAGTAGGCTGCGGGCCGGATGCCCACCGTTGCTACCGTTGAAAGTCGCCAGAGTGGTAATCGCGCCCCCGCCTACGGGAACGGAGAACACCGAGCCGGCACCGTAGGCGGCGCCGTTCGGCGTCGTGCCATAGAGCGTGTCACCGGAGAGAATCAGGCTGCACTCAGGATACTGTCCGTTGCTGCCGTTGAACGTCGCCAAAGTGGTGACCGCGCCTCCGCCTACAGGAACGGAGAACACCGTGCCGTGGTTATCCGCGCCGCCCCACGACGTCGTGCCGTAGAGCGTGCCGCCGGAAAGAATCAGGCTGCAAAGGGGCTCCGATCCGTTGGCGCCGGTGAACGTCGCTAGCGTGGTGATCGCGCCCCCGCCTGCGGGAACGGAGAACACTGTGCCGTCACCAGCTGCGCCACCGGAAAGCGTCGTGCCGTAGAGCGTACCTCCTGACAGAAGCAGGCTGCCCTCGGGACCTGATCCGTTGGTGCCATTGAACGTCGCCAGAGTCTTAAGCGTGTATGTCTGGGCGCTCGCCGAATTCACCACCAGCAGAAGGCCGGCGACCGACAGAAGCAGCGCTGCGATGCGAGCTTGTATTGAGCGTTTCATGTGATACTCTCCTATATCATGCGCCGGCCAACGTCGGGTGACCGACCGCGTCCATATATAGCGTCAGACGTTGAACACGCCGCGTTATTGGCATGGAGAACAAATTTGTTTTTCACCGCTTTCGCGGCACGATCGGCTCTGTTTCCCCGAATATCTGGAATCCGGCCCAACAATAGGGGTTCGAATACGCCCCGCCGTTCGACGCTCGTACAGCCTTCATAGCGCTGGCTAGCGCCTCGTCGACTGGCCGGCCTCGCGCCATGCTCGCGTAGAAGCGATCCATCAGAAGCGATGTGGGCCGGTCATCGACGCTCCATTGAGAGCCGACGACGGATCGGCAGCCTGCGGCCCGAAACGCCCAGGAGAGCCCGAGCAAGCCTTCGCCGCCGCTGGACTGGCCGTTGCCGGTTTGGCACGCGGACAGCACAGCCAACCGGGCCGCGAGTGGTATCTGGACAATTTCGCGAGCCTCGAGCCGTCCGCTGGCATCGGAGCCGCCGGGTTTGTGCGCCAGAAACAACCAGGACTGAAGCCCATCGCCACTATCCAGGAATCCATGGGTGGCAAAATGCAACACATTGTAATCGCCGATCATCTGCTTTACGGCGGAAACGCTCGCCTGGGGTCCCTTGAGAAGGGTGTGGTCCGGGTAATAGCGGCTGACGAGATCGCCTTCCATCGCCGCGTATTTCAGGGCGCCAGGCCCTCCGCGCTGTGTGGAATCCACGCATTCCGGGCTTGGGTGCGAGCCGGAGGCCGAATCGACCACACACAGGAGGTCATGCTTGGCATCTCGCGATTTGTGGCTCCACGTAAGCATGCCCAGGGAGGCCGCCGTGGACACGGCGTATCGATCGAGCAAACGATGACGGCCTCCATCGCAAAGCGCCACGAACGGAACATCCTGCAGGGGCCCGTCAGGCACGAATACAAGATGATTGAACTGGTGTGCATCGATAACGGGTTCGATGGGCGAAACGATTGCCTTGTAGAGCCCCGCGCCGTCTTGGGGTTCTGTCGATATGCATTGGGTAATCGACTCCCGCCACGATTTTGCCAGGAGTGCGACATCGCGCTGAGAAGATGGCAGCACAATCGCACGCGCCCCGTATCGGGAAAGGCATAACGCCAGGATGCTCCGGCGTCCCGCCAGAGCGTACTCCACATAGAGCGTATCGGGATTCCTTTTCGCCAGCGCGTCGAAATCGTTCCAGCCAGGCGCATGCTTTTCGAATGGGCATTGATCGACAAAATGCCGGGCAAGCAAGAAACTCCGATAGTCTTCGTACTTCTTGGCCGCCGCCACGAATTGCGCGGCAACGTTGCCGCGCGGGACTGAGCGATTTTGGCCCGACATGGCATTGTCACATCGCTCTTTCTCTTTGAGAAGGCTGTTCAAGAGCCGGGATTCTTCCGGAGTGCAGAATCGCGAAAGGTTCTCGAAATTGCGCGCAACCTCCATCGCCAGGCCGCGGGAACGTCCCCGTTCCGCTACAACCAGCGCTGCCTTATCGTCGCCGGCAAGCGCCTGGGCAAGCGCAAAGCTGCCATAGATATTGTTCTGCGTGCTTTGCAGGTCGCCTATATGGGTTGGGTCCTTAACCTGACTGAAGAGAGTCTCAAAACAGCGAACCGCCTCACCTAGCAGGCGGACAGCGTCCGTGTTGTCCTTGCGTTCCTCGCTAATCTGAGCGAGACCGCAAAGAGCTTGTACGACCATCGGGGTCGACTTCAGCGATTTGCTTATCTTATAGGCAACGCCAAATTCAACTCCGGCATTGTCGTATTGTTTAAGATCGAGATAATCCTGCCCCAAGGAGCTATGTGCTTGCGCAAGATCAAGACCGATGAAGTTCCGCCGCGCCTGAGTAAGTGCCTTCAAGTGCAGCGAAAGCGCCTGAGCGGGATTGCCCTGCTCGCGCGCCATATCGCCTCGCAGCGAATCGATACCACAGAGCAGGGCGGCATTGTCGAAACTCACGCCGACATCGGCGCAAAGCTTCTCAGCGCTATCCAGGCAGGAGTTGCCTAACGCAAAATTGTCACGCGCGATGGCGGCCGCCGCAAGACCGAACAGGTCGGCGGCTTGGTCCCGATGAACCAGCCCCCTATCTCCTGGACTGAGCTTATCCAGCCTGAAACATCTTGTGATAGCGTTTGCCCGCGAATACGAGGCCAAGGCCTGCTGGTAACGCCCAAGGTCCATGTAGAGGTTGCCCAGGTCCGCATCACACGAAGCAATCTGCGGCAACGCACCGATCCGTTGAAATCCAACGAGCGCCCTGCTGAAATAGGCACCCGCGTCTGCGTAATCGTTTTGAACGCGAAGCTGCCGCCCCACCAACTCAAAGCTCCAGTAGCGCTGCCATATCTGCTGCGCCTTGGCGGTTTGGCCGGATAAGCCGGGATTGTCGCGTCTGGTGCGCGCATGCGTCCAAATTAAGAAGGCGGTGGCCAGGGTTAATAGTGCAAACGTCAGAACGCGAAGGCGGATTATTGGATATTTCATATTCGTATCTTGACCGTGATCCCCAGTTACTAATGACGCGAAGAAGGTCGTGTTATTGGCGCTGCTTTGTTAGCGCGCGATTTATTTTGACTAGCAAGCAAGGAAGACAAAATTTACTTGTCTATAGCGTGCAACCATCCCTTTGCCGAGGTACACTATATTTCGAGCGATAATTAGCTTTTCATCGCTCATGCACTACAAACTTCGCGCCTCAATCTTCGATGACCAACAATACCGCCAACGCGATATTTCGCCATCCCAATGAAATCGATACACGTCCGCAGTGGGATCCAATGCTCGCGGCGCTGATGTCCGGTACCTGTTCGAATGAAGCGCAGTTGTCAAAGACATTGGCGAGCGTGGTCTCCTCCCATATCGTGCCGACCGTAAAGTCTTGCGTCGGCAAAACCCATCCGAACACGAGTAAGGAAGATATCGAAGACGCGGTCTATGAATGCGTTTGCCGTGTCATCGGCGGCATCCGCGGCGCTATCGACCGCAAACCTCCGGAACCAATCGCAAACCTGAGCGCTTATATCGGTTCAGTCGTCCGGAAGTACGGAGTCGACCAAGTTCGTGAAAAATATCCCGAACGGCTGCGAATTAGCAACAGGTTACGGTATCTTTGCAATCACATAAGCGCTATCCAGCAACGAGAAGACATGCGTGGCCGCCCCATATACGGCCTTGCTTGCTGGCCGCAGGATCGTTGGAACGAGTTGAACGGTCCACGCCTCGCGGAATTGGCCGCCAATCCCAACCAGACAGCCGGCAAATGGTTACCGGCGAGCGGCGAACGCGACCTGACCGATCCGGCCACCCTCAAAGCGCTGCTTAATTGGATCGGTCACGCAGTTCACCTCGACAGCCTCGTCAACGCCGCCGTGGCGATCGGCCGGATCGCGGAGCCCGTCGCGATATCCGATCCGATCGACGTCCCAGAACTTGACGATGGCTCGGATATCCCCCAGGTGGTCGAATGGCGTTTCCAACTCAAATGGCTTTGGAACGAAATACAGGAGCTTAACGTTTCGCAACGACGAGCCTTGATTCTGCATATGCGCGACGATGGTCAACGCAGCGTGGTAGAGTTTCTGCCGCTCGCCAAGGTGGCGTCGCTGCGCGAAGTGGCGGCGGTTCTGGAAATGCCGGTTGAAGAACTGGCTGGTATGTTGGATAAGCTGCCGTTAGGCGATATCGAAATCGGCGAAATGCTGGGCGTGGGCAGGCAGAAGGTCATCAATATGCGAAATGACGCTCGGAAACGCCTGGTTCGCCGATCGGTAAAGGCCGAATGGGGTGTTGAACCCTAGCGAGCCATGATTCATAAAGTTTCCGGCACGGCCTCCGCTAAGAACATACTCACCGTCAATACACGAACGCCTTCGACGGTTTCGCCGACGAAATGCCCAAAATGCGCCATATCTCCGGTGAGTAGAACTGCACAGCCGGAAGCGGCTGCCGCCTCAAGAATAGGGCGATCCTTTTCCGGTAGCTGATAATCCTCGGCCAGTGCCAAAGTCGCTGAATTCCGCTACTTGCACGGTACGCCACTGAAAACAGAATATTCGCATCCAGGAACACGCTTATCATTTGGCAGGCTTACGATGTGGGATGCGATCCGGATCAAGCCCCATTTCCTTTACTTCGGCTCGCACAGCCTCGTAGTCGGTAACGTCCGCTGCGCTGGAAAGCAAGAATTCGGCGGTGCGCTCGTCGCTGTAGATTTCAACCGGGGTAGCTACCGCAGGGCGCAATAGGATTCCATTGTCCAGTTCTTCCGCGATGACAAGGGAGCCATCGGCAAAGCCGAAGCGGCGGCGCAAAATGGCAGGAATGGTAAATACCCCTTTCTTGCCTACCTTGCCTGTTTCCGTGTAGTGGCTACGCATACCTATTTCTCCAGAATATCGGACATTCTGATATTCTGTCATACTTTCACCTATACGTCAAGCGTCCTTGATGCGAATGCGATTTACGGTCGGAGCCCTAATGAAGGTTAGGAAGCGCGCCACGTCGAATATGCCACGCAATCAGGTCGAACCTATGGTACATGGAGAACATTGAAATGGACATCAATCAAGTGCGGTCGGCATGGCTCAAGTCTTTTTGGGCGTTCCCGCTGAACGCTATCTTCCTCGCCTTGCTCCTGCTCTTTGTTCCCGTGTTTCACGGAACTGCATCCGCCAGCGAAGCTCCGCGCATTCAGCCCCCCACCGCGATGCCTCGGGTCTGGTCGCGCAGCGAGTTCGCACTCCGGGGCATCCCTGTGGCATCGAATCCCTATGATCCGGATTTGATCGCGGTCGATGTCACCTTCAAGGCGCCGTCGGGCGCCTCGCTCTCCATTCCGGCATTCTGGTATCAACCTTATACGCGCGAGCTAACGAAGAAGCACGGGCCGATCGATTCGAAGACAGGTCTCCCGACGATCAAGGAAGTGGAAAAGCTCACGCCCGCCGGCGATGCCGGATGGCGTGTTCGGTGGACGCCGCTTGAAAAGGGGATGTATCAGTGCGCGGTCGTCGTCACGCAAAATGGTTCTTCTGCAACGACACCGCAAGCAGCGATCAAAGTGGGAGCGGCAGAGAAAGGCGCCCGCGGTTTCGTGCGCGTCGAACCGCAGTCCAAGCGATACTTCGAGACAAGCGACGGGCAGCCGCTCCTCTTGCTGGGCGAGAACACCTGCTGGCCGCATCAACGCGGCACATATGACTATGACGACTACTTCCCGCATTTTCAATCGGCGGGCATGAACTACCTGCGCCTTTGGATGTGGCATAACTCGCTGGGAATCGAGTTCTTCGCAAACGAGCGCCTGAATTACAATCAGGCGCACGCCTGGTCGCTCGATTACATTCTCGATAATGCGGCAGCGCACGGCGTCTATGCCATGCTTTGCCTCGACTACCACGGCATCTTTCAGGATAAGAAAGACATGTGGGGCGGCAACGACTTTTGGCCGAAGCACGCTTACAACAAACTCACCGGCGGTCCTTGCGCCACTCAGAACGACTTTTTCACAAACACTGACGCGAAAATCCTCTACAAAAAACGCCTCCGATATCTTATCGCGCGCTATGGAGCGGACTCGTCGCTCATGTCCTGGGAATTCTTCAATGAGGTGGATAATGACTACAGTGTCCTGAAGCCCAGCGATGTCGTCGCATGGCATGCCGAGATGAGCCAATATGTTCATGACCACGATCCCTACAAGCATTTGATGAGCACGTCGCTTGGTTCCGCGGGTGTGCAGCCAGAACTCTGGAAGATCCCATCGATTGACTATGCCATGTACCATTGGTATGCAAACTGGGGAGGTCCCTATACTCAGCCCGCGGTCATGGCCACCGACATTTCGGAGAAATACCACCGGGATTTCGGGAAGCCGTTCTATATCGCCGAGTTCGGCACGAGCGGTCTCAACGATAAGTTCGTAGAGGACCCGCAGCATGTGGGCATGCGGCAGGCGATGTGGGCAGCCATAGTCGGCGGCAGTGCGGGCACCGTCATGCCGTGGTATTGGGAGGCGACAGAGCGAGATAACCTGTACCCGATGTGGGGTTCCATACATGACTTCTTGACTGGCGCCGGGTTCGGGACTGCATCGTGGCATCCCCTGACCGTTACCGCGCCGGTCGAATCCAAAGCGCTCGGAGACGAAGATCCGGATGGCAAACCGTTCGACGAGACCATCACATTGGCCCAGAAGTGGGCGGCGCAGCCGGCAGATCCTATCGTAATCCGTCAGGCTGGAGATACGGACGGCATGCTGCCCCCAGGTTATATCCACGGAAGCAGCAAGCTCACCCTGATATCTCCTATGAAGATCTCGGTGCGGACCGGCGCCGGCGCCCACATGATCATGCATCTTAACTCCGTTTCCAACGACGCTATTCTTGCCGTACGTACGAACGGAAAGGAAATCTTCCGCCGTTCGCTGCCGAATATCGACGGCAAATGGCTTATCAACAACGAGTACAATATAGACATCGATGTTCCGCTTCCCGCGGGTGTCCAGGACCTGCAGATCTTCAACCCCGGCGGCGATTGGGAATATCTGGATTGGGTTAAGATCGCCGGCGCCATGCCTTCGCGTGCATTGAGCATGAACGGCGTGCCGCTGAACGCCTGGGCGATGACCGGCGGCAAGACCACGCTGCTCTACGCGCTCGATCCGCGCTATAACTGGCCGCGCGGCTCCAAGTCGCCGCAGGACACCCTGAAAGGCGCATTCGCCGACATCCACGGCCTTCCGGATGGCCGCTATCATGTCGCATGGTGGGACACCGCGACAGGCAAGCCCGCCGGCCAGCAAGTCGCCGCAAGCCATGGCGGCCTGATGCATCTTGCTGTCACGCCATTCCAAACCGATATTGCGGCGCGATTAACTCGCTTAAATGAAAGGCTCTGATTATGCCCCAATTGAAAAGATCGCAGATCAATAGAAGCATCGATATGGCGATGCAGGTTTTCAATGACCAGGGACTGCACCTGCCGCAATATGCCTACTGGACTCCGGAGCAGTGGTTAAGCGCGGGCGATGAGTGCGACGGACTTCGCCGGTGCATGCTCGGCTGGGATGTTACGGATTTCGGCAACGGCGATTTTCAGCGGATAGGCCGAACCCTGTTCACACTGCGAAACGGCGTCACTGGCAGCGAGACGTATCCTAAGCCCTATGCTGAAAAATTCATTCTGGATCCCGAAGGCCAGCGCGCTCCTGCCCACTATCACAGATCCAAACGAGAGGACATCATACACCGGGGAAAGAGCGGCGCGATCATCGTGGAGCTCACTGCCACGAACAGCAGCGGAGAGGCATCGAATGCGCCCCTGGTTGTAAATGTCGACGGCATAGCGAGGATCGTTGAGCCCAAGGAGAAGATCCGGTTGGCGCCCGGACAGAGTGTCGAAATTCCTCCTCGCACAATTCACCAGTTCTGGGGCGAGGAAGGCGGCGGTACGACAGTGTCTGGCGAAGTTTCCAGCGTTTGCGACGACTGGAACGACAACTGCTTCCTCACCCCGTCGGCGCGTTTTCCCGCGATCGACGAAGACGAACCACGCCGGTACTATCTCTGCCATGAGTACCCTCATGGACTATAGAAATATTGTAAATGGCCACCGAATCCCGTCGCGTTCCTATGTGGATCAGCCTTACATTGCCATCCTTAACGACGGTTCCTGGCTTTGCGTCTTGACCACCGGTGCGGGCGAAGAGGGCGACCTGGGCCAGCATATCGTCTCGATCCGCTCGCACGATCAGGGGAAATCATGGTCCGATCCCGTCGCAATCGAGCCGTCCAGCGGCCCGGAAGCCTCGTTTGCCACACCTCTACATGTTCCTGAGTTCGGCGGCCCACTCGGGCGCGTCTATGCGTTCTACGGCTATAATCACGACAATCTGAGGCGAGTAATCGCGGGTAACGCGTACTCCGCCAATCGAGTCGACACCCTCGGGTCATTTGTCTTCCGCTATACCGACGACGGCGGTGAAACCTGGTCAGCCAAACGATACGAAATCCCTGTTCGCGAATTCGACATCGATCGCGAGAACCCATACCACGGCGACATCCGGTTCTTCTGGAGCGTCTGCAAACCGACTATTGCAAACGGACGCGTCTTCATTGGCCTTCACAAGGTTGGTAGTTTCGGTCGTGGATTTATGGAGCGCTCCGAAGGCTGCTTCCTCGCCAGCGACAACATTCTCGTGGAACCCGACCCCGCATCGATACATTGGGAAACACTCCCCGATGGGCGCATCGGCCTGCGCGCTATCCTGGACGATATCGCCGACGAGCAAAACATCGCCGTGCTGTCCGATGGGACCCTGTTTTGCACATACCGCACGATCGACGGCCACCCGTGTCACGCATACTCGAGCGACAACGGCCACACGTGGACCCCGCCGGCGCACATGACCTACGGCCCCGGTCGACGCAAGGTCAAGCACCCGCGCGCCTCCAACTTCGTTCGCAAGTTCGCCAATGGTAGGTTTCTCTACTGGTTTCACAATCACGGTGACCGCTCCTACGACGGCCGCAACCCAAGCTGGCTGCTGGGCGGCGTAGAAGTGGACACCCCAGAAGGGCGCCGGCTTACATGGTCCGAGCCGGAGATTGCGATTTACGATGACGATCTCGAATCGCGCATCAGCTACCCGGATTTCATCGAGCAAGGCGGGAAGATATTTGTCACCGAGACCCAAAAGACAATCGCACGCTGCCACGATCTCGATCCAGACGTTCTTAAATGGCTCTGGGCGCCGACGGATCGCACTGGAATCGCCGAGGATGGACTGATCGCAAAGATCGACAAGCGTGACGCAGCGTCCGAGGTTCAGATGCCCGAGCTATCGACGCTTTGGCGATCGCGCGGTGGGTTCACGTTCGACTTCGTCGTGCGATTCAACAGCCTGACGCCATTCCAACTGCTGTTCGACAGCCGCGACGGCAGCGGGCGCGGCATCAGCATCTGGCTCACGGACCGGACGACTTTGCGCATCGACATCTGCGGCGCAACGTGGGGGGCGAACGCGCAGGAATACGGCAAGGGCCTCGTGGCCGTCAACTGGGAATGCGATGCCGGCCTGATTTGCGCGGGGCGCCCCATCCATGCCACAGTCATTGTCGATGGCGGTCCCAAGACGATCTGCTGGGTGATCGATGGGGCGTTCAATGATGGAGGCGAAGCTCGATCATACGGTTGGAGCCGCTTCCACCCAAACCTCGACATTGTCAATGGCGCCGAAACAGCCCGGATCGCGCCCACACTCGACGGTAAGCTTTCAACCCTTCGCATCTATGATCGCGCCCTCAAAATGAACGAAGCCGCGCAAAACCACACCGATATGGGGCTTGAGCGATCAGAAAGATGACTTTCGCACAAGGCTGAAACGATAACGTGTCCTGGACCGATGTCACGATCGACTACGGCGAAACGCGTGACGGGGTTCACGAGGGTTCGTCGGCACAGAGGGTCACCGTCGAGAACTCAAGCATAGACCGCTTGAACGGCGATGCAATCGTGCGGCGAAGCGCAACCGATGGCGCTCCCCGCTTTGCCTGGCCTCTCAACTTACTAGCCGCCTGCCACTCAGCGCGCCTCGCCGGGAAGCGACGCTCATGGGCCTCAAGCGCCTGGATCTTCCCTTCGATCCGTTCGATAACCTCCCGCAGGTTCCGGGCGGACGCTTCAGACTTGCTGACCGCGGGTTCCATTTTGCGGGCTCGATCAAGTCTCTCTCTCAACTTCATCAGATCGCTTTGTGTCTGCAGACGGGTCCGTGCCATCCGGCGCCTGACCACGCGGGACGCTTGCCGCCGAGAGCGCACCACGAAATAAGGCCGTCTGCTTATGCGCTTGCGGCAGGACGAAGCCTTCGGGCTTGGGGCGACAAAATCGGACCTTGCCGGTTCTGGCGCAGGCGCTTGCTCTGAAGCGCCACGCGCCGGCTGAGGGTGCGGCTCCGAAAGCTCATCGAGCGACAGCCAGCATGCGATCATCTCCGTGTCGAGCATGACCCAATCGCTGTTAGCGGCCGACCAATATTGCGTGTATGGATCGTAATTGGGCCAATCGAACCAGGGACGTGTCTCTCCGTGAACGCTGAACGCGCGCACTAAGGGCGGCCGGCCGGCCTGAAGCAACTCCACCTCTTGAGGCGTTGCCAGAAAAATCTCGCGCACCCCGGCAAGAACGACCCCAATCTCAACCAGCATCGATTGCGGGATGGGACGCGAGGTAAAGAACGAAACGGCGCGATCGCTTTCGGGTACCGCGTTGACTTCCTCCTGCGATCCAGGAAATCGCGGACCATGCGACGCGACGGTCGAGAAGGCTATAGATGGCGCCGGCGGCAAAGCCGCATTACTCCGAGCGCTTACCTCTTTTGTCCCATAGGTCGCCTGGTTCGACGAGCGCGCCAGTAGAATAATACACACCACAAAACAGACGCCGCCAGCGCAGAACAACACAATACTAATCAGGGATTCTGCGCTTATTGCCGGTCCACTCTGAGCCTGCTCCGCGAGCTTCGAGAGTTCCGCAACCTTCTGATTTGCCGTAAGCGTCGGGTCGCTCACAATTCGACTTCTCAGGGCAGCATTGGGATCCGTAGGACTTTGCTTGTTCTGAGCGCATCCCGATATTGCCAGAACGCTCAGGAGCAATAGAGCTACTATGACCGGTAACCAATTGTAATACTTGATTGTCATCAATTTGAGTAGAACTCAAGCTCCGCGATATTGTTCCAACCGCCATCGGGCGAGAGATACCGAACGTACTGGAACGCATCCTTGCTCAACAAGGTGGTTACGTCGGTGAATCCATCGATTTTTGGTTGAGCTGTTAAGACAAACAGATCGACCGACTTGCTGAAGTCAGGTGTGGCGCAGCCTTGAAACTTGCCGCCAACCATGCGATCCGGAAAGTCGCTTCTCGGAATGAAGCGAATCTTCGCAATCGTCTTGGGTATTCCCAAATCGAGCCCTACCCAGCAGCCATTGCCGTCCGTGCTCTCCGGTGAGTTGACGAATGTGGTTGGATCGCAGTCAAATGCCTTTTCGAGCGCATATTGGGGGTCGTTCGAATACATTCCCGGCGTTCCGATCACCTTGCCCGTCAGCTTATTGCGGGAACCGGTGGAAGGAGTCGCGGCGCCAGGACTGGCCTGGGAGTAGAACTCGATTTCCGCGACATTGTTCCAACCGTCGTCGGGCGACAGGTAGCGGACATATTGGAACGCGTCTTTAGAAAGCAGCGTGGCGGCCTGCGTGAATTCTCCCACTTTGGGTTGATCGACGATCGTAAACAGATCGACAGGCTTGGCGAAATCAGGTGTAGCGCTGCCCTGGAACTTGCCTCCGGTCATGCGATCCGGAAAGTCACTGCGTGGAACAAAGCGTATTTTGGAGATCACCTTAGGGGCGCCCAGGTCCAGACCAACCCAGCAACTGTTCCCGTTTGTACTTTCGGCGGAGTTCACGAAGGTGTTAGTGTCCCCGTCGAATGCCTTGGTGATGTCGTATTGCGGATCGCCTTGCCATTGGCCTGGTGTTCCGATGACCTTGCCGGTCAGCTTCTGGTTGGTCGCAGCGCCGGAATCCGCAAATGACCAGCCGCTCGGAGCCACGATGAATAAGGCCGCGAGTATGAGGACTGGCAATCCGTGAACGATCGAAATTCGTCGTGTTCTCATGGGGTGTCTCCTGAAGCAGACGATGCAAAAATTATATCATATTAGGCGACTTTGCAATATGCGTTACGGCGCAAAGACCTATCCGGCTCGCTAACGTCTGGCTGTTGGCGTTAAGCTCAGAATAACCGCGCGATCCACCTTTCCG
>Ga0316231_1003518_pt1 | contig 13705 bp, 11 predicted proteins | sample TBH18027metaG_FD_206002 | JGI IMG/M metagenome (GOLD analysis project Ga0316231, IMG submission 206002) | Freshwater microbial communities from Trout Bog Lake, Wisconsin, USA - TBH18027 | ecosystem: Environmental > Aquatic > Freshwater > Lake > Hypolimnion/Profundal zone | place: USA: Wisconsin...
CTTGCCGGTACCTGTCGCCCCCAGCAGAACCTGGGCCCAATCGCCCTGCTTCAGGCCCTCGGTCAGCTGACCAATTGCCCTGGGCTGGTCGCCGGTGGGTACAAAAGGCGCGACGACCCGGAAAGGAACCCCGCCCTCATGATGTGTGGTTGTAAGTTTCGGAACCAAAGCCATAGTTATCACCATCATTTTGTAATCAGAACAAACGTTCGTGATTTTATTGTACCACAGCACATACGTTCGGGCAAGCTGCAGGAAATACTTGCAATACCGTTCTTCACAGTCCGAATGAAATGGAACAGTTATCCGGTAACAGCTATTATAACATAAAACAATCTCTGTCAGACAAATTATTTTACCGCCCCAGGCGGCGTTTCAGCCAGTCCAGCAGCCTGTGGCGTTCCTTCGGAATCTCGGCATAATTCCGTTCAAAGCCTTCCGGCACCAAAATAATGCCAAGGCGACGCTCACCTTTGCTGAACCGCCCCCGGCGTTCAAGCACCCGGCCTTCCCGACTGAATCGCACGGCAAATTCCGGGGTGAGGAAACTGATTGCCCGGGCAAGTGCAAAACTGTTGTCAATTTTCATTCCACCCAGTTCCAGCAGAATATCCCCGGGACGGAGCCCCAGAGCGCGCGCCGGGCAGTCCTCCAGCATGCCCAGGACCATCACCCCTGTGGGTGGCGGGACGAACCGCGGCTCGCCCTTCATCTCCCGCCGGCTGTCCAGCAGGATGAGCAGTTCATGACCCAGGGGGGAAGCCAGTGCCGCCGCAAACTGCAGCCAGGGATAGCGCACCGATAGAAGGGCCAACGCCAGCAGCAGCATGCTGTAGACCGCCAGATGCAGCGCTGACTGACGCCGGCGCTTGGCCGGCGTGCTGGATACCGCGATATCGGCGTAACCCAGCGCCGCCACCACCGGCAGCATTCCATACAGCCAGGTCTCCCCCTCCGGCAGTTGTTCAGTGATCGGCAGCAGCGGCCACCAGTCCGGCATATTGAGAATCTCGGCCGGCAGCGAGGCCTCCGGGACCGTCACCGCTGCCAGCAGCACCAGGGGCAGCGGCCAGAAGTTCTGCAGGTTGAACGCCCCCACCATCCGGCCGTCGTCCCGGCGCAAAATCAGAGGTACGGCGCCATAGCCGCCGCTGACATAAATCAGGATGCTCTCGGTAACATGCAAGATGGCTACCAGCGCCAACACCTGCGGCACATTGACCTCCGGCCATCCGAACAGCACATGAGAAGCGGCCACAAGCCCTCCGGCGTAAGCAAAGCACATAAACCGCATATGAATAATCATCAGCAAAATAGCTACCGGCCAGATGTAGCCGAGGCCGATCTGGTTCAGCGTCACGCCGGTCAGCGCCAGCAAAAAGCTGGCCAGAATCCCGCCGGCGGTGCCGTAAATAGCTGCAAGTAAGACCTGCCGCCACCAGGACTGGCTGGAGACGCCGAACATTCTGATCTGGCCCTTTTGCAGCCGCCAGTATTGCAGCGCGACAAAAGCCAGGATCAGCCAAAACATCATCTCTTGATACACATATATCGTGCCCTGAAAAATAAGTCGCAAAAATTCCTGCCAGGGAAACATCGCTTCACCTCAAAACCGTTGTTAGGAAAATAGTATCACAACCAAGGTCGGAGTACAAATACGAGAGATAAAGTCGTTTTTCGCCTGCCGCAAAGCGGCCGGACGTCGATGCTGCCGGAGCACCAACGACGCAGATTAGCCTTATTCAACAGCCGAGACCGAGACTGCAAAGCGGGCCTTGCGGCCCGCTCAGGTTTAGCTTATTGCATTTTGCTTTTGACAACTTCGATGGCTTTTTCCAGTTGAACATCATTGCCGGTCTGATCCTTGCTTTCCGGCAGTTCCACCTTGACGTCCGGCTCAATCCCTATGCCGTTGATGGAACGCTCCTTGGGTGTATAATATTTGGCAATCGTCAATTTAATCGCAGTATTGCTGTCCAGACGCTGGATGGTCTGCACCGACCCTTTGCCATAGGTCTTGGTCCCCACCAAGGTGCCGGAGGCGGTATCCTGGACCGCGCCGGCGACAATTTCCGAAGCACTGGCGCTACCGCCGTTGACCAACACCGCTAGCGGGTATTTCAGCATATCAAGGCTGGAATACTGGGTATCGCGCTGGCCGCTGCGCTGCACCACCGATACAATCGGCCCCTTCGGCACCAGTTTGCCGGCCACTTTGGCGCTTTCTTCCAGCAGGCCGCCCGGATTATCCCGCAAATCGAGGATAAGGGCTTTCATTCCTGCTTTTTCAAGTTCCTGAAGCTTGCGATTAAAATCGCTGCCGGTATTTTCATTAAACATCGACAGACGGATATAACCGATATCGCCTGGCAGCATCTTCCCGGAGACTGTCTTGATCTGAATATTGGAGCGAGTCAGGGTGTAATCCTTGATTTCCTGATTGCGGAGCATGCTCAAGGTAACCTGGGTTCCCTCCGGCCCGCGAATCTTGTTTACCGCTTCGTCCAGGGCCATGTCCTTGGTATCCTGCCCGTTGATCTTCATGATCTGATCGCCGCTTTTAATTCCCGCCTTATCGCCAGGCGTTCCTTCAATCGGCGAAACTACGGTGAGCACTTTATCCTTGACGCCGATCACAATCCCCACGCCGCCAAAGGACCCTTCTGTTTCGATCATGAACTCCCGGTACAATTTGGCGTCCATATAGATGGAATGGGGATCACCGAGCGAACTGACCACGCCTTTGATGGCGCCGTTCATAAGAGTTTCCACCGGCACGTCTTCCACATAGCGGGCTTTGACAAGCTTCATGACGCCGATCAGTCTCAGCGTCCCCAAGGCGTCGCCTGACCATGATTGAAGCAGATAGAAATAACCGACAGATGTCAGCAAGAAGGTGGCAAGCACCACTGCGACAACCCCGAGGATAAGCTTGTTCCTGTTGGACAACTCATACACCTCAATTCATTTTGGCGGAAAAACTCTAAATAACTATATGTAGTTTTTCCGCAGGATATGCGCCTTAAGGTAAATAACCCATCGGGTTAACCGGTGAGCCGTTCTGGCGCACTTCGAAATGGCAATGCGGTCCGGTGGCATAGCCAGTTGCCCCGGCCCGGGCTATAACCTCGCCTTTACGAACCCGCTGGCCTTCACTGACGACCAGTTCGGAATTGTGGCCGTAAAGGGTGGTGATTCCACCGCCGTGGTCGATGATGACCGCCTTGCCGTACCCGCCCATCCAGTCGGCGTAGATGACCACCCCTCCGTCGGCGGCCCGGATCGGCTCACCGTAGTCGGCGCCGATATCAACGCCTGAATGGTAGATCTGGGTTCCGAAAATAGGATGGATTCGCCATCCGAAGGGCGACGTGATCGGTCCGTCAAGCGGCCACATCATTGTGCCGCTGCTGCCGGCGTAATCCTTGTTGCCTGATTCGTGGTTGCGGATCATCCGTTCGATGCGGCGGGAGGTTTCTTGCAGATCCTGATAAGCCCGCTCAGCGGCGTCACGGTCATTTACCGCCCCATTGAGAACATTTTCCCGCTCGTTTTTCCGGGACTCAATAATGTTTTTCTTCTGGGCAGCAACATTTTCCAGTTCTAAAATCGCTGCCCGATCAAGGTCAAGCTGAGCCCGGGTTTGGACGACAAGTTCCCGCTCGGCCTTGACTTTGGTGATGAGATTGACATCCTGCTTCAGCACCCGCTGCAGAATATCAATCCGGGTGGCAAAATCCCTGAAGTCCGCGGCTCCCACCAGAACATCCAGATAACTGATCTGGCCATTTTCGTAGATATCCCGCATCCGTTTGTTCAAAATCCGGGAACGTTCCGCCAGATCCTTCTCCGTTTTCGCCAAAAGCTCAGTATTCGTCCTGATCTGCTGTTCGGTGGCGGTACGCTTATCTGTGATGGATTTATAGTCGCCGACAGCGGAGTCGTAATCCACTTGGATGACCTGCAACTGGTCGGCCAGGGTGTTCACCTGACGCTGGGCCTGAGCAGCCCGGTTCTGCTGCTGCTGCATCTGGCGTTGTATATCTTCCAGCTGTCGCTGCTGTTCTTCAGTTTCGGCAGCCAGCACCGGGGCGATGGCCACCAGTATCAAGAGAACAATCATGGTCAGAGCAAGATAACGCTTGAAAGGGAACATCTTCTACCTCCTTTACACCTTCATGAAGCGCTTGAGGGAAATCGTGCTTCCGAGAGCGCCGATTGCTGTGCCGATAATCAGCAAAACAATACTGATATTGGTCAAGAAGGGGTTTTGGGGAATCAACGGCAAAAAGGCCAGTGATTCGTAAACCTTTTCGGTAAAAAGAGAATAACTCTTGGTCAGCATCAGGACGGCGATGAACGCCCCGCCGAACCCGAGAATCATGCCCTCAATCAGAAACGGCCAGCGGATAAACGAGTCGGTGGCCCCGACGTATTTCATGATGCCGATCTCTTTGCGCCGCGCGAACACGGTGATCCGGATGGTGTTGGAAATGATAAACAAGGCGGCCAGAGCCAGGAACACGATAAGCACAACCCCGAAGATCCTGACCATATGAGTCAGCGCGAAGAGATGCTCCACTACTTCCCGGCCGAACTTGGCGTTCTCCACCCCTTTAAGCTGGCTGACGGCTTCAGCCACAGGCTTGACCTTCTCCGGGCTGTCCACTTTTACCTCGAAAGCATTGGGCAGCGGATTGGCGTCGCCCAGGGCAGTCAAGATTCCCTGCTGTTCCCCCAGTCGCTGTTTGAATCGGACCAGAGCTTCATCTTTGGAAACAAAGATCACCTGGGTGACTCCAGGCAGTTTGGTGATTCGGGTGCCTACCTCCTTGACATCACGGTCCCCGAGATTATCCTGCAGATACACCGAAATCTGCACCTGAGACTCCAGGGCTGAGGCCATATGATTCAAATTAAGCACCATAACCAAAAACAGGCCGAGAATCAATAGCGACAAGGCCACGGTGCTAACTGAGGCCAGGCTCATCAAGCTGTTATGTCGCAACGATGAAATGGCTTCACGGATAAAATACTCTACATTCCTAATCCTCATAGCCGTATACCCCACCTTCCTGGTCGCGGACAATACGGCCCTTTTCAATAGCTATTACCCGTTTCTTCATGGCGTCAACCACCGGTTTGTCATGGGTGGCCATGACGATAGTTGTGCCTGCTTTATTGATTCGTTCAAAAATCTTCATGATTTCCCATGAAGTATCGGGATCAAGGTTGCCTGTCGGCTCGTCGGCGATGACCACCAGAGGATTGTTGACAATGGCACGGGCGATGGCCACCCGCTGCTGCTCACCACCGGAGAGCTGGGTCGGGAAGGTGCGGAGCTTGTGCTTGAGGCCCACCAAATCGAGAACGAAATTTACCCGTCTTTGAATCTCGCGACGCGGCGCCTCCACCACTTCCATGGCAAAGGCCACATTTTCGTATACCGTTTTGTTCGGCAGGAGACGGAAATCCTGAAATACAATCCCCAGTCCCCGGCGCAGGTAAGGCACCTCGGTCGGCAGCATAGCGCTCACGTTTTTCCCGTTGACAGTGAGGCCGCCTCTGGTTGGTAGTACTTCCCTAAATATCATTTTGATAAACGTCGATTTGCCGGCTCCACTGGGACCGACGACAAATACAAAATCGCCTTTATCGATGTTCACATTGATATCGGAGAGGGCGACAGAGCCATTGCCGTATATTTTGGAAACACCAGCCATCTGTATCATGGAAACCAGTCCCCCTTTGCATAAATTCTAGTACGTGCAATGCAGCGATGATGCCAAGAGAACGTTGCTGCTTGTAGGTGACCTATTAAATTTCGACCTTTTTTTAGAGAAAACCTTCTTTTTTCACCAACTTGTCCAACTCCAAATACTTCCCCTCGTCGTCGGAAAAGGAGCTCATCCGGTAATTTATGATTGAAGTTTTTAAACCAGCAGGCTGCTCAATAAGGCCTGTACACTAGATCTGCGAGTCTCACCGGGGCACTGGCAACCAGATACTTTCCTGTGGCGGGCGGTTATGGAAGCAGGCTCATTAAATACAGTGTGACAAGCCCCAGTATCGCCAACAGGCCAAAATACCACAAAGCCACTTTGACCCGCTGGCCAAGGCTGAGCTGATAGTAGCGGTCGCTTTCTTCGCCGCTGTCTCCCTGCCAGAGACGGAATAAGGAAAAGAGGAACGTGATTAAAATAAAAAAATTGTGGGTGTAGAAAAACAATATACCGGTGGCGATCGTTCCCCCCCACCACATATGCGGCGATATCGCCGCGGTGATCCGTCCTCCGTCCAGCGGCGTACAAGGAATGAGGTTAAACAGATTTAGTACACAGGCGGTATAGGCCAGAACCAGCATCAGCATACTGTCGGTCCACAGATAAAACAGCAGACACACAAGAGCGCTCAAGGTGCCGGTAGCCGGGCCGCCGATAGCGATATTGGCCTCCATTTTCGCATTTCGGGGCGCCTGGCGCAGGCTGATTACCGCCCCGACAAAGGGAACGAACATGGGGATGGACGACCTGAGGCCCACTACTCTCGCGGCAATTAAATGACCGATCTCGTGGATTAACAGCAGCAAAACAAAGCCCAGCGCAAATCTCCAACCGAACGCTGCCGCGTATACGGCAAGAGACAACAGCATGGAAGCCGCCATGGCGGCGGTCGGGCCGAGGTTCAGCATGGTTATCAGCCCGGCGACGCAAACTCCCAGTCGGCTAAGCAGGCGGTTTCCCAGCCTGATAACCCTCCACGAACCCATATTACTCCTCCAATGGCGCTGCCTGTTCGGTCCATTTGAATGGTAGTTCTGCGGACAAACCAGGGAATCCGAAACCGTTACGTGAGAAGCCGGCGAGAAAATAAAAAAAGAGACTTGCTAATATATATGACAGCAGCAAGTCTCTTTATGTTTTCTCAGTCAACTTCGCCACTCTTTTCCGGCCAATGACCTGTTGGCGGGGTGAACGATATCAGCCGCGGGCCCTTCATCAATACAGCCTGCAGTTCACATTTTGATACGGGTAAAACCTTCCCCCAGTACTTCGTGAGTGTCAGCGACAATTACAAAAGCCATGGGATCGACGCCGTGAACAAGATCTTTCACCTTTGTAACTTCGCCGGTACTGACCACACACAGCACGACTTCACAAGACTGGCCGCTGTAGCCGCCCCGACCCTGAAAAAAAGTCACCCCCCGGTTCATTTCTTCCATGATCTTCCTTGCGACCAGGTCCGCCTTGAGGCTCATAATAAAGAACGCTTTGGCGGTACTTGGCCCTTCCTGTACAAGGTCGACAATATGGCTGGTCAGAAACAGGGCTATCAGGGCATATAACGAAAGTTCGGCACTGGCAAAAGCGATGCCGGCGGAGGCGATAACGAAAAAGTCCACCGCCAGCAGCGACTGGCCAACACTGATCCGGGTCAGTTTATTAATCATCGCGGCCGCCAGGTCGGTCCCGGCGGTAGTGCCGCCAAACCGGAACACCAGCCCAAGCCCGATCCCGGACAGAGCGCCGCCGTATAACGAACTAAGCAACAGATCTCTGGTCAGCACAGGCATATAGGGTGCAGTAACATCGACAACCACGGAAAGAACCGCCGCGCCATACAACGTCTTGACGCCGAACTTGGTGCCAAGCACCTTGACACTGGCGATAAATAGTGGAATATTCAGGGCCAGCATGGTCAAACCGACCGGCAGGCCCAGAAGATAGTGGAGGATGATGGCCAGGCCGCTAACACCACCGGCAGCCACCTTGTTGGGAATCAAAAACATATTAAGCGCTACAGCGGTGAGTATTGCCCCAAGTGTAATTCCAGTGTAATTACGAACCCACCTAGCCATTCTTATCCTCGCTTCCGGTCTTCAATCAGCGCCAGCGCCAGTTCAGCGTTGTGAAATGCCTTGCCGCGCAGAACGTTGATGCGTTCCTCCCGCTCCTTGTTAGGGCGACCGACCTCCGGCCACAAAGCCCTCACTCGGGCCGTCAGGTCGTCAACGGTGATATTCTGAAGGGTTCCGGCATGCCTGATCCCCAGGGTTTCCAAGAAACGGTCGACCTTGGGATCATAAGAAATCCCGACCATCGGCACATGCATTACTGTAGCGAAAATCAGGGCATGCAGCCTGATACCAATAAGCACATCCAAATTCCCGACCAGCGACAACAGTTCGCTTGTGGTATATTCGTCCTCAAGCAACACCGCCTGGCAACGCAGGCGGCTTTTAATCTTCCGCGCCACTTCCTGGTCTTCCGGCCATTGCATAGGCAAAAACACAATACGGGCGCCAAACTCCTCAGCCAGCTGGTCGATAGCCTGAGCCAACACCTGTTTATAATAACCCCAATCCTTCCATTCCCGCGCCGACACGCCGATGAGAGGCGTCGCGCCTCCCAGATTATGCCTGCGCAGAATGTTGCGGCCGATCTCCTTATCCACAGGGTGAAGGGCCAGAACCGGATCAGCAGTTACAAAAACCGGCGGGGTCTTGATCCCCAGAGATTTCAATTCTTCCCGGGACCCCTCATCCCTCACAGTGATCAGATCCACCATGTTGCCGATATAACGCATAGCCCCCTGGGCCAGCGCCCCCCGTACCGGACCTATTCCCTGGGCATACAACATAACCGGCTTGCCGAGCTTTTTGGCCAACATCATGATACTGAGGTAGTAATACAAGCTGCGGTCACTGGTCACATCCTGCAGCAAACTGCCGCCACCGCTTATCAGCAGGTCGCTTTTGGCAAGAGCCCTGATGATTTCAGGATAATTTAGCCGATAGATCGCCCCCACGCCGTGCCTTCGGCGAGTGTCGGCAGGGTTGCCGGAGATGACCGTAATCTTTACCGAGGGATCAATCTCGGTCAGCACTTCGATCATTGCCGTCAACATCGCCTCATCACCGGCGTTGGTGAACCCGTAATATCCGGAAATAACAATTTCACTCATCAGCGGCCGGTCTCCTTCCAAGCAAGAACGACAGATAATGCAGGACCTGCACGCCGACCACAGCCAGCACGCCAAGGGCTGCACCTAACAGCAGCCCGTCAAGCCCCCGCACCAGTGACATATAAATAGGGGTCCGTATATGGGCAAAGGTCTCCACCAGCGAACCTTGGCCAATGGTGGCCACCACTACCAGGATATAGTGAAAATATCGCGGCCACCTACGGTACAAAGCCATAACCGCCAGAAAAAACGCCGGGTGTCCGATCAAAAATTCCTTTTCCCGCGGTCTGGCGTACATTGTATCTTCCAAGAACGCCCTAAGCTTAATTTCCAGCGCCGGAACCGGCAACCCGGCCGTATGCCCCGAACGACCGACAAAAACCAAGGCAGCCAAACCACCCAAAGCGACAAAAACCAGTGTTTTGAAATATACCGGGTAATCCAGGATGTTAACCAGTTGCCGGAAAAGGCTCCGTTTGCCCTGCTCCGGTTCAGCGCCAAACAGGTTAAACCGTACTAGATAGGTAAAGGTAATCAAAATGAGCGGCATGACGAAAGTAAGCTTCACCCCTCGGTATATCTCCATTTCCAGGATAAAACGGATATCTCCGAGCACTGCTGCGACATAAAGACCGCCTATCAGGGATAACAGCACAGCAACCGTCAATCCGGATACCCCGTCGGCAATGATTTTTGCCAATGATGATCCCTGGAAGGGTTGCCGGCTGCGCCAGCGGTCAAGCTGCCAAGTCATAGCCAGCACCGGAAAAACCACAGCGCTGACGGTTGCTGTTGCCTGACGCACCAACATGCCGCCGCCCTTGATGAGCGGCCACACTAGCAGCAGAGCCAGCACGGTGAGCAAAAGATACTGGTAACGGACAGCAAAAGGATGGATCAAAGTCAGAAGCAGAATACCGGCCGCTGTCGCCCCCAAAACAATCACCGCCAACAAAAAGGTGCTCGGGAAGTAGGCCTGAAACACAGACGCCCGGCCAAGAGTAAAGCCTTTCGCCAGCAATCCCTGCTTTATGCCTTCCACATATTTCAGGTTGGTTTCGGTGAGGTTCTGACCGGTTTCCGGTTTGTCGAACTTGCGGAGTAAATTTACCCGAATATTGCGTTCCTGATCGGTCAGTATCCAGCGGTGAACAGCATCATCCACTTTCAGTTTGGGCTGCTCGTCCTTCGGGATGACATAGGTTCTGGCGGCGTTGTAGCCGTTGGCCGCAGCCAGCGGCAGCAGTCCGTCCTGCCTGAGAAACTGCAGTTGCAGCGGATGTTCGATCATGTACAGAGTCAGGCCCCGGTCCTGCATCTTAGCGGCGGTGAGCGGAATCAAGTCAGGATACCCCAGCACCTCTTCGCCGGCAAACATAATGCCTGATACATTATCAAGGCCTTCCAGCCGGTTAAACATCGCTGTCACGTCATCAGGGCGAACTTTTGCATAATTGCTAGGTCGGACGACAACATAAAAACCGGCGCCGCTCACTTCCCGCATTTCCTGGCTCGATAGACCGAGGTTCCACTTTACGACCTTTTCGTAATTGGCGTCAACAGCCATTCCCATGCGATTGTCGGCAACAATCAAATCGTGAACCCGGCCTGGGCCGAGCCGGCGATTCAAATCTTCTTTCACTTCCGCGAACACGCTTTGGCCATCACTATCGGAACGGGTAGCAAACAAGTAAATCCGCGATGGCAGAATCTTGCCGCCGGGATCGCGAAACGGGAATGTTTCCACTTCCCCGATGCGATAACGGGCCAGCAGATCGGCCCCGGACAGAACCGTCAACTTACCGCTTTTTTGCAATTTTTCCAGGCTGGTGTCGTAAACTGCAAGGGAAGTGACTCCCGCGTCCTTGAACTGCTGCATCAGGAAAGGAACAGCTATTCCTTCCGTCTCCGCCAGTTCCACAACATCTTCATAATCAATTACCATTTCCACCCGGGAGTTGTTTTCCTCCACCGCATGACGCTGCCAGCCGATAATCATAGAAGCCAGCAGGCCAGCCAGTATCAAGACCAGGAGTACCCGGTTGTATCGAAAGTCTGTCAAACTTCTCTCCACCTTGCATTAAATATAACTGTAGGACAAACATGCCGGGCACTATATTTTTCCTATTTTACCCAGCCTTTATGCGTACAACAGGCAGTAAATTTATGATATTCTGCCATATCGAACCAATTTCCTGCCACAGCCCCCGAAAAAGAAGATCTTGCTCTTTCGGTAGTAAACATCGAAAAGCTGCTGAAAAAGACTGCAGCCTTTCGGCGTTTCCTTTTCAACAGCCCCTACTTGGTACGGTTATCGGCAAAGATCGTGACCTTGCCGTCCTCCATATTGACCACTCGCACTCCGACGCCGAAAGGCAGTTTCTTCAAGTCAACCAGCGGTATTTCCGTGAGCACCGAACCGCCGATATTGCCGACCATGGTATTGTTAAGCAGAAACCTCTCGGTAACAAATTTCAGTTTCTGGCCGTCCCCGGCAATTTTGCCTTCAAGGGTGATGGCCACGCTGGCCAGGGGCCCCAAGCCGAAATTGCTTGTTACCTGCACTTTTCCGGCGTTAATCGTGACTACTGCGCCTCTCACGCCTTTGACGTTCTGATTGAGATAACGGCTGAGCTCCTCTTGGGTAATGACTGCCGTCAGGTCAATATCCTGTACCGACTTTACCACCACCGTCCGGCGAGTGATGAGTGCGGCCATATCCAGATCAATATTCTCCAGGGCGGTGTCAAGTTCGGCAAATGTAATTTTATCGATACGGGCGTTGACAGCGTGAAGGAAGACCCGGTCAAAACTGCCGCCAAGCAGCATCGCCACTGCAGGTCGTTTCACCACGATTGCCGATATTTCTTCGCTGCCGGTAGCGTTCGTCATTCCCCGGGCCACCAGCTTACCCACCAGGGACGGCAACAAAAATTCACTGGTGGCGACTACCACCAGGATAATAATGAGACCAATCCTCAGGCGTTTATTCACAACAGCGCCTCCTATTTTTCCGCGCCTTTGCCCTCGCTTTTTAGATAGGCTTCGATGAACAGGTCGATTCCCCCGTCCATAACGGCCTGAACATTACCTGTTTCGGTGTTGGTGCGGTGATCTTTCACCAGAGAGTAGGGATGAAATACATAGGACCTGATTTGGCTGCCCCACTCGATAGCTTGATATTCCCCGCCTATTTCATCCTTTTTGTCGGCCTGTCGCTGCCGCTCCAGCTCAAACAATTTGGCCCGCAGCAGTCGCATGCATTGTTCGCGATTCTGGATCTGGGACCGCTCACTTTGACATTGCACCACCACGCCGCTCGGCAGATGGGTCATGCGCACCGCTGAATCGGTCTTGTTGATATGCTGGCCGCCTGCGCCGCTGGCCCGGAAGGTATCCACCCTAAGATCTACCGGGTTGATGCTGACCTCGATGGTGTCATCAATCTCAGGCATCACATCAACAGCTGCGAAAGAAGTATGTCTGCGACCCGACGCGTCAAAGGGGGAGATTCGCACCAGACGGTGCACCCCCTTCTCGGCTTTGAGATAACCATAGGCGTTGCGCCCGGAAACCAGGATCGTGGCGCTCTTGATGCCTGCTTCGTCTCCGGCGAGAAAATCGAGTGTTTCCACTTTATAACGGTTGGTCTCCGCCCAGCGCACATACATCCTGAGGAGCATCTGCACCCAATCCTGGGCCTCTGTGCCGCCCGCCCCCGCGTGCAGCGTCAAGATGGCGTTATTAGCGTCATATTCGCCGGAAAGCATGATCGCCAATTCGAGGAATTCCACATCATTGTGCAGAACCTTCAATGCTTCCACTACTTCCGGATAGACGCTCTCATCTTTTTCGTCCATGCCTAACTGCCACAAAGTCGCCACATCGCTGTGGCGGTTGCACAAATTGCTGTGTTGCTCGATGCTGTCCTTGAGATGGGTCAGTTCCTGCATGATTTTTTGGGCCGCCTCCGGCTCATCCCAGAAATCCGGAGCAGCCATTTTATGTTCAAGGGCGGCTATTTGTCTCTCTTTGCCGGCTACGTCAAAGAGAAGCCCTCATTTCAACTAACCTGTCAGCCAAATTCTCTATATCACGGCGTAACTCTTCTAATAACACTGCCATCCCCCTATAATATTATTGACAAAACCACTTTTTCATGCGGCCTTTATTTAGGCAAACCTAATTATTCAGCTCTCGGCAGCCATCATTTGGCGGCGCCGCAGCATTTTTTATACTTCTTGCCTGAACCGCACGGGCACTGGTCATTGCGCCCAACACTGTCCTTGTTGACAACAGGGGCCCGGGTGGCGGCGTCTTCGCCATGGTCAGCATGGGCCTGCTGCAGGCGATCCTCGGGTTGTTGAATAATATTGACCCGGTAGATATAGCGGACGATATCTTCCTGGATGTTGTCAATCATCTGTTGGAACATATCATAGGCTTCGATTTTGTATTCAATCAGCGGGTTTTTCTGACCGTAAGCCCTGAGGCCAATGCCCTCGCGGAGCATATCCATGGCATCAAGATGATCCATCCACTTGGCGTCAACCACCTTGAGCATGATCACCTTTTCCAGTTCCCGCATATTGGATTCGCCGAAAAGCGCTTCCCGGGCGTCATAGGCGAATGTGGCGGCCTCAACCAAATTCTGTTTCAATTCCTCACGGCTGAATTTGACCAATTCATCCTTCTTGAGCGTACCATGGGGAGCAAAGAAACCTTCGGAAAACTCGATCAG
>Ga0316231_1003524_pt1 | contig 13679 bp, 8 predicted proteins | sample TBH18027metaG_FD_206002 | JGI IMG/M metagenome (GOLD analysis project Ga0316231, IMG submission 206002) | Freshwater microbial communities from Trout Bog Lake, Wisconsin, USA - TBH18027 | ecosystem: Environmental > Aquatic > Freshwater > Lake > Hypolimnion/Profundal zone | place: USA: Wisconsin...
CGCTCGCGCATAGGTGCGCCACCTCCTACTTGGATTGACAACAACGGTTGAGCAAAAAGAGTCTAACGTGAACTTCATTACAAAACCTCTTTATTATCCACACATTTGTACATAAACATCAACACTAACATCAACATACATACATACATACAAGATCACCTAAAACATCTACGCCGCGCTTGACAACCCATTCCTCTGAACCAGCAGTGCCTCCCAACGCGTGCAGCCGGGAGGCGGCACGGCTTCAGGGGCACCTCCCGCAGCCGCAGCCTAGCCCCCCCAATGCTCTGTACAGCCCCTCCGATCCGCCGCCCTGCCGCCACCCGGCTGCTGCCACTGCTGCTGTTCTGCCCCAGGACCCGCCCCCTATTTGCTCCGCTTCCTTGCCGTCGCTCCGATTAAACTCCGCCCTCGCCCGGCGCCGCTCAGCCGCTCCCAGGTCCGCATACGACCCGCAACAGCTCCGCCCGCAACCTGCCCCCGCCCCGCCCCCAACCCAATGATTTTGCTGAGTTTCATGCAGCTTGCAATCGTGATTTAGAAAAGAAAAGGCGGAGGGGCATGGGGGGATGGCGGGGAAGGCCTGGAGGACTTTTAGACAAGAGATCGGACTTCGAAAAAAGAAAGAACGACCGAGCGACCATAGACCGAACTGTGATTGACCATCAGACCCCTAGTCGATCGACCGACCCCTGATCTATCGATCTACCCCCGATCGATCGATTGACTTCTAATCGATCAACCTACCGCTCATCGAACAACGGACCCCTGATCGATCGATCGACCCCCGATCGACGACCGACCCCTGATCGATCGAAATAACCTTGATCGATCAAACAGCCCCTGATCGATGTACCGACCCCTGATCGATCGACCGACCCCTGATCAACCGACCGACCCCTGATGGATCGACTAAATTCGGATGGGTCGACCTACCACTCATCGAACAACCGACCCCTGATCGACTGATCGACCCCCGACCGACCGACCGACCCCTCGTCGATCGACTGACCCCTGATCGATCGACCGATCCTTGATCTACCAAACAGCCCCTGATCGATCGACAGACCCCTGATCGACTGATCGACCCCTGATTGATGTACCGACCTCCGATCGATCGATCGATCGACCGACCCCTGATCGATCGACCGACCCCTGATCGATCGACTGATCCCTGATCTGATCGATCAACCGACCCCCGATTGATTGATCGACTTGACTTCTCTAATCGATCGACCGACCCCTGATCGATCGACCGACCCCCGATCGATCTACCCCTGATCAATCGACCAAGCCCTGACAGTTCGATCGACACCTGATTGATCGACCGACCCCTGATCGATCGACCGACCCCTGATCGATGTACCGATCTCTGATCGATCGACTGACCCCTGATGGATCATCGATGTACCGATCTCTGATCGATCGATCGACCCCTAATCGATCGACAGACCCCCGATGGATCAACCGACCGACCCCTGATCGATGTACCGACCCCAGATCAATCGACCAACCCCCCGATCGATCGACTCGGACCAACCCCTGATCGACCGACTGACCCCTCATCGTTCGACCGAGCTCTGATCGATCAAACAGCCTTTGACCGATCGACCGACCCCTGATTGATGTACCGACCCCTGATCGATCGACCGACCCCTGATCGATCCCTGATCGATCGATTGATCGACCGACCCACGTGATCGATCGACTGACCCCTGATCGATCGACTGACCCCTGATCAATGATTGACCGACCACCCCTAATCAATGTACTGACCCCTGATCGATCTTCCCCTGATCGATCGACAGACCCCTTATCGATCAAGTGACCCCTTATCGATCGACCGACCGCTGACAGTTCGATCTTCCCCTGATCGATCGACAGAACCCTGATCGATCGACCGACCCCTGATCGATCGACCGACCCCTGATGGATCAACTGACCTCTGATCGATCGACGGTGCATATCAGGAGATTTTGTTTCGTTTTCACTGGGGTGAGTTGAAGGGGGAGGGGTATGGGGATATCGGGGTCGGCATCTGCACACCTGACTCGGACCGATGTGGTGGCGCTGTGGCGGTGCTTGATGTCGACACCTGCCCAGTACCGCAGGGAGTCACGCACGGCACCTTTTGAAAGCTTGAGCTACTAGGCTAAAAAGGCGCTCTCTCACGCACAAACGAAGACAGCAGAATACGGAATCGAAGAGGCGGGGGGCATTGACAGGGACGGGAAGGGAGGAGGCTTACCAGCGCACGACTGACCGCTCTGTCAGTAGCTCAGCGGTGGCCGATGCAGCAGCTTTGCAGAGACGGTCAGACGGCAGACGGCGGACGGTGGACGGCTTAGAACGGGGACGATGCATCCGCTTCCGACGAGCCTTCAGTATCGTTTGCACCACGCCAGAGAGCAGTATCTTCAGACTGAGCGCCCCAGTGGCTGGTGCGGTGCTCTCTGCGCCTTTTATTTCTGGCTTCAGTGTCAGGCGAGGCTGGACCCCATGCTATCCCCCCCGTCAAATCCCCGCCACTGCTGCGCGTGCGCTTTTTCACTGCCTGTGAGCCTCCACTGGGTACCCCCAAAGTCCCAGCTTGAGATTCTGCAAGAAGGTCTTCATCGTAATATGGCAAGGCATCGGCCCCAACAGCACCATCCCGCACCGCTTGCTGAAGACGGATCACGCGAGTGTCCGTTCCTGGTTCGAAGTCACAGTCCTCCGAGTCAGATTCATCAAAGTCGGCCAGATCCTCGAACCGACAGGCATCACCGTCGGAATCATCGTCAGACCCATCCCCGCTGCAGTCAGACAACCAATCCGCCATCCCATTTGTGAGCCTCGGGTCTCTGGTCAGATACGACAGTGTGCCGTCCACCTGCTCCTGCGTGCCAGGAGGCAGCGGCTCGCCTTCCTTCCACTCGCCCTTGAACGGAACGGACACGAGCACCTTGCTCTGGCCGTCCTCCGCGGTGGTCCAGTCCGCCGAGTCCGTTTCGACGTAAGACGCAGGAGCTCCCAAGTCGCAGTCGCCACGCATCTCCTTCTCAACCTCCTCAAACGTAAGCAGGGGCTGTCTGACCGTACTACCAATGGAGCCTCCCGCTGCTACAGACACGGAAAGGTTTGAGAGCGCTTGCTTTACAAGGAGCTGGCGTGAACAAATAACCGCCGATCCCATCGATTTGCCCGACGATGCAGCGTCAGCACGCATTGCCATTTCATGACTCCACAGGTCGGCGCCATACTGAAACATCAAAACCTCGCGAAGTGTGAGGTAGGCTATAAGATTCGGTTTCGCTGCAAGCTCCTTGTCAGTCTTCGCCCAGCAGCCGCCGCACAGCGAGCGCTTGAACGCGCGGCGGCCATATTCGTGCCGACGCTCCGCCCCGCTGTTCGACATCATGCCAAGACACATGTCATGCTTCCCGAGCTCCCGCATGAAGTCCCCCGCGTGTGCCATCAGCGTGTGCAGGTAGAACGCCTTGCACTGCGCCTTGTGAAACATGGCCTGAAACAAGAAGATAAAGTCCCGGCACTCCTTGCCAAAGTTCTCAAAGCCTTTCTGCTCGCGAACCCTTTCAACATCGCGTTCAGTCATGAGCTCCACGACCTTGGCCCACTGCTCCCACAGATCCAGGGATCGCGCAACGAACCTAGAGCCTTTCACCTGGTCGAGCCTCTCCGGCGCGTCGCCCCCCGGCCAGATGTGCTTCAAAATCACCGCAATGTTGCGATCCCCGTCCCCATCCTTGCGCTTGAGCAGATGCAACGACTCGTGCCCCAAAAACGAAAGCTTTTCGTAGTTTTTTGAGTCAAAATTCTTTAGCTTCTCAAACCTCTTCGACTTGAAGCCCGTCATGCAAAGAGCCTCGTTGAGACGTTTCAAATGAGCTACCCCCCCCGCCATCGCAAACTGGCAAATCTGCTGAAAAAGGGCTTCCGTTACGCGCATAAGACAATGGAGGGCGCAAAACGGGCACCGTGCCGAGGTCATCTGTGGCCAATGCTCTCCCAGGAAGGAGGAGGGTCTAGAGAAACCGGGCGTCAGCATCGTCCGCACAATTGTATTTGCTGGAATAGCACATCCGTTGCACAAGCATTCCGAGCCGTGCGCGCGCCACTTATCGAGTTTGCGGAGCCTCTCGACATCAGGGCCCAGAGCGCGTCCATTGCTGTCCCTGGTGGATGCTGTGAGACAGTCTGCTGCGGAAGAAGCAGGGGGTGGGGGCGCCGTGCTCAGTCTGGCCCGTTTGGCTGGCAGCATAGTCGACTGGTTGGATTCAGGGGGTTTACGAGCCGTCCGAGCCGCCTCCTTCGCCGGCCCAGGCACCACAGGCTGTGGCTGCACGATCAGCAAGCTTGGCTCCGTCATGAAGCGCATGCCTTCTTCGTTGAAATTCCAATTCGGCCCCCGATTCTCGCAAGTATTGATTGACCACAGTGTCTCAGCGTGCAAGTCGAGCTGGTTCGCAAACTTACAAAAGTTAACCGGCTCCTTCACAAGGAGGAGCTCAAACGGAATATGGCGTCTGTCCTTGTGGGTGTTGCAGTGAGCACAGTAGTGCTTTCCGGCGCATCCGTGACCCAGGAGCGAGCACTGCGCCAGCATGTCAGCCGGCACCCAGAAACGGATCCCTACGTTGTGGAAGCTACCATCAGCCTTCTTCGCAATCATCAACTTCTGAGTCGTCTCCTGCAGCTCCGTCCACGCTTTATACTGTTTCGAATCTTGGACCGTGAGAAACGAATCGGCAGCTTTCGAGAAGACGATGCCGTTCTCTTCCAGCTCTCTTGCCTCTTTCAACATCTCCACCAGATTTCGCTGCACATTGACCGTCGAATCCTTGCCCGACCAAATGGCTATGGTTCGATGCTTCAGCGCCTTTTGGCAGCTGTCAAACCCTTCCTTTCCTTTTAACATGAATATCATCATTACTTCTGTCTGTGACCCGTGCTTGGTCACCCTGCGAGCATCAAAAGTGATCTTGACGTCGAAGAGGTCTTGCCAGCCGTGCCCCCCAGGCTGCACGCCCACCGTCCGTACTTCCTGGCCCGAGTCCGTCATCACGCCCAACTCAGACATGGCAATCGTCTGCATGAGCCGACTCGCCTCCATCTCCACAGCGCGCTTCAGGCTGATGCGGTACCCGTCGGGCGTCGCAAATATTTCCAGATCCTCTTCGGCCAGCCGCATAATCCCCTTCTTGGCGGCCGACATCTGCTCTGGGCTGGGAAGGCAGTGACCGAAGCCCGACTTGCTCAGAATGGAATGCATGCCTTGATAGGCCTTAATCGAGCCCGCTCTCTTTGAATGCTCGATGGTTGCTTTCAGTACGGTCATCGGATCCTTTCTGGCCGCGGCCGCCTCCTCCTTGATCTCTCTCAGCACCTTTTTCCTTATCTTCCTCTCAGAAGTGATTGTGCACTCCTGCACTCTCGGATCTCTTGATAAGCATCGGAGAAACTCCAGAGGAAGGTCGCTAAGCATCGCATTGACGCCAGCCATCCGGAAATCGTCGGGACTGGCCGTCGTAAGACAATATTCGTGGTGCGAGCGGACTGCCGCAGAAAGGTACAGCAGTCGGGCCTGGGCAAGCACCAGCCTTCTGTATCTTATTCCGGAATTGCTGATCTGTCCTGACGAGCTTGCCACCTGCTTATACGGCCCACGGCTGGGAACTTGGACCGCCGTAGTGACAGTGGCCCCGTCCGCCGGCGCAGCGTCGCACCGACTGCGCTTGACCCAGTCGAAATCTTTTCCTTTCACCCAACCCACAACTCTTGCAGCCTCCAGGCGGTCGGTCTCACATCTCTCGTAGACGCTCCGAAGCCTCCGCTCCAAGTCCAGCCCCAGCGCATTCATCTGCCTCGAGCGCGCCTCGCAATGAAGCGGGTTTGTGCCTCCTGGATCCCGACTCGCAGGCCCGGGCGCCTCTTCGGCCTCGTCGATACCATCATTACCAGGAATCTTCCAAACGCCATCTTCAAAATCGGACGTGCCTAGGATAACCCATGGAGGGTACCACGGTCGAGGCGGGGTATACACCAATAGTTCGAGTCCGGAAGAGAAATGAGGGCCACTCACACCATCGTCCTGCACCGGTTTCTCGGAGGTCTTCTCCCTTCTTCCCAGCGAAGTTCCCGCCCCGTCAGTAGGATCGCTTTCCTCCCAGCTGTCAGAGGCTGAATGCCTCGGGATCCAGGTATGATTCTTCCAGTCATAGGTCTCCACAAGAACGCCATTCATGACCACTGGTTCTGAAGCCTCCACCGCCATCGAATCTGATCTCGACAGACACCTTGACAGAACGCTGCAACCGCCTACGAACGGCCCGCTGCTTCGACAGCCTGAGCAAGAGCAGCTTTTGCCAGAAGTGGCTTGTGTGGAGCACACTGGATCTTGGTCACGGTCTGGATCCTTCCTCTCTACCCCGCCGCCTGTAGGATTGCTCTGCTCCTCCGAGACAACCGCCGAGTCCGACTCGCCATCCCCTTCAAACAGGCGCGTCGGCTCAGCAATGTTGCGCAGCCTCGCTCCTCTCTCCTCGAAGCGTTTCGATGCCTCGTCCAGTCGCCTGAACGAATGTATGCCTCGGCCCTGGAACAGAGAATTCTGAAAGCGTATCGTGTGAGGCGCGTGTGGACTTTTCTGCCGATTAAGAGGCCGCTGATTTGTGCCAAAAGAGCTCGCAGAACTTTGGCTGCTGTCGATTGTAGCCAGGCAACTCCATGCATCGACCGGCTGGCGTGACGTGTCGGAGGCTTTGGGAGGGCGGCTGGATGCGCGAGGCAGCGTAGACGATGAAAGCAGCGCCTCGGTGTCTTGACGAAGTTCGGCACCTTCACTCGCAGCTGAGCCACTTGATACCCGTGGCGTTGCAGTCGATGCAGCGTCCTGTTGAACCGCCACCGCCACAGACATCAAAGACGTTTCGGCCGCAAGAACATGCGCCGACAGCGTCCCTATGAGCGGCAGGGCTTCTTTTACAAACAATTTCGCGAAATCATTGGCGATGCGGTGGATCTTGCTCGCGTCTCGGACCCCGTGGCCCACAGAAAACAGCTCGTCGACAAGCCCTAGAGCGCTCTGCTGCATGGTTTGCAGCTGTGCTGGCGTTGGAGTAGCGCTCCACATGTCCGGCAGTGATGGGTGCTTTCTCTTGCTCCCTGGCAGACCAGGTTGTGGAGTCAGGCCATGAAACTTGAATTTTAATCATTATATGGGAAAACGGAAATGCAGCTAATGATACAACATGACATGAGATGCAAGGCAGATGACGCGCTGTCTCGGCGGTTTGCTGACCTGCTGCCGGTGTGGCGGTGGCAGCTCGTCGAGGGTGCCTGTCGACCGGCTTCCTGAGACCGGATGCTGGCGTTCGAAGGGCCGGCCCAAACCCTCTCTGGCTGACGGATCTGATCGAGGGCCCCGGCAGCGGCACGGCCGGAGGCGCCGCTCCGACCGGTGGGACGGCTGTCGCCTCCAAAGTGGCACCTGCCAACAGGTGAGATGCGTGCGATCAGTAAGGGGAGGACCGCGCGGGCTTGCAGGCAAGAAAAGTGCACGAAGAACACTGTGGAGCCGAAACCTGCAAGCTCAGGCTTTTACAAACCTGATGGCCCCAGCTCGCCGGTGCCGGTGCAGGGGTTTTGAGCGTCCGATAGGGCGCTCTGAAAGGACGGGCCGCCGCCCTGGAGGCCCCCCGGCCCAGCCACCTCGGACGCTGTCGGCCCCCAGGCAGGAGCCATGTGCCCAATGGCGGGGACATTCGGCCAGCCTGGCCAGGTATAGGGGTACGGACACTGGCCAGCGCTGGCAGATGGCCGTGGAGATTGAGCCGCGCCTGCCGCGCGGGGCAGGAGCCCGGACATGGTGAACACGAGGACCTCGAATCATCATGATGGCGGGCTTCAATGTGCGAAAATAAGATTCCAGCGGCGAAATGCGGGGCCTACTGACGGTGACACACCTGACGCTTTCTTTGGCGGGCCAGGTACAGCGGCGGCAGTGGCGGCGAAGGCGAAGGCGGCTGCCTGCAACTTTGATGCCGCGTGCTGCACGCCCGCCACCGCCGTCGCGCCTGCGGGGCGATCACAGTCTTGAACACTCGGGCTATCATGCTGAAATAGGCGCAAAGATGAAACAAGGAGGCTACATAGGCTTTGGCTTGAATCAAGGCAGTCGCACACGTGACGTGAACCATAAATGTACTAGTAACGTGCGCTGCGGACAGACCTGTCGTTTGGCACGTCGCTTGCCCTGGCCGGCCTGCGGGACCGGCCGGTGGCGGGGGCGGCGGGCCAGGCGGGGCGGCTGGCACACTGGGGCCGAGCCACGGCGGGGCGGCTGCCGCGGCTGCAGCATCCGGTGGCGCCGATACCAGTGCGGCAGATGCGCCGCCTGCCGTACCGCGGCGGGGCAGCGGCCGAAACGTGTCAGTATTGGGGGGGCCGCGCGGGCTTTGGTTCGAATCACTGGCATGGCGGTGGGGTGTGTGATGCAAACCAAACAAACGGCAACGGTGGCCCGGGCGTGCACGGCGGACGGACCTGACGCTTGCCCCGACCGGCCGGCGGCGGCGGCGGCGGAAATAGAGACGGCCAGCAACGGCCCGGGCCCTTGGCTGCCGGCGTCGCGAGGAGGAGCCGGCCACGCTGCGGCTGCAGGCCTAGCCGCCGCGGCCGGCTGCATGACTGACGACGCCGATGCGGTCGGCGGAGGTCGCGAAGACGGGGAGGCAGGGACCGGCGCCCCGGGGATGACGGAAGCGGCCCGCCCTCTGAGGCCGCCCGCCTCGGCGCCCGTCGCTACGACCGGCGTCCGGCCGAAGCCGGTGGAAGGATCCCACGCGCCGGCGCCGGGAGGAGCGGGCTGCCACGGGAGCGGAGGAGGAGGCGACGGGCCAACCGTCCCTGTGGCCGGGGCAACGGCGCCTCGCACTGCGGCGCACGGCGGTGGCCTGACCCAGGCAGCTGGAGGCGGAATTACTGTCCATGCAGCAGGGGCCGGGGCTGGAGGACCAAGGGCGGCGGCCGGCACACCGACGCCGAGATGCTGCAGGGCGGCGGCCGCCACCGCAGCGCCGGCAGTAGCGTCCGGTAGCGCCGCTGCGGCCGATGCGACGCCGGTCGACGCGGCGGCTGCAGAGGCAGCCGCTCGTTGGCCGCCCGGAGGTCGTTCCGCGCCTGCAGGGCAATCGCAGCAAACGCCATCATGCTAGAATAGGGCCGATTCGACGAGACGTGATCAAATCGAAGGTGGGCAAACAGCGAGCCTGAGCGGCATCGGAGCAACTGCAGGCACGCAAGAGCAAACCCCTATGCTTGGAGACGTGCGCGGACCTGGCGCGGAGCAAAACAAAGGGACGAGCGAACCGCAAAAAGGGCTCGGAGACGAAGCAAGAAGCAAACGGAGACGAGCAAGAGCAGAAACTACGCTTGGAAAAGAGTGCGGGGGAAGCGCGGACCTGCCGCGGCGCTCATCGCCGATGCGGCAGCGGCGGCATCGCCGGCGGGCACGGCCATTCTTTTGCTTCCTGAGACCCGGGCGGCTCGCCCCGCGCCTGTGGCGCGATCGGAGCAAACATCAGCAGGCAAACAGCGTCAGGCCAAAACAGCGCGCGGAGACGAATCAGGGGGGCGGTGCAGACCAACGAGACCGAGGGATGGGATTTCATCGTGGAAACGAATGCTGAAGGCCCGAACCTGCCGCACGTCCAGCTTGTTTCCCGTCGCTGGCATAGACAATCCTCCACGGCGCCGTGGACCATGAGGAGTGCATGGTTGTAACGGTTGAGGCGTCCCATGACTCGATTGGCCGCGCGTCAACACGAACATTTCGTTTGCCAAGATACCCCTCGGGAAAGCACAGTGGAATGTGCCTGGTGCGAAGCGACCGAACCAAAGAGAATTGTTTGATCCTCTTTTCATAACGAATCTTGCATGCAACATCCAGAATGGTTGGGTCCGACTCGTTGCGAGCGATGACCCCTTCCGCACAATTTCGACTGAAATACTGCGAGATCGCAGTCTCTAACCGCCCACAGAGCGCATCGTTTACATCAGAAATCCGTATGTTGAAGGCGAAGGCGCTTGAAGTGATCTCTTCGGCTGGGACTGGCGGGACAATTCTCATCCTTGACGAGGCTTTCAAGTTGATGCAGCAATTACTGATCCAAGACAGAAGGTGGTAGAAATGGGGGAACGGACAGAAAATATTTCAGTCTCGGAATCAGCTAATAGAAGTAAGGCTGTAGATGGTCGTCTGTAGCAAAAGTTTCCATTCGGTCGATACCGGCAAAATAATATGGAATGATCGAAGTGGTCTTACTCGAACGCTAACCGAAAATCAAACAAGAGGCCATTCAACTGCTTTTGCTGAGGATTAGATTGTTTGTCACAATTGATCAAGGATCTGCTCAGAGGGTATGAATTCAGTCAAGAAATCAGCTGTAATTGTGTATGGCACCCCACGCTATTTTCACTGCCCCAAGAATTTCCAGTGAATCAGAAAAAAGGTTTATAATTCAGGATCCAATCAGGACATACGCCATTTTCGAACATTTTGAATTTGAATCCCCAAGTCTGGGCCCAAGAGTTCACTAAAGTATGAGTGAGCGGCGGAATAACTCAAGTTATAAACAAAATAACTCGAGTTATTTCCGCAACGACGGGCCCGAGCCGAAACGAATCGGCGATGTCTGACGATTCTAGTCGCAAGAGACAGAGGAAGGCGCGCATGCAACTGTCGGCTGCAGAAAAGACAGAGATACGAATTTTTTTGAAACGTGGTTCGAGTCAGACAGAAATGGATCGGGTGGTTTTTGACTGGAACGAAAAGTATCCAGACAGAAAGATCGACTCTGGTCATGTTAAGAGATTGCGTGACGAACTTCCCGCGTTTGAAAATGCTGATGCTTTTTGGCAATCTGTAGAGGTGGAAGTTAATTCGAAAACGCACCAAGTGAATGCCAAGGCCGAATGGGAGCTGAAACCTGAAAAAGGCTCTATTCCTGTCTTGGACGCGGGAAAAATTCCAGACATTTCCGAGGAGGAACTCAAGAAATTCAATTTTGATTTTCAAAATGCAAAATACAACCGTCCAGACGAATCCGGAAGCTTTGCTGGTAGCGACAAACGGCTTCGAAATGACTTCAGAGACTTTATGGAAAAACAGGGAATGATTTATGGTTCGTTCAGCGATTTTCTTGGGCGTGTTGAGAGGGAAAGGCTTGATTTAGATGGAATAAAGTGGGATCCCTCGGGCACGAGCGGACCGTGGTCGGTCGCTAGAGAAGCCATCCGCAAAGACGGAGATACGTTTTACAGAGAGTTGGGGGGTTTAGTCTCGGGTCCTGATGAACGGGACCGGCGGATCAATCCAAGCCTGGAGTTTCTTTTGAAGTACTATGCTGAGAGCGATACAAAAATCAAAACACGGGTTAAAGGCAGGGACATCAAAGAACTCCGAGCATCGCTTCAAAACATCTTGGCTACTGGCGAGGGTCTGTTCAGGGCCGTTGGAGGGTTGTTAATGACGGCAGATCGGAGTGATTCCAGGCGGCTACCGCTTTCGCTTCAGCAAAATCTGCACTCTTCACATATGTCGTTCCTTTCGTGCTTGCCCGACAAAGGGGGCATTCAAACACGCCTTCAATTGGAGCACTTGGACGACTGGGCGGCAGGGGCCAGCGCACTTTGGGGGCTTGTGAAGGGTCAGTACGTTGTGGTTTGGATGTATTCCTTTGATGCGAACCGAGAAGTCCGAAGTATCACACGTTTTCGTGAAGAGGTGGTGCGGCACAAGCCTGAGGAATGGTCGGACGATGCCTTCTGGAACCTCGTGGCATACGTTCACCTCCAGAACACGGGCTTCACGAGCGAAAAGCGACGCCCGACGCCAGTGAAGATTCATCTGGAGGTGGGGAAGCTTTTGCTCTTCGACTTCATGGTGATTCATTCTGGAATGCCGTATGTGACGGATGCGGAGTCACTGCGAGGGCACATGTACTGGGCGCAATTTGCCGATAGACAGGGCGTCTATGCTCACTTAAATACCGTATATCCTTGGTTGCACGATTTTGTTCCGTGCTGGAAGCTGATTAAGGAAACCCGACAAAACTTTATCTAATAAAGCCGGCCCTTAGCCGGATCCGGAGTGTGTGCCGCTCGCATTCGTCCTGCCACGTCGAGCGCTCAAAAACCACTGACACGCATCCGCCAGCAAGCTACGCGCTATCACGCTACATGCTGAGAGACGCGCGGGCGGCGGGCCTTCGCCTCAAAGCCCACAGACGCTAGCGCCAGCATAATACCTGGTACCGCTGCAGGTGCTTCCGCCGCAAGTTCCGCGAGCCGCGGCCCGCCCACGTCTGCGGGGGACTTGACTGCCAGACGGGCCGGCGCGCAGGCGAATGGTGACTCCGATAGGCATTGCGCGCGACGCGGATCGTCGCGTGCCCGCCGTCACGGGCCGCCGCAGCAGCAGCAACAGCAGCGTCGCCGACAGACGCCCCGCCGTCACGGGCCGTCGGAGCCGGGCTGGCGGCGTCCCGGCCCCGCCGCCGCCGCTGCCGTCCTCGCCGCCGCGGCTCTCGCCGGTGGTGATGGCGTCGTCGACAGACGCCCCGCCGTCACGGGACGCCCCGCCGTCACAGGTCTCGCAGACAAATTCTGGAGGCGGTGCATACAAACGCCGTGACGAGGAAGTCAACGAGGGCGGGGAGCGCGAACCTGCTGGGCGTCCCCGCCGCTCTGCCACACCTGGCGAAGACTATCGACCAGGGCGGGTTCGACCATAAAGCACGCAGTCTCTGGAAGCCTGCCTCGTCGAGGTGTTCGATCGGCTTCGCCAGGACATGAATCGCTCGCCCGCCCACGTCCGCTTCGGAATGGTTGATAGCAACCATTCTTCGATCCTTGCTGTTATTCTTTCGTTCAAGTTGAGACTCATTTTTTTCTTGAGAGTCCAGTCAATGAATCAATGTCGTTCACATTGATATTTAGCATAAAGCAGCTGAATTTGGTACATTTTTGCTGCAAGTTTCGGGTCTGGTTTCACAGTTCTCTTCTTGAATTCGGTCGATACCTACATTTGGCCGATACCGGCGAAATAATTTCAAATGGTCGAGTTGGTCGATATTGAACCCGAACGCTAACCGAAATTCAAACAGGAGGTTATAGGCTTATAGCTGAGGATCAAACGGTTTATCACAACTGATTAAGGATCTGCTCAGAGGGTATGGATTCAGTCCAGAAATCTGCGGAAATTGTGCATAGCACGTATGAAGAATTCCCCAAATTTAAGAACATGGATTCTTAAATTTGGGAAATTTACGAATTCAAATTCGGACTACTGATGGTTCTTTTTCTTGCCAAAAATGAAACCCTGAAATTTCAAGGAAATTTTACCTCTAGTTCAAAAGGATAACGAACTTTTTAGCAAACGAACTTCACCCAACGGGCCCCAAGCAGCAGCTAGACCACGACCATGGTCACGGTGAATCAGAAAAAAGTTCACAAAAAGGTTTATAATGCAACCCTGTTTTAGGATACAATGTTTACAAATTTTTAAACTTTATAAATTGGCGGTTACTTGGCGGTTAGCAATCAGTTTTGATTGCTGGCTCGATGACTCGGAGTGGTTTGGCTTTTCTGAGCATTCTGCTGGGCGCGCCCGGTGTACC
>Ga0316231_1003526_pt1 | contig 13675 bp, 13 predicted proteins | sample TBH18027metaG_FD_206002 | JGI IMG/M metagenome (GOLD analysis project Ga0316231, IMG submission 206002) | Freshwater microbial communities from Trout Bog Lake, Wisconsin, USA - TBH18027 | ecosystem: Environmental > Aquatic > Freshwater > Lake > Hypolimnion/Profundal zone | place: USA: Wisconsin...
CCAGAAACACAATCAAGAACCCGGCTACCTGCCACCAAGCGTTTTCGAGGACAGTCGGGGAGAACATCGGGGCCAAATTTTGGGCGTAATTATTGTAAAAGGCGTCGCCGACATACCACGCCGCAACCGTGCCCAGCACAGCCAGCACAGGCAAACCGATGCCTTCACGAATGTGCATAACCGCCCAGATCCCTCCCGCCAGCAGCAGGCAAATCGCCACCCAGAATGACACCGGCAGGACTTGAAGTGTTTCTAACATTATGATTGTGGAGTGAACTGGTCGTGGGTTACTCGGCTAAGCTTGAGCAGGGCGAGGCCAACCCGCTCTAACGAGAATTGCTTGGCTTTCTGGAGTGCCGCCTGCTGGTGCCTTTCCAACAATGCCGGCTCCAGATAACGGCGGATAGCTGCCGCCAGCGCTATTACATCGTGAGGAGCCACGATGAAGCCATCCACGCCATCGGACACCACCTGGCCACAGTTTGGCGTGGCAATTACGGGCAGTCCATTCGCCATCGCTTCAAGTTGGGTAATCGCGAAACCGTCGGAAAGTGTTGGTAACACGAAAAGATGCGACTGGCGATACCAGACATTAGTCTGGTCGCGGGTGGCGCGGCCGTGAAACACAATATTTGACGGTGCGGAAGCAACCGCCCTTTCTGAAATGTGAATGGAACCGACAATGTCAAAACGAACCGGCTCAAGTTCCAGCAGTCGCGCAGCTTCGATGAGGTATTGTATGCCCTTGCGCAGCACCACTTGACCGAGGAAAAGCACGCGTAAAGGTTCGGATGCCTGTTCCTGTTTCCGGTGGCTGCCGGTTTCGGGATTCGGGCTGTTGTTTTCATAGCATAATGGCAGGACGAATATTTTTGTTGATGGCACACCCTGCTGTATTAGGGCCTGCCGGCTCCATTCGGAATTAACTACAACCCTGTCGGCCACCGCCCATTCCTGAAAGTGACGCTCGAAAAATTCGTCCGGAATTTCCCGCGCCTGCTTTTCCCACCCCGGCCAAGCCCGCTGTTCGGCTTGCACGATTTCCGCTTCCACCCGGCAGGGGTCAATTTGATCCAGAATACAGATAAAGCCGCGGGACTTGAGAAACTCCATAGTTTCCAAGCTTTCAGTGTCGTAGCCGAAAAAAACTCCGTTTTCAGGCAGATTGCGCCGGTTCTTCAGGGCTTGTATTGCTGCCCGCGTGAAGCGGTTGCCCACTTTGCAATATCCCAAATAGCGACCGCGCAGACTGCCGTTCTGCTCCATACGCCGAAGTTGAATCTCCCAAGCCAGCGCCTGTAAGTTCCACGATTTTACAAGCCCAGAAGGTAGTTCTTCATGACTTCTGGTAGCAAGGGAGCGGAGAGCCTTGCTGGGAAAGATTCGGGATAATTGTTGAGTGAATATCCCAGCCCAAAAATCGGTCAAGAGGCAGTTTAAAGCTCCAGCTGCATACAAAGCTCGGGGAATAGCGTAGTGTTCTCGCCGGCCAATCTGGGCACATATCCACTGCGAAACCGGATTGCTGTTATTAATTGTCATGAGCCTGTATTAAATGGACTTGGCTTCACAGTTGGTTATAACTAATCAAGCCATTCTTAAAATCAGGATTTTCTTGCCCCAGTTCTCGGAGAATTTTAGTTTCTTCTTCACTGCTGGGCACCCCTGGATGCAACATAATTTCCCCGCTCCGGTAGCGGGCGGCTATCTGCTGGCGATTTTCACAATAAGCATTCAGGCTCATAAAAGCATCCGTTGTGCGAGTTCGATAAATCGAACGCAGACAATGGTTGAAAATTTTCTTAGGAATTGGCAGTAGTTTTCGTCCCCTTGCCTCCGCGCTCGAATAAACATTCAGGCTGATTCGCACCTTGCGAATTCGGTAGCGCCGTTGCACTGCCTTCAAAACCGGAAAGAGCGAAGGCAGAGTGTGGATATGGTGATGTCCGTCAATGTGACTGACCGGCACGCCCAGCCGCAGTAATAAATCAATTTGCGCGCACCACTCCTGATAAACCGCCTGACGCAGGCCCAATAACGAACCGACCTTTCGCGTGTTGCCGCTGAATCGCCCGGCGGCATCCAGCAGCCGGCTCAATCCCACCCCACCGCCAACCGGAACGAGCTCCGTCAGATTCAAGTGCGCGCCAAAAGAGCAGTTAGGATACTGGCTTGTCCTTTTGGCTGCTTCAGCCACCCTGCCGCCATTGGCAAGCAAGGTGGCCGATGTGACCAACCCCTCATCCATCAGCTCAAAAATAGCATCGTTGACCGTTGAATTCAGTCCCAGATCATCCGCATTTGTGATTATCCTCATTGGTTGGTAAACCAGTCGACTGGTTGCCGAATGATAAGCCCATCATTGGGAAACCATTCCAACAAGGTCAATCTTAAATCGAACTGGTAGTTCGAGCTGGGCGCGGGCGAATGTCTCCGGCAAGCCGATATCCAGAAAATATCCATCAAAAGTGCTCGCACACAGATGTGATGTTTTCGCCAAACGCGGGAACAGATCGCGTTCAAGCGAAGACTCTCCAGACGGCATTATATCCAGCACATCTCGCTTTAGGTAGTATATGCCACCATTAATCCAGCCGGGGCCGGGGCGTTCCTTCTCTTCAAAAATATTCACTAGCCCATCGTTTACAATCACAGCTCCATACCGTGAGACGTCATTTACATAACGTAAGGCCATTGCCGCCGTGGCTGTGACGTGTTGCTGAAGTAAATTAGTCAACCGCCGCATAGGGATGTCAAAAATAGTATCTCCGTTCAAAACTAGGAATTGTGATTCCAAATGTTCACATGCAAATTTTAGCGCCCCCCCGGTGCCTAAAGGCTCTGGTTCCCTAGAGTAGCGTGCCGTTATGCCAAACTTTGCGCCGTCACCCAAATGCCCCTGCACAATATCAGCTAAGTGGCTTGTGCAAAATAGCACGTTATGAAAACCCTCCCGCCGCAACAGTGCTATTAGATATTCCAGAAAAGGCCGGCCATTGATAGGCAGCATCGGCTTGGGAACTTTTTGCGTCAAGTTGCCCAAGCGTGTGCCACGCCCGCCCACCAAAACCACCGCTTGATTTCTGTTGCTCATGAATGATTGCCTGCCCACGCGTGGGCACCATGATCGGAAAAGTGGAAGGGCAGGATTTGGCCGCCACAGGCTTTGAGAGCTTTGATAACATCGTAGCGTTTAGCAGGATCCACCATAAATATAATAAAGCCACCACCACCCGCCCCTGAAATTCGACCCGAATATGCCCCGGCACGTATTGCTGTTTGATAGGCAGTTTCAATAGCCGGACTGGTGATGCTACTGGCAAGCCGCTTTTTTGCTTCCCAAGAACGTCCCAACACTCCCGCAACTTCACGAATATTTCCCTTAAGCAGCGCCTCTTTCATTGCTAATGCGTCATTCTTTAATTCGACAGTCGCCGCAATGGCGGACTCATTCATTTGTTCAACGCGCGTCTTTTGTTCCTGAATGACACTCGCCGATTCGCGCGAAACGCCGGTGTAATAGAGCACCATTGAACTTTCGAGCTCGTATGTAATGTTGCTCCGAATTCGCAATGGATTAACTATGACGCGGTTCTCCGCATAAAATTCCATGAAGTTGAAGCCTCCAAAGGCGGCGGCATATTGGTCTTGCCGTCCACCCAGCAGTCTGGCATCAGTGCGCTCAATATCGAACGCCAGTCGGGCGAGGTCATATTCGCCGAGCGGCAGCTTCAACCATTCGACATATGCACGCAGAATGGCGACCACCAAGGTTGATGACGCACCCAAGCCGGAACCGACTGGTGCATCCGAATAAGTGCTCAATTTTAATGAGAGCGGTTCGTCTTGATTGTAATCACGAACGATGCGGTTATGGACCGCTTTGTGCAGAATAAATGGTTCGGTTAGTTCAAACGGAGCCGCCGCTCCATACCGGAATTGAATTTCCCGGTCCAGTGCCACAAACTCCACCCCGCCATCGTCAGAGGGCAACAGGTTGCAGTAAGCGTAAGCATCAATTGTCGCATTGAGAACATAACCCCCAAAGCGATCGCAGAACGGGGAAACGTCGGAGGCTCCGCCGGCAAGGCCGAGCCGGAGAGGTGCGCGTGAGCGAATGATCATGACAATTAAAAGAAGGTTCAAGACTAGTTAAGCCCATGAGAAAGCTGTATAAAGCCAATGATGGCAACATAAATCTTCAAAAAATCCGGGTCGTCTTCCCAGAGGCGTTCTGGATCCGGCTTGCCTCTGTAGGTATGATAACCAGTAACGTCATAACCGAAGCGGCGAACTAATTGCAATAATTTTCGTTTCATTTAAAATAGGTTTTTTAATCAGTCACACGACCAGCGCGCTGCATTTGGACAATACCGAAATGCCGCAGTCCGGCGGCTTCCATAATGCCCCGCGCGTTGGCATCCCAACTCGCGTATGCTTCATAATCCTCCCAGCGCGGAGTTGGCGAGGCCGCCACCAATTGCCGCATGCCGTCCACTACCGCCTTCAAAGAATCAGGGGCGACCGCGAGGCCGAGATTGAATTGTTTCACAGACTCAATTAGCGGACTTGGGGCGGCGGAGGCCAGCACCGGCTTTTTCGCCTTCGCGGCGACATTCAGCACGCCGCTTTGAGAATTGAATGCCGAGGAGTAGGTCAGCAATACATAGTCGGTTGCGACAAAATAGCCGCCCAAGTCCGCATCGGAAACGAAGCCATCGAAAAAGCGAACCCGATCCGCCACTCCATGCTTATCCGCCAATTGACGGTAATAACTAAAGGGTTTGTCATTTCCGGATTGCAACATTCCCGCGATGACCAAAAACGCCATGGGAACCTCCCGTAATGCCGAGATTGCCAGATCCAAGTTCTTACCATCCCGAACATAACCAAAGGCCAGAAAAATACGATGACCGGGCTGCGCCTCCCACGCGGCGCGTATTTCAGCGCGTGTTTTGTTGGGGGCCGGAAAATCGTAGACACCCACCGGGACTTGCACCACTTTGATTCCGGCCGGAACTGGCGAAGGTTCCGGCAATTTGTCATGCACCAGCACAAACTTCAATGGCCAGTAGGCTAGGCGGATGGATAGCCCATGCCACCACGCCGGGCCAAGTTGAAAATTACGCACGGGGTCATGCAGATTGGCGGCATAATGGAAGCCAAGGCAACGAGCTAGAATTAAATGAGGCCATATCCATAGAGGCGACAGGTATTCCGTATAAGAATCTAAGAACACCAAACGGGGGCGGCACTTGATCACCCACCAAGCCAATCGAAATTGTTTGGCCAGCATCGCCCCTACATGACGTATCCGACGAATCCAGCGCAAACCACCGGTCGGTGGCGGGACGGCAAGCAATCGGTGAACGGGAAAGGGACAGGGACGCCCCGCCAAAAAATCACGCGATGCCAAGCAAACCACCTGCGCTCCGTTGCGGTGTAATGCTTTGGCTTGATAAAACAGATGTTCAGCAAGTCCGCCAACCGCAGTGGGAGCAAACAACAGAATATCAGGGCGCGCCATATTGTTTTTTTTATACTTTTTAGTCGCAATCAGAACATTCGATCAAGGGTAATTAGAATAAATTCGTCATATTGCCAATTAAACTAATAATGGAGAACACTTAAGCTGATAAGTTAGGTTGGGATTCCGCTCGCCAACTTTTTTGGCTGGACAACCTGCAACAATTTCAAAAGGGGCTACGTCTTTTGTCACAACCGCCCCAGCCGCAACGACAGCCCCATTACCGATTTTAATTCCTGGAAGTATTATGGCCCGATAGGCAATCCAAACATGATTTCCAATCTGCACTTCTCCTCCACGATCTGCAAAAACAGGCGACTGCGGATCATGCCCGAGTGTAAGGATAACCGCTTCCGGTCCAATTGAAACATCGTGACCGGTGCGGATCGGGTAACTCCTTCCGTCAAAGAGGCAGCCGAAGTTGATGACATTGCGCTCGCCCAGAAACAGCTTCCGCCCATTTAGGAACCGGCATCCCATTTGGATGGACGTTCCGTCGCCAAGCGCGCCGAGGTAGTAGCGCAGATAAAATCTGCGAATCCAATGCAGGGGAAACCGACCTAAAAAGGAATTATAAATCCAAGCCAATAAATTACCAGCTATGGCTCTATGATATATCATATTAAATACATTCCTAGTTTGGATATTAGCTGGCATCAATGCCCCAGAGACACTTGAGAAAATTGGCAGGCGAATTCACGTCTTTAGCGACTGGAACCCGGGATTGGGCAGCAGCTTGGAACTGATCTATGTGCTTGGCCATTGTTTCTAGCGCAGCCAATAGTTTTGGAACGTCCCCGTCTGGAAAAGCGAGACCAGTGCCAAAGCGTTGCATCGCTCGCTCCAGCCAGGTGTCCTCCGTGTAAATAACTGGCAATCCAGCCGTAGCCGCTTCAATTGCGAGACCTGATATTCGGCAGAAATAGGAATTCCACCGGTAAGGAAGCACTAAACAATCGCTGGCCAGTAGTTGCCGATCATACTCCTCGCTTGTGAGCGAGCCACGCAGTATTTTTACATCTGGATGTTGCAACAACCACTGGTTGGGCGTAACTATTTTTCCGGCTGAATTGACAAAATCGTCAGTCCACTGCAATACGAATCTGGCCGAGGGTTTCTCTGGTAATTGCAGATAGGCTTGGATCGCGTCCAAAAATAAGTCTGCTCCCTTTTCGTGACGAGACGGCCCTAGACAACAAAATACAACCGGAGCTTCTGGAGAACGGCTTGCCAGATGAACGGTGGGAGGGCTAATTCGTGGAGTTGGAAATTCGATAAAAGGAACCCCGGTGAAGGCCGCATAATCTTTGGCCGTTTGGTCACTGTCACTGCCAAAAGAAACCAACCCTTTATCCACAAAAGGCTTATAGGCTTGGATTACCCTCCGGATTAAAAACGAACTGCGCTTGTATTGCGGTTGTAATTTTCCCTTTATATGTCGCCCCTCGGGTATATTGATTTGCATCACTAGCCTTTTAAAACGGCAACCACCATAACGGCGGGTGAGCACTAGCCACGCAATCAGATGGTGAATCCGAACCACGGGAGCCATGATACAGTCCGTGTTTCCCCACTCATCGAGCAAACGCTTACACGTCTGGTAATACTGGTAGTTATGGGTCACCACTTTTAAGTAACGGCTCAAAGCCCCGTCCGTTGGTCGAATCTCATTCCAAATGTTCCGCGATAGAACCGGCGCGGCTCCCAAAATTCGGGCCGCTTCAGGATCCATCGCTCGATTCCCAGCTACCCGCACCCGCACTCCCGCAGATTCATTGATTATTTTGACCGATCGGATCCACTCATACCAATGGCCTGTGAATCCACAAAGGGCTTCCTCAATAATGCCAAGAGTTTTCCCCTGAAGATTTAAGTTCATATTCGTTGACTGATTACTTGTGTAGCTACTTAACAAAAGTCGCACGATGCCAGGCCACCATACGTTGCATCCCCTCCTCCAAGTTCACCGAGAAAAGATTTTCGCTACCTATCGCCTCACGCAATCTTGTGCTATCAGCAGCCTTGATAAAACGGCCTTCCGGCTTGGTGGAGTCGCAGGTCAGGGTTATGTTCCGGCCGATTACCTTAGCCAACGTCAAGGCTACTTCCCGCACCGAGACTGTTTCCTCAGAACCAATGTTCACTGGACCGTTGGTCCAGCCGCGCCCAACCAGTTGCACCATGATACGGGCACAATCGGCGGCATGAACATAACTACGCCGTTGGTTGCCACTTCCCCAGATTACCAACGGGTTTTCACCTTCCATTATTCGCTTGACCAGCATGGGAATAGCTTGAGATCCCGAACCCATCCAGTGATAACGCTCGCCATAAACGTTCACTGGACGGGCAATGGTTAGTCCCACACCCAAATCCGAACAAACCACTTGGGACATTTGTTCCAGAAACCGCTTGGCCCAGCCATAGCCGCGATTAACCAACTCTGGTTCACCTGACCACGGTTGTCGGTCATCCATGGGGGTTGGGGAGTCGTCGGAATAGACACAGCTGGAGCTGGTCATCATCAGATGCTTCGGCGGATGCTGGTGGACTGCCGCTAGCACATGGGCAGTCACGCGATTGTTCTGTTCCAGCAAATCGAGGTGGTTCTTGCTGCTGAATCCCACCCCACAGGTCTTAGAAGCGAGATGGAAAATCACATCGCAACCCGTCAAGGCTTCCTTTGCGAAAATTTCATCTTCCAACGTGCCATTACGATGTTCTACAAGACCGCGCAAATGAGCGCAGTGGGTCCAGCCGCCTTTCGATTCGTCATCCACCACAATGACGCGTGCGCCACGTGTTAGCAATTCATCGCAAACAAAGGAACCAATGAGTCCCAAACCTCCGGTCACTGCGACGGATTTGGATTTATAGTATGTTGTCATAAGTATTACCTGATTAAATCGGTTATTGTTTCCTGTTGTGAAGTGCGTAACCCAGATCGGAGATCAAGTAAATCTGCTCTGGTCGGATGGATCCGGCACGCAGGGCGAACGGTGAACGGTCCCCAAACAGACGCTGTCGCATACCCCCAAGCCATTGCTGGCATTTTTGAGTGATGGTGTAAATCGGACTGTGTAAAGACCCGCCCAAACAAGTAGTAATTTCCTCGCACATTTCACTGGCCTGTTTTGATTTCAACATTGTCATATCCCGCCATGCATTCCAAAGTCGTAATCTAAAAGCAAATAAATGCAAAGGATCAGGCCCAGCCAGCAGACATAACTGGCGGCTTTCTAATAGAAAACGAGACCAGTCCAAAAAACGCCGCTCTGGAACGCACCCTTTTTCAGTGAGTTTGTTGTTACCACTGGTTCGATAAACAATCAGGCAGTTTGGCGTATGAATCACGCGGGCTCCAGCCAATAAGCACTTCAAGAACAGTAACTGGTCTTCTGCCACCATGTAAGTTGGATCAAACCCTCCAGCCTGCTTTAACAGGCTGCGCCGGAACAAACAAGTTTGTAGCACAACCGTCCACCGTCCAACCAAGTCTTGCGCCATTGAACGTGGAAGCCCTTTTTGTTGCAGAACATGGGTTTCGGCCAATGCCCGTGAGCCTTCAAGATGACACTTGATCCAAGGCGAGAGGGCAATATCTGCCCCGGATTGTTCAAGCGCACGCGTTTGAACCTCCAATTTGTTCAGCGAGGCCAGATCATCGCTATCCATGAACCAAACATAGTCACCGCCCGCCACCGCCAAACCTGCATTGCGCGCGGCACCAGGGCCAGCGTTCTGTTGTTGCAGTATTTGGACTCGCGGCCCGAAAGACTTCAAAACCTCCAGCGTGTTGTCGGTTGAGCCATCGTCTACTACGATAATCTCATCCGGCGGCAGTGTCTGCTGAAGCACGCACCGGATGGTCTCGCCAACCAATGCCGCTCGGTTGTAACACGGGATGATGACGGAAACCTTCATGCGTCCAGCGTTGGGAAATTCAATTTCGCGCGTTCCTGCACGGATCGCAAATCCATGACCGAAGTTATGGAATCCAGCCTGACCAGTGCTGCAAGTTTGCGTTCAAAATCCACCGGCGAAAAAAAATTCAACGCCAGCCGGTGATGTTCGGCAAGACCGATGGTCTCCGCAAAATCGGAACATTTTTGGTGATACTCCAGTTGCAAAAAAGGCACGCCCGCAGCATAGGCCATGATGCCTCCGTGCAACCGGGTGGACACAATATGAGAACACGCCCGGACTTTTTCAAAGGTGCGGATGGGGTCACCGTTATGCTCAAAGCATTCAAGATTGGCAGAGCCAAAAGCATTGGCAAAGGCCTTGGCCATGATCCGATCATCTGAAGCTGGGTTAAGACACAAAGACAACAAAACCACTTTCATGGACATGATCTTGGAAATCTGCTTTACCTGACACGCTATTTGACGGGCATTTTCGATGTCTGCTTGAAGCAAAGCCGGATCATTTTGAGCCTGATAAGCTAGCAGGGAAATACCCAGCACTTTTTCAGTTTGGCGGGGTGTCTGGGGCTGTTCCAATAATTCAGGTAACAGCACTGCCAGGTCGAATGCCCGGATAAGTCGTGTCTTGATTCCTCTGGAAACAGCCCACTCATAGGAGAAACTATCGCGAAACGCGACGTATTCCATCGTAGCCAGCAATTCCGCCGTCATTTCCTCATGTCGTGCCGATTGAAACGGGCCTACCGAGAGACCCATTGCAATTCGTTTGCGGCCATCCTTCTGCCAATAAACATCGGCGAGCAATTCTTCCACTCCTCGTTCTGTGGGCAACAAACTACCTCCAGCCAGAACAAAACAATCTGCAATGCTACGAAACAACCTGCGGCGGAGGCGCGTCAGGCCGGGAATCCGCCAACGAACAGGCTTCGCGGTTCTAATACCGCATTGGCGGCTCACGGTGCCATTCAAATCAGAGTCCATGAAAAACAACCGAGCATTCAGGTAACGTCGCAAACCCGCCGCCACCACATAGGCGAAGATGTCGTCACCGGCATTCATCTGTCCGCTCCAGCCCCAGAGATAGTAGTTGTTCCGCACTGCAAATTGATTTGTCAGGCCCGCCGGATTAGTGAGCCTGCCATTTTAGCAATGATCGCGCGCTCGCCAGCATTCAATGCCACAAAATAAACATAACCGGTGTATAGGACCGAGACGAACGTGCAACCGGCAATGAATGATGGCCAGTTGGTGATGACCAGCCACGAAGAGGTTGCCCAACTTAAGCCCCCACCCACCGAGGTCGCAATGATTATGGTTCCAATCTCGCGATAGAATTTATACCATGGGCGATGCGTTAGGCGCGCGGTAAACAGTGGCATGTAGATCAAGTTTTTGGCCGTAAGAATGATCGCACCTGCGGCCGCCACGCCATACATACCCCAGCCAACCGGGCCGCAGAGCAGCAATGCCAAACCCAGGTTTAGGACGCCAGCAACTATTTGAACTATCCCCGGCATCCTCAGTTGATCCTTAGCCAGCGCAATCGTAAAAAGGGGTGAGATGGCTAGATTTACCGAGAGTGGCGCGATCAACAGCACCATTAATGTTGCAAACGGCGCAAAGTCATTTCCCAGCCAGACCGTCAACAACGGACGGGCAAAGCCACAGATGAGACCGATGGGAAGCGCCACAAAAACACCCAAAAATTTGATCGCCCGGTTTCCGTCATTGACTAGTGCGTCCATGTCGTCCCGGGCAAAGTGGACGAGTAGCGTGGGCGTGAAAACGCCAGCAACCGTTCCGGCCAAACTTCGTAGCATATTCGACCATTGGAGAATAGCAGCATACCGTCCATTGGACTCTGCACCCATGAGCCTGTTAATCACGACTAGGTCAATGCTTAATAGGAGCACACCACCAATCTGAAGCAAAAACATCCAGCCTGAAGTTTGCGTGATAGCTTTAAGAGTGTTCCAATTGAAATCTCTTCCTCGGATAGCTAGTTCTGGGGCGAGTAGCCGCCAGATGAAAATGGCCCCCACCGCTGATACTAACGCAGACGCAAGCAGGCCTCCTCCGATTTGCCACAGTTGTGCGGGTGCCCAAGTGAACAAGAGCACCACAAACCCAACACGGGCCACCGTCTGAGCAATGCTGACGATGTTCAATATTTCCAAACGATTGCAACTGAAAGCAGGCGTGCTAAAGGGCGCAAACATGGCATTGATCAAGAAAGCCACTCCGGCGAAAGCGAACAGGTCCCTCACCTGTTGTTCCGAACCCGAAGGCACATCCAGAAATTTATCAATCCAAAGCGCCCCGCCAAGCACGAACAATAGCAATGCCGCACTCAACGCCAAAAGGCTGAATACTGACGTGTTAAACAAACGGCTGGCTTCATTGGTGTCCTTTCGAGTAAGTGCCACCGTCAGGTAGCGTGACACTGATGAGTTCAATGAAAGTGTGAATATGCTCATGTAAGACACTACGGTCGTGGCGAGTGGAATCAGTCCAAAGCTGGCCAGCCCTAAGTGCTTAATCAGATAAGGTGTGAACCAGAATCCAATCAATACACTAAGTCCAAAGTTGGCGAGATTGCTGGATAGATTGGCGGCAAACCGCCGATGTTTGGAGTTGGGCACCACCAATGGAGAGTTTTTTGCGCCAGTTATCATTGAGTCAGCCATTTGTCATTTTGCTAAGAAATTCAACTTTTTTGACTTAATTAGCCAGTGACTAAACTTAATAACACGAGTATGGCAGATCATTTCCGAATACGATTTATGATCTCCGCGCCACAGGTTTTGAACTTTTCTCGAACTTCAAGTGGGATTAGCAGAAGATTTACCTCCGCCGGAATTCTAGTCGGGTCTAGTTTCACTAAGCTGTATTTCTTTGCGCGAAATGCTTTCCAGCGGGGCACATAAGAATTGTCAATAAATACGAACACTTCATAGTTGCGAGGCAGAAGCTCCATGAAAGAAATATCTCCTAATAGCGTTTGAGAAGCTTGCGTCCACTCAATAAATATAACAGGCCGATTTTTACTGATGGTCTCTGCCAATCCCCTGACCACCGGAACTTCAAAACCCTCCACATCAATCTTGATGAACCCAATATTCTCAATCATTTCTTCCCGGACCAACTCATCTCCGTTCCGGATTGGTAAGATAATTGGCTTGGCATCGGACTTGACGACAAAACTTCCGAGACCGGTGTGGTTGTCATGTGGTGGATAGAACACTAATTCAGTGTTCTTCTCTCCTAGCCCGTATTTTCCAATCCTTATGTTCTTGATGCGATTGGTAGATATTTTTTCCTCAATCTGCTGGCTAAATCTTTGCAGTGGTTCAAAGGTATAAACTTCTGCAGCATATTTTGAACAAAAGAGCGCGTGGTGTCCACAATTGCCTCCAACATCAAGCATGGTGGAATTACTCAAAGCCTCCAACACATCACGGAATAGCCTCATCTCTTCCCTCGCGTAAAAACCAAAATAATATACCGCCCAATCCAAATATGAGTCGAATTGTCCGTTGTAAACGAAACCATTAAAATTCACGGAGAATGCTTCATTTTCTGCTAAACTAGGAGCGTGAAACCTGCTAATAATCCTCTCTCTAAGGGGGGTCTTAATAAAACGCAAGTGACCAAAAATTCTCAAAAACTGCCTGTAGGAAGGTGCTTTCATTGTATCTGCCCCTTTGCATTTGCATGACCTACGGCAGGTGACCTTGTGTGGCAATACCTCCAGCCTTCCTTGGCCAGTCGGATTGTTTTAGACGCTTCCCATTCTGATTCTTGCATAGTCAAGTTTTTCTTATTTAGCTTGATTGTTGAGGCACCAGCCGCGCCCAACGAGCCCATTGCTCGGTGAGCGCCATGCCATGGGCGAGGTCAAATACCGGGGCATAGCCCAGCAGCCTTTCAGCTTTGCGGGAGCTGAACTTGGTTTTTGCGGCCAACCGACGCACCATGAATTCTGGTGGCAGAATCAATGGCCGCGCATCTATTATTCTTGCCTCTACGCCAGCGGCGGCACCGCCGGTAGCTGATGGACGCGAAGCAGACTCACCCTTGAGGCTGGCAAGGAGACTTTTCGGCAACCACGGGCGCAGGCTTTGAAACATGCGGCCCGCTGCGGAATCGCTGAATGCCTCCCGAAACGAGGTATTGTAGCGCAATGCGCTGGCGGCCAGCGGCAATAGCCGGCGAAGGTTTT
>Ga0316231_1003530_pt1 | contig 13668 bp, 9 predicted proteins | sample TBH18027metaG_FD_206002 | JGI IMG/M metagenome (GOLD analysis project Ga0316231, IMG submission 206002) | Freshwater microbial communities from Trout Bog Lake, Wisconsin, USA - TBH18027 | ecosystem: Environmental > Aquatic > Freshwater > Lake > Hypolimnion/Profundal zone | place: USA: Wisconsin...
CCTCCTTCAGCTCGGATTCGCGTTTCACGCCGTTGACGTCCGCGCTGGTGTTGCCGGTGACCTTCGTCCCCTCCTGCCGGAGCGTGAAGGTGTATTTCTGCAGGCCGCGCTGCGTGTCGAATTGGGCTTTCCACACCCCGGTGACATCGGCCGCCCAAACGGAGCACGCGGAGAGCGCAAGCGTCAGGAAAAAAATTCGAGTTTTCATGTTCAGTGGATTCGTGGGATTGGAGTTGTTTGCAATAAAGTAGGGTCGTCGGATTAATTCTTAAACAGCAGCGGTGCGTACTGATACAGGCTTCGCCGCCAGGTTAACCACTCGTGGGCGGTATTGGGTGATTCGTAAAACACACTGTTGATGCCAGCCTGTTTGAGCGCTTCGACGTTAGCCTTGCCGGCGGCGCCATTCTCGCGGCTTCCGTAGCTGACGAACACCATCTTAACCTTCTCCTTGAAGGCAGCCATGTCGGCGATATTCGTCAGCGCGATGCTGCCGCCGCTGAAAATCCCGATGTGGGAGAACTTGTCGAGGTTGGCCAGGGTGATCCCTCGCGTCTGCATGCCGCCCATGGAGAGGCCGGCCATGGCACGATTGGGCTGATCGGCCAGGGTGCGGTAATTGGCATCAATAAAGGGGATCAAGTCGCCGATGAAAACGCGCTCGAAAGCGCTGAAATCAAACATGCGTCCGCCGGGACCGGCGATGCTCCGGGACGGGGCGCCGTTGGTCGTGCCTGTGGGAGCCGGCGCCCGACCTGGACCGCCAGTTCCGGGAACATAGCTATTGGCCATGACGATGATGAAGGACTTGGCCTTTCCTTCGGCGATCAGGTTGTCCATGATCAGACCGGCATGGCCCTGGCTGCCCCAGCCGGTCTCATCTTCCCCGCCGCCGTGCTGGAGGTACAACACCGGATAACGCTTGGACAGGTCCTTTTCATACTCTGGAGGGGTATAGACGAAGCAGCGGAGAGCGGCCTTGGCGCTCCTGGAATAGTAGAGGGTCTGTCGCAGATCTCCGTGGGGCACGTCCCTGACGGCATAGAACTCCTGGTCGGTGGCGGGGACTTCCAGGCCGCTGCCCCAGCGATTGCCGCCGTAAAAATACAGGCTGCCGGGGTCCGGGACTTGGGCGCCATCAATCACGAGCTGGTAATAGTGGAAACCCTCGTCCTGAGGCCGCGTGACGCCGACCCAGGCGCCGTCCTCACCCTTGGTCAGGGGGTACTTGGCGCCCCCAAGGAAATCGAGCACGACGCTCTGGGCTTGGGACGCAAAGACTCGGGCGCGGACACGCCGTTCCGAGTTGATCTGGGGATACTGCTTCCCGCTTTGGTTCAGCGAAGACGGTTTGAAATCCTCGACCAACGACTCGTTTGTCTGGGCCACGGCCGGAAGACCAGTGAGCAGGGCGAGACCTAGAAGTGCGGTTTTCATATTATTGTTCCCTCGAGTAAAGAACGCCCGCCGCCAATTAATCCTGGAACAGCAAGGGGGCGAATTGATAAAGGCTGCGCCGCCAGGACTGCCCTTCGTGAGCCGTTAGCGGCGATACGTAGCCGTGAGAGTCTTGGTTTCATCAACGTCTTTGGGTTTTGCGGTCGTTAGGCTCGTGTGCTAATAGGCTGAGATGCGCTCTTGCCAGTGTCGGCCAGAGCCCAGGTCCTTGCCAATATGACATTTATCATATCAGGAGGTGGTGGGAGCGCCCTGGCGCCGACCCGACGGCTGGCCAGAAAGGTATTTCGCCGCCGCCTCGGTTCGGCAACGGACGTGCAGCTTCTCGTAAATATGAGACAGGTGGATCCGCACCGTCCCCGAACTGATCCGTAATTGACTTCCGACTTCCTTGTTTGAGCGTCCCTGGGCCACCAGGGCTAGAATCTCCATTTCGCGGGGAGAGAGCTCCTCCGTCTCCGAACTGCCCGACGGCTCTTCCAAGAATGACCGAACCACCATCCGGGCCACCTGGCTGGTCATTGGCGCGCCGCCCGCGCGGACTTCGGCAATCGCGTCCAAGATGTCCTTTTCGTCGGCGCGTTTCAGCACGTACCCGCAAGCGCCGGCCTTCAACGCCTGAAAGATCGTTTTCAGGTCCTTGTAAACCGTCAGCATAATCACCTGGATCGCCGGCATCTTTGCCCGAAGGCGGGCCGTGCATGCTATACCCGATTCCCCGGGCAGGTGAATATCCATGAGCACCACATCCGGCCGTTGAGCGGGAATTCTCTCCAATGCGTCTTCCGCCGAGGAGCAGGCGCACACGCACCGGTGACCGGGCGTGTTGGCAATCATGTCCGAGAGATACTGACGATACGTCGGATTATCCTCCACGATAGCGACTTTTGTGGTGTCATGCTCATCACTGGACGCTTGATTAGCCATACTTCTGTCTAGTTATAACGAGAGCGGGACGATTACGTGACGGTACCCTATGCCGTTTTCGGTTAAGATCCTATATGCTGAACGTCATACTAGGACGCCACGCCAGCAGTCGCCGACTCGGGCCGCGGCGGAAGGCGCAATCCGATGGTTACAATCGTCCCCTTGCCCATGGAGGACTCGATACTGTATCGCCCTCCGAGTGTGGATAGCCGACGCGGGAGGTTCTTCAAGCCTTTTCCTCCATGCGTTTGGTTTGCATCGAAGCCTTTCCCGTTGTCGGAAATGATGATCTGGAGATAGTCTTCGGCGAACGTCAGTCGAAAATGCACCTCGGAAGCGTGAGCGTGGCGCTCGACATTGTTCAGCGTTTCCTTGACCGCCAAGAGCAAAGCGTGGCGCAAGCGGCCATCCAGAACAATCGATGGCAACGCGACGGGGATGTCGAAGCGGCACGCGATTCCGAAATGACACAAAAAGTCGCTCGCAAAGTCACTCAAATAGTCGGCCACCGATTCGAGGGAGTTGTCTTCGGGATCGACCGCCCAGACGATGGTATCCAGAGCGGTCACCAGCCCGCGAGCCTTGGCCCCAATCGAGCGGAACAGGGCTGTCAAGTCATCCACGGCCCCTGGCCGTTGGCCCTTGTTCGCCAGCACTCCAATTTCGGTCAGACTGGAACCGAGGTCGTCGTGCAGGTCGCGGGCGATACGCGAACGTTCTGTTTCCAGGACCCTTTCTCGTTCAGCGGCCTCGCGTTCTCGGATTTCCCGTCGGAGTTGCAACGTGCGCTGCTCCACCAACCGTCGCAATTGCGAAATCCAGGCGGCGGCGAGAGTCAGGATGACGAGTAGCAATCCAACCATGAGGAGCAAGCGCTGCGGCGTCCACCACGAGGGCTGCGACAGCACCGCTACTTCGGAGGGCGAACTCAAGAACAACTCGAATCCACTCGGCTCGTTGCCCTCCAAACCGTTCGCGGCTTTTCCAACGTAAACGCCGGTAAGGGCCAACTGACTTCCGATGCGCAAAACAGGCGTTTCCTTCGCGCTTGGCATGTGCGCGAGAAACAGATGCCCCAACGCGTTCATTTCCAAAACGCGCCCATCCCGCTCGGTATGGACTCCCATTAAGGTTCCAGAAATGCGGACCAGGGTGGAATCAACATTGTCCCGCAGCAATTCACTGCCGTCCAATGTGCGGGGTTGGGGATCAGTTCTCGCGCCGGTTTTCCGGAGGATGGCCTCCCGCAAGAGAGGTGCTGGACCACCAATGTCCGGATACCCAACGACCTCGATTTCTTCTCCACACCCCACATTGGCTGGGTCGACCAGCGAAACACGAATTCCTCGCGCTTTGTCCATCATGAAGACCCGCCGTGAATCAGCGTAAACCGCAGTTCCGCGCACTCTCAGCCTTTGGAATGGGGTCGCTCGGGAGTCGAACTGATAGAGCTCGCTCCAACTCTTGAGCGGAACGTCAAACGGATCGCGCGGCGCTGGAACTGATGCCTCCATGATCGCGTTGTGCAACGTCAGATGGCCAACCTGAACCGTGCCGTTGGTATTCCATCCCGCGAAGAGCACGCCGCGGACGCGGATGACTGCTTTTTCGAATGCTCTCAACTGCGACTCGGGATAAGCCCCAGCCTCAATATGGAGTTGTCCCTCCGGTAAGAGGAGAGTCAGGCTGTTGCTCTGAACGGCGGTAATCAACCCTTGGAGTTCGACCCATTGGATGTCCATGCTTCCATTGATTAACTCCTTCCATGTGGGCCGGGCGGGCGGAGGCATTTGTCCCCTGCCCAGCACGGTAACATCCTCGGCAACAACGATCGGAGCGAAGTCGCCCGGGGCGGTGTAACCGACCACCTCACACAATTGACCGACAGCCGGGGCCGACCGAGCGGACGGGGAGAGCCTTACAAAGATGCCGCGCGTGTCATCTTGAATGGACAGGTAGTGGAACATGGGAGGCGCCAGGCTGGTCACGACGCCCCGAACCCTAACCGGCAAATGGCGGTTGGCTGCTTCCTTCGTCAGGCTCTGAATCTCCCCAACCACCCTAAGCGTACCGGCGGAGACCGAAGCTGATGTGCCCCCGGCCGAATCGTCCAGAATCGCCAGGTTATCGGCGGTTGCGACCGATAACTCTCCGAGCACCCGCTCTCGGTTCGGAGCCATTACGGCTCGACCGATTCCGGAAACGCGAATCCGAGAGTTCAGCAAGCGCGCGGGATCCCATCCTCCGCCCTCCGCCACCATGACCCAAATCGAATCGGGTTGGGAGCGAAGCTCGAACCGAAATCCTTTTTCTGATTTGGAAACGAATGCAACCCGCCCTTCGACGCTCATCCATCCCGGCGCGTGCGAATCCGCCACCGGCGCGTGGAGCGATGAGAGCATTGTCGCGGGAACTTCTTCATGGCCGATCGTGGTTAGTCGAACCCCAGGCGAATCCAGGAAAAGCAAGCTCCCGTCGTCAGAATCGAGGTTGAAGGTATAGGTTCCATCGACGGGAGCTGAGAAAAACCCTTGGTAACGAATCCCGAATAATCTCTCCTGCGGACCTGACGGTGGACTGATGTTGGTCGCTGCCACCGTTCTCAATGGTTCAAGCAGCGCAAAGTCAGGCATATTCAGCCAAGCGCCTTCGTAATAAGCCGCCTCCACGCCGGCGACCATATTGGATTCGAGACCGACACCGCCGCTGGGTCTCACCAGGAGGCGATTTGCCATTTCCACTGAGCCAGCGGGCGTCCGGCAGCTCAATTCCAAGCCACGCCCGCCAAGCAGGTTAAAGTAATCCAACTCAAAGGCGTGGAGGCCCGCGGTGAGATTGACCTCCCCGGCGACCTTGCGGCGCGCGTGCGTCCCGTCGTTATCGATCACCGGGGCTCTGGTGATTTCGACTCCCATTTCTCGTCGTCGAAGGAGACAGCCTCGGCCTTCAATGCGAATAACGTCACCGGCGACGACCCGAGCCCGGCGAGGTCCCAGTTCAAGAAGCTCGCCGCCGGTTTTATCCATTACGGCAAGCACCCCGATCTCTGGCGAGCTTGCGGAGCAAACAAGGGCCTCCAGGCGGACGTCCGCGATCAGGCGCGAGGATGAGTCCAGAAGCGCGGATAGTTGCTGCAGATTCGTCACTACCAGCGAGGGCCCGGGAGATCGCTCGGATGTAATGGCCGGCTGCGCCCGAAGACTGAGGATGGAAACTGAAACGGCGAAGAACCCAACCGTCACAACAAAACGGAGGCGAGCTACCGAAAGCGACAGATCAGCGTGGCGCATACGCTGGGAGTTTAGCGGGGCAGGAATTACAGGCAAACCTTAGATGTCGTCGCTGGGCTCCTCCGCGAGAATCGGCGCCAGCGTTTCATTCCGCGGCTTTCCACCTGAAACACTCCCCGCCGTTGCGGGCTGCGGTCGGGCCAGTAGCTGTAATCGTGACTGGACCCGGACTATTCGGTTGGGTGGCCAGGTAGCGATGATTGACGAGCGACATGAGCAGGGTGTCCCCGCGCATCAAGTTGACCCACTGGAAGGATTCGGCGTCGCTGGGTTTCGCACCTGCGAGGTCCTTGAGGACCACACGGTCGGCGCCCGCGGAGACAAATCGACCATTGCCGGCCTTGAGGGCCACGCGGCCCAGGCCCAGATCGACGACTTCAAACTTAGCACCCGGGTTGATGGCGTCGGCCGCGTCGGCCGCAACATTCACCAGGGCATGATTCTGCGTATCGGCGACCACAACGCTTCCATCCGCGCCGCTCGTCAGCGTGATCGTTTTGCCCATGGGTATCTCCCGTTCGAGACCGCGTGCCCGCGGTTCGACGACGGCGTAGTTGTCGAAGTCGGCATAGCCGCCGGGTTGCCCCGACGTGTTGAAGTTGAACAGCGCGGGACGCACACCCTGGAAGGTCCGAAGCTGGAAGGTCATGATAAAGGGTTTCCCCAAAGGTGTGAATGTCTTGCCATCGGCGCTCCAACTGAAGATGGCCTGGTCATTGTCGAAGTTGCAGTGTACGCGCAACCACAGGCGCTTGGGGGGATCGGCCGGGCCCAGCGTTGGCGGGTTGGCCGGGCCGGCGAGTGCGCCCCCGCGTCCGATGCTGCCGCTGCTGTCGAGCATTTGCAGGGTGGCGCTTTCTGGGGACTTCACTACGCCGATCCAGGCGTACGGAGAACTCAGCAGCGCCAAACCTGCCGTGTCGCCCGCGACCAAGCCCGATGTGTCTAGTTCGACGGTCATAATGGACTCGGGTCCGGGCGGCCGCTGGCAAATGCTGTTCCGGGCAGCGTAAAAGTCCCCTGCGGGCAGAGAATGGAGGCGCAGCACCCCGGGCTTTTCCGCGATGGACCACTTGGTGTCATCTGGAACGTGATTCCACTGCCAAAGTGGATTGAGCTTGCCGCTGTCGAAGTTGTCGTCATGGACGAACGCCGGCTTGGGGTCCTGGGTGACCCCGGTGTTTGGTTTAACCCAGGTATTGGGCGCTTTACGGAGATTGCCCGGCAGGCCGATGAGCGGGAAATTGTTGTCCCAGGTGATCGGAACCAAGGCGACCATGCGGCCGGCGCTGCCATGGTCCGACATAATGATACTCCACCATTCACCCGAAGGGGTATCGCACATGCCACCCTGATGGAGGGTCAGCCCGCGGTCATTGGGCTGGGCGCGGAGCGGCGCCACGGTTGTCACGCCCAGCGACTCGCCCTGGACCATGCGATCGATCGTCCAAGGCCCATCAATCGAATCAGCCCGGGCGACCATCTGATCCACCGTTCCGCCGGGAATGGCGGAAACATCATAATACTTGCCGTGGGCCTTGTAGAGATGGTGACCCTCGCCCATGCGGCCCACCAGTTGGTGGCGGACGTCGGGGACAAAGGACCTGAGGTCTGGTGCGAGCTCTTCAATAGGATAGGGGCTTCCTGCGCCGGAGATGATGTAAGTCTTGCCATCATCGTCAAAGAGGACCGAAAGGTCGTGCCTTCCGGGCAATTGGTTGAGTTCCCAAGGGCCCTCAATCGATTTGGAGCGAAATACCAGGAGGCCGGCGCCACTGACGTTTGAGAAGATATAGAATGTGCCATCATGATAGCGGATGCAGGGCGCCCAAATGCCCCGGCCGTAGATGCCCCTGCCGTCTTCCAGCCGGTAGGCCGGCCCAAAATCGAGCCGATTGGCGCAGTAGCCGGCCAGTTCCCAGTTCACCAGGTCCTTGGAATGCATCAACTGGACGGCGGGATTCATGTGCATCGTCGTGCCGGCGAGGTAGTAGTCGCCACCGACTCGAATCACGTCGGGGTCCTCGAACTCCTCATAGAACAAGGGGTTGGAGTAGGTGCCATTGCCATTGTCGGCGGTCCAGTGCCGCGAGGGCCCGGCGGCATTGGCGGATGAAGCGGGTGGCCCGACTTGGACCGATTTATAACCCAGCAAAGAGAGCATTGTCTCCGCATATCGCTTCCCCAATTCCCGGTAGCCTGCCGCATTGAAATGCAGATGGTCTGGACGGCTGGTGCAACCCTTCGAAGAAATCACATGCGAATGGGGAATTGTCCGGGGCAACTCGTCAATGATTGTATTCATGCTCGCACAAGCGCCTTTTTGGTCCTCATTCACGAGTTCGCCAGCGAGCAGGGGCACCTCCTCGGCCTTGAGATTCAGGTCCTTGATCAGATTATCGTAGATAGCTTTAACTTTGTTCGGCCATTCCTTGTCACTTGTGTTTGACTCTCCTTGATGCAACAGCATTCCCTTAATAACACCAGCTTTCTGAGCCAATTGTGCCATTTCGACAAGATGCCGATAGGGGTTTCCACTGTATCCCTTGATGATATTGATCATCCAAGATGGTGCCGTCGAAGCATACGTCCGATAATTATCCTTATCGAACAGCTCAATCTTGCAGCCAGCTACCGAAACATTCACCACGCCAACTCTGATCTCCTCTGGAAGGCTGGCAACCATCGCTCTGCCGAAGTAATCAGCAGGGCAAAGCCCGGTGGAGCTTCGGCACAACGGAGGGACAGCTGGATACCAATTACCCTGTTTTCTATCCAGGTTCGGAAAATCTACGGCTGCCAGAATCTGAAAGCGTTTAACCTCCGTCTTGTCTTGGGGCTCAATTCCGGGAAACCCCTCCATATTCGACTGGCCAAAGCACAAGAAGATGTAGAACTTCGGATCTTGAGAAAAGGCGTCGAAGTTCAACCAGAGCAATCCTGCCAACACCAACATGGTTGGTTTCATCCTCATAACGATCCGATGGCCGTTGAAGGGGGGCAGTCGAACGACTACCGCGGGTTCGGTAGTTCGCCAGTGGCGGCGTGAATGACCGCATCAAAGGCCGGCTTAGGCTGGTCCTTGGCGTCGAACAGCAGCGGGCGGCCTTGCGCCCGCCAGGAGACCCCATCATTCACACCCCAGAACGTGACCACCTTCACGGATTTCTCGTGCTTTAGGAACGCCCGGAATAGCCCCGCGTAAGCGTCGGCCAGCCGCTTGTTAGCGTCATCCACCAGCCCGCCCTGGGTGGTCGTGGCGTTGTTAGCAACATCCGCCCCGGTGTTGCGTTGACCGCCTTGCGCGCCGTTAACGTCGAGTTCGGTGATGTGAATGGGCAAGCCCAGCGTCTCGAGCTCCGTCAGCGCCTGGTCTTCCGCCTCAAAGCTCGGAGACGATACGCTGACGTGGGTTTGGGAGCCAATGGCCATAAGCGGAACGTGTTGCTCTTGCAACAACTTGATCAATGTGATGAGTTTGCGGCGCTTGGCCGGATTCTCCAATGAATAATCATTGTAACGGAGGATCGCATCCGGATCCGCTTCGTGGGCGTATTCGAAGGCCTTGGCGATGAAATCCGGCCCGATGATTTCCAGCCAGAGGGAGTTCCGCAGGATGTTTGTGCCGCCATCCGCGACGGCTTCGTTGACGACATCCCAGGCCTGGATCTTGCCCTTGTAGCGGCCGACCACCGTGTGAATGTGGTCGCGCATCCGCTCGAGTAACTCCTCCCGGGACGCGCGCGGTCCGGTAAAACCGCCGCCAAATCTCCCGCCGCCAGGCCCATTCGTCCCGGCCGCGTTCGTGGTAGCCGCAGGCGCCGGCGGCGGCGGCGCGACGTTCGTCCCCCCGGGCGGCGAATTGGTCCCCCGGAAAACCCAGTTGGGCGTCTGGCTGTGCCAGACCAGCGTGTGTCCCACGATGTACATGTGGTTGCTCAAGCCGAAGTTCACGAAGGCGTCGGCCGGGCCGAAATTATAACCGCCGGCGCCTTCCCGCGGATGGATGAGGGCCCACTTTAGGTCGTTCTCCGGGGAAATCTGGTTGAACTGATCCTTGACGATAGCGATGTCTTTTTCGACCAGATCCATGGTCCGGTTGACGTTGTCGGCCCGGACCGCGGCGCCAGTCGCAATGGCGCGGTTGATGGCAACGCCTACATAGAAATGGTCCTTGTAGGCGTCCTTGAGGGTGGGCGTGTCGGCGCTGCGGGCGGCCGCGCCAAGGGCAAGCAGAACCGCTGTGAGCAAGCCGGCGCGCGAGCGAAGGTTCAGAGGTTTGGTCTTCATCACACTGTTTACACCCGATGGTGCTGGCGTACCGGAGAAACAACAATACGACATTTGTCATATATCGAACTATTTCAGCAAAACGTCGTCGTCCGAAACGGTCAACTCCACCTGACCATGCGCCGGGAAGAGGTCCCGGCAGAAATGAAGGCCTGGGGCTATTACGACTACAGCTCAGCGGTTCGGCACACTAAAGCCCGCTCGGGCTACGGGTATTACGAAGTGAAAGCCCGACCGATGAACTCGGGTGGTTCCAGCGCCTTCTGGTTTCAGCAGGAGGATCCGAAGGTGTTTCCCGGCTGGGGCACTGAAGTAGATGTGTTCGAGCTGTGCGGGAAGTCCGCCGAGCACGACCGTCGCTATTACATGACCCCGCACGTCTTCACCACCCCTGAGGAAAAGCGGCATTGGGCGGTGGGCCGCCACTGGGAATCGCCAAGACGGTTCGCTGAAGAGTTCCATGTTTTCGGTTTTGATTGGGACCGGGAGGAACTCCGCTGGTAAATTGATGGAGATTTCGTGCGCACGGTTCAGAACACCCACTGGTGCCATCCGCTATTCCTGATTTTCGACAGCGAAACGATGCCCGAGTGGTTCGGAATGCCGGATAATGCCGACCTCCCTTCCACGTTCAGCATCGATTATGTGCGGGCGTGGAAACGGCCTGGCGTTCAGTAGCCCTGCCTCACTGCTCTGTCCTCCCTTGATGCCCCAAGGCCGGGCGTCGTCCACGGATGGCGCCTTCGGTCCAGAATTCCATGGCCAGTTCGGCATCAGGTTTGGTCCAGAGCTTGCGATCTTCGGCGGGCGTCCACAACCTGCGCGAAATAGCGTGGGAAGATACGGCTTACGATTGGGCGCTGGCGTTCGACGAGCGGATGAAAGGAATGATCCTGTCGGCCGACCATGAGGCGAAGATCGGCTATTCCAAGCTGGGGTAAACCGCTAGTCTGGCGGTACCCACCGCCGAACATTACTTGCGGCTGCTTTACGTGCTGGGAACGCAGGACGAGTCGGATGGTGTGGCCTTCTTTGCCCAGAAGGCGACGCTAGGCTCCACGCGAATGCGCTCAGTCAGGATCGGCTGAATCCGCCAGACATTGAGATAGTGCTTAATGGGGCGATTGCTCGAAAGACCCTGCTGATTGATCGGAGCCGAGCTCGGTGGCGAGTCGCAACGCCTATGACAATGCCGGCAGGAGTGCTACCTTAGACGCAAGCGATTATGGAAAAGAGCGAACACCCGAAAGTGAAGATCGAAATCACCAAAGACGGCCCCTACCTTGTCAGCGGCGGGCTGCCTCTGAGTGAGCAGTGGATTGTCACCAACGCGGAAGGCGAATCTCTCGATTACCGGGAAGGAAAGAAATACCCGGCGCCGCCGCAATATGCCCTCTGCCGCTGCGGCGCGTCGGCCAACAAACCCTTCTGCGATGGCACCCACAAGAAAGTCCAGTTCGACGGGACCGAAACCGCCAGCCGGGAGCCGTACCTTGAGCAAGCCGTGACCATAGAAGGTCCCACGATGATACTCACCGATCAGGAAAACCTGTGCGCATTCGCCCGGTTCTGCGACCCGAAAGGCAGGATCTGGAACCTGGTGACGCAAACGGACAACCCCGAAGCGCGGAAACTGGTGGAGTTCGAGGCGGGCCATTGTCCCGCCGGGCGGTTAGTGGCCTGGGATAGGGCAACAGGAAAACCCATCGAGCCGAAATTTGAACCCTCGCTGGGCTTAATCGAGGACACTGAAAAAAAGGTCAGCGGCCCGATTTACGCGCGGGGTGGCATCCCGATGGTCTCCGCCGACGGAAAAACCTATGAAATTAGGAACCGGGTGACCTTGTGCCGGTGCGGCAGATCCGACAACAAGCCCTTCTGCAACGGGTCGCATGCGGCTTGAGCGACTGCACTTTTTGGAATTTCATGGCTAATTCCGCCTTTTCCATTGTCAGCCATTAAGCGGGCATCCTCCTGGCGAGGCGCGGAGCATTTACTCAAGGCTCTGTCTTAACCATCTCAGCCTATTGCCCTTCCGGGCTTGTCGAGGCTGCGGCCCCCTTCGATACGCCGGCAAGGCGCGACGAGGCTATTGCGGAGGATTGGCCAGCGCCTTTCTCACGAGATGGTCGGGGATCTGAATACAATACAACAGCGACGGGTCGTGCAGGGAGCGATTTGTCGGGTTGCGATTTGGGCTTGATCGCTTCCTTTGGCCCCCAAGTACCTTTTCGCGCGCTTTCATGGGTTTTCGTGGGGTGACAATTAACCATACTATTGCCATAGCGCATGCGAAAGTTCGCCGGAAAATGGTGACCGATCCGAATGGCGTTTAGATAAGGCCTAACACTTTCTTGGGCAATGGCTTACGCCGGTGAGTATCCGGCACCGTTTTGAACAGGATTTGGCGCGAGAGTTTTTCCATTTGAGCGATGGTCTTCTGGATCTGACGGCGGTTTGCACCGCGTGATCTTCGAGCCGAACAGCGGCAAACATTACACCAACCCGGAAGCTTTTTTTGCCACGACCTACGCGACGCCGAACCTCCGGCGGTTCTGCCGCGACGTTCTGCGGCGGTTGGCGGGCGAAGACGGCGGCGAGTGCGCCAGCGACCGCGCTCGGCTCATAATCGGCAATTTCGATCGAGAATGCACTTCCTTACCCGGATTGCCTGGCCGATGGCCTCGCCACCTCCGGCCCGGGCTCCGCTAGACCACGCCAAGAACGTTGTGGCGCGTTCAAAGCCGAATTGGGATTCAGGCACCCACTTTGGAGTCAGACTCTACCATGTCAGAATAGCTATGTGTTTAGGCGAACCCAGCTTTTCCAATTAGACGGACCCGATCTGCGAGGGCGGTTTTCTGTGCGACGTGAACGGATTGATGGCGATTCTTCACATTTCTGGTGTTGGGGGATGTGTTGGTTGATGTTCACCATGTTTCTGGATGTCCACCATGAAAAATGGTAAGCCACCACGAACCCGGACATCCCAGAAAACGCAGTAAAACCACACCTGAAATAGAAACACCCGGTCAAATGAGACCGTGAACAATACCCAAACGCATCAAGCCCTGCTCGGTTTCGCCGGCCAGCATGGCCGAGCCGTTGTCACTCATGAGCGCGCGTGGCAAGCCGTGCTTCTGAAAGGCTTGGCAGGAACCGTGGCAGAGTTCCTCGGCGCCCTCGGCCAGATACCACTGGGCATGGCAAGCCAGGCGGCAATGGTCGTCCAGGATGCCCAGCAAAATCGGATAGGCCCAGCGGCCGTCGTCCAGCAGGACCGGCAGCGAGCCATGATGAAAGTCCAGGTGCCAGAGGCCGTTGACATATTCGTTTTCGTAACTGCGCACCTCGCGGCTCTCGAAACGATGCTCGGCCGCCCGGGCGCCCGGACTGTTGACCGGGCCCCGGCGCGGGCGTTTGCACAGGCCGTGGGCTTTCATAAAGCGCCGGACCGTGGCATAAGAAGGCTTGGCCCCCAGCTCGGGCTTTTGTTCCACCAAAACCAGCAGGTTGTCGGTGTGGAGTTGATAGCTCCAGTTGGGATGCTGCCGATACTGGGCGGTCAATGCCTCCCGGAGATCCAAACTGAGCGCCGGATGCTGGCCGGAGTCGGAGCGGAGCTTGCGCCGCAGGGCCGCCACCGGATCCTGCTTTTCATTGAGCGCGGTGTAAAACCAGCGCTCGATCGTGGAGAGGCCGA
>Ga0316231_1003531_pt1 | contig 13667 bp, 10 predicted proteins | sample TBH18027metaG_FD_206002 | JGI IMG/M metagenome (GOLD analysis project Ga0316231, IMG submission 206002) | Freshwater microbial communities from Trout Bog Lake, Wisconsin, USA - TBH18027 | ecosystem: Environmental > Aquatic > Freshwater > Lake > Hypolimnion/Profundal zone | place: USA: Wisconsin...
GCCGACCATCATCTGCCCAAAGCCGGCAAAGGATGCCGCCCACCACACGGTCATCAGCGGAGGCCGGGTATGCATTTGCATGGTATCAAATCTGGAGAGGTCCAGTCTTTTCCGGCGCGGGGTATACTCGCTCATAGGTGTATCTCCCGGCATACAAAGGGGTGGCTGTGATGTAAAAACATGGTTGACCTCTTGTCCATCTGTTAAGAGCTGTGTGGTGTCCACGCCGCGCCGGCCCAGGGAATGGACTGCGGCTGGTTTTGGGCATACTGCGGCAAGTCTATAATCATTTTACAAATAACCCTTTTGTTTAACAATTGGCAACAGCGGCAATCTTTGCGGTTTACAAGGCAGGCTTTTTTATCTGTTCAGATAAAAAAGCCTGCCTTGTATTTTGGTGTATCGCGTGATGCTAACCGCAGCAAAGTCAAGGGGCCGGAGGGAAACTAAAATCACAAGCTGTGGTTGTCATCAGCAATTTTCATCAGTTTTAGGGCCATTGCTAAGGCCATCCTGGTGTCAAAACTGCCGAGTGACACTCCCAATATTTGTTCAATCCGTTTTCTGCGGAAATCCAAGGTCTTTTGATGAACAAAAAGCTTTTTGGCTGTATCTGACAGATTGCTGCTCTCCAGTAACGCTTCCAGGGTCAGCAGATATTCCGGTTTCTTCTTGGTTTCGTAGCGCAGCAGTTTACCCAGGGTCCGTTCGATATAGGCTGCGATCTGCTCAGGGTTTGCACTCTGGGGGAAAACCTGAAAAACCCCCATATCCAGATAGTGATATATTCGGTTGCCTGGCCAGATTTTTTTGCCGACATTGAGTGCGGTGCAGCATTGCCGGTACAGATCGCCGACAGCGGCCCCCTTTACCGATAGCTCCGATATACCGATCTGGACCTTTAGTTCAGGAATGCTTCTTTCCACTTTGTCTTGCATTTGGCAAGCCAGTTTTGTCTGATAACTTTTCGCGTCCAGACCTGAAACTGGCCCGGAATGAAGACCGCCCACAACATAGGGGCTTTTCCAGGCCAGGCAGCAGTCATCGTCGCTGAGCACGTCGACAATCGCATCCTGCAAATAATGCAGTTCCTCCAGGTGCTGCCGCCAGTAATCCCGCGATTGTCCTTTCCACTCCTGCAGTTCTCCAAGATAGCAGGTGAATGGTCCTGATAAGGTAAGTCCTGCTTCCACAAGCATTTCCCGCGCCTGCTGCTCAGACAGACTTTCGGCCCTGACCAACCCGTTTAGCAGGTTATTCCGTTTTATTCTGGTGTAGGATGTCTTGAGTATTCTGTCGGCGCGTTTGCGCTCTGTCAGGTCGCGGGCAACTGCTAGAACATAGTGTACCCCTTTTGATATAAAATAGCGCGCGTTGATCTCCACCGGGATCACGGTGCCGTCCTTGGCCATGTGCGTCGTTTCCAAGGTGCCGCTTTTCTCTTTCTGTAGCTTGCGGATAAACGTATAGGGGTCGATTGCGGTGGAAGGCGGATGGGTGTCAAGCATCGATAAGCCCAGTAATTCTTCCCGGGTATAGCCCAGCCTGTGGCAGGTTACGTCATTTACTTCGCGGAAACACACCGGATTACCCTCGGCGTCAAATTCGTGCAACACAATGGCATCATTGATATTCTCAAACAGCATACGATAACGCAGTTCATTTTCTCGCAGCGCCTCTTCGAGCTTGCGCTTATCCGTAATATTGCGCCAGGAAACGGCAATTCCATCCTCAAACTTGATTACCTTCAGATCATAGGCCCAGATGATCGATGGCGTGGCTTCATTGGAATAAGTAATCGACTCTGTTTCTAAAGGTTCCCCGGAAGCGACCACATGACAATACTTTTCAAATCGCCCCGGCTGCTCGCAGTTCGGAAATATTTCACGCATCCCCCTGCCAATGTGGTCCTGTGCAGTCATGTTATTATCCTTACAGGCTGCGTCATTGACATACTCGATAGTAAAATCGACGATTCGCCCTTCGTCATCCCGCTTGGCGCTAAAAATTGCAAAACAGTCATGCATATTGTCAATGCATCGTTTGAAGCGTTCTTCCTTGGCTTGTGCCAGTTCATTCTGCAGCCTTCGGCGTTCGGAAATATCCTTGAAAACGGCGCAGAACAAGTCGGTTTTGGGCATCGAATAAGCACTCACGTCATACCAGCGGTTGGTTGAAATATTATATTCTTCAAATTGTATCGCCTGTTCGGAACGTACTACTTCGCCGTATCGCTCCAGCCAGACAGGCTCAAGGTCAGGAATGATTTCCATGATTCTCCGGCCCAGAACCCGGTCGCGGGACAGGCCGGTTTGCTGTTCATAGGCAGGATTAACTTCTAAGAAGATAAAATCGGTCGGTTGTCCATCCTCGCCCCAAATCATTTGACAAAGATGGATGCCTTCACTCATCGAACTGACGAGGAGGCGATACTTTTCTTCGCTCTCCCGCAGGGCCTGCTCGGCCAGTTTGCGCTCGGTGATGTCCTCGCAGGTTGCCATATCGCCGTTGATGATTCCATTCTCATATAATGGCCTGGCGCTCCACAAGCTGAACTTTCTCACTCCGTCCGGCCAGACAAGTTCATATTCGGCTCCGGCAACTGTCTCGCCATTCCACGCGGCCCGCTGGACAGGCATCTCGGCTGCTGAGATTTTTCGCCCCTGGCTGAATACCTCGGCAGGCGGAGGCGTACTGGCGGAGTGGGAAAAGTTGTCCCACTTGTCAATACGCAAAAAGCGGGCCGCCATCGCGTTGTGGATGATGGTTTTACAGGATGGGGCGGTGGCGATGGATATCCCGCAGGGCAGCATGTCAAGCAGGTTCAAAGCGCCATAGCTCTGGGCAATATGGTTGATGAGCTTGATGGCGTTTTGATCGACAGGTAAAATCCCCGGCTGGGTAACTGTAGAGTTTGGGGGAAGCTCTGGTTTCGCCAGCTTGGGGTTATCTAATGTTGATTTCATCGTCAACCTACTCCAATAAAGTATTCCGAAAAGGGTTAGCTGCTTTTATGGATAGTATTACCACTGGCAGAGAATTTGAGACGCTCCCTGGGTATCAGGCCTTGCTATTGGAACTCGGGAAAAGGAATATAGCAAAAAATAGTAGCATTTTACCACTATTTTTTTATTTTCCGGCAGGGGAAAACCAAGTCACGGTGAATGGTTGTCTAGTAATGTATTTCCATGTCGCGAAGACCAATACAGGGGAGGTATTGTCCAGAATGAAAAACAGATTCCTGATCATTGCGGTAGCGGTTCTTGTGGTTGCTGCGTTTGCCCTCAGCGGCTGCGGCGGCGAAAAGAAGGCGGCTCCGCCGGCGGAAAAAATGAAGGTGGCTTTCGTGTATGTCGGCCCGGTCGGTGACGCCGGCTGGAGCTTCGCTCACGACCAAGGCCGCAAGTACTTAATGGAAAAGATGCCTGACGTGCTGACCACCATTGTCGAGTCAGTACCCGAAGGCGCCGATGCTGAGCGGGTTATCACCCAACTGGCCGAGCAAGGCAACAAGGTGATTTTCACCACCAGTTTCGGTTATATGGACCCCACAATCAACGTGTCCAAAAAATACCCCAATGTTGTATTCATGCACTGCAGCGGTTTTAAGACCGCCCCGAATGTCGGCACATATTTCGGCCGCATTGAGCAGGCCCGGTACCTGACCGGTATCGCCGCCGCCAAAGCGACCCAGTCCAACGTCATCGGCTATGTCGCGGCATTCCCCATTCCCGAAGTTGTCCGCGGTATCAACGGCTTCACCCAGGGCGTGCGCTCAGTGAACCCGAACGCCAAGATCAAAGTAGTCTGGACCAATACCTGGTATGACCCGGCCAAGGAAAAGCAAGCCGCCATGTCGCTGCTTGACGCCGGCGCCGATGTCATCGCCCAGCATCAGGATACCCCCGGACCGATGCAAGCCGCAGAGGAAAAAGGCAAATTCGGCATCGGCTACAACACCGATATGAGTAAGATGGCTCCCAAGGCGGTGCTGACTTCAGCCGTCTGGAACTGGGGTCCGTATTATGTGAAAGTCATCGACGCCGTCAAGAAGGGTACCTGGAAGAGCGAGCAGTACTGGGGCGCGATGAGCGACGGTATTGTTGATATTGCTCCCCTCGGCCCGATGGTCAAGGATGACACCAAGAAACTGATCGAAGACGCCAAAGCCAAGATCGTGAAAGGCGAACTGGATATCTTCGCCGGCCCGATCAAAGATCAGAGCGGCCAGATCAAAGTACCTGCCGGACAAAAAGTATCTGACGCTGACCAGCTCGGTTTCAACTGGTTTGTGGAAGGTGTCGAAGGCACCATACCCAAATAAGTTAACGATTTCAGGCGATAATTGTAGAGAGCTGGCGGACGTTTGCGTCCGCCGGCGCTTTACATTTTAATTGAGGTAACCGCACATCTTATGGTAGCCTGTCATGAATGAAATGTTTATCGTTTTCACCGGTAAGTCAAGTATTTTTGCGGGGGACAATATGCCGAAACCACTGATCGAGATGCGGGGAATCACCAAGAAGTTCCCCGGAGTACTGGCAAATGATCATATTGATCTAGACATTTATCCGGGAGAGATTCACGCCCTGTTGGGTGAGAACGGATCCGGCAAGAGCACGCTGATGTCCATTCTCTCCGGATTATATAAGTCGGACGCGGGCAGTATCCTGGTCAACGGTACGGAAAGAAAATTCCGTTCTCCCCGGGAATCCATAGCCTGCGGCATCGGCATGGTTCATCAGCATTTCAGGCTGGTAGAGCCTTTCACTGTGGCGGAGAATATCGCCTTGAGCGCCCGCGACGGCTCCTTTTTGTTGTCTACAGACAAGATGACCGCCGATATCGCCGCCCTCGGGGGGAAATACGGCCTGGCAATTCAGCCTGAGGCCCGGGTCTGGCAGCTGTCCCTGGGTGAGAAGCAGCGGGTGGAGATTGTCCGGATGCTGTACCACGGCTCCCGGGTGCTGATCCTGGATGAGCCAACGGCGGTGCTCACGCCCCAGGAAGCGACAGAGCTTTTCGTTACTTTGCGCAAGATGGCCGAAGACGGCTGCGCGGTGGTGTTTATCACTCACAAATTGCACGAGGTCTATGAGTTGGCCGACAGGGTCACTGTGCTCAGAAACGGCAAGGTGACAGGGGCTCTTGATCATGCCCAGCTCAACACCAAGACGCTGGTGGCGATGATGGTCGGCCGGGATGTTGTGTCGTCATATGAGCGTGACGCTGTGCCCGAAGGCGCTATTGTGCTTGATATGGACAAGGTAATTGCCTTTAACGATATGGGGATGTTTGGTTTGAAGGATTTATCCCTGCAGGTCGGTGAAGGGGAGATCTTCGGTATCGCCGGGGTGGCAGGCAACGGCCAGCGGGAGTTGGCGGAGGTCATCACCGGTCTGCGCCGCTGCGCTGCAGGCAAGGTGCGCCTTCACGGCGAGGATGTGACTAACAGGCCGCCGGGGGATATGATTGCCCGGGGGGTAAGCTATGTACCTGAGGACCGGCTGGGCATGGGGCTGGTGCCGGACCTCAATGTAGTGGAAAATCTGCTGCTGAAGAGCTATCAGCAACCCGAGTACTCCGGCCGCTGGCTGTTGAACGCCAAAGCCATTGAGCAGCGGGCTGAGCGCCTGGTGAAGCAGTATAAGGTAAAGGTATCCAGTTTGTATTCGCCGGTGAAGATGCTGTCCGGCGGCCATCTGCAGCGTTTGCTGCTGGCCCGCGAGATCGATGAGGCGCCGCGACTGATGGTGGTTGTGTACCCGGCCCGGGGTCTGGATGTGGGCGCCACCGAGGCGGTGCACCGGCTGCTTCTTGACCTCAAGGCGGACAAGACGGGTATTCTGATGATATCCGAGGATCTGGAAGAGATCATGAAGCTCGCCGACCGGGTGGGAGTGCTGTATAACGGCCGGTTGGTGGGCAATTTCCCGGTGGAAGAGGCCGATATTGAGACTATCGGTCTGCTGATGGCCGGCTCGGGTGTGGCCGAAGGAGGGGATGAAAATGCCGGTTAAACTGGAAAAACGCCTGGCGCCATCCACCGCCATGTCACTGGCTGTGCCGGCGGTGGCTGTGGTGCTGGCGCTGCTCTTTTGCGCCGTCTTCCTGTCTTTGACCGGACGGCAGCCATTTGAGCTTTACGCCGCCATGCTGGAAGGCGCTCTGGGGTCGTCTTACGGATTGTCGGAGACGGCGGTCAAGGCTATCCCGCTGATGCTCTGCGGTCTCGGCATCTCCCTCGCCTTTCGGATGCAGCTGTGGAACATCGGCGCCGAGGGCCAGCTTTATCTGGGGGCTTTTGCCGCCACCTGGGTACCGCTGACTTTTCCCAATCTGCCGGCGATTGTCATGCTGCCGGCGATGGTTATCTGCGGGATGGCGACCGGTGGTCTGTGGGCTCTCGGGCCGGCTTATCTGCGGGTCAAATGGCAGGTTAATGAAATTATTACTACGTTAATGCTCAACTATGTGGGAATACTATGGGTGAACTATTTCGTGTATGGCCCATGGCGCGACCCCAAAGGGTTCAATTTTCCGCTGACTGCAGAGTTTCCGGCGGCGGCGCTGCTGCCGACTCTCGGTTCGTCAAGGATTCATATCGGCCTTTTGTTCGCGTTGATCCTTGTGGTGCTGTTCATTATTATTTTCCGCAATTCCCGCTGGGGCTATGAGATCAAGGTCATCGGCGCCAGTGAGCGGGCGGCGCGTTATGCCGGGATGGACATCAAACGCAATATGTATATTGTTATGCTGATGTCGGGAGCCATCTGCGGCCTGGCCGGCATGGCCGAAGTCAGCGGCATCGCCGGGAGGCTGCAGCCGGGCCTCAGCCCCGGCTACGGATACACGGCCATTATCGTTGCCTGGCTGGCCAAGCTCAACCCGCTGGCCATTGTCTTTGTGTCGGTGCTGTTCGGGGTGCTGCAGGTGGGTGGCTATATTGTGCAGACTTATGGCGTGCCGGCATCGGTGGCGGCCATGATTCAGGGTGCAGTCCTGTTCTTTGTTCTGGGTGGCGAGATTTTGACCCAGTACCGGATTGTTTTTCCTGGACTGAAAGGGGTGTCGGCGGATGACTGACCAGACGATATTCATTTCGATTTTGGCGGCCGCCGTGACTGCCGGAACGCCTATCCTTTATGCGGCGCTGGGCGAGCTTGTCACCGAGCGGGCCGGGATACTCAATCTGGGTGTCGAGGGCATTATGCTGGCTGGCGCAGTGTCCGGCTTTATCGCTGCCGTAACCACAGGCAGCAGCTGGTGGGGACTGGTGGCCGCCATGGCCGCCGGAGGCGCTGTTGCGCTGATCCACGGGGTGCTGTGCATCAGCCTGCGGGCCAACCAGGTGGTCAGCGGCCTCGCTCTGACTCTCTTCGGCACAGGACTGTCCGGTTATCTCGGCAAATCCTATATCGGCATGCCGGTACCCCATCCCTTCAAGGTCGAGCCGCTGGGGCCGCTGGCCAATATACCCTATCTTGGACCTGTGTTTTTTCAACATGATATTCTGGTTTACGCCAGCTACCTATTGGTGCCGGCCATGGCCTTTTTCATTTACCGGACCCGGCCTGGCCTTATTTTGCGGGCGCTGGGCGAGAACCCTGCGGCGGTGGATGCGCTGGGGTTCAAGGTATTCAACCTGCGCTATCTTTACGTGATAGTAGGCGGGATGCTGGGCGGCCTCGGCGGGGCATATCTGTCGCTGGCCTATGCTCCCAGCTGGCTGGAAAATATGACCGCCGGCCGGGGCTGGATCGCGGTGGCGCTGGTTATTTTCGCGCTGTGGAGTCCGTGGCGGGCGATGATCGGAGCATACCTCTTCGGCGGGGTCGATGCCCTGGGATTCAACCTCCAGATTCTGGGGGTCACTGTGCCGGTCTTCTTTTTGAGTATGATGCCTTATCTGTTCACAATACTTGTTCTGACACTGGTGATGGCCCGCCGGGGTGGGCGCCTCACTGCGCCGGGGGCGCTGGGGCTGCCGTATAACCGGGAAGACCGATGACCATAAAGGAGAATACAATGCAGGAACTGCGGGAAAGAATACAGGCCGATGGAGTGATCATCGGCAAAGATATCTTAAGGGTGGATTCATTCCTCAACCACCAGATTGATCCGGCTTTTACACTGCGTATGGGCCAGGAACTGGCCCGGCGGTTTGCCGGAGCCGGGGTTACCAAGGTGCTCACCGTGGAGGCCTCGGGCATCGCGGTGGCGATGGCGGTGGGACTGGCGCTCGCGGTGCCGGTGGTTTTCGCCAAGAAGAAGCAGGCCCTCACCCAGGATGGGGGCGTCTACAGCGCCAAGGTGTTTTCCTACACCCGGAGGGAACTGACGGATATCACAGTGACGGCCCGCTATATCGGGCTCCAGGACACTGTGCTTATTATCGACGATTTTCTTGCCCACGGTGAAGCCCTCCAAGGGCTTGTCAGCATTGTCCAGCAGGCGGGAGCAAAACTGGCCGGGGCGGGTATCGTTATCGAGAAGCGCTTTCAACGGGGCGGTGACGCACTGAGGGCCAAAGGGGTGCGCATCGAGACCCTGGCGGCCATCGACAGTATGGAACCGGGGGTAATCCATTTTGCCTGATTCGCAAACAGGGCGGCTCACTGCCCTTGCTTATCATATCATGCTGACCATTGGCGTCACTTTCAGCCTGGCTGGTGTGGTAACCAAAAACATCGCCGGAGACTTCGGCGTGGATACCGCTGTTATCGGCTTCCGGTTCACCTTGTTTTCGGTGGGCTACAGTCTTGCCGTCCTTGGCAACGGCTTTGTCCTCGACAGGGTGAATATAGGAAGAGTGACGCTGGCGGCCGCCTGCCTGGCGATTTCCGGGGTGGTTGGAGCCGCCTGCTGGCACAGGTTGGAGGCTTTTTCTTTTTTTGTTTTTATCTATGGTATGGGTATGGGGACGCTGCTGTCGGTTTCCTACTATCTGATTATGAACCTCTATGATGAGGCGGCCCGGGCTTCCCGGGTGAGTCTGCTGAATTTTTACTTCTCCCTGGGGGCTATTGCTGCGCCGGTTCTGGCCGGTCTGGCCCTGGGGAGGGGCGTCGGCTGGCAGCTGATCTATCTGGCTTCGCTGGTGCTGCTGTTGGTTGTGGTTGCCTTCAGTTTGTTCCGTATTGACATCAGGCCGCGTAAGGCCGTCAACCCGGCCGATCCCGACAACGGCTGGAACGCCAAAGTATATATCATGGGTCTGACGCTGCTCTGCTATGTTACATCAGAGATGATCTTCACGTACTGGATTGTGCTGTATATGCTGGATGAGCTGGAACTGTATGTAGAACTTGCCAGCGCCAGCCTGTCGGTCTTCTGGGTCTTTATGGCCGCAGGGCGCTTCTTGTCCGGGCTGTTTATCGCTAAATTCAGACTCAGGACTTTTATTGTTGTCTGCTCAGGGATGGCCTTTGTCGCCTTCGTGGCGCTGCTATTGGCGAAGAGCGCCTACACAGCCATGGTGCTTATCGCCGTGGTCGGACTCGGCTACTCCGGCCTGTATGCCACTATCCTGTCCTACGGCACACTTCAGGTGCCGCGGCCGTCGGCGCGCCTGACCACTTTCTTTTTGACTATCAGCGGGACGAGCGGTATGCTGTCCTTCGTGCTTTCCAGCTACCTGAAGGCCAGCTTCGGCGTCTCGGTGGTACTGGCGGTGTCCGCCGGCCTGATGGCGGCGGTGACTGTGCTGACCGCCATCTCCGGCGTGGTGGGGAAGAAGGGGTAGGTGTCGCTTTGGGAAATATCATATTGGGGATAATAATGGACCTCGCTGATGGGTATCTGCCCTTGCAACGAGGTTTTTTTGCGTTTTGAATTATTTCATCTTTTCTCGAAATTTAGTCCGCGCGAGCGGAGTTCCGGTTGCAACAGGCCCTGGGCTTGCCAGCGAAGGGGCGCACGTTCTAGATCCTACGTATTGTCAGACGTCATTGTTCTCCTTATGACCTTCGCCGCATATGTGTGCGGACATCCCCGCACGTCGCGTCCTGCGCCGTTGGTGACTGCCTCGTCGTCCTGACTCGGCCCCTGGACCCTTTAGCGCGGATTTCACCAAGGGCCTGTAGCAAAGCGATTACATCGCCGGTGAAGCATCGTTTATCTGCTTTTCCGCAACGTTGCGGCGTACCTGAATTTCCGTTTTAATTATAGGCCAAGAGCGGTCGAAGCGACACCATTATGAGCAAGAAGAGATTGGACTTGTGAACAGAAGAAAGTCATCATATTATTTAAAAGGGAATTTATGGGATTGACAGAATGATTATTAAAATATTAACTGCTAATAGCATAGTTTAACCGATAATGGGGTGAGCAGATGGGGCAGAAAACTAAATGGATATTATTATTGAGCTTTCCGCTATTAATAGGCGTAAGTGGTTCCGTTTATGGGCAAAGCCATGAGGAAGCAGTCGAATTACAGGTGCCGCAAGGGATCATAAAGGGTACCATGGTTTTACCTGAGACGGCGAAAGCCTGTCCGGTTGTTCTGATTATCGCAGGTTCGGGGCCGACTGACCGAAACGGCAATAGTCCAAAGGGTGTAACTGCAAATTATTTAAAAATGCTGGCGTATGACATGGCGCAGCAAGGAATTGCATCTGTGCGGTATGATAAACGTGGAATTGGCGAAAGTTTTAAACAGAGTGAAGCTTCATTGCGTTTTTCGGATTATATACAAGATGCTGGTGCTTGGGTTAACCAATTGCGGCAAGATGCGCGCTTTTCGTCCGTATTCGTCGTAGGACACAGTGAAGGTGCGCTCATTGGCACTGTGGTGGCACAACAGCAGGCGGTGAGTGGACTTGTTTCTTTAGCTGGCCCAGGTTACCCGCTTCAAAGCATACTATTAAGACAAATTTCTGAGAGGCAGCCCCAGTTCTACAATGCCTGCGCCGACATCATCGCGAAATTAGAACAGGGAACACCTGTGGAAGTCACAGACCCAGCCTTGCACTCGCTGTTTCGATCCAGTGTACAGCCTTATTTGATTTCGGAGTTTCGTTACAATCCTGGCAGCGAAATTGGCAAAGTCAAAGTCCCCATTCTTTTGATTCAAGGAACGCGCGATTTACAAATCCAAGTTTCAGACGCACAATCTCTGCAACATGCAAACCCGGAGGCTAGGCTTGTTGTCATCGGCGGTATGAATCATGTGTTAAAATCGGTGCCGGACAATATTCAGGCCAACTTCGCCGCGTATGGTGATCCAACACTGCCCTTGGCGGAAAAGCTAATCCCGGCTGTGACGGAATTTATTAAGCGAACCTCAATTAACGCTGCCCCACAGGGGGAATAACACCGCCACAACTCCGCCAGACACCCTTACGGCAAGGGGAAAACTCCAGGGCAAGAAAAGTAAACCGATTAGGCAACTCCCATTCTCAACGAGGCTTTTTTGTGTTCTCGATTATTTCATCTTTTCTCGAAATTTAGTCCGCGCGAGCGGAGTTCCGGTTGAACAGGCCGTAAAGCCCGGGGCCGACTCCTCCGCACCCTCACCGACAGGCGTCCGTGCCTGTTGGTTCGTCGCTCGACCGTCCTAGTCGAGCGTGCGGGGAGCCTCCGGCCCTTCGTGCTTAACGGCCTGTAGGCAACCTACACAACGTCGCGTCTTGCCTAAATTTCCGATGCCTGGGGGGTGACGGGGTGGATTGCAGGTGTTCGGGTAATGCAGGAGATTCCCCCTTTGTTTCTGTCCGCGTGGTTCAATATGGCTCATACCACAATTCTGTATTGTTTACGTAGCCTCACTGCCAATATATAATGGGAAATAGATAGTCAACTGGAGGATTAACAATGGATTTAATGGAAGCTATCCGGGAACGTCGTAGCATACGCAAGTTTTTACCTGATCCGGTAGATGAAGCTGATCTTAAAGAAATTGTCCAAGCCGGTACACTTGCGCCAAATGCGGAGAACGACCAGATGTGGCGCTTTGTTGCGGTTACCAATAGGGTGATAATAAGACAAATTGGTGAGATGGTTTCTGCTAAAGTTGACGCGATAGATACGGCGTGCAGGAGCCTTGGGTATGAAAAATACAGTACTCACAAGTGTTTTCTGGTGTTCTTTCAAGACGCTCCGGCTATTATTACCGCTTTTTGCAGACCGTCAATGACTGCTACTGATAGGGCGTTAAGTGTTATGCATACAAAGCTGAATACTCCGATTCCAATATGTGTCGTACAACAGAGTATGGGTGCGGCGATTCAGAATATATCCCTTGCTGCCCACGCAAAAGGATATGGAACAACATGGATGCACGCCCCGGTTTTGGCGTACCAGGAAATTGCGGAGCTGCTTAATGTTCCTGACCCCTGGGTATTGGCGGCTCTATTGCCAATCGGAAGACCAGCGCAGCAACCTAAGGCTCGACCGCGTAAGCCGATAGATGAAGTTTTTTCGATAGTCAGGTAACCCCTATTCGAATTCCCGGGAAGTGTTTGGGTAATCCCGCCCAGAGCCTCTAAAGCAGGCTTCACTGACATTCCTCCGTAAGTCGAACGATTGTTTTTTGTTGTTCCTAACTGGAGATAACCGTCTAGCCCATTATTATATTTTAGGATGAGAATAAACCTCGGTGATTAGGCAGCTGCCTTTTCAGCGAGGTTTAGTTACTTTCTCAACTAAAAACGCTTAACATTAGCCTAAAATTCCTATCGGCAAAAAATGCTAAGCATTTCGGCGGCGGTTTGGCAGAGACTATGAATGAAACCCTCTTAAAGGAGGAACTTGTTATGGCCAATACACGTCATCGCACTGCCAATCGGGCCTCGAAAAAATTCAGGGGTATCGCCGCCGCGGTTGCGGGAGCGGCCATACTGGCGGGGGGGATGCTGGGGGGAGCTCCTGCGGCTACTGTTCACGCCGCAGCCAGTCCTAATCCTGTAAACCCGCCGGTCACTGCGTCGCAGCAGATTTCGGATCAGCATCAGGCTGGCAGTCCGGGGCAATCTGCTCTACACGCCCATCCCAACGCCGTCGCCACGAAATCAAACGAGAAAGCGCCGGCGCATCAGAATGCCTCTGAAAAGGCTCCGGCCCATTTCAAGAAAGTGCTCGATATCAAAGCGAGCGCTTACGCCCCGGGACCCCACGACAATGATCAGTGGGGCAGCAAGACCTTTATGGGCACCGAAGTTCGCCAAGGGATCATCGCCGTCGATCCCAGCGTAATTCCCCTCGGTTCGCAGGTGTATATCCAGTATCCCGACGGCCATGGCGAATACGCCAGGGCAGAAGATACCGGCGGGGCCATCAAAGGCAACCGTATCGACGTCGCCAGGGCGACGGTGGCGAAAGCCCAGGACTTCGGTCTTCAGCAGGTAAAGGTATATGTTTTATAGCAGATTCGGAAAAAAAGAGAAACTCGGCGAAAAGAGGCGCTATGCCTCTTTTTCTTGCTTTTGCAGGAATTTACAACATTTACCATGAATTATTACTAGTGAGCTGCCAACCAAGAGGATGCTGCGGGAGGGAGAGGATGACAGTGGGTTCCTGGCTTAGGTTTCTGGATGAAGTTGAGTGGGTGACGCGGGGTGTCCCCTATCCGTTTTTTCGCGGGCATACGACAGAGTCTTTTACCTTGCTGCCGAGCCTTTTCCGGGTCAGACGGAAACAGTATGTCGAGTGCAATATTTTTTCCGATT
>Ga0316231_1003532_pt1 | contig 13665 bp, 16 predicted proteins | sample TBH18027metaG_FD_206002 | JGI IMG/M metagenome (GOLD analysis project Ga0316231, IMG submission 206002) | Freshwater microbial communities from Trout Bog Lake, Wisconsin, USA - TBH18027 | ecosystem: Environmental > Aquatic > Freshwater > Lake > Hypolimnion/Profundal zone | place: USA: Wisconsin...
ATTCAACGGGAACGCCTTGGCCGAACCACGCGTGCCACGGCCAGCGCCCGGGCCTTGGATATTCAGTTGCGCGTCAATCATGGAGCGGGTCACACCAATCGGAATGCCCCGCAATGTGCCGCCGACAGATTTGATGCGCTTGTTGATCAGCCCATACACCGCCACGTTGTCATCCACAAACTCAATCTTGGGCTCGAAGGTCAGTCCATCGTAAAAATCCAAGCTGGCCCAACCCGTGACCGCGCCCCAGGTGAGCGTGTAATCCTGGTAAATCGCCGCGCTCTGCGCATAGGAGGCATCGTAATAGGTGCCCCCGACATTCGCGAAGGTCCGCAAAGAATTGGCGACGCTCCAGGGACTAATCTGTCCGCCGGTGTGGCCGCGCAAACAAAGCAGCTTCATGGCTCCCACCAAAGTCTTGATTGGGTGAAAGATCATCTGCGGCATCTGCACCACGGCCGCCGCCGCGTGCGTGTCCAGCGAATTGTCATTGCCATGGACCACGGCCGGATAGTCCGTGTCCGTGAAAATTCCCGCCCCGATCACCGGGTTGCCAAACGGCCAGAGCACCGCGGCGATAGCGGCCGTCATGCGTCCATCCGGCGTGAGGCTGATTTCGTCGTACGCCTCCTTGTCAATGTTATCAATCTTGGCCATGCCGGCCACGCCCACGTCCTCCTGGCTGTACACCAGGTCAGTGTCAATGGTGGTATCCTTCTTGGAATACAGGCTGATGGCGTTAAAGGCCAGGCGGCCCGGGATGCGGTTCAAGGATGATCGTTGCATATGTTTTATTTGAAACCTGAGACCAGAGACCGGAGACCGGAAAACAGATTCCGGTGAGGCGTGGCGCGCAGGTTTTTCATTTCAGGTTTCAGGTTTCAGTTTTTCAGGTTTCGGGTCAAAGGGTGTAAAAATTTGCGGCCGCCGTGTCGCTGCCGGATTGCTGCGCGACGAACGCACGGCATCTAAATAAGCACGGCGCGGTGATGGACACCGGGCCGCTGTAAATCCGGGCGGTCGCATTGCCGGCGTAGGGATGCGTGCCATCCGTGGTGTAATAAACCGTGGCGCCGGCGGCGGCGTACACCGTCACCACTGCCGGGCCGGTGAGCTGATAGCTATTGGGATTGGTTGCAGACGCCTGCACGCCGGTCACGCTGATCTGCGGCCGGTTCACGCGGACAAACGGCTTGAAGTCCGCTTCAATCGCGGTGAACTCCACCATGCCCACGCGCAGATTCTTCTGCGTGTTATCCGTAAACTCGCGAATCACGCGCGCCGCTGGCACCAAATTCATGGTCAGTCCCACCGGCGTGTACAACTTCAGGAGCTTTTCCGTGGCCGCCGCGTAAACGCGAATCGGCATCTGTGTGCCGGTGGCGGAATTATTGATGGTCACGTTCTCCACCCATTGAATGGTAATCGTCAATTTGAGCGGACCGCCGGGCACCGAAGGATTCTCATCCTCCGCCTTTTCAATCGGCAACACCAGGTATCCCACGCCGTTTTTGCCATCCAAGCCTGCGCCCACTATGCGCGCCAGCTTTTCATTGATTTTGCTGGTGATGTCGCCGGGCTCAATCGCCACCCCGGAGCGCGTGCCCAGGAAATCATCAGCGGCGATCGCGCCGAGGATGTCGGCTTGGATGGCGGGCCAGAGATCTTGATAGTTCACGAGGCACCTCCGCTCACGCGCTCAATAATCGCGTTCAAAGTTTCGCTCGCCACCTGCATGATGTCGCGATCGTCGGGAATGACGGTCGGGTCCGGCTCCTGGTGAACCGACTTGACCAGCCAGAAAAACACGCCGCCGCCCACCACTTCCGTGCTGAAATCGCGCTGGCCGGCTTTGTTCTGTCTGCCCCCGTTGATGCGAGTCGCATCGTTTTCGACCAAGGCAAACGCGCCGCGCCGGCTGTAACCCACCTTGAGATTATCGAACTCCTCCGGCGCCCGGCCGTAAGCCTCCGCACGCGCCGGGATGGCGAGATATTGGTGATCGCCAGTCGGGAAGATGTCGCCGCCCTGGAGACGTTGACGCACGCCCACCTGGGCGACGCTGATAATTACCGCGTTGGGGCTGGCCTGCGCATTCGTGGCCTTGGCCGCGCGCGACCAAAAATCCGTGGATGGCCAGCCTTGCTTGTTTGGCCCGGCATTGACGAAGTGCTTTTGGAACAGCGTCACTTCCGCCTCGCCGATCGCGGCGGCAATCTGCTTTGGCTCCATCGCGCCCTCCAGCGCCGTGATCGCCGGCGTGGCCAGGTCCGTGATGTTGACTTGTGCGCTAATTGCCATTGGTATCCTCGCTCGAAAATAATTCCTTCAGATCCAAAGGATGCGCCTGGGCTTTTTGGCCCGGCTCAATCAGTCCCAACTCTTCCGCATCCTTGCGGTCCACCGACTGCACCCACATGCCGGAATTGAACGCGAACGGCGGATAGGGATTGCCCAGGGTATCATCATAGCCGCCCGCGCCATCGCCCAAGCTGTCCCAGATGGGCGACGCCTTGAGCGCCACCATTCTGCCGCTGTCTTCCAGCGCGGCAGCCGCGTCGGTGTCGCCGGACTCAGCCGCGGCCGCGCGCCAGCGTTCTTCCCAGTCGCGCACTTTCACGCGCGATTCAAACCGGACCAATTCCTGCGCCGGAAATTCATCAATCACGTCCGCATCGTTCATCTGGATGAACCGGCCCGCGCCCTGGGCGAGTTCGCGGTTCGTATCCAAAACCAGGTTGATGCGCTGATTGCTGGACAAATCCTTGATCGTGCCCGCTTCCTCCGGCTCCGGTTGATAATCCAGCGCTTGGAGCAAGCGCTTGATGTCCAGGCGCGCGTAAGGCTGGCTCAGGCCCGTGGTGACGTTCCCCTGGGGATTGGCGGCGGTGACGCGATCCGCCCGTTGCTCCGTGGTGGGATTCAGCATCGTGCCGATGTCCTCTTTATACCGCACCAGCAAATCCTCGATCATCGTGTGCGCCGACTGAAACGAGAGCCGGCGCAATCCGGCGTCCAGCGCCCGGATCTCCGCGCTGGACCAGTCGCCCGGCGCAATGGCCCGCGCATCATGCGCGTTCATCGCCGCCGTGAAAGGATGAAGGGTGTCGAGGAGCATTTTTTAAAAAACTAAAAAGCTGAAAAACGAAAAAGCTGAAAACAGCACGCTCAACAGCGAATGTCGTGTGGGGCAAAGGTCTTTTTCCATTTTAGTATTTCAGCTTTTTAGCGTTTCAGCTTTTGTCTTACCCGTCTTGCGAACGATTCGTGAAATGGCGGTGCGGGCAATTGCCGAAACTGGGCGCGGGCTGCGCCTGCTCGAAATTCACCGCGATCGGCGAATCCGGCGGATCAATGAAGCCTTTGCCGTCGCCGATCAGTTGCAGCCGCGATTCGCAGCTCTTCAAATTGCTGCGTTCATCCTCCGTTAACTCCATCTGCAACGACCGTTTAAGCCGGCAATAAATCATGTCCACGGCCAGATTTTTGAGGCTGCCGGGGATCTTGGTCGTATCGCTGTCCAGGCTGTTTACTCGGGCGCACTGGCCGCGAATATCCAGCACCACGCCCGCGATCGTGCCCGTCACGCGGTCCGCCTGGCTGGCGCCCAGCGCCACCGAGTTGGCCGCGTCAATCAGCGGCGCGACTTGCGAGTCGTACAAATCTTGGATGGTGATGGCGGTCCAGTTGCTCATAGTGCGGAGTTTGGAGTTCGGATTGCGGAGTCAGCAGCGGGAATCGCACGCGCCTCGCGTGTCTCGGGGAGCGCACGCGCCTCGCGTGCCGCGCTGGCCGCCCCGGCCTGCGCGCCCGGCGCGCCTACGCGCCATAACACCGCGGGCAAAGAGATGATGCCCAGCGCAAGCAAGTATTTCGTCCAGCGATTCATGAGCGTGGAGTTCGGAGTTCGGAGTTCGGAGTGCGGAGCGGGAATCATTCCGCACTCCGCACTCCCCATTCCGCATTTAATACGTGGCCGTGTTGATCGTTGGCCGGTTCAGCTTCAGCGTGCCAAATAGGTTCGTGGTGGTATTGGCGCTCGTGCTGTTGGTCAGATAAAGCTGCACCGCCGCAAAGCCGGCGATGACGCTATGATTGAAGTTCGTCCACAATGTCGGCAGGACAATCGTGTTCGATGACGTGAGCGAGGTATAACCCGGAATGCCGTTGGATAAGGCCGTGCCCGACAACGTAAACGGTGCCATGCCGAAGTTAGTCGTATCCAAGCTGAACGATCCCGCCAGGGTGGCAAGGGACGCGCTGTTGGTGGTGAACAGCCTGGCGTCAATGGCCAGGTCGCAATCACGCGTGAGCGTGAACGTGTTGGAGGTCACACCGTAGGCCGTAATCGGCACGGCGTTGGTGAACGGGACCAGATCCAAACTGGACGTTTGGGCCTGGGACGCAGAGGGCAGAGCGAAGAGCGCGGAGAGGGACAGCACGAACGCCAGCCCCATTTTTTTGAAACAATTTTTCATTTTATGTTCGATTGGTGTTTTCTGGTTTCAGTTTCAGGTCTCAGGTTTCAAGTTTCAGGTCTCAAGAAACGTTGATGCGCTGCATGGACAGCGAGCTGGTCAGCTTGATGTCGCGGCTCCAATCCACCAGGTGCCCGCGCCAAAGCTGATTCGGCGAGACGTAGGTGCGGACGTTGCCCAGGAAGCCGGCGCTGCCGACCGTGAAGGATTTGAAGGCGCTGGGATCGTAGATCGTGGCGCCCGGCACACTGTAGTGGATGAGCAGCACCCCGGCCATGAGGCGGGCCTTGACGCCGGTCTGGTTCAGCCGCGTGGTGTCATAAACCACGTTCGCGGGCATGATGTCGCAGGGAAAGAGCAACTGCCCGTTCAATTGATCGAGCGAGATCATGCCGATGTCCTTGCCCGCGCCAAAGATCGCGCGGGATTTCACTTTGGGATTGCTGCGGATGGTATTCCAAACGCCGAGATCCATGGTGATCCTCACATTGGAAGTGGTTCCGCAATTTTGCGACAGCGTCAGCAATTGCTGATTGATCACGTCAATAGGATCAATGTCCGGGCTGCTGAACTGGCTGTTGATGGTCTGCGCGGCCGGGGTGTTGGCGATCACGAAGTCGCAGACATCTTTAACGTGCGACAGCGCCACCTTGTTGACGAGCGCCTTGATCTTGCCTTGGTCCAGAAGGTTCTGTTCCACTTCGCCGCCTTCGCTGCCGGCGGCTTGATCCTCTTCCTTATCCACGCGAACCTCCAGCGCCTGGGGCCGGCAGGAATACGAATCATCCGTGGCGTTGAACGAGATCACGATGGGATCGCCGCCGATCGTGCGCATGGTCTTTTCCGGCATAAACGAGTTCTTATCGTCGAACTTTTTGAACTGACCGGCCGCGCCTGGCACCGGCGTGGTGGGCGCGAGACGCTCGGCCAGTGCCACCACATCTTTGATGTCATTCCACAGCCCCTGGGCATAGGACGTGAGCTGATAGTTCAGTGTGGCGCTGCCCAAAGCGCTGATGGCGCCCATTTTGTAGGCGTTGCCACCGTTGAGGATATTGCCCAAGGCAGTGATGGTGACCAAGCCAATGAAGGTGGCCACCGGGAACAGATACGCCAGCAGGCCAAGGACAGCCAGGGCGAGGACCAATTTGATTTTTGAGAATTTCATTTTCGTATTAATTTCAGTGTTTCGTTGACGGTTTCAGCTTTTTAGCATTTCAGTATTTCAGCGTGTTCAGTAAGTGGCGTATCCGGGATCGCACAGGACGGCCTCGAAGAGATCGCCGGGTTGCGCGCCGTTTTTGTCGGAACAGTTGCCGACGATGACCCGGTTCTGTCCGGTGACTTCCTTGGTGACGGTACCATCTGCAGCCTGCATGAGGCGGTCGCCAAAGACGAGCGCCGCGCTGGTGGCGCTGAGCTGCACGCGCACCGGTGCCGGCAGCGAGGCCAGCATCCCGATGCTGTTGTCATATACGGTAACGCCGCTGGCGGGAGTCCGCGTGCGGGCGTCCAGGACGATGCCCGAGGCGGGCACCGTGGCGGAAGCGCTCACCACCGGATTGCCGGCAGCGAAGGTGACGAGTTTGCCCACGGCAGCCGACAGGTCCGTGGAAGTATCCACGTAGATCGGATTGCCTTTGGCGAATAATGTAGATCCCATAATTTTATTTCGTTAGTTGATTTGTTGATGGTTGCTGCGGTTATTTCAATGTTTCAGTGTTTCAGCTTTTCTCCGCGACCTCCTGCGCGGCCTGTTTCCAGCAGCTATCGAAGCTGCGTCCCGGTAAAGCGCCCTTGAGTTCATTGGCGCGATTGGTGATCTTCCGGGCCACGGTCTTTTCATCCGCGCCGGCGGCGGATTCTTCCGCGATGGCCGCAGCGCCGCCGCCGCGATTGAGCACCTTGGTGGCGGCCTTGGCGGCCTCCACGGGTTTGAACCCGAAATCCGCCAGGTATTGCAGGCGTTCCGCGCGATTCTTGAGCGGCGTCAAGGCCGGCGTGAGGCGGTTGATGATTTTGGCATCCTTGATGCCATATTCAGCCAGCAGGCCGGTGACTTGCTCACCCAGGAGCGTTTGGTTTTCGGACTCAAGCGCCGTCGCGCGATTCTTGAGCGTGGTCAGCGCATCGGGAGTGATGTCACCGCGATTGAGCAGCTTGGAGACGGCCGTATGGACGGATGCTTCATCCGCATCGGCGGACAGTCCAAGCAAGGTGCAGACTGTTTTCATTTTTTTGTTGGTTACTTTTGTTGGTTGTTTACTGTCCGCCGCCGCATCAGCGGTGGCGAAATTCTGTGACTGCGGCGCCCCGCCGCAGTCGGGGAGCACACGCGCCTCGCGTGTCCCGGCCGGCGCCTCGCCGGCCGGGCCTGCCGGCGCCATCGCCGCAGCCCCCCGGTTGGTAATAGGCTTCTGCCCGCGATTGTTATTCATGTTGGTCAATGTCAGTCCGGACAGGCGCAGCGGCCGCACGGATTTCCTTTCCACATTCTTCACTGGCTGGAGATCGGCGGGATCGTATTCCGTGCTGAAAAAGCGGTAATCCCCGCCGTCCACCGCCGCTTTGCCCGTGCTGGTCCAGCGGATGCGGCCGTAAATGCCATCCTCGCGATTCTGCAACTCCTGGAGCCAGCCATACGCGCGCGTCTCCTGGTCCGGCTGATCGGAGAAATGTTCGTGGTCAATGAGCATTTCATTGCCGTGGCGGAGTTGGCCGGCGGCGGCATCCGCGTTGAACCGGTTGACGATGGATGCGGCGCCGTCCTGGTCAATCACCTGGACGATGCCGGCGGCGCGGTTGGGATGATTGCCCATCGCTTCGATCTGGTACCAGCCATCGGCGGGATGCTGAAATTCTTTGTTGAGAATGCGTTGATTCATGGTATGGTCAGTCAGCAGGGCGAAGTGTTTCGGACGTAGAGATTGGGGCTCCGGCATCAATCGTCGCCCTGTTTTTAAATTTCTTGATGGATACCGGTACATTCTCTTGTGCGAGTCCCTTCACCAGCGCCCCGGCATTGATGCCTTCGAGCACCCGGGCCGATTCCGGATCGGCCACCAAGTCGCGGGTAAGCTGATCCAGATCCGCGTACAGCGCGGCCAGCTTCTGGCGCTGAATGTCGGGGTCGGAGATTTTATCAATCGCCGCCAAGCGGTCCCGCAGCGGCTTCAAGTCGTGCGCGATCGCCGCGTAGAACTGTTCCGCATCATCCGCGCCGGCGCGGTTCAGGATTTTGACGATGCGATTCTTGATGGCGTCTTTAAAGTCGGAGGTCGGAGACCGGAGATCAGATGTCGGATCAGCAGGCGCAGGCTTGTCTTTTCCGACCTCCGGCCTCTGACCTCCGACCTCTGGGTTTGCCGCCACCCGCATCAGCTTCAGCCCGCTGCGTTCGCTGATTTCCTTCGCGTCAGTTTGCAACCCGACATTTTCAGCTTTGACGACGTTGTCGAACAACTCGCCCACGTCCTCGCTGTCTTCGATGTCCAGACGGAACTCCACGCACACCGGTTCATCCGGGAATGCCGCCGCCAATTCCGGCGCGTCGAAGTCCCGCTGAAGCGCGTCATTGATCCGGACCGCTTTGGTCACCGCGATTTTTTGCCAGGACGCGTCATGCTCTTCCGCGCCGCCTTTGCCCAGGCCGCCATGCGCCGCTTGCAGCATCGTCAAGTGCCCGCCGGTACCGGCCAACACCAAATCCTTTTCCTGCGCGCCACAGAAAGTTTCAAACGGACTTTCCCCTTTCACTCCGGCCGTGGGAAACTTCGCATCGCTTCCGTTCGGCAGCGCCCCGCTCACACCCCGCGCCACCTTCTCCGCCGCCGCCTGGTAATCCTGCTCTTTCCCGATGGCTATATTGGGTGGCATGATCACGATGGCATTTGGCAAACCAAAGATTTCCGTGAACGCCGCGTAGTCTTTCCGGCCCATCAACCAGTTCACGAACGCGATCAGAGCGATTTCATACAGCGGCGCTTCCGCTTCCCGAATCACAAAATCGCCACGCGGCATGGCATCGGACCCGATGCGGTTATCTTCACCGAGCGTCGCCTGGCAAGCGCCCAGGCCCAGACCAAACTGCGAATTCTTGTTATAATAGAAGTCGCCATAGAACCCATCCCGCACCCAACACCAGGGCTCCAGCCAGTAAAGTTCCGACACCGCGCCGGCGTTCGGGCCGTCCTGGTACCGATGCTTTTGCAGCACGGCATACCCGCGCAAATCCGCCAACGCGATTTGAGCGACCGCCGTTTTGAAATTCTTGAGCAGGTCATAGCGCGCCTGGAGAAACTTGCGCTGGACCTCCGCCATCTCCGGCGTGCCACCTTCGGGCAACTGTTCCTTGACCCGGACCTTGCCGTCCAATTCCTCAATGCTGGACAAAAGCTTTTCCACGAACCCCTTCAGCACCGGGAACCGTTTCTCCGCCTTCCGCAACGTAAGCTGGATCTCCGCGAACGCCCCGCGCTCCGCCTGTTCGAACAGCGCCATCAGCCGGGCGATGGTCAAACCCCGCAGCGGATTGTAATTGTCCCGCCACATGTTCGATCGGCGGACGATCTCTTCCGTGGTGGATCCGCCCCCGGCGGGACCAGGTGAGGCCGGCTGATTCAACCCGACCGGATTCCCGGACAGGCCAGGGAACGAAGCAGCCAGTTCAACGGGGTCGCTAGCCGCCTTATTCTTAATGGCCTTGGCGCCATGATATGTTACTACGGAAGCCTTTTTGAGGTTTTTAGGCATGGTGGCCTCCAATTGAAGTCTTAACTACCCCGTTAAAATCGTTTTCTTGCCCTTCTTTAAGCCCTTTAAGCCCTGTTTGTCCTCCGGGACGATACATTGTGGCTAAACCGGGCAAATTGAAATGGTTTATCCTAGTGCGGAGTGCCGAATGCGGAGTGCGGAATGTGGTGTCAGTTTTCATCCTAAAACGCTCCTGTCTGCCCGGTCGGAAATGACCCGGCTTTGGCGGGTGGTGTCGAAGGTGACAATCTGCCCGGCGGTGCCCCCGGCACACGATGCCCGGCGGAGCAAGGCCAGGGCCGTGCAACGGTCGGCATGGCCATCCTTGGTGTGCGGTGCCTTGTAGGTCACGCCGCCGCCGGCCAGGGCCACGCGGCTCATGCTGTGGAGATCCTCTCGGATGACCCGCGTGCCAGGAATGCCCAACAGCTTTTGCTCGAAGGCCACGCGCAGGGCCGGGAAGATTTCCAGCTTGAGCGTGTTACTGAACTTGCATAGCTCGACTTTCCCAAACTTGTGTTCCTCCGGCTTGTATTCGCCCAGTCCCTCTTTGGGATCCACCATCATATCGCCGAGGCCGATGCCAGGGCCGGTGTAGTCCAAACAGACGCGTGTGGCCCGGCGCAGGCGCGGGCGGAGCACTTCCATTTGCGCCGGCGTGGACATCTTGGAAAGTTCCAGGACTTCCTTGGTCATCAGGAACGTGCCCCCAATGAGTTCAGCGGACCAGCACACGGTCAAATCCCGCGTGCGGCCAAAGTCAATCCCGCAGAAAATCGGCGAGCCGCCGCTGGCAGAATTCCAAAACGCCGGGTCGCAGATCGCGGTGGCCAGGGGATTCTCGCAGGGCACGATCAATTCGTAAGGCAGCAACACCGTAGCCTGGTCCAGGAAGTTCAGCTCGTATTCCTGTGCCCAACCCTCGGGATCATCCAGCGCGGCGCGCAGTTCCTCGATGTCCACGGGCAGCCCGGCCGCCACCGCCTCGTGAATGTCCACATGATGGCAGCTCCACTTGGATCCCTTCACCTGGTAATTTTTGACCCAGAGTTCATGCGCCTTGTTCCCGACGCCATTTGGCGTGGTCACCAAACGGCATTTTTTGAGGCCGCCGCGCAGGGGATTGGTGATGCTCGGCAGGATGGCCCGCCAGGTGGCGTCCGGATTCTCAAAGAAGGCAAACTCCGTGAGTAATATATTGGCGGAGAAACCCCGCACCGTATCCGGCTTTCCTGGCACGGCCATCACGCGTGAGCCGTTCGGAAATACGATGGTGGATGATTTGACCAGCGATTCCGAATCCTTGGGGTTCGTGCGTTCCTCGACGCTGTCGGCGATTTCCAGCTTGAACGCTTCCGTCCATTCCTTCCATTTATCCAGGGATTCCACGCTCTGGCGTTCGGACGGAGCGGCAATGAGCCAATTGACCTTCTCCTTTTTGCGCTCATGCAGGAAGCAATCCCGGATGCCCTCCGCGCCGCTGGTGAAATCCTTGCCCGTCTGACGGGCTTGTAACGCGTATTTAAACCGCGCCTCATCATCCGCCAGTGCCCGCTGATACGGCAGCAGCAAATCCAGCGGGGATTTCCTAGCGACAATTTTGTTCGAGGCTTTTGACATGGTCATGCCATTCCGAAAATTCTGCGATATTCCGCATCCTTCTGTTCGGGCGTCAGCTTGCTGTTGACGGTCACCTGTTGCGCCGCGTCGAAGGCGGCCGCCTTCCGTTCCGAAATTTGCAACTTGCGCTCCGCCTGTTCCAATTCCGTCTGTTTGAACCGCGCCTTGGTCTGCCCGTTGATGTACTCCAGGGCCGTGCGCGAAAGCTGGTCCGCCAGTTGCAACAGCTTGGGATCGGCCTCCGCCCGCGTGGTCAGATTCAGAATCAGCACCTTGAACAGCTTGATCAGCGTTTCCAACTCCGGCGCCGGATTCTTGGAGAATGCTTGTTCCAGGTCCGCGCATTGCTGCGACCCCGACGCCACCAGGTTGAGCAGCCGCTCCTGCGAAACTTGCGACCGCGCAGATTCCAACCATCGCGACAAGGTGGAGGCCACCACGGTGCAGGACTTTTCTTTGAGCCAGGCGAGCATTTCCGCCAGCGTCTTGTGCTGTGCGTCCATCTCCAGCAGCGTCGCGCCGAACTGGTCCAGCTTGGATTCGATTTTTTTGGCCATATTTCATTGGCAGGTGCGGCTCGCACTCACGGGATTTGCTGCGCCTTGGGTTTGCCGGACAGGGTTAGCGCCCAGTTCCAGCCGAACACGGCGTCATTGTTGCCCACGATCAAACCGCACGTTTCCAGTTCTTTGAAACAGGCCGTGAGGTCCGGCTCGGCAATGGCCACGTGGCGGAAGGCGGCGCGAATCAACTCGCGCAGCGTGTCATCCTGGATGGGCTGATCCTTGGCCCTTAACAGCGCCTTTAAGACGAATTGTTTGATGTCGCGATCAATCATAAACGTGACGTTTAATCCGGTGATGGGGAATGATGGCCACCGATGGCCCCGGCGTTGCGCAGCGTCGCAATGACTTGGCCTGGGATGTCCCCGATCTTACCATCTAGTTCTTTGCGCACGGCTTCCACGTGATCGTAAATGCGCTGCCCGCGCTCTGCGCCCGCGTCCAAGATGAGCTGCTTGTCTGTTTCCAGCTTGTTGGTCAGTTGACTCCGCCAATCCTCCAGCACCTTCATGCGGGCATTGAGTTGCTTGATGGACTGCTTCAGCTCTCCGTTGGGCGGCTCCGGAGCTGTCCCCCGCATCCGCTGGATGGCTTTATCCACCAACAGTAGGAACCAGATGGTAAACGCGGCACAGGCGAGCCATGCGGCGATTTCCACCGGCGGCGTGGTACTGGTGACTTCAGCGAGCATGAGGTTCATGTATTAGTCGGCGGGATCATGGTTGTGGGCTGGAGCGCGGCCGGGGCCGGTATCATCGCGGGGAGCGCACGCGCCTCGCGTGCCGCGGCGGGCGCCCCGCCCGCCGCGCCCTGGTCCGCCACCGGACCAGTCGCCAACGGACCCGCGTGCGTCTGATGACTCAGCCACATCCCCACCAAAGTGACTACCAGCCCGGCCACGTCTTCGGTGTTGATGATATTCGCGTACACGCTCAGCCCGTGCGCGGTCAGAGCGGTCCCGGCGATCTTGAGCACGGTCCGCACCATCGAATTGATTTGCTCTTGGTTCATATTATAAAAGGCACAAGTGACTACAGCCGCCGATGCCCAGGCAGACGGCCAGGATTATCAGCGCAAACCCGATGGCGTCACCTAAAGCAGTGTCTCCAAATGGCTGTTTCACAATGCGCTCCAAATTTGTTTCGCCAGCAGCGGCGAGAGGGTTTCATAATCTCGCGGGCAAACCGCGCCTTCGGGATACTTCGGGTTGAACAGCGGCAGCAAACACTTCCGAAAAAACAAGTCCGCGAACTCCGAGCAGATCAGCCCCCGCGTCGGCACATTGATGAGATAGAACCGCGCTAGATCAAAGTAACCGTAGGGTAATCGGGAGGCGATATCCTCAAACCACGCCAGGCCGCCGGACAGAACAAACGGCGCAACCGGACGAATGACGCGGCGCAGACCCATGATGTTCATGGGATATTCCCGCGGGCCGTGCGCCCTGGATGCCAGGGACCGCCCATTGCCAATATAAATCTCCACGTGCGACACATCCGACCAGGTGCGCAATTCGATCAGCCAGCCAATGAGCCCGCCGCCGTACAGCAGAATGTCTCCCGGCTGGAGCTCGGGCAATGGATTGGCTTTGGCAGAGTTCATTTATCGTGTTGCGTCCAGAAGTGACCGACCGACCACGCCACCGCCGCGCAGCCGCCCGTGAGCGACGGGGCGATGGCGAGCAATAGCATGGCGATCACTTTCACAGGCTCGCCTCCCGTTCCATCCAGCGCGTCACGTCCAGTATGAGCTGGTGACTCCTCACCTTCAGCTCGTCAATCTGCGCCTGGGGCCGTTGCGCTTGCGGCAGCGCGTGCAGACGTTCGTACTCGCGCCGCAGAAACTCTTGCGTGGCCGCGAACATTTGCAGCTCAAGACAAAGCACCAACCCTGCCGGTTTTTGGCTGCCATCGCGGATGCATCGCGCGTGGGAGTTGCCCGTTTCGGATCGTACCGGCAAACCTTCTTGATGGGCGTTGCGCATTTTGGTTTATATAAAAAATCCGTGTTATCCGTGTAATCCGTGGTTCAAAACCCTTTTTGGTAGCTCAGAAAGAAGTGGTACCGGTGTCCGGATTCCTTCCCCGCATTCATCCACTCGCCCCAAGTCACGCCCGTCCCGAAGTTCCCGCCCAGCCAGTGGCCGAACTTAATTTGAGCGCCGGTATCCCAAATCGTGGCCGCGCCGGCATTGCCGCCGCTCATCGGCGTCCCCACGCCCACCAACGCAAACGGCGTCACCGTGATATTCG
>Ga0316231_1003537_pt1 | contig 13645 bp, 15 predicted proteins | sample TBH18027metaG_FD_206002 | JGI IMG/M metagenome (GOLD analysis project Ga0316231, IMG submission 206002) | Freshwater microbial communities from Trout Bog Lake, Wisconsin, USA - TBH18027 | ecosystem: Environmental > Aquatic > Freshwater > Lake > Hypolimnion/Profundal zone | place: USA: Wisconsin...
CTCAAAACACTGGCCATTGCGCGCATCTACCTTGACAACGTCGACCACATCAAAGCGTACTGGGTCTTGATGGGAATGAAACTCGCGCAAGTCGCATTGAGCTACGGGGTGGATGACCTCGACGGCACCATCATCGAGGAAAAGATTTATCACATGGCCGGCGCGCAGACGCCACAGCAGATGGCGCAGGCCGAACTGGTGCGGGCCATCCGCGAAGCCGGCCGGGAACCAGTGCAGCGCGATTCCCTGTACCGGCCGGTCAAATCGCAGTTGGAGGGCGAGGCTTTCGCCGCACCAAATCCCAACACCGGCGGTGTAGGATGAGTTGGCGGATTGGGTCAATTCCGTACCTGAACGTTCGGCCGCTGATTTATGGAATCGAAGACCGGGTGATTTCGACCGTGCCGGCCCGGCTGGCGGAACTCCTGCACGCCGGCCAACTTGATGTCGGGATTGTGCCGCTGGCCGAAGTGTTGCGGCACGACCAATACGATATTCTCGACGACATTGCCATCGGCGCCAACGGACCGGTCCGCAGCGTCCTGTTGTTTCACCGCGAACCGATTGCGACGTTGCGCCGCATCGCGGTGGACACGGCCTCGCGGTCGTCGGTGATGTTGTTGCGGATCCTGTTGCGAATGGTTTACCAAATCGAACCGGAGTTTTACCCGCGACCGCCCGGTGCGAAATTGAGTGAGCATCCGGCCATGCTGGTGATTGGCGATGACGCGATCCGGTGTTCACTTGGCACCGCCGCGTCGCAGAGCGGCGTGCTGGATCTGGGCGCCGCGTGGCGGGAATTGACCGGCTTGCCATTTGTGTTTGCCGTGTGGGCCGGGCCGCGGGGCGTGTTCAAGGATGCCGGCTTGCGGGACTTGCTCTGGACAGCCAAGGCCAACGGCCTCGCGCACATTGACGAGATCGTGCGCGCAGCGACGGAAGCCACACCGGAGTTTCGCCGTGACTACTTAACCCGGTCCGTGCGCTACGATCTCGGGGCACCGGAGAAGCACGCCGTGCAAACGTTCCAGCGCTATGCCGTTGAATTGGGCTTGCTCCCGGCGGGTCACGCGGTGCGCTACAGCGCCTGACGCCGCGGCCGGCTATTCGTCCGGTTCGTCCGGGGTGGGGGCCCCTTCGCCGCCGGCCTGGTTCATCCGCTTGAGGACTTCGGTCATGTCCTCGACGGTGGTGAAAACTTTTTTCGTGACGTAAATCGTACTGCCCTGCTGGACGGCCAGCGCAATGCAGTCACTGGGCCGGGCGTCAATTTCGAGAATCTTTTTTCCGAGCTCGTTCTCGGCCCGGAGAATCAGGCGCGCGTAGTAGGTGGTGTTTTTCAGGTCGTTGATGATGACGCGCTCGACTTTCACACCGAGGCCGGTAAAGATGTGGCCGATCAGATCGTGCGTGAGCGGGCGCTCCTTGGGCGTGTTGCGCATGAACATCGTGATCGCTGTGCCGACGCTGTGATCCACGTAGATGACGAAGCATTTGTCGTCGTTGCCGATAAACACCGCGCAGCCGTTGGGCGTCGGCAACACACCTTTGACTTGGACCGCGACGACGTCGTTCTTCACGCCGCTACAATAGCGCGGGCGCTCAAAAATGCAACGCCGTTAGAACAGATAGATTGCCGCGGTAATCACGGTGGTGAACAGCCCTTGCGAATGGCCGACGGCGCTCTGGGTGACGTTGCTGGTGCGCACGATCTTTCCGGAGAGGCGGAAGACCTGTTCCTTTTCATCCCAACTGGCGTCCTCGTTAAATTCGACGCCCAGCGTCGACGCGAGCATGGCGGCCGCCATGTCTTCGGAAAAGTCACCCGCCGCCTTGTCGTTCATGCCGTTGGCGTGCAACTCGCTGAGATAGCCGTACGCGTCGTCTTCCGCCGGTTGCGCGACGCCGATGGAGGCGGCGATGAGCCGGTGCGGCTCATTGGTGGAAATCTGTGCCAACACCGCAAACGTGATCTGGCCGGGCTGGAGCATCGGCTCGCCTTGCTTGCGCGAAATAATTTTGCACCGCGGCGGCAAAATGCTCGAGACCCGCACCAGGTTGCATTTCTCAATGCCGGCATCGCGCAAGGCCATCTCGAAGCTGCGCAACTCCAGTTTGTGCGTGCCGACGCCCTTGGTCAGAAATATTTTCGACGGAACAAAATGCATCGAATGATGTGTTCCTTAAAACAGATTCATTGCGCGGATGCAAGCTTATGTCAGCGTTCGGGGCCGATTTCCGAAACCGGTATTCCCGTTCTGGCGCAATCGCCGGCGCAATTGCGGCAGAAAACATTGACCGCGGCGGTCGCAAGTCACATGCTAGGCCGCGATGACGATGCAAGATAATAACCGGCCGTTGCTGGACTGGCTGCTGGCGAAATTTCCGGACGTGCCCAAGAAACGCGCGAAACAATGGATTACCGCAGGCCGGGTCAGTGTTGATGGTGTCGTCATTCGCAAACCCCATCACGTGCTGGTGGACCCGGGCGTGGCGCTGCGCCTGCTCGACCGGCAGGCGACCACGTTGGATTGCGGGCGGGACGGATGGCAGATTCATCCGCGCGTCAACCTGCTCTACCTCGATGTTGCGCTCGGGGTTGTGAACAAGGGGCCGGGCTTGCTCTCCGTGTCCGCCACCCCCGACGATTTGTCGGCGCAAAGTATCCTCGCGGATTTTCTGGCCGGTAAGCTGCGCGCCTTTGATCGGGGCCTGGCCGGCCGCACGTTGCCGGCGGCGTACCGGCGGTTGGAACCATTGCCGGTGCATCGGCTCGACCAATACACCAGCGGCGTGTTTTGTTTGGCGATGAACCCGGTGGCGCGCGCGCGGTTGATCGAGCAGTTGAGCGCGCATACGATGCGGCGCGAGTATGTGGCGTATGTCGAAGGCCGGGTGCCGGCCGCGACCGGCACGTGGCGGAACTGGTTGAAGTTGAGCGAAGACGAACTCCGGCAGGTGATCGTGCCGCAACCGGAGGAAGGGGCGGTGGAGGCGATTACGCAATACGAAGTGATCGCGGAGTTTGAGGGAGTCACAAAGTTGCGGCTGCGGTTGGAGACGGGGCGCAAACATCAGATTCGCGCCCAAGCTGCGTTTGCCGGTGTGCCGCTGGTCGGTGACCGGGCCTACAACGCCCGCCGGCGGATTGATTTTCCCCGGCAAGCGTTGCACGCCGAGATCCTGAGCTTGGAGTATGGCGTGCAGATGACCTGGACGGCGGCGTTGCCCGCCGACCTGCAACAGCTTGAGACCCGTTTGCGGCGGCGCTAAAGCCACGGCGAAACATTGGCGTGGGCGCTTGCGGTGGCGGCGGTTCAGGGGCGGTTCAGCGACCGCGGAATGCCCGGCGACTCCGGCTTGCGTCTTGGCCGGGTTTGTCGCAGAATCCATGGGCAAATGACAACACCAACTTTAGATTGTCCACAAACCAAGCCGCTCGACCAACTTTGCATCAACACCATCCGCACCCTTGCGATGGACGGCGTGCAGAAAGCCAACTCCGGCCATCCCGGCGCGCCGATGGGCTTGGCGCCGGTCGGCTACTGGCTCTGGGAAAAATTTCTCCGCCACAACCCCACCAACCCGCACTGGCCAAACCGTGACCGGTTCGTGTTGTCCGGCGGCCACAGCTCGATGCTGCTGTACAGCTTGTTGCATCTGACCGGCTATGATTTGCCCTTGAGCGAACTGCAAAACTTCCGCCAATGGAACAGCCGGACACCCGGCCATCCCGAATCCGGCCACACGCCTGGTGTCGAGACCACCACCGGTCCGCTCGGCCAGGGGTTTACCAATTCCGTCGGCATGGCCATTGCCGAACGTTGGCTCGCGGCGCATTTCAACCAGCCCGGCCACGAGCTCGTGGATTACCGGACCTATGCCATCGGCGGTGACGGGGACATGATGGAAGGCATCACCTCTGAAGCGGCGTCGCTGGCCGGGCACCTTGGCCTGCACAAGCTGCTCTGGTTTTACGACAACAACAAAATCACCATCGAAGGCAAAACCTCACTGGCCTTCAGCGAAGACGTCGGGCTCCGCTTCAAAGCCTACGGCTGGTTTGTCCAGCACGTCGCGGACGCGAACGACCTCAAAGCGCTCAACCGCGCCATCAAAAAGGCCGGCAAGCAGACCGACCGTCCGTCACTTATTGTCGTGGACAGCCATATCGGATTCGGCGCGCCGACCAAACAGGACACCCACGGCGCGCACGGTGAACCGCTCGGCGACGTCGAGATTGCCGCAACCAAAACCCGGTATGGCTGGCCGGCCGACGCGAAATTCTTCGTCCCGGACGAAGTCGCCAAGCAAATGGGCAAAGCCGTCCGGCGCGGCCGCAAACTCGAAGCCGACTGGCAGGGCAAACTCACCGCCTATGCGGCGGCATTCCCGGCGCTCGGTGCCGAATGGCGCTTGTTGCAAGCCGGCGAGTTGCCGGCAGGGTGGGACAAAGATTTACCGGTGTTTCCCGCCGATCCCAAAGGTCTCGCGACGCGCGATGCTGGCGGCAAGGTCATTAATGCTGTTGCCAAAACCGTTCCGTGGCTGCTCGGTGGCGCGGCCGATCTCGCGCCGTCCACCAAAACCAATCTCACCGGGCTGGGCGACTTCAGCAAAGGCTCCTATGGCGGCCGGAATTTCCATTTCGGCGTTCGCGAACACGCCATGACCGGGATCATCAACGGCATGGCGCTATCCAAGCTCCGGCCGTTTGGCGCCGGGTTCTTGATTTTTTCAGATTATGCGCGCGGCGCGCTCCGGCTCGGCGCAATCATGAAGCTGCCAGTGATCCACGTGTTCACCCACGACAGCATTGGCGTCGGCGAAGACGGCCCGACCCACCAGCCCATCGAGCAAACGGCGTCGCTCCGCGCCGTTCCGAACATGATTGTTATCCGGCCGGCCGATGCCAACGAAGTGACTGAAGCCTGGCGCGTCGTGCTGGAGCAGCAGCACCACCCGGTCGCGCTCTGTCTCACCCGGCAAGCGGTGCCGACGCTTGACCGCGCAAAATTCACGTCCGCAGCCGGCCTCCGGCAAGGGGGGTACATCCTCAGTGATTGCGCCGGCATGCCGGACATTATTTTGATCGGCACCGGCTCGGAACTGCAGTTGGCCATTGAAGCCGGCGCGAAACTCGCAGCCGACGGCGTCGCTGTTCGCGTGGTCAGCCTGCCGTCGTGGGAATTGTTCGAACAGCAACCGGCGGAATACCGGGCGAAAGTCCTGCCGGCGAACGTGCGCCGGCGCGTCGCCGTCGAAGCGGGCGCGTCGCAAGGCTGGCACCGGTATGTCGGCTTGGACGGCGCGGTGATTGCGCACGACGGATTTGGCGCGTCGGCCCCGTTCAAGGAGGTGTACAAACAATTTGGCTTTACCACCGAAAACGTCTACCAAACTGCGAAAGCCGTGTTGGCCGGCAAGGGGCAATGATGATGAAGCGATTTCTGGGAATCTGGCTGGCAGTGGTGCTGGCGGCGGGGGCGGCGCGCGCCGTGGAACTGACCGACGCGGACGCGGTGCTGGCCTTTGCGGCGGCGAAAAATGCCAGCTACGAAAGCTACACCGCCGCGTTCACGCAAAGCCTGAACATGCCGGCGATGCAGATGCAACTGACCGGTACGATTGCGTTCAAGCGGCCGGCCCAGATGCGGATGGAAATGAATGGCGCGCCGCAACACATGGTGATGGTCATTGGTCCCGACCAGATCCTCTGGCAGGAAGTCGTCATTGGCGGGATGACAAATGTGATGAAGCTGGATTTGCAGAATGTGCCGACGAATCATCCGGCCGCCGCCATGATGAAAGATGCCTTCAGCAAAATGGATCCGAAGGATCAGCTCAGCAAAGCGAAGGACCGGTATGCGTTCACGCTCCTGGCGGCGACAGAGCTGCACGGCCAACGGATGTACGTGCTGAGCGGCGAATTGCGCGCCGATGCCAAACTTGCGCCGCAGGAAGCCGCCGTGCTCGCCACCATGGGCAAACAGAAATTGTTGGTCGGCCAACAGGATGGGTTCTTGCATCGGTTGGAGCAATTCGACAAAGCCGGCAGCAACACGGTCCTGGCGATGGATTTCACCGAGCTCAAACTCAACGCGCCGCTGGCCGACAATTTATTTATGTATCAACCGGCCCCCACCGCCAACGTCATTGATATGTCGCAGATGATTCTCCAGATGATGAGCCGGCAGCCGAAGCTCCCAGCCGCCGGCCACTGATGGGCGACCCAATTGATGCCTGGCCGGTCGTGACTGCGGGACTGACGTTCCGCACGGCCATGTGTCTCAGGCGCGCCGGCCTCCTGACCATTGGCGAACTGCGCCAGTTGCCGGATGAAAAACTGCTGGCCATTCCGGGATTAGCCGCCGGCTTATTGCACAACGTCCACTGGTTTTGCGAACGTGTGCGCCGGTTGGAAACTGCCCCGGCCGATGTGCGGACGTGGCTCGACGAGTTTCTCACACCACTCCAACGCGCCGTCATCGAACACCGCTGTGGCCTGACCGATCCGCTGTTCCGGCCGGGGATGCCGCCGGTGACATTGCGCGACGTCGGCCGGGAACTGCGTCCCAGCCTCCGTCCTGAACGCGTTTGCCAAATCGAAACCGCGGCCATGCTCCGGTTGCACTCGCGGCTGGCGCGGGCCTTGGCCAAATCGTTGCGCGGCCCGGTTGCCGGCGCGGTCCGCGGCGCCCCGGTGCTGGCTGGGTATGAACCGTGGGGCGCGCAGTTTTTGTTGGAGAACCGGATTTTTCTCGCCTAAGCTGCCATCGTGCGCATCCTCGATAAATACTTGCTCCGGGAATTTCTGCTGCCGGTGGTGTATTGCTTTGACGCGTTTGTGATGCTGTACATCGCGCAGGATTTGCTCGGCCGGCTCGGCGAGTTTATCCGGTATCACGCGCGGGTGTCGCAGGTTGTCGGTTACTATCTGATCATCCTGCCGGAAGCGTTGGTGGTGATGCTGCCGGTCGCGTTGTTGTTGGGGCTGCTGTTTTGCTTGTCGAATCTCGGCAAGAACAACGAGCTGATCGCGTTTCGCGCCAGCGGCATCAGCAACCAGCGGCTGGCGGTCCCGTTCCTGGTGGCCGGTGTGCTGGCGACCGTGGTGGTGTTTGTGGTGGACGAGGCGTTTGTTCCGACCGGTAAAGCGCGGGCCGAGACGTTCAAAAGCGAATTGCACGGGCGCGGTTCACGGACGGTGCTCGACAATTTCTTTTATGCCAACACCGGTGACCATCGCGAGTGGTACGTCCGCCGGTTTAACACCCTCGCGCGGCAACTCGATTTTGTCGAAATCCACCAGCGTAAACCGGATGGCACGGCGCAGTTGGATTTGTTCGCGCAAAGCGCGACGTGGACCAACGGGCAGTGGCGGTTTACGGAAGCCAATGTCTATGACCATGCGCAGCCACAAGACCAACTCGTCCACATTGCGGTGACCAACTTCCCGGCGTTTTCCGAATCACCGAACCGGCTGGCCCTCGAAGGCCGCGAGCCGGACCAGTTGCGCACCCGCGAGTTGCGCCAGCAAATCGCCCACCGGACGTCCCGGATGGCGGCGTACAAAGTCGAGCTGTACCGGCGCTATGCATTTCCGTGGATGTGCCTGATTGTCATCTGGCTCGGTTTTCCGCTCGGCGTGCAGGTCAGCCGGCGCGGCGGCGCACTGCTGGGTGTCGGCACGGCATTGGGATTGGTTGTCGCATTTTTCCTCGTGATGAACATCGCGCTCGCCCTCGGCAAAGGCGGACGCATTCCCCCTGTCGTGGCGGCGTGGTTGCCGAATGCGGTTTTTGCCGGTGTCGGCGCCGTGTTACTCTGGCGGAACCGGTAGGCTGCCGGCCACGGCCACGGCCGAGGCCGCCGCGTACTCCCGGCAATGGGACAGGCTGACGAACACCTCCGTCACACCGCGCGCCTGCGCCAATGCCGCGCCTTTGCCATGCAGGACGACGTACGGCGCGCCGCTGGCGTGCCGGCAAATCTCCATGTCCAGCCAGCCCAGTTCGTGGCCGATGCCGGTGCCGAACGCTTTGGAGATGGCTTCCTTCGCGGCAAACCGCGCGGCGAAATGGAGTTCCGGGAACTTCATGCTCCGGCAATACGCGATTTCGCCGGGCAAAAAACAACGGTTGAGAAACCGGTCGCCAAATTGCTCCAGCGATTGCCGGATGCGTCCAGTCTCAACAATGTCCAGTCCCGTGCCGGCAATGTTCATAGCCGTGAGTATGAACTTAAAGCAATCCGGGCGTCAAGCCGTCGTTGGCGCAAGCGTACCGGCAGAGCTGCCGGCCCGGTTAGTTTGGCACCCGGAGCCGATAGCCTGTCCTGAGTCTGATCGAAGGAAAGCATCTCTGCCGTTGACGGAACTCTATGAAATTGCTTTGGCACCCGAATCACGCTTGCTCAGGGTGGGGTAGGCGGTGTGGTGGTCGTGTGCTACAGTTGGCATTGCTGTGGCGGCTGTGGTGTTACGGGGAATCCGTGGACACGGTTGGATGAGTAGTGTGCCGTCATGAATCACCGCCGCAGTATCTCACTGGAGCGCGCCGATTGCGGATGAAACCGGGCACCAGCCTTTCCGTCAAGTGTGCGGAGTTGACCCTTCCGATTCCGTGCGGCTATCGCCGTTCCACTTTGTTTAGGCCGGAAGTGGAAAGAAACAAATCTACTCCGGTGCGGAGAGTGCCTTTACACGATTGGAAAAAGCAAAAAACATTTTAGCCTGTTATTTCCATTTAGCGTTAAAAAATTCATGGCTATAAATGGCCATAACATGTCCATTAGTGTCGTTGACAACGGCCATACCGTTAAACGCCAACTGTGGATTAACTTGGAGCTCTCGATTATCTCCATATCCATATATCCGTACGGTTTGTTTGTTCTTTGTGGTAAACACTCTCAACGGCTTTCCGAATAGTTTTTCAACATCTTCAGTGTCCATACCAAGATTGGCAAGGCAACCATTATAGCGTGTCGCTAATTCTTCATTGATCTTGTAGTCTTTCTCAATTTGCGGTGCCATTTTTTCGGCGATACCTGACAGTATAAAGGCGGGTAATATGCTAAAGATGTTAGCCCACATTTCCCGGATGAGCTTCACAAGCCTGTAGTGCCAACCTATTTATGAGACCAGATTTCATGGAAACTGGGTAACACTTTTGGGTTCTGAGATCGTAATGATCTCGGTTTGTTGTAACCAGGTTTCCACGGCCAGACGCCACGCGGCATCGGCGTGTCCCTGGGACCGAACGGGCTGCTCCAGCATGATTTTCATGGCCAGTTCGCGGATCTGATCAAACAGCTCCTTTCTTCTGTGACGAGTATACTCGCTCAGGTTTTGTTTTGCACCTGCAAACTGCACGCAGGCGGTCTGGCCGTGCAGACAGCGGCGGGGTCGATGATTGAGGTCGTGGACCGTAGCGACGATGAGTTCTGGCAGCGCCCCAGTGCTCGCCGTCAGCAGATGCGGTCGCAGTGCGCTCTTCAGATCCCGTTGGGACCGTTCGATGCCACCATTATACGGCGGGTAATGCGGCGGTGAATTCAACGGAATGACCAACCATCTGCTGAGCACTTCGTTGACGACGGGGCTATTGAGGTTGCTGCCGTTGTCGCGTTTGAGTACCAACGGCGCACCGTGACGGTGAAACAACTCATCGAGGCGGGCGGCTACAACTTCACCGGTGAGGTGGTCACCAATCAACGGCAACAGCTTGTACCGGGAAGCCAGATCCAACACTGGCAACAGGGTGACTTTCTGACGTTGACCGTCTCGCGCGAGCACCAACTCAGTTGGGTCGATTGACCAGACAGCGCCGGGCACGCGCCACTGGATGTGCCGTTGGTCAGCCTGGCGCTCCCGCAGAACCTCACGGCGGGTGGCTTCCAACAAATCGTGGAAGGCGCGCCGTGAGATTCGGAACCGATGTTCAGCATAGAGCGCCGTGGTCCCGTGACTGCGGTGTGAACTGTGATCCAGCCCCCGCAACTGTGCCTGTAAAGTGGCCAGATTTAGTTCTCCAACAGGCTTGGGACCAGGTTTCTGCAACACCGGCTCACCACGCGCCAAGCGCCCGTGCCAGCGCATGAACGTTGGATACGGCACCGTTGCCGCTGCACAGAGCGGCCGATAGGCTTGAGCTGCTTGCTCGTGCAGTGTCTGGAGTTGATTCACGACCATTTTCACAGTCTCAAGGCTTTTTTTTAGAGCGGTATAGTTCCGCCATCTGCTGCCGGATGCTCAGGGTCTGCTCCAGGACCCGGGCTTGGTCCTGAAGTTCCTGGGTCTGTTGTTGGAGGAGTGCCTTCGCGGGATCCTGGGGTTCCGCTGGGCGACCCGTTTGCCGATCCTGCTGGGAGGCAACCAGTGCTTGCAGGGCCCGATTCTCCCACTCGTAGTACGTCTTGCGACTCACTCCCAATTGCGCCGCTGCTTCCGTCACTGTGATCTGGCCGCATTGGACCTGCACAATCAACGCGGCTCGCCGCCGCGCCTGCAGCTCCTGCGGACTCGGTATCTGTGTCATCTTGCTGACTCTCCGTTTCCACAAGCACCGGCATCACTTCACCTTGTCCGGGGCACTGACTGGCAACGGTTCCACCGGTGTCTTGGCCAGCCGTTTCTCCAGCTTTGTCAGCTTGCCCTCGATCACTAACGTTTGGCGCGCCAACAACCGCTCCAACTTCCCCGTCAACGCCGGGCCCAAGTGCTGTTCGACCCGACAACGCGGTTGCAATGCTTCCAGCATCCCGGCCATCGCCCGCTCCTGCCACTGGCCCAGCAGGACGCTGTTGATGCCCATCTGCCGGCAGATCTCCGCCGGGCGACGGCGTTCCGTCCAGACCGCCAGCACTGCCTGTGCTCGTTGGTGGGAAGTATACACCTTTTGTTCCTTCTTGGGTTTGCTTTCGTTCGGCATGGGTGGGTTCTCCTTTCGATTGGTTGAGTTGATAACTGAGTTGCTTCAGGGGGTTGTCTGCACCGTCGATTTGCATTTTGATCTGACCTTTCTCGGCGCGCAGCACGACCGACTGCTCACCGAGTCGACCGACCATATAGAACGGACTATTCGGAACACCGTGCAACGCCAGTTCCTGCACGTTGGCGGCAATCCCGCGTTCGATGACTTGCCGGAGCTCCGTGGCCAGCGCAAAGAACCGATCCGCTGGGCAGAGTCCCTCAATGCCTTGATGCGGCCGCTGGTGGTTGTAGTACTTCACCCACAACCGAATCCGGTCCCGCGCCTGCTCGAAGCTGTCAAACTGGGCGCGGCACAGAAAGTCCTCCCAGATCGTTTTCCAGAACCGCTCGATCTTGCCCAGTGTCATCGGGTGATGCGGCTGGCTGCGGAAGTGGTGGATCCGGTCTTTCTGCAACTCATGTTCGAACCGCGTCTTGCCATGCCAAGCGGTGTACTGTCGCCCGTTATCGGTGAGCATTTCCTTCGGGACGCCGTACTCACCGACCGCCGTCCGGTAGACATCCAACACATGTTCCGCACTCTGGCTGCGGAACAAATCCAGCCCAACGATGTAGCGGGAGTGATCATCAATGAAGCCGATCAAGTATGCATTCTTGCCGCCCAACCGAAACGAGAAGATGTCTGTCTGCCACATCTGGTTGGGAGTCGCCCGCTCAAAGAAGCGTGGCTTGGGTGGATTCTTCTGCGGCTTCCGGCGGAGCTTCTGAATGAGGTGTTGCGCATGTAACGTGCGCCGGACCGTCTCGTGACTGGCAGGTAGAAACAGCACCCGCCGCAGCAACTGGGCGATCCGCTTGACACCAAAGCTGGGGTGCTGTTGCTTGAGGGTGATAATCTGCGCCTTCACGGCGGGCGCAATCTTGCTCGACCCGCGCCCCGGATGCGTCTGGGGGCTTTTCAACCCTTCTTCACCATGCTGCTTGTAGACGCGGATCCAGAGCGAAAGCGTACACTGGGCAATGCCGAGTTCGCGCGCGATCAAGGCCACCGGGTAGCCCTCTTCCAGTCGCAGATGGACAGCTTTGCGACGGAATTCAAACGAGTAAACCGGCTGCCGCCGCGAAAGCCCCCTAGGGGGCTTAGGGTTCTGCTCTTGACCTTCTAACTTGGTGATCTCTTCCACGGTAACACTCCTGGTGATTCTTGGCTTGAACCACCCGTTAGAAGTGTTACCCTGTTTCCCGATGATTCTGGTATCACGATCCGGTTGTTACGACAATATGCGGTTGCAGCTTCATCAGATGCTTTGGTTGAATTACTATTAAAACGAGGCGCTAATCCCAATGCACGGCGGCAACCTATATTCCAAGCAATCGGCAGTAGGAAGGAAATCGAACTCTTCATCAAATACGGTGCCAACGTCAATATTAGGAATAAATTAGGCGAAACGCCTTTATTTTATGCAGTAAAACTTCATACAGTACAAGCTTCTAAACTAGCTGTCGCGGAATTGCTTTTGTCCAACGGGGCTGAGGTCAACATTCGAGATGTTGATGGCAAGACACCATTACAATTAGCAATCGAAGGAAAATATACTGATATGGAAACCCTTCTCTGTAAGTATGGCGCGAAAGAATAAAAGTAGCTTCGCATCATTGGGTCATTGGTTCAGTCATTGGGGTCAACTCTGTACACTGGATTCTGCTGAAAAACCCTCTTTCTGAAATGTGACCGTATGGGATTGCTCAGGGCCGGTCATCTGCGGTAGATTGACGGACAAATGAAACCGCTCTTCACACCACGTCGGGAACTGGGTCGAACTGGTTTTCGCGCCACGCAACTTGGCATCGGCGACCTCGCTGACCGGAACGTGCCGTTACCGGAATGCGTCGCCACGCTGCGGCGGGCGCTGGATGCCGGGCTGAACGTGGTTGATACCGCGCCGATGTACGAGGCCGGTTACAGCGAGGAAATCGTTGGGGCCGCGTTGCAGGGCCGGCGGGCCGGGATCTTTGTGATTGATAAGATTGACGAGTTGGATGCGCCGGTCCGGCCGCAAGCCGAGGCGAGTTGGCGCCGGCTGGGGTTTGAAAATGTGGATTTGTTTTTGTTTCACGGCGTCAGCACGCTGGCGCAATGGCGCAAGCTGCGCTTCGACGAGCTGGCCGGGTTGGCGCGGTTCCGGGGGATTTCGTGCCACAATCCCGCCGTGCTCACGGAAGCGATTCCGTCCGGCTTGTGCGATGTGGTGATGTTTCCGGTCGGCGCATTTGTGGATGATCGGTATGTGACCGAGATTCTGCCATTGGCCCGGCACCACCGGGTGGGCACGATTGGGATCAAGACCTTTGGCGCCGGCAAGCTGCTGGGCGATACGGAAGGGTATAGCCGACCACTCGCGAATCGGCCGCGTGGCAAGTTGAGTTCCGGCGGCAGCGCTGCCGGCGCGGCGGTCTTGCCGCGGTTGAGTGTTGCGGAATGCGTGCATTATACACTGACGTGTGATCCGGATGTGGCGTTGCTCGGTTTGAGTTTTCCGAATGAGCAGGATGCGGCCTATGCTGCGGCTGGTCAGTTCCAGCCGTTGTCACCGGTAATGATGGCCGACATCCGCCAACGCGCCGGTCAGGCAATTGCGGGGAAGGGGAATTGTTGGTGGAACCCGCCGGGATAGAGCCTATCCAAAAACCCTGTTGTGGCACGGTCTCCCG
>Ga0316231_1003539_pt1 | contig 13643 bp, 13 predicted proteins | sample TBH18027metaG_FD_206002 | JGI IMG/M metagenome (GOLD analysis project Ga0316231, IMG submission 206002) | Freshwater microbial communities from Trout Bog Lake, Wisconsin, USA - TBH18027 | ecosystem: Environmental > Aquatic > Freshwater > Lake > Hypolimnion/Profundal zone | place: USA: Wisconsin...
CCTCAAAATCTCAACTTTCTATCTCTTTTTACACTAAAAGTTCAAATTTAAGGGTATAATTTCATTTGGCGGCTGGGAGACTGGGAGAATCTTAAAACTACCCCCCTGCCCCACTGGATCGTGATTCACGATCCACGATCCAGCCAATCAGGGGGGACTTTGTGTCTAAATGCCAGCCGCCAGCCGCCAGCCGCCAAAGTCTTCAACCATCAACAACAATGGTGATATTAGAATATGTAAATACATGTGTTCACATAATAAAAACTGTTATGATTTATTGTTTGTCCCATCAAATACATCTTTGTTAAGTTCCTTTTCTGTTACAATAAATTTAAATCCTTTTATTCCCCATATTTTATTTTTTCCTATGCGGTCTGTCTTATATCCCACATTTTTTAATGACTTTGAAAACTTTTGTTCTGATGGTGTTTGTGCATATTGATAATTTGCTTTATGCCATGTTTTAAATGATTCATAAAGATCTCGGGTGTAGATATAACTTTTCTCATCAACACATACATTGTCATTGAAATATTGTTGATATATATCTGTACCTGCTCTTATCTCTTTAGTAAATCGTAATATGTTTTTGGTCGGTTTTAATCCATTCTTTTCATATTCAATGTAATATTCAATAAGCCATAACATCATATCCTGTCTCCAATGGATCAATTTATTATTTATGTTCTTATCTATGAGTTTTTCTGTTGGTATTGATGGATCTGGACAATCTTTAAACACTGTTGGAAATTCTATACATCGACATCTACTCCATATTGCAAAATCATTTTTATCAAATGTTGGAACCTCATTGCATAACAAGTACAATGAAAAACATGGTACAAATGACTGCATATTACTTTGGTACAAGTTCCTTGTTTTAATTCCATCATTTCCTGTGAGTAACTTAATGTATGATGTGTTCATTTTACTATGTTCTCCCTCAGGTTCAGATGCAAGTACCATCCTTTTATTTTTTAAATCGATTAATTCTGGGCGTGGTGTTGATCCATTTGGTTGTTCTCTACATATTGCAGATGCCGCCATGTCAGTGTAGTACTCTCCAAAAGTCTTCGACAATAGTTGTCCCATCTTACTCTTCCCATTTCTACCATCTCCAGTCATAATATGCATTAACTCTTCATTGTTTGAACCCATAATTCCAAGACTGAATGCAGTCATCATATAATCTCTTTCTTCCTTGTTAGGTTGTATATCTTCAACAAACTTTTTTAATTCATCAAAATATTTAGTGTGTTCATCAATGTAGTCATAACCTACTGATATACTTATGTAATCATCAGGTTGTGCATCACGAAATACATGCATACTCATATCATACACACCATTGTCAAATCCAGTTAGGTGAATTTTTGTATCTAATACTTTTTCAATATTTGGAGTCCTACTCAACATCGTTTTTCTAAATATTTTTAATACATCATTGATGTAATTAGGACGCCGCAAATTGTCTTTAATTGCATTACATGATTTGACGATGTCATTATGTCCTTCATTGTGTTCTATAACCTTATCATAATATTGTGTTAGTCCTATGATTTCATCATATATTTTTTCATTCTTTGCCCATTTGTGGTTCTCGAACCCATAGTAAATTTCCTTATTGTCAGTTGGTCTGTACAAGTCCTTGTAAATATGATACATTATATCAGATATTAATGCAGGTGTCCCCCTTTCTCTTATTGATTTATTTATTAGATCACCAAGTGTTTTATCTTCAAATATGGGACTGTCACTGTTATTCTGTGTTGCATCTGATACATCACCCATGATTTTTTTGTATTCTGCAATATTTGATTGTTTTGCATAATAATGTATTGTTTTTAATGTTAATGATTTATCTGTTTTAAAACTCATCCATTTCATACATGGCTCATTTGGAACGTATTTCTTTGATTTCTTACTCCATTCATCATATACTTTTAATGCTTCCTGTTCTATCTCCTTTCCCTGTCTGTAAAAACTATTCTTCAAACACATTCCTATTTGTATCCAATTGTTGTAGTTATCACACATCGATTGAGGTAGTAAATTTAATACCTTTTGTGTTGTATCCAAATCTTTGAATTTCTTGGGTATTTTATCTTGTTCCATATTTTTTACTATGTTTGCTATAACTTTTCCCTCTTCTTTGTTACTGCTTGACACACTTTTTATCTCTTCAACCTTTACTTCACATCCCTTTACAAATGACTTATGATATCTGAAAAACCATTTAGGTATATCACGTAGTTCAACCTCTGGTAATATAATCCAATCATAGTATCCATTCTCCCCTTGACTTGGATGTGTCATCACATATCCTCCATTTGATTTAATGTCAATTCCTACTGGTTGATTGTTGTACCTTATAACTTTACTATCACTCACTATGTCAATATTTTTATATTGTTTGATGTATTTGAAATACATATGTAACCCTCCACTTTGAGTACGTATAGTTGGTGTCTGTATTGGTTGCCCTTTGTTATGTTTGATAATTAATTCATTCCATGTTTGTAATCCATTATCCTTTACATCAACATCTATAACAACAATGTTACTCTTCTCCCCTGTGAGAATACCAATACATGAATTGTTGTTTATGTTAGCATAGTATGTATCTTTGGTTATGTTTTGCCATCCCTTCATAAGTGGTTTCTTTTTGTTACTGCAACTTATACATATAAATCCATACTTCTCTTGGTATATTTTTGCAACATCTTTTAATGTCTTGGGGATATCTTCTGTGGTATCACTATCATCGTCACTACATTCTTCATCACTATATTCTTCATCGCTTTCTCTGTCATATTCTTCCTTTTCATCATTCTCATTGGTGTTGATTTTCTTATGTCTTATGATGGTACATATCATATCCTCTTTTTTGATTTTGTGTGATTCGTCATCGGATGGGTCATTTCTTATTACATTTGGAGGCATTCTTACTTTATTACTATCATTAGTGAATGCATCATCAATTTTTTCTACACGATCCATTATAATTACTATATATATAATAAATTATATTTTTTTACATATCTTGTATTTTTTATAAAAGAATATATTAATGTATATAATGCATAAATGTAAAATATTTTTTTAGTGTGTTACTATATTCTGATGAAAAATACATACATTCTCGTAAAAGAAGGTAATAATGAACAAATATTTTTTAGTACAAAAGAGGCTGCCCATTTTTTAGGAAAAGATTATGCTTGTCTAAGTAATGTATTATCTGTTAGATCAAAACATAAATTTATTGTGTGTGATGATAAAGTTTATTTTATTAAAAAGTTGCCATGTGGTGAACCACAATATGAACTACAGAGAAAAATGAATGAATCACTGGAAGTTAAAAATAAACCAGTGGTAAAAAAAGATAAAAAATTAAACAGTACACAACATGTTCAATCCTGTGACTGTATGCTTCATTTGAAAAAAATACAAGATGAATTAGATTCATTAAAAAAAGAAATATGTGAACTTAAAAAATTAAACAATATCATCTCATGATTATCAAATTATACATAGTCATGTGATCGTTTAATCATCAAATAATTGATTGCCTCTTCTAATATTTTGTTATAATCTACATATGTTGTTGTAACCTTTCGTTTTCTTATTACATCATCATATTTTTTATCTATTTCATTAATTAAATTTATTCCATTTGATAGATACATTACATATTCACCATTGTATCCATGTACATTCATACTTTTGAGTATTTCATCCGCAATGATTATTATTTCATCATATGCATTATGTTTTTTCATCATCAATTGAAAAAATTTATTAATGGTTAGATTTCTATATTTTTCTATTAGTCTATTCCATGATATATTTGATTTACATGTTGCATCTCTTATTGATTGTTCAATGTCTTTTACTTTTTTATTATGAATGATATTCTTATCTCTGTTACGTTGGTGTCTATCAATTACAATCTCAATCGATTGTTCATATTGCGTGAATCCCATTCTCTCTAACCATGTCTCACCATACAGTAACATATATGTTGAGAACATTGGTAGGTACATCATATTACGTCCTTCAAATACCTTATTTCCAATTTCTACACATTCAACACATCCAAGTTTTTCTATGAACTTTATAGCAAATTTGAATAACTCTTTACCTCCATAGTTTTTCAATATGCCAATGCGAATCCTGTGTTCATATGGGTTGTATATTACACCTTCTATGTATATGGTTTTTTTTGACTTTATGTGAAATAACAATAAACATGATTTTTTATTAGTTGATATTTTATATGTTATCCTATCACCCTCATCAAATATCATAATTTTGAATATTTTATAATATGTTTCGGTTGATATTTTGTATGCTTCAAACTGTTTTTCCCTGAAAAATTCATCATAAAATTTGTAATTTTCAAATATCATTTCATTCACTACTCTTCCATATCTGGAAATTTTCAATTTTTTTAATATGAAATCATAGAATTCTCCTATTGTTTTCATGGTTTATATATTCATTTACATTTTTAATGTATATATAACCATGCATTTTTGTTAGACATAAAACATCCATCCATCACATCACAACACTATAAATATCATTGAATACTTTACACATACCATCGTAATTTGCAAATAATGCTGAAAAATAAAAGAGGGGCGTTGTAGTAATCAATTTACTGAAACGCCCCCCATAGAAAATAAATTATTGTTTAGTATGTCATGCATCAAAATGTGATTGGTAAGTATAACAAAACATACATCATCAAATGAGTTTTAATATGAACACATCATCCTCCAATAACTACACTTCACAACTGTGTTATGCCCCCTGGCAAGGCAATGATATTATGAACCTCGAAAACGCCAATGAAAAGGGAGCATGCTTTAGCTTGCTCCCTGGCTTGGCTTGTTAATGTTTATACATGTCTGCTGTTATATGTATGCATATAATAACTAAACTCTCGTAGTTTATGGATGTATGTATTCATATCTGTGGAAAAATTGATTTATTAATGATTGTAATAAATGTATAATAATGACCCAATCTATTAACGACCTCGTTAGCAAGTTAAGCAATGTCAATGGATACATTACAACCAAAGTGTGTAATGGATGCCAAACTACACTGAATTCAATTGATGATGCCACATTACATGATGTTGTTAAAAAAATGTCAGAATTCCTCTGCAAAAATGTGGGTACTACTATGCACAAAAAAGAGAGGACTGAATTTAAATCACATCTTAGTAAAATAGAAGAACATTTACATAATAATACCAATGTATCAACAAGTAGTACTGTTATGGTACCCGTAAATATAAATGCTGTGGAGGATGAAATTGATATAACAATAAGTTACTACAATAAATACACTGAAAATAATCCTATGTTGGGTATATCACGAGAAGGAACTGGATGGAGACTAAAAATTAAGGAATTCAAATGTAACACAAAAAATCCACAAAGGGATAAACTTATTGATGTTATAACTGAAAAAATAAGAAGTAAATATGTTGGTGATGGTATTTTTGAAATTATTCATGTCGTTAATAGGGGGAACCCACTGGATAATTTATCCGCCATGTTCCCCCTGGAAAAAATAAATTATAAAAGTAGAAATTTATTGGTGTGTGGTACATATCAACATTTATTATTTGATATACATCATGTAATAGGATTGTTGGATCTCACCGATGAAAATGATAAATATTTAGATTACAAGAACAAAGTAACCCACTTTGGCTTTAAAAAAAATAAATATGGTGGTTACATAATAAAAGAATTCATTCCAGAAGATACCATGTATGAAATTGTTATGTCATCCAATAGTGACTTCTCTAAAAGTTTTAAAAAAGATGTAAGCGTCATCTTAAAACAATTAAGAGAACGTGGATGTCTAACTATTACCAATGATGCATTAGTATTAACACAACTTCCAACAACCACATCAATCGAAGCAATAGATGACACATCCTCCACAATTGAGGATAACTCATTAGTTGCAGTACATCCCATCTCTGAGAGCGAACAAAAACGTAATCTTTTTAGTTCATTCATACATAAACCTGTGTGGAGACCTTTTAATGATGTACATATGGCTGAATATGTTAAACATCTAATCGAAGAAGGTTTAACAATCCCATTGCTGAAATATAATAAAAAACATGTGTTGTATGGTATAATAACAACACTCGAAGATCCTTCTGGACTTAATAGAACACTCATCAAATTTGGCTACAGTGAAAATATTTTTGCTCGTATGCAAAAGTTGGGATATGAATATAAAACTGAACTCTATCTCGTAAGACTGAAACTAATTCGTGGTGAGTCAACTGAAAAAGAATTCCATAGACTTATGAAAAATTTGTATCCATTGTATTCTATTGACATCTCAGTAGATGGACACACTAAAGAAGAAATTTATGTATTGGATGAAAAAATAATTACTGAATATGATAACTTTGAGGATGATGCTGTCAATAAAGATGGGTATGTGATAAAACGTGTGGAGACAAGAAAAGATGAATACATTTTGAGAGAGAATTGTGATTTGATTGAGTGACAATATTGTAATGTTTAATATGACATGTTGCCACCATAACTTATAATTTCTTCTTCTGATATTTCATAGCAATCAACTTTTGTTTCTGGTTGTGTTTTATTATTGCATACTGCCTCTATGTCATCCACCATATTTTTTCCATTAGATAAATACATAACATAATCACCATAATACATATGTATTCCCATTTCTTGTAATATATCTGCCACCATAAACATTATATCATCATATCTGTGCCAATATAGTTCAAACAATAATCTAAAAAAATCACTAATTGAGTAATCTACACATAACTCTATTAATGCATCGCATTGAATACCTAAACTATGTGTAACTTTTTTAATAGATTGTTCAAATTCTTTGACTTTTTTATCAAAAACTATGGAATTATCCTTACCAAGTTTCATAACACGTTCCTTTGATCTATTATACTTTACAAATCCTATATGTTCCATCAATGTTTCGCCATACAAAATCATATACATTGGACACGTGTTTATGTTTTTTTTATTGTATATTTTAAATGTTCTACAACTTGTTTCTATGTAATCAACACATCCAAGTTGTCTTATAAATTTAATAACAAAATCAATTAATGTGTAACCCATGTAATTTTCCAATATACTTACACATATTTCACTGACAATCGTTAATTTACTATTGACTTGTGTAACTTGTTTGTTATATATTATACCTTCCAAGTTGATCGACTTTGTTGCTTTCGTGTAAAATAATAATATGCATGATTTATCATTTATATATATGTTATATGTTATTCTAACATCTTCATCAAATGTATTTACATTAATTTTTTTATTGTATGTCTTATTTGATAGTTTATATGTATCAAATTGTTTTATCTTAAAATAATTTTCATATAATTCAAAGTTATTATATACTATTTTTGGTCTAACGACATCACATATATGCACATCTAATTTGTTTAATACAAAGTTATAAAATTGATACATGTTCATTGCTGTATATATTTAATATATGTAAAACCATCCATGTTTTCCATTCCCAAGTCGTCCATTATATTTTCATATGTTTTATTAAACATTCCACACTTGCTTTCATAATTCAACATTAAATATGAAAATAATTTTCTGATAGGTTCATCCTTAAACACCTTTAGTATTTTTTCAATTCCTTTTTCATTTAAATCTTTGTCATTGGATTTCATTAAATATTCTTTCATTCTCCTGACATCACCTACTTTTTTATTTACAAGTTGTCTATTTTTTTCATATATGTACATTAATGATTTTTTCGTTTCAGGAATAACTGGTACAAATCCATGCTCTCCATACCATGTTTCACCCTTTGTTAGCATACATAGTATCCACAATGGAACCTTATCTGTTGGTGTTGAACTACAATATTTTTTTGAATTATCTTTTAGTTGTATATATTTAACTTCTTTTGTTTTTGTCATTTTCTTTTCAATAAAATCAATTACAAATTCAAGTATAAATGTTCCCCCTTTTTTAGTAGGCATCTTATCAGCACATTTTGAATAGTATGTTATCTCACATATGTGCGCACATTTTTCTTTTTTGTTGTAGTAAATTAATGCACATTTACCTTGTTTGGGATCATCATTGTTAAAAATACTGTAGATTATTTCATCTTCATATGTTTCATTGTCTTCATATATATTAACCTTACTTCCTCTGTACAAATATGTATGCTCTCTTAATTTACCTCCTCCCGTTTGCTTTTTGTCTTTGAACTCCTTAAAAAAATCAGGGTCATTACGTATTATACTAATCGCATTTTTAAGAGGCTCATCAACATGTAATCTAATTAATGTTCTGCATAAATTGTGTAGTGACATCTGTATATTTATTATGTTATGTTTTTTATTATTTTATGAATTATTATATTATCTTATTGATTCGTGTAAACACATACCATTAAAAATTGATTTATTTATATATTGTCATTATACATAAATGACAGAATACAAGTGTACCATGTGTGAAAAAGTATTCAAACAACAAAATAAGTACATTTCACATGTATCTAAACATACCATTGTGAAACCTCCCATTAAATGGATAGGTGGTAAAACTCAAATACTCAACAAAATTTTAGACATGTTCCCAACAGAAATTAACAACTATCATGAACCATTTCTTGGAGGAGGTAGTGTCTTATTAGGACTTCTTAACTATGCTGAAATTGGTAAAATTAAGTTATCTGGAAAAATATATGCAAGCGACTTTAATCCAAATTTAATAGGTCTTTACAAAAATATCCAAAAATATCCTGAACAACTTGTTGATGAGGTTGATAAGTTAATTAGTGAATTTTCTATGTGTAATGGGTCTATTGTAAATCGCAAACCTACAACCCTCCAAGAAGCTATGACATCTCGCGAATCATATTATTTCTGGATTAGAACGAAATTTAATAATTTATCAACTACGTCGAGAGGTTCTATTGAGACATCTTCAAAATTCCTCTTTCTAAATAAAACGTGTTTCAGGGGTATGTATAGAGAGGGTCCGCATGGTTTCAATGTACCATATGGTAATTACAAAAATCTTCAAATAATTGATAGGGAACATATATTAACCATATCAAAACTTATAAAAAATGTTGTGTTCAAAACATGCTCGTTTGATGTATCACTCTCAAAAATTACATCTGGTGATTTTGCATATCTCGACCCTCCATACGCTCCTGAAATGAAAACATCATTTGTTGGTTATAATTCTGATGGCTTTGATATCGATAAACATAATCTGTTGTTCAAATTATGTAATGATATGACTGAAAAAAATGTAAAAATGTTAATGAGTAATGCTGATGTGGAACTGGTAAGGGGTTCGTTTCCTAATCCACAATATGTGACAGAAGTTATCTCATGTAAAAGGTCTATCAACTCAAAAGATCCATCCTCTCGTGCAAACGAAGTACTCATTGTGAATTATCGTAGAACTATGTAACCATGTTGTTATTTTGTATATGATTGTTCATATTTCAATTTTTACCCCCATCCCATCACTGAAAATTAAATTTACATATATCATATAATATGTTGATGATCGAAGAAAACACAGATAATGAAATGCTATTATGCGAAGAGAATTTCCCATCCTATTACGTCAATAAAGCACACCCAACGGATTACATCATATATGATAATCCTGTAAGAGAACTTATTTTCCATAAAAATAGTTCCTACAGTCGCTTACTTGTTAGGGCAAGTTTCAAACTGAACAATAAATATATACCCATCACATTCATATGTGATACTGGTGCACCAAAGTTTCTGTATCTTAATAAAAAATCAAAGAAATTATTGCAAAATAGAATAAATACAGATTGCTTACAAAATGAATACATGATTGTAAATATAAACAATAGGAATGTTAGAATTGGCGTTTCTGAACCACCCACAATTCATTCAGAAGTTAATATATTTGGTCTTTTATTATTGGAACTTTTGGGTTTCACACTGAATATGAACACATTCAATTTAGTGAATTTAGGCTCATTTCTATGAGTGTGTGGTTGATTTATTTATATTCATTTTGTGTTAATATTCTATTTTTTCTTGTTATGTATTATAATGAACTACACAATAATCATTCTTTGGGTAATAATTGTTTTACTTACATGCAGCGTGTCATCATTCTACCTCGCCTCCACATACTCCAAACCATCACCTACCCCAACAGAACAACCAATCCCACAATCACTCACGTCTCAACTACTTTTATATGCAACTATCACAAATACATCATCTATCCCCTTGTCATTAATGTTTTCTCCAACCTACCTTGGCAAAGTAGTCATTTGTAATAATCTCGGTGATGTGGCAATTGATTTCCCTGATGATGCAAGTGTACCCGTGGGTTCATCTTCTATTTTCCTAAGATTTAGTTCTGGAAATGTTACATTGCGTGATGCTGGTGTCGGCTTTAATGTTGGTTCAGGATTGTTTGCTTTGGCTATCCGTTCAACCAATAATTGGGTGTTTGTTTGTGGAAGTATGAATGCACCTGCAACAGCTCACATCGCATCTACTTCTTCTACAGCATTATCAAATATGTCTAACAATGCTCTCATTACTTGTAACAACGCAAGTGATATGACTGTTACCCTCCCAAGTGACAACAATACAGACTTGCCTGCTTCTATACAAACAAATTCTATTGTGTGCTTTTTAAGAGGTGGATATGGTAATGTTCAACTTATCAGTGATGGTACAAGCACCGTCAACCCTGTAAGACTATCAAACATTACACCTGGTAATCAAACTGGAAATTATATTAATCCTGGTATGTTTGCTGTTGCTATAAAAGTATCCAATAATACTTGGAATATTCTTGGTTCGTTGTCATCATCTGCATCATCTCCTCCACATACACCATAAATAATATATCTTTGATGAAATGTGGAACACATTTATGTGTCATATAATATATGACTTCTGGAAATACAATCAGCAGTTTCTCAATCCAAAAATTTTCATTTGATATGTTTGTTCCCAATCCATCAATTCTTATTGTTGGAATGAGATGCTCTGGTAAATCATTAGTAATAAGGGAAATTCTAAAACATTATAGTGATATTCCCAATAAACATGTCATATCACGAACAGAAGAAGATGAACCATTTTATAAAACAATTCCTCTTGATTTATATATTCACAATTCATACAATGCAGAAATTCTTTCAGATTTAATTTATCAACAAAAAAAAGTAAATACAAAATGTTGCATTGTTTTGGATGATTGTTTATCCCACAACACACTAAATAAAGATAATATATTACAAGATGTGTTGATTAATGGAAGACATGCCAATATAATAAATGTTGTTGCAGTACAACTTCCAATGTTAACACCTCCTCATGTGAGAAGTAGTTTTGATTATGTATTTTTATTTGCAGAAGATTATTCAACATTTCTAAAGCATATATATGATTACTATGCAGGAATGTTTGATACATTCGATATGTTTAAACATTTTTTCTATGAATTAACTCGTGACTACAGTTGTATGGTCATCGTTAGTGGAGGTAATAAAGGTGACCTAACAAAACAAATTTATTGGTATAGAGTTCCAACAACAATGTGATACACATAAATATCTCATGCAAAAAATTGAAATATTAACATGTATTTAATAACTCCATAAAAATGTGTACCTGCAATAATGAAAAAATTTATGTTATTGGTGGTCTTGCTGGTTCTATCATATTCATTTTATGTATGATAATACCAATGGTGTTGTCACCTTATAGTGATCGAAAACATAATCCATGGATGGTGCTTGTCATCATCGTTGGTGTGATTTTGGGTTTGGTTGTTGGTAATATTGTGGTTTATGTATTGATGCAAATTAAACAAAAATTAGAACGTAGATTTATTCATGTTGTTGAAATTATTTGAATACACACTCTACAATAAATTTCAATACACACTCTACTCCTCCCTAAATAAAAATCTACCATTACTCGTGCGTGTTATCGTGTCATACAATAATACATAATCATTTATTTCTGATGGTTCTACACTGCTTACGAATTCATTGTATTTTTCATTTGCTTTTTCTTTATCGTTATATTCATAGATTGTAGTTGAACCTCCAATAAACATTACAAATAATAAATATTTTCCTCCTACTGCCTCTCTCTCATTATAAACTTCATTTCCCTCTGTGATTTTTTTAGTTTTTTTATATTTGAACAACAAGTATGTTATCTCAGATGAGATACAACTGTACTGGTTTTGTTTCAATTCATTACATATTTTACGTATCTCATGTTCTTCTTTCAAACAATGGTTACTTTTTATGTATTCATTAACCTCACATTGCTTATTAGCCATTAATTTAACACCCATGTGTGAATAATCAGATGAACCATCATACATTGATACTAAAATATACATATATCTCTATTATTATAAATTAAATATTCAATTTTTACACCATTCACCTTATTAATTTTATTAACATCCCAATACTCCTATTTGTTATACCAGGGCAACGTTCATATGTTATCCTCGCCAATTCTGTTAATTTCTCTACACTCGCATTCGTTAATAATTTACATCCTGTACAATCCAAAATTTTCAAATTCGTTAAATTCATAATACCATTGTCCGTTATGTATTCATCACATCTACATGATAGATGTGTTAATTTTCTTAAATTCATAATTCCTATGTCTGATATGTATTTACAACTATCACATTTTAATGTTGTTAAATTTATTAATTGTTTGATACCATTGTTTGTTATGTTCGTATAACTACAATCCAATGTTGTTAATTTTAGATTTATAATACTTCTGTCGGTTACATTCTCACATTTTTCACATCTCAATGATTGTAAATTTATTAATGATACAATACTCCCATCTGTTATATTTGGACAACCTGCACAATCTAATGTTGTCAATTTTGTTGAACGACTAATGCTTCTATTAGTTATACGTAAAGCACCCTGACAATTCAAATTCGTTAAATTCGTTAAATGCATAATACTGTTGTCTGTTATGTTATCACAACAATAACATAACAATGATGTTAATTTCGTTAAACCTTTAACACTCCTATCTGTTATGCCTCTACATTCATAACAACTCAATTCCGTTAAATTTATTAATTTCTCTATAGCAACGTCTGTTATAACTCTACTTTGGCTACAATTTAGAAATGTTAATCCTGTTAAATTCATAATACCTCTGTCCCACCCTTAAAAATGTATAAATTTGTTACTTCCATCATTTTCATGATAGACAACCCCTTCTGGATTTTTTCACAAATCTATATCATTCCTTTTAGCGTACAAGGATGGAGTGCACGATGAATAATCCAATTATTTGTTGGATGGATGAATTTTATATTTAAGTTCAACTACACTCTTACAATATATGTTTCTACTTCCTCCTATGTCCCTATTTATAGTGTATCCACACTGTGTACATATTTTTTCTCTTTTAATGTAGTTTTTACTTAATGTTCCACATTTAATACAAGAGAGTGATGTGTAATGTTCATCTACCATGTACACCTTTGTTCCATATTCTTGTGCTTTACACATAAGAAATTCTCGGAACGTGTAATGAC
>Ga0316231_1003540_pt1 | contig 13641 bp, 10 predicted proteins | sample TBH18027metaG_FD_206002 | JGI IMG/M metagenome (GOLD analysis project Ga0316231, IMG submission 206002) | Freshwater microbial communities from Trout Bog Lake, Wisconsin, USA - TBH18027 | ecosystem: Environmental > Aquatic > Freshwater > Lake > Hypolimnion/Profundal zone | place: USA: Wisconsin...
CGCGAGCCTGTGCGTGTTTGCGGAGACCTGTGGCACGGCGCTCGTGCTCGAACACAATGGCGACCTGTACGCCTGCGATCACTACGTCTATCCACGTTACAAACTTGGCAACCTATTGAACCAAACGCTCGGGGAGATGGTGAGCTCGCCAGAGCAGCGGAAGTTTGGCATGGAGAAAAAGACGACGTTGCCAAAGTATTGTCGGACGTGTGAAGTGCGATTTGCCTGCAACGGCGAATGTCCAAAGCATCGGTTCCTGCGCACGATTGATGGCGAACCGGGCTTGAACTATCTCTGTGCCGGCTACAAACGGTTTTTCAACCACATTGATCAGCCGATGCGGGCAATGGCGGAGCTGGTGGGCCGCGGCCAGCCGGCCGCGTTGATCATGGGGCGGGGTTGAAGAGACGGTATGTGCCGAAGTGCTTAAGTACATAAGTGCGTAAGTTCCCAAGCTGGTCTGGCTCCGAATTGTTTCACGCTAAGGCGCCAAGTCGCTAAGTTTGAGGCACGCTATTCAGACTGTGTGAAAACGTCATTTTGACTCACATGCAAAAAAAGTTTCCAATGGTTTACAAAAATCTATCAACGATTTACGCAAGCGCGTTGGAGTTTTCACACAGCCTGTATTGCGTGCCTGCGGCCACATACCAACCGCGTCCCGTGCTAAGAAATTGGGACTTGAGAGTGCGGCGAATGTCCAATGTATCAGGAGCGGTTGGATGCCACCCGCACAAAAAAGGCGTCCGCGACGGACGCAGCTACACCGGTTGTCAGCTGATTCAGGTAGGCGGTGGTTGGTGTAGTCGCCGCAGTCTCGGCTGCAGTCGTGCTGTCACCGGCGAACGCGTCCGGGTTTGACGACTTGCCGTGAGGCAAGGCCGGGCCAGGGGAATCGCGCTGGCTTGGAAACTTATGCACTTCGGCACTTGCCTCTTAGCGGCTTGGCCCATCGAGCCAGATGATCTCGGAGGCCCGGTCGCCGGTCAGGCCGGTGACGGCGATGCCGGTATCCATGAGCTGGGCGCCGGTCCGCACACAGTTCAGAGTCGTCCGCTCTTGAAATGTCAAGGTGTAGGACGCGCTCCGGTCCAGTCCCTTGAGTTTGATGACCCGGGAATCGCCATCCACCGCCAAGATGGACGGCTTGAACAGGAAGACCGAGCCTTTGTTGATGCCCGGGTTGAAGTACTGGAGGCCGTCCCAATTGGTGCCGTCAGCCATGGGAGGATGTGGTAGACGTTGGCGCCGCGTAGGATTGGTCGTTGTTTTTCCTTGTAGAGGGCGATGTGCTGCTGGCAGGCCTCCGAGTAATTGTCCCAGGTGAGCCAGGACCCCATCATGGCGGTCCGAAAATGATAGTCGTCAGTCCCGGTTCCCACATCGGATTTGAGCTGGGCCGGGTTGATGGCGTAGGTGTTGGAAAAATAGGTGGTCCGGGTCACCCATTCGTGCTTGTCGTCGTCGTTCATGGTGCAGAAGATCATCCGCCGGCAGATGGCGAATCCCTTGTACTTGCCGCCGTTGCAGCAGTTCTCGTAGCGGTACCCTGGCCGGCTTTCGATCAGACGGTCCTGGATGCAGAGGAAATTGGCCACGCCTTCATAGGTGTCGGGCATCGGAATCTTGGGCGCCGTGTAGCGATCCGTGCGCCAGATGTCGAACCAACCTTTGTCATACCGGCTCAGGACCGCCTCCAGCTCCGCGTCGCGGCCGGCCAGTGTCGTGAGATCGGCATCGTTGTACGTCCCGCCCATGTAGAGCGCCGCCTTGACGCCGGCCTTGTGCGCCTTGGCAGCGAAGTCGAATCCATTTGACCAGATTTGGGAATGGAACTGCCAATCCCGATCCGTGTACCAACACTTGCCGGAGCCATCCCAGAAATCCATCTTCATGACTTCCGCGCCGGTGGCGGCGAGCTTGTCATACGCGGCCTGCGGGGTCTTGCCGGTCGGGTTAAAACACATTTCAACCCACGGCTCGTCCGGGTGGTCGTGCAGGCTCCGGGTGATCTTATGATTCCAGAACCATTGCTTGAACCGGTTGCCGCCATCGTCGAAGTCGCCCTGGTAGGTGCCGTAGTAGACGCTGGGAATCAGGAACACGCTGCCAGGCGCGCGCGTGACATCCTCGGTGACCGGCAGCACCGTGCAGGTCAACCGCCGCGGGTCCGGCCCGGCCGACCACTGGAAGCCGCCCAGTTCCCATTCGAATCCGAGATACGCGCCATGCGTCAGGCCCGCTCCGACGAGGAGGAAGGGAATATAATTGGAATCGGTTTTACCATGGGCGCCTGCGGCAATGAGGTCTCCCTCCACCTTGCCGACACCGACAGCCGTCTTGACCGCCCGATGCACGATCAGGGGCGCATTCGCCGTCAGTGGGACTTCCGCCGCCAGCAGGCCGTTGCCAAATGTGACATTGGTGGCCGACTGGTTCACGATCGACACTTCGTTCTCCACCGGGCCGGGGCCCGGTAAGGCGCGCCAGACGGACTGCAGCTCCAGCGCCGGGGTGGTGCTGGTGAAGCGCAGGGTTACTGTGTTACCGCCGGTCTTGTCTTCGGTCGCTCCGGCAAAGGTCCAGTTCGGCGTTTGGACAGCGCCGTCCACTTTAATACTGGTTTTGCCGGGGAACGGCACCTCGGCGGCGGTGGGAACCCAGTTCCAGTTCTGCGCCGGGTTCTGGAGGCCGACAATGTAGAGCTTGTTGCTGGCGACTGCGATTGTCAGGCTGGTGTCGTCGGTTGCCAGTGTCCAGTGCGCGTCCGCGGCGCGCGCCATCCCCAGGCTGCCAATCAGCGACAGCATCGTGCTCATCATCGTTGCCATGTGCATACTACCGTTCTTTTTTTTTCTGTGACCGGGTTTGCTTTTGTGAGTCGCTCCGAAAGTGAATCTGAGACTTGGTGGATGGTACTGGCATTGTCGGTTTTGTCCGTCCGGAATGTCGCGTTACGAAATAGTCCAGAGTCCGGAGGAAGGGGGAGCGACCGGCGGAAACGCCGGAACGTTGAACAGGCATCTTGCCTGTTTGATTAGTCGAAAGAGCGTCTCGCTCGTTTGGTTGTTGGAGCAACAGGCCGGATGCCTGTCCAACTACCGGTAAACGGGCGAGACGCCCGTTCTACTACCGGGAACTGGCGACTTGCGCTTTGCGACAAACCGTTACGGCAATGATGCCGAGCATGGCGAGTAATTGTACTGCGAGCAAACCGGCATTGAAGTGCACGTAGGGCAGAATGTGAAAGATGCGCGTGACGAACAAGCCGGCCAAAATCACAAGCGACAGCCCGGCCACGGCACACGCACTTGTCCGGGCCTTGTGAATTAAGAAGACCAGGAAGGGGATGACGAAGAGCAGGATGACGTGGGTGGCAAACAGACACTTGCCGCCACGGAGGGCAAACCGGCGCGTGAAGAACAGCACTTCCTCCGGGATGTTGCCGTACCAGATTGTCAAATACTGGGCAAACGTCAAGCCGCCCCAGAACAAGGCAAACCCAAACAACAGGCTGGCGGTGTCGTACACGGCGGTGCCCAAGCTGCCGGGATTGCGACGTTCGTGGACAAAACAGAGAATGGCGGCCAAGGCCAGGCCGGCATACAGACATTCGATCATGTAGATGGCCGGGAACATGGTCGACACCCACGGGTACTCGAAACTCATGACCCAATCCACCGCCACCAATGTCTTCACGACGACAAACGTGAGGATGTAGACCACCGCCCACTGCCGCGCCGAGACTTTATCTGCCAGTGAGGCGCGGCGGAAACAGAGGCCGATAATGGCCAGTGCCAGTAACGCGCCAGTGTTGCGGATTACGAACAGGTCAGCTCGCAGCCAGGTCGTTGGATGCGCCAGCCACGGATATGGCGCGAGGTGGACCAGAAATGGGAAGAGAAACAACAGCGGGGCCAGCGAGAGCAACGGTTGTTTGATCGGCGCGATCCAGTTGGCGTTCGAGAGAGTCGCGGCGGCCACGAGCAAGACCGCGCCCTGGACGAGGGCCATGCCGAGCAGGACCGCCGGTAACTGCGATCCCGAGCGGTCAAGGTGAACCAGCACCACCAGCACCGCACAGAGGGCGAGCAGCAGGACGCGTCTCATGATTCCCCCACAAAGATTGCAAATTTTCCGTCGGCCTCAACCGGCGCCAGAATCCCTTTGGGCGCCGGCAAGCGCGCCAGAAGTAAAAATCCGAGAAGCGAGACCACCGCGCCGAGGAGAATCGTCAGCTCAAATGCAATGATCATAAATGGCGGCAGCGAGACGACCGGTTTGCCGCCGTGAATCAGGGGCCAGCTGAGGCCGGCGTAAATCGTGAGCGCAAAGCCGGCGCAGAAGCCGGTCAGCGCGCCGGCAAAGGTAAAGTATTTGAGAGGGCTGACCGGCGTCTTCAACAAGTGCAACGCTTCATGCACGGGGAAGGGCGTGGCGACTTCAATCTGGGTCGCCGGGCGGCCGGCTGCGAGCAATTCCCGCAGTTTGGCGAGAAACGGTTCCTGATCGTCAAACGTGAATTGTTGCATTGGCGCGTTCCTCTTTCAGTTCGGTGACTGACAACACCGGCAAGACCTTCACGAACACCAGGAAAAACGTGAAGAACATGCCGAACGATCCGATCGTGATGCCGATGGCGATCCAGCTCAGGTTCGGATTGCCCCAGGAGTACGGATCAAAGTCGTGGGCCAGCGACGTGACGATGATGACAAACCGTTCGAGCCACATGCCGACGTTGACAAAGAAGGAGAGCACAAACAGGTAGCCGATGCTGCGACGCAATTTGCGGATAAACAGCGTCAACGGCAGGAGCACGTTGCAGAAGCACATCAGCCAATATGGTTTGCGGAAATCGCCGAGCATGCGGAACATGAAATGCGCCGTCTCAAACACGTTGCCGCCGTAGAAGGCCATCGCATATTCGAGGATGTAGGCATAGCCGACGATCATCGATGTGAATAGCAACAGCTTTGCCAGTGACTCGAAATGATCCACCGTGATGTATTGTTCAATCCCGAGGATTTTCCGCATTGGCACGACTAACGTGATCACCATGGCGCAACCGGAGAAGATCGCGCCCGCGACGAAGTACGGCGCGAAGATCGTGGTGTGCCAGCCGGGAATCACGCTCATCGCAAAATCCCACGACACCACGGAATGCACCGAGATCACCAAGGGCGTCGCAAAGGCGGCCAGGAATCCATACAGCTTCTCGTAGTGCGCCCATTGTGGGGCCGTGCCGCACCAACCGATCGACAGCACGCGGTACAACCATTGCCGGATGCCGGTGATGCGCCGGCGGGCGATCGCCAGATCCGGTAACAGGCCGACGTAGAAGAACACGGCGCTAACGGTAAAATAGGTTGAGACCGCAAACACGTCCCACACCAATGGTGACTTGAAGTTCACCCACAAGAGCCGCTGGTTCGGATACGGCATCAGCCAATAAAAGTACCAGACCCGGCCCAGGTGAATCAGCGGGAATAATCCCGCCGTCATCACGGCAATCACGGTCATCGCTTCGGCCGAGCGGTTGAATGCTTTGCGGAACTTGGCGCGGAACAGAAACAGAATCGCCGAGATCAATGTCCCGGAGTGGGCGATGCCCACCCAGAACACAAAATCGGTGATGTACATGTACCAGCCGACCGGGTTGTTCTTGCCGGAGACATGCATGCCGCTGTAAATCTGCCAGCCCCAGCAGGCCAGCCCGACCCCAAAGCAACTGAGCGACACCAGCAGCGCCAGCCAGTACGTGACGCGCGGCTTCTGCATGGCCGCGAAGACGTCCGCTTCAACTTTTTCGTAATACGCGGCGTTGGTGGCTGAGTCCGATTTCATGTCGTCCGCCACGCCCAATTCCTCAAACACCCGGTACGTCCGGTCCGACTTCGCTTCGGTGTGCACCTGTGATTTTTCATCCAGCATGTTGCCGAACACGATCGCCTGGGCCGGGCAGGTCTGGGCGCACGCGGTTGTGACCTCGCCGTCGCGCACCAACCGGTGTGCGTCCTTCGCGTGATCTTTGGCCCGCACGATGCGCTGGACACAGAACGTGCATTTCTCCATCACGCCTTTGGGGCGCTTGGACACATCCGGGTTGAACATTAGATCGAGCGGCTTCGCCACCGGGTGATCGATCCAGTTAAAGCGGCGGACCTTGTACGGGCAGTTGTTCGAGCAATACCGCGTGCCGACGCAACGGTTGTACACCTGCGCGTTCAAGCCTTCCGGATTGTGGTAGGTCGCGTTCACCGGACAAACCGGTTCGCAGGGCGCGTTATCGCACTGCTGGCACATCATCGGCAGCATCTCGAAATCGCCGGTGTCATTCACAAAAGGTTCGATCCGGATCCACGACATTTCGCGGCCGGCCAGATGCTCGTCGCGGCCCACGAGCGGGACGTTGTTCTCGACGTAACACGCCGCCACGCACGCTCCGCAGCCGGTGCAGCGATCCAGGTCAATCGCCATCGCCCACCGGTAATTCTTGTGTTCGTGCGGCGGGTACAAAGTCTTGTTGACGTGCGCGGGGCTCTTTTCGTGCTCATGGTCGTGCTTGTGTTCCAACCCCGGCACAATACCGCGGCCCTCGGCCCGCATGCCGCCCGATAAATACGGGATCGCCACTGCTGGCACCGGGGGCGCGGCAATCACGTCGAGCGGCCACACGGCCAGTTCGTCGCCGGCCGGCGTGAGCGGCAACGTGGCGCCCTTCAAAAACGGCCGTTGGACGGTGAACACACCGGTGGGTTGGGCCGGCATCACCCGCGCCGGCAATCGCCAATTCTTTCCGCCCACCGCGAACTCCACCACGCCACCATCCTTCAAATCCAAGGCCCCAGCATCGTGTTCAGAAATTGTCACCCAGGCGCCGTACGTGACCGTCGTCAACGGATCCGGGATCTCGCTTAACAACGGTAGATCGTCACTGCGGCCATCATAGATCCGGGGTGACGGCGTGATGACCAGCGTTCGCGCCGCGCCGCTACGCGCGAGTTTTGCGTTCGCTAGATATGCCCGCACGTTACCGGCGGCGGACTCCACCGGCAAGCGCGCCGGGCGCGTGGTTGCGCCGAGTTTCTGCAAAATCTCCGGCAAGCTCCGGGTGTCGCCGAATGGCTTGGCGGCGCCATCCTCCTCCAGCGCGTGCGACAACGGCAGGATCAAGTCGCAACCGGCCAGTGTCGGATTCAGCATGTCGCCCACGCCCACGCGGAATGTCGCCTTGCCCAGCGCCGCGCCGAAATTGGGCCGGTACGTGACCGGGTCGGCATTGTGGAAAAAGGCAACGGACACCTTGCCGTCGGCTAGTTGCTGTTCCAACTCCAGGACATCCGCCAGCGAGCCAACGTGGTCGTGAGTTGCCCAATCGAGTGGGGCCCGGTACGTCTGTTGGAGCACCGCGCAGAGCACAGCAGCTAGTAGGCCGTTTTCGGTTGCGGTGGCCACACCGCCAGCAATCACCAGCGGGCGTTTCGCTTTTTTCAACTTGTCGGCCAGCTCGGTAATCCGGGCGGGCTTCAAGCCCGTCTGCTCCGCCGCTTGCGCGACGGTCACGTCGAGTTCGCCGGCTAGGCAGGCCAGGAGCCACGCTTCACTGCCGGCGCGCACGACGAGCCGTTCATCGGCATTGATGCCGGTCAGCGAGAGGTGCGGTTCGACGTGAATCCATTTCAGTTTGGCCGCCGCCAAATCCTGCGTGAACTGGACCGGGTTGAGAAAAGTCTCGATGACGTCCGCTCCGAATGTGATCAGCAGGTCGGCTTGCTTGGCGTCGTAGACCGGCAAGGCCTGGCGACCGAACACAAGCGCGTTGGCTTGGCGGAGCGCGGTGTGCGAATACAATTCAAACTCCGGGCGCCGGTCAATGTGCCGGGTTTGACAGAAATCATCAATCAATCCGCTGACCGCGCCGGTAGTGCGGCCGGATAGGAAAATTGGCCGGCGCTCGTCGCTGCTTTTGCCGAGCGCACCGTTGAGGAGGGCAAACGCTTCTGCCCATGAAATTGTGCGGAACGTGCCGTTCTCCTCGCGCCATTGCGGGGCGCGGAGCCGGCTGGGGTGGTACAGCCGCGACAGCGCGGCCTGACCGCGCATGCAGAGCGCGCCGCGATTGAGCGGGTTGGCGGGATCGCCTTCGAGCTTGATGGGGCGACCATCCCGGACTTTGGCCAGCACGCCGCAGCCGGCCGGACATTCCCGGCAGGTTGACCGCACGAATTCCGCCTCACCCGGCAACAGCCGTGGCGCGGTGAGTTGCGACACGAGCTTACTCGACACTTTCTGGTCGCAGGCCGTTGCCAATGCCGCGCCGGTGCTTGCCCCAAGGATTCGAAAAAAATCTCTCCGGTTCATTATAAATGATCTCAGGCTACTTGTGACACGTCCAACAATCTGTCGGCGCGTTGTTTTCCCGGTGACAACTGACGCACCAACCCATTTCGAGCGAGCGCACTTGATGCACCTGCATCATTGTTTTCACCTCGCCGTGGCAAATGGCGCAGTCGACGCCGGCCGCGATGTGGCGTTTGTGATTAAAGCGGACGTGCCACGGTAACTGGTGGATCTTCGACCACTCCACCGGTTCCTGGTTCTTCCAATGTTCGGTCAGAATCTTGATTTCCGGGCTGTCGGTCTTGGCTTTGGTGTGGCACTCCATGCACACAACCAGCGGCGGCGCGCTGGCCGCGGGCGAATTGGTCACGGTGATGTGACACTTGGTGCAGGCGAGCCCGACGGTGTTGATGTGGGTCGCGTGCGGGAAGTGAATCGGCTGGACGAGCCGCTTGGCGTACACGTCGTAATGGAAATGCAGCCCAAACACCAGCAGCCCGGCCAACGCAAAATAACCGGTCAAGGCCACGAAGAGCAGCTTCTTCATTGCGCGCCGCCTTTCGTTTCGGCGGCGAGCCGCGTCAACAGGTAATCCGCGACGGCGCGCGCCTCACGGCGCGACAACCCTTGGGCGGGCATTGCTGGGAAAGCCGGGTCAACTTTCTGCGGGGCCAGGATAAACCCCACTAGTTTGTCCATCTGACCGCGGTATTTCGGCAGCACATCCTTGTGCGCCGGGCCGACGACTTTGTGGTCGAACGCGTGGCAGGCCGAGCATTTCTCGGAATAAATCTTTTCGCCCGCTTTCGGGTCCAGCGGCACATTGCTGGTATAGCGGGCTTCCTGGTCCATCTGCAATTTTGCAAATTGCGCGTCGGCTTGCATTCGCAACAGCGCCAGCTTGTCGGCCAGCGCCGTCGTCTGAATGAAATTCTCACGGGTGGTCTCACACGCCAGCCCGGCAAACACCAACACGACGACCAGCGTGACCCGGCCGCGGTCCGGGTTCAACAACATCGCCAACGCCAGCAGCGCGGCCAGCCACAGCGCCACCACCAACGGCGCGCTGATTACGAGCGCAGGAAACGATTGGGCGCTGACCGGTAAAATAGCGGCATCCCAGACCACCAACGCCGGTAACGCCACCGCGCCCGCGAGTGTCAAACTGAGCGCCCAGATTCGCGCCGCGCTGCGCTCGGGCGCGTCCACCGGCATTCGACTTTCGCTCCAGACAAAGCCGCGGAACAGAAACGCGCCACCGGTCGCGAGCACTGCGCCGGCCAGAAAGATCAAGGCGCGCACCAGGCCTTGCACGTCATACATATTGGGGACGAGCGGATTCAAGAACGGCCACCGCTCCGGCCAGTGCAGCATTTCCAACAAGTTCACAAACGGCAGCGCGAATCCCAGCGTCGCGAGCACGCCGATGGTCCCGGCGATGCGGCACTCGCACTGGCGATACCGCCACAGCCCGGCCAAGCCGAGCACTGCCAGCGGCGACAGCTTCACGATCGCCGGGAAGATTCCGAACCGGCTGCCGGACACGAGTTGGCCGAGCAATACGGCCAGCGTCATTAATGGCAACAAACCGAACGTCACCCACGCGCTCAGTTTACCGGACACCGCCAGCGCGAACCGGCGCGCCAGGACCGGGTTTGACTTCTGATGTGCCAGCGCCAGCGCCGTGCTCACCACCGCGATTCCCAAGAAACCGAGGAACACAAACTCCAGCGTCCCGGCCATTGGCTGAATCATTTCCAGGTGATGCGCGTCCGGCAAGACCAGCAGTTTATCCAGCAGTTGTCGCGGCGTCATGGTCATGACCCGGACCTCCAGACCTGTTCAAAAATGATGGCCGCCAGCAACGTTACCGCAAAGGCATTGATCGCAGCGAATGCTTGCCGGTCCGAGTGCTGGGCCGGGCCCATAAAGCTGCGCGTGCTCCACGCGAGCCACCCCGCCACCACGACGAGCAGCGCGGCAACCGCCACATGGTGAATTGCTCCAAACACCGGCAACAGCAAGCCCAGCGTCGCCGTTGCAATGATCCACACGACCGTCACACGCTTGAGGCGCGTCGGGTTCAGCCGGGCAGTCAACACCGGGAAACCCGCGGCGGCGTATTCGCGTTCGGTGCGCAGAAACAGCAGCCAGAAATGCGGCACCTGCCAGACAACAAAGAACACGATGAGAGCGAACAAGGCCTGGCCGTGTGTCGCCCCGCCAATCCCGGTCCAGCCAATGGCCGGTGCAAAGGCGCCGACAATGGCGCCAATCACCGGCGCCCACGGCGTCACCCGTTTGAGTGGCGTGTAGAGCGCGTTGTAGGATAGCACCGCCGCGATACCGAGCACGACGGTGATGGCGTGGCCGGTCAGCGCGAGCAAGCCGAGCCCACTCAATAACAAGGTTCCGGAAATACTCTGCGCTGTCCGCAACGTCAGCCTGCCAGCGGGCAGGGGACGGTGCCGGGTGCGCGGCATTTGGGCGTCGAGATGGCGTTCCTGGATTTGGTTCAAGGCCGCCGCCCCGCAGGCGAGCAGGTACGTGCCGAGTACCGGCCAGACGAGCGGCCAGCCGGCGGTGGGCGCCGCCAGCAAGGCGCCCGCCACGGCGGCGACGGCACTCAGCAGCGCGATGCGCCATTTTACCAATGTCAGGATCTGGTTCACTGTAATTGTTTCAAGGTGTCAACGATCAGTTGCAAATCATTGTCGGTCAGGTTCGGGACCGGCGGCATGACGTCGGCGTAGCCCTTCACAATCGCGGTCCCCGGTTCCTTGAGCGCGCGGCGCAAATAGGCGTCATCCACGACGACGGATTTTTCTTTGCCATTTTCAATCACGGTCTCAGTGCGGCCTAAAATCCCCAGCAAGCTCGGGCCAACACCCCGCGTGCCATCCAACCGGTGGCAGACGAAACAGCCCTTGGCTTGCATGAGCGGAATGCCGGGCAGGGCGTTCAGGTTGAGCGTTCCAGCCACAGCGGTGTTGGTGCTCGTGTACCACGCCTCGTAATCGGTAGCGGTGAGCACTTCGACGCGGGACATCATGTAGGCGTGCTTGAGCCCGCAGAATTGCGAACAGTAAATATCCGCCGCGCCCATGCCTTGCGGCTGGAACCAGAGGTAGTTCTTCTTGCCGGGCACGACGTCTTCCTTGAGGCGGAACGCGGGGATGTAGAAACCGTGAATGACATCGCTGGAGTTGAGGTTGAGGCGGACGGCTTGGTTGAGCGGCACATAGAGAACTTCGGATTTCTTGCCGTTCGGATATTCGAATCCCCACTTCCACATCATGCCGGTAACTTTGACGACGAGCGCATCCGTCGGCACGGCGCGCATCGTGAGAAACGCCCGGTACCCGTACCAGAACATCACCATGACCAGCGCGGTTGGGATGAGCGTCCACGCGATTTCGAGCAGTGTGCTCTCATGCGTTTCCTGCGCCTGGGGATGCCGGGACCGGTGGTATTTCACGGCGAAGAAAACCATCAGGCCGGTTACCAGCAACAGCAACAACACCGACGCCCCGGCAATGAACCAGAAGACGAAATCAACCGCGGCCGTGGTATTGGCGTAGGCGGTGTTCATCGGAGCAGCACATCCACAAAGGTTAGCAGCATGATGATCGCCAGCGTGAACAGGGCCAGCAGCAGCATGATCCGAAACACGCGATCCTCGTAGCGCAAATGCATGAAATAGAACAGCACCAGCGTGCCTTTAATCGTCGCGATGACGATCGCGGCCAACACGCTCCAGCGGCCGAAATGCAGGCTCGCGACCGTGATCGTCAGGGCCGTTAACGCCAGCAATGCCAGCCACACCATCACATAGGTGCCCAGCGAGACCGGTTGATGTTTCGCAGCGCTCATTGGTTCATGAAATCAGATAAAACAACGGAAACAGGAAAATCCAAATTACATCCACCAAGTGCCAGTACAAGCCGGCATTCTCCAGGCGGATCAGTTTTTGCTGATCGAGCGTCGCGTCTTCGCTGTACTCGACTGTCACCGCCACCGCGCCCGCCCGCGCGTCGGCCGTTAATGCCGTTAACGGCAGCGTGCGCTGGTGGGGTTTCCCGACCAGCCACGTCATCACGCCGAGCACGACCAGGCCGGCAATGACGTGAATCCCGTGCAGCCCGGTCATCAGGAAGTACAGGCTGTAAAACAGATTCTCACCGGCGGTGCGGCCGGTCAGTTCCTCAGAACCGGGATAGAGGCCGTGGTGGATCTTGTGCGACCACTCAAAGTATTTGTTGATGAGAAACCACACGCCAAACCCGATGGTAATGATGAGAAACCAGAGACTGGCTTTGCGGTTGCGCCGCTCCAACATCCCGATGGCGAGCACCATCGTCAGACTGCTTGTGAGCAAAATGACGGTGTTGAGCGCGCCGACTTTCGTGTCGAGGTTCAGCGAAGCGTAATGAAAATCGACCGGGTTCTTGATCCGGTAAACCGCGTACAGCAGAAACATCCCGCCGAACAACAACAACTCAGTAAAGAGAAACAGCCACATCCCGATCTTCGAGCCGGTCGCGTCCGGATGATATTCGTGGGCGGTGGGAGTACTCACGACGGGTGGCCTCCCTTGAATTCGTACGGCCCGCCGGTCACGGTTGGAATGTCATGGAAATTCTCGATCGGTGGCGGCGACGGCGTCTGCCATTCCAGCGTTGCGGCGCCCCAGGGATTGGCCCCGGCCGGCGGGCCCTTCTTGAGGGCCGCGATAAACGCGCCGAGGAACATGAACACCCCGGTCGCCAGGATCCACGAACCAACGGTCGCGACGACGTGGTAGGTGTGGTATTGCGGCGGGTAGCTGTAATACCGGCGCGGCATTCCGAGCCAGCCCATGATCATCATCGTGAAGTAGAGCATGTTGAACCCGATGAAGATATGCGCCCACGCCACGACAATCGTGCGTTTGTTGTACATCCGCCCGCTCATCTTGGGAAACCAGTAGAGCAGCGCCGCAAAGAAGCCCATCCCGGTCCCGCCAAACATTGTGTAGTGAAAATGGCCGACAACGTAATAGGTTTCGTGGACATTAATATCGGTGGCCAGCGCGCCGTTGATCAGGCCGGTGAGTCCGCCGATGGCGAACAGAAACAGAAACGTCAGTGCGAACAGCATTGGCGGCTCGACCTTGATCGAGCCTTTGTACATCGTGGCGATCCAGTTGAACACTTTGACGCCGCTGGGAATGGCCACGAGAAACGTCAGCAACGAAAAGACCATCCGCGCCGTGCCGCTCATCCCACTCGTGAACATGTGATGGCCCCACACAAGGTAGCC
>Ga0316231_1003541_pt1 | contig 13639 bp, 13 predicted proteins | sample TBH18027metaG_FD_206002 | JGI IMG/M metagenome (GOLD analysis project Ga0316231, IMG submission 206002) | Freshwater microbial communities from Trout Bog Lake, Wisconsin, USA - TBH18027 | ecosystem: Environmental > Aquatic > Freshwater > Lake > Hypolimnion/Profundal zone | place: USA: Wisconsin...
ACTGTGAATACTGGAGTAAACTTATGTCCGCTGAAGTAAACCCGCCGCAGCCCAAGTCCGCCTATCAGTTCGACATCGTCATCATCGGCGGCGGTCCCGCCGGCTATGCGGCGGCCATCCGCGCCGGCCAGCTCAAGAAACGCGTTCTCTGCATCGAAAAAGAGAACCTCGGCGGCACCTGCCTGAACTGGGGCTGCATTCCCACCAAGTCGCTGCTGGAGGACTCTTCCTTTGCCCGCAAGATACGTACCGAAGCCGACAAGCACGGGATCACGGTTGGCCAGGTCCAGGTGGATTTCGCCAAAATGATCGCCCGTAGCCGCTCCATCGCCGCCCGTCTCTGTGGCGGTATCGCCCACCTCTTCCGCAAGCACGAGGTCAAGCACGAGGTGGGAACCGGCCAATTGCTCGGCGCCCATCGCGTGCGGCTTACCGGCAAGGATGGATCGCGGGAAATCACCGCCGATCATGTGATCCTGGCGGTGGGGGCCCGCCCCACGCCGCTGCCCGGCGTCGAGTTCGATGGCGCCAGGATCATCACTTCCCGCCAAGCCATGAACCCTTCCGTCCAGCCCAGGCGCCTGGCCATCATCGGCGCCGGGGCCATCGGCTGCGAGTTCGCCGATTTCTACAACGGCATCGGCACCGAGGTCATCCTGGTGGAGATGCTCGATCACCTTCTGCCCATCGAAGATACCGATATCAGCATTCTCCTGGAACGCCTCCTGGTCAAGCGCGGCATCGATGTCCGCGTGAAGACCCGGACCGAGAATATCGAAAAGACCGCCACCGGCGTGAAGCTCACCTTGAGCGGCGAGCATGCCGGGACCGTCGAGGCCGATGCCGTTCTGATCGCCACCGGCGTGACCGGCAACGTTACCGGCCTGGCCGTGCCCGAGGCCGGCCTGGAGATCGTCAAGAACCGCGTCAAGGTCACCCCCCGCTACAAGACCAACCTCGACAACGTCTGGGCGGTCGGCGATTGCATCGCTATTCAGTGGCCCGAGCAGATGTCCATGAACGCCTATCGCCATCCCGATCTGGCTCACGTCGCCCATCACGAGGCTGTCAATTGCGTCCAGGCCATCTGCGGCCAGGGCGATCATGCCATCGACTATCATTTCATTCCCGGCTGCACCTATACCCATCCCCAGGTGGCCAGCATGGGTTACACCGAACGCCGCGCCCGCGAGCTCAAGATGGACATCCGCATCGGCAAGTTCCCCTTCGCCGCCAGCGGCCGCGCCCTGGCCGCCGGCGAAACCGACGGCTTCGTCAAGATGATCTTCGACGCCAAGTACGGCGAGCTTCTGGGTGTCCACATGATCGGCCAATCCGTCACCGAACTGTTGGCCGAGATGGTCCTGGCCCGCAACCTCGAAGCCACCGAAGCCGAATTCATCGCCACCATGCACCCTCATCCCACGCTTTCCGAAGCCGTCATGGAGGCCGCGGGAGCGGCGGTGGGCCAGGCGATACATATGTAGTGGTTCGGAAGGGGGGAAGAGAAAAGATTGGCGCGCAGAGCGCGCGGAGGAGAGGGAAGAAGGGTTCGGGGGTCGGGAGGGCAGGGAACATCGCCTTAATGGCTTTATCGAACGATAGGAAGAGCGGTTCTGGTATGCCATGGCAATCGATATATTTGATTGCATTCACAAACGCCTGTACCAATGGTCGGTAGCAGGTCAGTGTACCTGCCGTAAGGCTGAGGGATTTGCCGATACGTCCGGAATCCCCACATTCTCTCCTGCATCGACCAGGTAGCCGTGGAGGCGGTCTGCCCGGTGCTGAATGACTCACGATTGACACAGTTGTCTGTGTCAAGCACAAACGCTCCCGTAAACGCTTCTGTGATAAGCGGATACGGGAGCGTCTGTTTTTCAACGGAGAGGGCGGGAGTCTGCAAGCGAAAGCCTTGTATTTTCGGAGAAATGCAGATTGTGCCCTAAAACAAGGACATTCACGCAATTTCCATCGAGAATATTTATGACTCGTCGTTGTTGTGAGTGACCGTCTTTGACCTCCGATTGGGGACTGCCTTGGGGACTGTGAGGCTAGCACCCACGCCATGGACGAGGCAGTAGCCGGGGCCGCCAACGGCCATGCTACAGCGCCCGGCAACCGTGACGCATTGACCTAGAGGTATAGCCATGACTGAAACCGAAAAACGCCTTGCAGAGCTTCGCAGCGTGCGTGATGGATTGATCTCGACGTTGAGAGAGCGCATTGCAGAGGTTGAGAAGGAGCGAGACGAGATGCTCGCCGAGTACGCCCGGCAGATCGACGAATTGCAGGCCGACCTTTCAACCCTCGTCCCCAAGATCGGAGGGTCTGTCAACACCGAGTTGGCGGATTGCATCTATGACCTGCTGGCCTCGTATCCGGGCGAACCGCTTACGGGCCACTGGATCAATCGCAGGACAGGCAACGTCGCCGTCTTGCCGGTTGTTCTGGCTCGGTACATTGAGGAGGGGAAGATCGTTGTCAGGGGCCGCAGCTATATGGTGTCTGCACCGGATGCTCGTGGAGCGGACGATGCGAACACCGAACATCAGATGAAGGCAGGTGTCCAATGACTGTCGGCAATAGACTAACGAGCCGTAACAACTTCGTGGTGCATGAGGCGACTACGGCTGAGTCAGGTATGCGATGGCGGTCGCTGTTGAAAAACTGATTTCCTGTCGATACGGCCTGTACCCAGCCGTTCGACAAAAGGTGCTCGACCAGACAGGGTTTGACCTAGACACCCTGCCCGGTGTTCGCAGCGGCAGAGACAGTGGTACACCGGGGAAACACGTGATCTTTCGGTCCACCGAGAGCAGACCTAGACAGTTGGGCTTGGCGATGGCCAAGGTGCCCGAAACCGAAGGCTACAAGACCATCGTCGATTTCATGGGTGAAGGCTCTCAGACCGTAGCCGCAGGAAGTCTGCACAAGAGCGGAAGAATTTACACCGTTGAACATGGAGACACGCTCAATCCTCCGGTCATCGACGCTGCCTTGATGGACCAGATCATCGAGGTCATCAAGTCCTTTGATGAGACTGACCGGCAGGACCGTAAAGTTCACGTTAAGCGTGAACGGAGCTATGTGCCGAACCCAAACAGCCCGTCAGTAATTCAAGAGTACAACTCACGCACACCCATCGAAGATGTCTTGCAGGCACACGGCTATGAGCCGACCCACGGTGATTTTTACAACCAGCGGAAGGCGGCGTAGTTTCTCCTTGTGGAGCAATACGGCCAACATGGACCAGCCGATCCCATGCCGTCCAATCCGGGGAATCCGGCCACCGAAACTGCCTGAGCCGTTCCATTGCCTCCTCTAAGCTAGGGGTCGCGTCGGCCACTGTTTCTGGGATGAAGAGCCGCTTGCGGCTTTCTGGCTCAGGAGGGTGGTACGTGCGGCCTAGACGACGGTCTTCTTCGACGATAAGGCGCTTTAGGGGCAGGAGATCGTGCGGATTATCCACGAGTTGAAGCAGGTGTATCTCAAATCCATCAATTCCCTCTTGTCGGAGGTCGGTGAGGAGATCGCAGGTCTGATCGACGATTCACCGGTGATGCGCAGCGGGCCGCAGTATCAACGATGAATTCCTTGCCCATATCGCTGCACAGGATGTTCCCCAAGAGTAGGGGTCGGTACAATTGGACTATGAAGGACAAGCTCCCAATAACGTATGAACAGATGCGGTCGCTGGTCATTGAAGCCCTCCCATCCTCGGGAGACCTTGGCAACCTATCCGAGCTAGTGGCTGGGCTGGCGGTGAAACGAGGCTTCACCGACAATCCCGAGACCGAACGGCAGCGACACACAGTCGGTCTACGACACGTTAATACCGGGTTCCTCGTCGGCTCCGTATCGCTCTGTGGCCTTGATAACGCAAGAGTGCAGGACATCTTCTGGGACTTGGTGATCGAAGGCATCGTTCGACCGGGATTGAACGACGGAGCGAACTACAAACTCCCGTGTTTTCACGTCAGCGAATATGGCCAGTCGGTGCTGAAGAATGAGCCGAGGTCGCCATATGACCCAGACGGCTACCTGAAGCGAATCGGTCAGATTACCCCGAAGGTGGACGAGGTGATCGTCACCTACCTGACCGAAAGCCTGCGGACATTTCGGATCGGCTGGCGAACGTATGCCGGAACGTATGCAATTTGTATTGATGTGGATTGTCAAAACCGCATCGTTTGCAGAGTCGCTTGAGGGAGACAAGCAATCGTCGTTCGCTGATCATTCCGCCGCCCTCTGGGTGCTTAGCGGAAGGGCGTGCTGTAAACACTCGTTCGAACGAGCGTGGAATGCTGGTCAAATAGGGCTTGAGTTGGGGATTCAGTGGGATACGGCGTACCTTCTTGTTCTTGGTTCTTCCTTTGGTCGAGCCGCCGCTTCGGATAACGACAAATCCTGCAGCGCCTTGGTCCCAGAGAATGTTCGACCATTTTAGATCACGCACCTCGCCAATCCTCAGCCCCAGAGTGGCCATCGTCGCAAAGATGCCTGCTTCGTGGGGATCGGCATTTTGCAGCAGCACGGCGACCTGCTCGGCCGTGAAGCAGGGTTGTTCATTCGGCACAGGCTTTTCGATGCTCAGTCCTGCCAGAAGGTTTTCAGGGATCAGCCTTTCCTTCGCTGCCCACTTGAATGCCTGTTTGATGAGGATTGCCCGGTCGTAGATGGTCTTGGTGCTTTTGTTCTGGTCTCGCAGCCACTGGATGAATGACCAGAAGAGTTGCGATCCGAAGTCCACGGCGGATAGGTGGCGAGTTTCCTTCGCCCATTCAGCGAAGCATGTCAGGCCAAAGGCGTATTTTTCCAACGTCTTTCCGCTCCGGCCTTCGTTCCTCTTCAATTCGAGGTACTGTTTTGCAAGTTCCTCATTCGTGAGCTTGAAGACCTTCGGTTTTGCCTCGCCGTTCCCGATACGCCGACAGATTTCATGGGCCTTACGAATCGCGGAGTCCTTGTTGGTCGTGCCCAGAGCTTGATGCTGATGCTTCGCTTGAAAGCACCAATCAGCATACCATTTGCGACTGGCGTAAGTCGTGCCGTCTTTCCTCCGGTATTCCCGGTGGCCGATGTAAACCACGGGTTCGGTTCCTTCGCAGGCATGGCGGTCAAGCAGCTTCACGGTCATCCGCCTTTCTCGTCTCAGCGCATGGCTTGGATGATGCGGGGTATGGTTTGGATGATGCGGGCCTGTTCATCAACTCAAGAACGAAACGCTCACGCCAAAACCGTAGGGGTTTGCCTCTGGCTACACTGTTGCGGAAGCACCCTTGGCTGACTTTCTTACGCAATGTTCCCGGCGTGAAACCGGAGATGTCGGAGGCATGCTTGAGTAACAGGATAGGGGGGTACTGGGCCGAGAGCGGCTCGAATGCTTCACGCACCTCTGTGAGTGTTAAGGGCTTGCGTGGGGCTTCTTGTTCAATCGTGTCCATCCGGGGCTTTCTGCTCAGCCCCGGCGAATTATTTAAAGCCGGGGCGACCATTTTTCCGATGTTAGTGGGATGTGCCCACCGGATTAACATCTATGGCTCACTAGCTCGTATCGGATCGTGAGTGACCACGAAATTAAGATTACACGCAATTAACAGCGATTTTCTCGGACCTGACCTGCCGTTGGCAGGAACAGTGGCCATTGACTTAGCTTTGGAGTAAAGCCAAACCGCTGGGGACCATTTGGGGACTAATGGCTGATATGACGGCAGGGTGGAAACAGAAAAGTGGCCCGGTACGACAGTTACGTTCATACCGGGCCACTATAACGGAGAGGGCGGGATTCGAACCCGCGAGCGGGTTTAAGCCCGCTACAGCATTTCCAGTGCTGCTCCTTCGGCCACTCGGACACCTCTCCTTAACACCCCATGCGATCAATACTACCTGATTCTCTCTTTCCTGTCATGCCCCTGACGCCAAACTTGCCGTTCTCTTGCCGACCAGCCTAAGATGGTTAGAATTCGCACGCTTCCGTTTGCCAAGGCCGTGTCGTAAACCCCAATGGTTGTTGGACTATGTGGCCCATCCCGAGAGGAAAGCTCTGAATATGCCCGCTACCGGAAAAATCACCCAGGTCATCGGTTCCACCTTTGACGCCGAGTTCCCCGAAGATCAGTTGCCCTCCATCTACAACGCCGTCAAGGTCGACGTGCAGGATAAGACCACCAGTATGCACCTGACCGGTGAAATCCAGCAGCACCTCGGCGGCGGCAAGGTTCGCGCCGTGGCCCTGGGTTCCACCGACGGCTTGCGCCGCGGCATGGCCGTTGTTGACACCGGCTCCTCCCTGACCGTTCCGGTCGGCAAGGAAACCCTCGGCCGGGTCTTCAACCTGCTGGGCGAGCCCGTCGACAACCGCGGCCCCTGCAATGCCACCCAGCGCCGGCCCATCCACCGCGAACCGCCGGAATTCGTGGACCTTACCCCCAAGGCCGAAGTCTTCGAGACCGGTATCAAGGTCATCGACCTGCTCACGCCCTTCCTCCGCGGCGGCAAGGCCGGCCTCTTCGGCGGGGCGGGCCTGGGCAAAACCGTCGTCATCCAGGAACTCATCGCCCGCATCGCCCAGCAGCACGGCGGCTACTCCGTCTTCGCCGGGGTCGGCGAACGCACCCGCGAGGGCACCGATCTCTGGCTGGAAATGCAGGAAGCCGCCATCGGCACCACCGGCAAGCACGTCATCGACCAGACGGTAATGGTCTTCGGCCAGATGAACGAACCGCCGGGGGCCCGCCTGCGGGTAGCATTATCGGCGCTGACCATGGCCGAATATTTCCGCGATGAAACCGGCGCCGACACGCTGCTGTTCATCGACAACATATTCCGCTTCACCCAGGCCGGCTCGGAAGTATCGGCATTGCTGGGCCGCATGCCGTCGGCCGTCGGCTACCAGCCGACCCTGGCCACGGAAATGGGCGAACTCCAGGAACGCATCACCTCCACCAAGCATGGCGCCATCACCTCGGTGCAGGCCGTCTACGTCCCGGCCGACGATCCCACCGATCCGGCCCCGGCCAACGCCTTTGCCCACCTGGATGCCTTCATCTACCTGGAGCGTTCCATCGCCTCCAAGGGCATCTATCCGGCGGTCGATCCCCTGGCCTCCGCCAGCCGGGCCCTGTCGGCGGAAATCGTGGGCGAGGAACACTACCGCGTGGCCCGCAAGGTGCAGAACATGCTGCAGCGCTACCGCGATCTCCAGGACATCATCGCCATCCTGGGCGTCGATGAACTGTCCGAAGAGGACAAGCTCATCGTCGGCCGGGCTCGCAAGATCGAACGTTTCTTCAGCCAGCCGTTCTTTGTCGCCGAGCAGTTCACTGGCAAAAAAGGCAACTACACTCCCATCAAGGAAACCCTCCGCAGCTTTGACGAAATCTGCGAAGGCCAAGCCGACGATCTCCCCGAGCAGGCGTTCCTCTATGTAGGGTCGATCGATGAGGTAAGGGAAAAGGCCAAGAGCGTGTGAGGAAGTGGCCACTGGCCAGGGATCAGTGGTTTGCGCTCCGCGGCACAGTTGCCCGCGGCTGTGGTCCGGCTTAAGCGTGAGCCCTGGGCGGCAAAAAAGCGTCCAGTCTTTTCGCCCCTGTCGCCTGCGTGTCAGTCGTACCACCACCGTCCCCCGACTCCCGATCCCCGATTTCTCCGCTCACGCCATTCCCTCAAGTTTCGTCCCCGTTGGTTTGTCATCGGTATCATAGGCTTGTTCCGTCGCGGCGCCCTGGATCTCGATACGTTCCATGCTGATGGCCTTGCCGGTCTGCTCGTCGATTTGGGCCAAGGCCCCGCACATGCGCACGTCGCCGGTGGCTATGTCGAAGTGGTGGGGCATGTTGGTGGTCATGAATTTGAGAACGCGATCCTTGCGCCGGCCCAGCACCGAGTCATAAGGGCCGCACATGCCCAGATCGCTTATATAAGCGCTGCCGCCGGGCAGGATACGGGCATCGGCGGTGGGGATATGCGTGTGCGTCCCCACAATCATCGAGCAGCGCCCGTCGAGGTGATGGCCCATGGCCACTTTTTCGCTGGAGGCCTCGGCGTGTACGTCGCACACGCTTACGCGCACGTTTTGCGGTAGGCTGCGCAGGACGCGGTCAACGGCCGCGAAGGGATCATCCGCCGGCAGATTCATGAAGATGCGCCCCAGCACGCAGAAAACCGCCACTTGGATGTCGCTGTTGGTGGTCACAACTGTGAACTGCCGTCCGGCGGCGGCGCTGCTGAGGTTTGCCGGCCGCACGATCCGCTCGCTGCCCTGAAGAGTTGGCACAATGTCCAGTCGGCGATAGGCGTGATCTCCCAGAGTCACAACGTCCACGCCGTAACTGCGAATTTTATTGAAAAGGTTGGGCGTGATCCCGCTGCCCCCGGCGATGTTCTCGGCGTTGGCTACCACCAGGTCGATTTTCTTTTCCCGCACCAGCCCCGGCAGCGTCTGGCACAAGACCTGGCGTCCAGGACGGCCGACAATATCGCCGAGACAAAGAATGCGTATGGGCATGGGCAGAAGAGTATAGCCGGATGACGACGCCGGGGCGAGAGGTGGTTAAAAGGTGGTGAAAAGTGAAAAAAGATAGGGTCACAGGAACTGCTGCCCCTCGTCCCTCGCCCCTTCGCCCCCCCCGACTCCCGATCTTTTCCCCATGCCTCCGCGCTTTGCAAACTTCGCGCTCTTTTCTATGCTTGGCAGCATGCGTCCACCCATTTGCCTGGCGATTCTGCTGATCTTCCCGGCTCTGCTGTTGGCCCGCGACGAAGCACTGTCGCGCCCCGAGGCCAAGCCGCCGGCCACCGCCCCGGCGACGAAGGAGGCCGATTTTTCCGAACCCAAGGCCGTACTCAAGACCCTCGGACGATTCCAGGATGCCGGCGACCTGGACAAAGCTCTCTCCGTCTACCAGGCCTGTAATGATGAGGAGATGGACCTGGCCAAAGCCTTGGCCACATGCGATGTGGCCATAGGCAAACTACGCAATCTGTCCGTCGCCAAGTTCGGCCCGGGCGTTGCTTCTGAGATCACCCACGCCATGCGCGATGTCACAACCCGCGACATCGAAGCCGCCGCCGTAAAGATCACCGGCAACGCCGCCAGCGTCAGTGGGCGTTATTTCCTGGCCCCTCTGGGAATGATCAAGGTTAACGGTCAGTGGAAGATATCGGTCGCCAAAATGATTGAAGATTCTCAAGGGTCGGCCGAGGAAATGAAGGAGGGCTGCGATGATTTCGTGGGCGTTGTCGAAGCCACCATCGTGGAGATCGACTCCGGCAAGTACGTCAATTTTTCCCTGATGCAGCGGGCCGTCAAACGACGGATATTCAAACTGATGGGTGAAGAATGAAAATCCCGAAGTATTGGGCTCAGGGCCAATCACTGTCTTCAAGCCGACAGAACGCGTTTTCGTGCTGGCATTGGTCGGATACGAGCGTCGAGGACGCCAAACATAAAGCCGAAGCCCGGGCATCGGAATTGGCTGGAAAACTGGCTACGGGAGTGCCGCTGGACCGCTACGGCTACGGTGACCGGCCAATGCGGGAACAAGTAATTCAGAAGATAGCCGAGGGAGGCAATGAATCGGCCATCGTGACGCGCAACCTGTATGGCGCCCTGGTCTTGAATGCGGCGCAGGCCATGTTCATCGACGTGGATTTTGATTCTTGCAAACCGCCACGGCAGGGGGGCCTGTTGGGCCGGTTGTTCGGCAAGCGTCCGGCGGGACCTAGTCCCCAGGACTTGACGCTCGCGCAAGTCCAGGCATGGGCCCAGTCGCACCGCGACCTGGGCGTCAGGGTCTACCGCACCGCCGCCGGCCTGCGCTGCCTGATAACCAACCAACTCTTCGATCCTACGGCAACCGAAACTGTCGAACTGTTGCGCCAGGCCGGCAGCGACCCGCTTTATGTGAGGCTGTGCCATGCCCAATCCTGCTTCCGTGCCCGACTCACTCCCAAGCCCTGGCGCTGCGGCGCCAGCACGCCGCCGGTGCGCTACCCATGGAGCGGCTCCGATCAGGAAGCACTGTTTTGTCGCTGGCAAGCGGAATACGAGCAGGCGGCCGGGAATTATTCCGTGTGCCGGCTGGTCGGCCAAACAGGCCCATCTGTTGTTCATCCGGATATTCAGCCGCTGGTGAGCCTGCATGATCGATTCACGTGCGGGCCGGTGGAGCGGGAGCTGGCGTGAGGGAAGAAATGGCGAAGAAGGCAAGGTGGCAGGCGGAAGACGGAGGACAGACGGCCCGGAACTATTGCCGATGCCGGCTGGTCAGCCAGAAAGGCCCATCGGATGTCCATCCAGAAATCCAACCGGTTGTTGCCTGCTGCCTGTTTCGCCTGGTGGTTTCGTCTTTTCATGAGGTATTCATGTTGAAGATAATCCTTCTTGCCGGCTTATACATGTCTGCCATTGTTCTGGCGGATTCTTCCGCCACTCAATCCTCGCCGTTGCTATCCGCGATCCTGGCTGAATTGCGCCAGATACAACCCCCCATGTTCGACCAGGCCAACGCGGCGGAGGAAGCCATGGTCGCCAAAGGCAAGGATATACTGCCCGCCCTGCGCCAAGCCAGGTTGCTGGGTAGTAAACTCGTGGGCGACGATGAACTGACTACCAACCGCTATAGCACTGGCGACAACAGCACCACCATAGACATGTCCCCAAGGGAGCAGCGTGTCCGGCAACTGGCGGATCTGCGCCTTGGCGTGTTGGGCCGGGTCATCGCCCGCCTGGATTTCGGCTTTGATCCGCCGACGGCGCTCGCCAAGTGGGCTACCGGCCAGGGGAAACCGCTGCCGGGCCAGCCACAACTCTGCGGCGATGCCGGCGTCGACACTGTATTTCCCGACCTGGCCCTGTGTAGCGTGGCCAAATCCTACAGTCCTGTGCCGCGCATGGACGAGGAATCATCCTGGCCTGCCCATTGTGTGTTTGCGGTGGATCACGGATCGAACGTGACTCCGATCATTGATGCCAAGGCACTGGAGGCTTTCTTCCGCAAGAACCTCGCCCCGGTCCAGGGCGAGCGGGAAGCGGCAATGGCCATCAAGGCATGGCTGACGCTGACGCAGTTTCTTCAGGACCACGCTCCTTTCCCGATCATTGCCGACAGCGTCAAGGCCGCCAAGACCGACGGCGGCTGGATGGCCCAGGGCAGGGCCTCGGCGGGGGCGGGCGATGCTGCCGGCCCAGCGCCCAAGTGGCGGGATAATGGCTTCGTTGAGGTCACGCTGATCTTTACTGCCGATGGCCGCTTGGATAAGGTGGGCGAGACGATCAAGGTTCGTCCGGGCCTGCGTCCCATCTGTCAGTCCAGCAAACTCTTGGATCCTGATCCGATCGTGCGCCAAATGGCCCGGACCGAGTTGCGTCTCATGGGGCGATCGGCCGAAGAATACCTCAAGGCACGCCGCCAGGTGGCATCTCCGGAATTGCGCAAAGCCATAGACGGTATCTGGCAGCAGATCCTCGATGATGAACATGATTTTGGCCCATGCCAGGACAGATGACGCAGGACGTGGAAATAGCGAAGTCGTTAATCACCAATGGAAAGCGAGTAAACGAAACGATGGAATTGGAATACAAACCGGATTTTGAGGCTGCGGCAACCCAATGGGCGAAGTTTTGGCAGGGACAAAATACCCGGCCGATGGTTCAGGCGGTGCTGGATCGCCCGGGGATGACCCCGATAGAGAAGCCACCCTATGCGTCGGGCTCGACCGGGGATTTCGCGCCCATCATCGATCAACTGCTGGGCTGGGCTCGATCGCACCAGTTCCTGGGGGAAGCGATTCCGTTCTTCTACCTGGAGTTTGCCGCCGACCACTTTGCCGCGTTGCTGGGCGCGGACCTGGAGTTTGCCCCGGGCGATCCGGCGGGGTGGGCGGTTCCTTGTATTAACGACCTGGCCGCCGCCGACATCCATTTTGACCGCGAAGGGAAATGGTGGAAGCGGACCGTGGCCTTTGCCCAGGCTCTGCGCGCCCGCTGCGACGGCAAGCTGCTTATCGCCTCTAATACTCTTTGTTCCAACCTGGACGCTCTGGCGGCTCTTTACGGATCGCAGAATCTCCTTATGGCCATGGTTGAGGACCCCGATGCGGTACACCGGGCCTTGGCGCAGATTGATGCCGCCCATGCCGAGGTTCTCGCAGCCCTGGGCGAGCTTCTGGACTACAAGCGTTGGGGCAGCATCAATCGCCACGGCATGTACGCCAGAGGTCCGATCAATGTGCCGCAGTGTGATTTCTCGTGCATGATAAGCCAGGACATGTTCCGCCAGTTCGCTCTTCCGTACCTTCGCAACGAGATGCGCCGCTACGACGGCGTGGAGTATCACCTGGACGGCCCCGATGCCATCCGGCATCTGGAAGCGCTCTGTGAAACTGAGGAACTCGACCTTATCCAATGGGTGGCCGGCGCCGGCGCCGGCGAAACCCGGGATTGGACGGGGCTTTACGATCGGATCGACGTCCTGGGCAAGGGCCAGAGACGCGGCGGCAATACCCGGGAGATTGTCCAGATATGGCAAAAATACCAGAGCCGCGGGATATGCTTTGGCCTGGAAGCTTCGTCGCCGGCAGAGGTCGAAGATTGTCTAGTCGCGCTGGAGGCGGCCACTACTGCCAAGCCCGGCGCCGGCGCACGCTAGTGGTTGGGCCATGCCCAGTGCCGCAACCCGGAGGCGCGACATCCTGCCGCTGCTGCCAAGAGCATGTGTTACAATGCAACCATGTCTTTGAAACACGCCTTTGATACCTTCTCCGCCGACTATGACGCCTCACGGCGGAAACTCATTCCCTGCTTTGATGACTTCTACGGCACGCTGCTGGAGATTGTGCCGTTTAAGCCGGACCAGGCTTTTCGCTGCATAGACCTGGGCGCCGGGACGGGGTTGGTTTCGGCATTGCTGGCGGCCAGATTCCCCCAGGCTCAGTTCATGCTCGTGGATCTTTCCGAGGGCATGCTCGACCAGGCCCGCAAGCGGTTCGGGACCGATTCACGCTTTCAATACTCCGTCATGGATTACATCACAACCGCTTTGCCCGGCCAGGCGGACTTGGTGGTTTCGGCGCTGTCCATTCATCACCTGACCGATGAACAGAAGCGGGAATTTTTTTTTCAAAGCTTACGCGGCCGTCTCTGCCAATGGCGCGTTTCTGATCGCCGATCTTGTGAAAGGTCCGACGCCGGCAGCTGAGAGTCGCTACGGCCAATGGTGGGAAAATGCCGCTTACAAGGCCGGCGCGACGCAACAGGAATGGGGCCAAGCCCAGTCACGCCGCCGTTATGACCAGCCGGCGACTCTGGCCGACCAACTCCGCTGGCTCGATAAAGCAGGGTTTCACGAAGTGGACTGTTGGTTCAAATGCTATCCGTTTGCCATATTCGGCGGTTTCAGGTAAGCAAACTAAATCTATAGGAGATATAACATGTCCGTCACCCGCCTGTTTAAACTGGCTCTGCTGTTCTTGTGTGTCACCGTCAGTCTCGCAATCTTTACCCCAGCTACGCCGGGCCAGACCCAGACCCAGACCCAGACTCCGAACCAGGCGCAAATTTACGAGCTCGCTTCGAAGCTCATAGGGCTCAAGAGCACCGTATTGAATAAAGACGAAGCTCCGGCCGGCAAGACGA
>Ga0316231_1003542_pt1 | contig 13638 bp, 5 predicted proteins | sample TBH18027metaG_FD_206002 | JGI IMG/M metagenome (GOLD analysis project Ga0316231, IMG submission 206002) | Freshwater microbial communities from Trout Bog Lake, Wisconsin, USA - TBH18027 | ecosystem: Environmental > Aquatic > Freshwater > Lake > Hypolimnion/Profundal zone | place: USA: Wisconsin...
GGACACACTGCCGGCTGCAGCGGGAAACAGCACCTGCCAGCAACCCCGGTTATACCCAATGTTTAATAGGTGATGACGCGATCCTGGCCGGCCATTCGCTTGGATTTCAAACCCCGCCAGCGCCTCCCGGTACGCCGGTGAGCGGAAGCGCGCGCCGCTCGTCCACAATTCGCCGATGCCAAACAGTTCATCGGCCAGCTTCGCGCCGCCGCAGTTGCGCGCGCTGCCGTCAGCCAGCGCCAGCCGCGGCAGGGTGTTCACGCCTTGCCCGCGCAGGAAATTCCGGAGCGTGAAATTAACGGCCTCCGCGCTGCCGCAGTTGATCAGCCAGTCATTGCGACGACCGTCGGCATCCACGTAAACCGCGTGTCCGCCGTTGAGCGGCAGCACGGTCACATCCGTTTCCGCACGCGAGGTTTGCCATTGCCAGAGATAACCCGCGCCGAGCAGCAGCAGCAGAGCGGCACCCGTGAATTTCCGCCGCACCGTCGTAAACCAACCACTGCACAAGGCAATAACGACCGCATAATAAATGGCCATGCTGGCCAAGGAAGGTTCGGGCACATAAAAATACGCCCCCGGCAGCCGGGCAAACTCCACGCTCACCCACGTCATGGCCATCATGAAAAACCACGCGGCGTGATTGAAAAGTGCAGTGCCCCAAGGCAGCCAGTGGCCGCAAATGAGCGCGCCGAGATTCGCCGTGAGGGCCAACGCGCCGAGGGGCACCGCAATCACGTTAGCTGGCGTGGAGACGGGACTAAACAGATGAAAATATTTCGCGGATAGCGGCAGCGACCCCAGCCACGAGGCGAACGACAGCCCGCCGAAGCGCGCCCAGGATTGCGACCACGCGAGCACTTTCTTCCGCCAAACGGGGACCAGTTCCTCCGGCAATAGCGGATCGGGCCCGAGCCAGGCGGCGAGCACCCGGTCGGAACCAGCGTTTAATGGCGGCAGCAGGAGCGCGATGACCAGCATCACAAAGAAGGAAAGCTGGAAACTCGCCTCCAACAGTTGCCGCGGGTCGGCCACCAGAATGAGGAGCGCGGCGGCAGCCAGTGAATTCAGCAAATCCCCCGGTCGTTTCAGCGCCCAGCCGCCCAGCACGATAGACATCATCACGGAAGCCCGGATGGCTGAAGCTTCCCAACCGGTCGCGGCCGTGTAAAACCAGATGGCCGGGATGGCCACCGCGCCGCACCAGGCGCGGGACAGCCGCAGCACCCGCAGCAGGGTGACGATCAAGCCGCTCACCAGCGCAATCCTCAAACCGTCCACAGCAAACATATGCATCGTGCCCGCCCGCAAAAAAGGCTCGGCGATGTCGCCTGTGAATGCGGTCTTCCAGCCCAGCGTCATCGCCCACAACAGCCGCAATGGCTCGTCCTCGACCGGCAATCCCAGCGCGAGGGTGTGATGCGACCAATTCAAAAAACGATCGGTCAGCGGCAGTTTCGCTTGCCGGGGCGCCAGCAGTTTCCAGTCATTGGTGGATTCGGTTCTGACTTGAAAATAAATCCCGCGCGTGGCCAGATAATATCGAAAGTCGAACAACCCCTCCGCCAGCGGCGGCGGCGGTCGCGCCATGACGCCGGAAATCTCCACGGGCTGGCCGGAAAAATAATCCGGGCTCAACACGTCCGGCGTGGTCACCAGCACCTCGCCCGCCGCCGGTTGAAAACCAGGCTCGTGGGTCCGCCGGATTTCCCGCACCCGCACTAGCGCAACGCTGCGCCATCTTTCCTGATCCTCGCGCTGAAGAATTTTCAGACGCGGGGTTTCGGCCAGCGCCCCGCGCACCGTGACCATCGCCGGTTCGCTGCCCAGCAAAACCCGCAAATCCACCGGGGAAAGCACGGCGGTGCGCGCGGCAAAATTCGCCCAGCCGGCCAGCGCCAGCAGCGGCCAAAAAAGGAACCCGCGGTAATTTCTGAAAGTGAGGATGAGAGTGAGGACGAAGATGAGGATGACAAGCAGCGCCACAAGCGGGGGATGAAACCATTGCGCCAGCCACATGCCGGCGATGTATGCCCCGGCGACCGCGACCAGCGGGCGGTTGAGAGGAAGGCAGCTCACGTTGTGGTCAACGTCGAAGGGGCGACAGAGACAAAATGACGAATGACAAATGACGAATGACAAATCCATGCCGAAGCCCAAATGCCGAAGCCAACGGCATTGGGCTTGTGCCTTAGGTCACTTGGACATTCAATCACCATTCGTCATTCGTCATTCGTCATTTCCCTTTGGCGCTGAAAATTTTCCGCCCCAGCCACAACAGCAGCAGGCCGAACGCACCACCACTTGTGTCAATCATCACGTCCGAAACCAGCGGGGTGCGATTGGGCACAAAGATCTGATGAAATTCATCACTGGCCGCGTAGGCAAAAACCAGGGCCAAAGTCAATCCGGCCTCATCCCATCGCCACGGGCTCGAATCAGGCTTCACCGGCTGGCGGAGCGCCCGCCAGAGCAGCAAGGCCAGAATGGCGTACTCGGTCAGGTGACCGGTTTTGCGAAAAAGATGGTGGATGACCGCCACCGTGGTCGGCGGCATCGTCGGAAACAACCAGCGCAGCAACGGCTCGAATAAACTGGAAGAATGCTGGTAGGATTGCGTGTCGGCGGAGGCGGAAAATATCAACACCATCCACACCAGCACCGGGAGCCACCAGCGCAGGAAATTGGCCACCAACCTGGTTGGTCTGTAGGGAGCCGACGGCGAATACATGCGGCCATGTTTTATTGGATTTGTCCGTCAAAGTCCAACGGTATCCAAAACCAGAGGCTGTAGGGCTGCAGGAGCCGACGTGAGGAGGCTCTGACTCAGTTGGACATGGACGTCTCGTTTAAGCCTCCTCACGCCGGCTCCCACATAAATAAATGAAGGACCGTGTGCTCTCACGCAACGGGCTGCGTGTGAAATTTCCGGGCTGGTTGACACGCGCCCATTCAGTGCGACTGTTGCAATCTATGAACATGCAACTCACTGACAAACTGGCACTCGTCTCCGGATCCACCAAAGGAATCGGCCTGGCCATCGCCACCGGCCTGGCACGCGAAGGCGCCAGCGTCATTGTAAACGGGCGCACGGAGAAATCCGTCAACACCGCCCTGGCCCAGCTCCGCCAGGCGGCGCCGCAGGCCAAATTGGACGGTTTTGCCGGCGATTTGGCCGACGCGGCCACGACCGCGGTCTTGCTCCAACAATTTCCGGTCGTGGACATCCTGGTCAACAACTTGGGCATTTTCGAACCGAAGCCGTTTGAGCAAATCGCCGACACGGATTGGCGGAAATTTTTCGAAGTGAACGTCTTGAGCGGCGTCCGTTTAAGCCGCGCGTATGTGCCCAAAATGAAAGACCGCGGCTGGGGGCGCATCGTGTTCATCAGCAGCGAGAGCGGCATTCAAATCCCGGCCGAGATGATCCATTATGGCATGACCAAGACGGCGCAACTGGCCGTGTCGCGCGGCCTGGCCGAAACCTGCGCGGGCACGGGCGTGACCGTAAACGCCGTGCTTCCCGGCCCGACCCATTCCGACGGCGTGGATGAATTCGTGAAACGATTGAGCGGCGGCAAACCGTTCGCCGAGTTTGAACAGGAGTTTTTTTCCAGCGTCCGTCCCAGTTCGTTGTTGAAACGTTTCGCCACCACGGAGGAAGTGGCAAACCTCGTGGTATATGTTTGCAGTCCACTTTCCGCCGCCACGAACGGAGCGGCGCTGCGGGTGGACGGCGGCGTGGTACGGGCCTGTTTTTGAACGATCTGGCGGTTGTCCTCCTCGCCGCCCGCCCGCCCAAGATACCCCGCCAAATTACTTTCCCGGAAGCACGTTTCCGGTTACCTTGCCGGTCTGATAATTTGAAATGAGCAAAGAAATCGCCACCGTCATTCCTTCGATCCCGCCCGGCGTCACCTTGACGACGCTGGACAACGGCTTGATCATCATCGTGCGCGAGGACCACAATGCGCCGGTGGTGTCGGTACAGGCCTGGTGCGCGGCGGGCAGCATTCACGAGGGCAAGTGGCTTGGCGGCGGACTGTCGCACGTGCTCGAACACATGCTGTTCAAAGGCACCACCACGCGCCCCGGCAGCCGCATTGACCAGGAAGTGCAGGAGGCCGGCGGCTACATGAACGCCTACACCAGTTTCGACCGCACGGTCTATCACATTGACGTGCCCAACACCGGCGCGGCCAAGGCCATTGATATTTTGTGCGACATCATGCAGCACGCCACGCTCCCGCCTGACGAACTCGCCAAGGAAATGGAAGTCATCCGGCGCGAAATGGACATGTGCCATGACGATCCGGGCCGCCGGGCCAGCCGCCGCCTGTTTGAAACCGCTTATACCAAAAGTCCGTACCGCTTCACGGTCATCGGCTACCCGGACATTTTCAACGAGGTCAAGCCCGGGGACATCCGTGATTACTATTCGGAAAAATACGCGCCCAACAATGTTTTCTATGTCGTGGCCGGGGACGTGAATCCCGCGGAGGTGCTGGCGCAAATCAAATCCGCCTACGCCCAGGGCAAGTCCCGCGCCATGCCGCCGATGGTGTTGCCGCCGGAACCGAAACAGACGGCCTTGCGCGAGATTGTCGAGGAATCGGCGGTGGAGCTTGGCCACGTCCATTTTGCGTGGCACATTCCCGAAGTGCGGCATGCCGACGTGCCGGTGCTGGACGTGCTCTCGGTGTTGCTGGGCAGCGGACGCAGTTCGCGCCTGTTCCAGCAGGTGCGCGAGAAACAGGGCGTGGTGCATCACGTGGACGCATGGACCTACAACCCCGGTTCGACGGGGCTTTTTGGCGTAAGCGCGATGGTGGACGGCGATAAATTCGCGGCGGCGCGCGAGGCGATTCTGGCGGAAATAGAAAGCGTGAAAACGCATTCGGTTTCCGCCGCCGAACTACGGAAAGCCATGAAGCAATTCATCTCTGCCACCTTGTCCGCGCGGAAGACCATGGAGGGCCAGGCGCAAAATCTCGGCGGCAACTGGCTCGCGGCCAACGATCTGAATTTTTCCGAACGTTATCTGGCTGCCGTCAAGCAGGTGACCAGCGCCGAAGTTCAGCGCGTGGCGCGGCATTATCTCACGCCGGAAAACCGCACGCTGTACGCGCTGCTGCCCACCGGCTGCGCGCCCAAGGCCCCGGCGGATCTAGAGAGCAATGCCGAGCATTCGATAAGTAAAATCGAGCTGGCGAACGGCCTGAAATTGCTGGTAAAAGAGGACCATCGCCTGCCGTTCGTGGATTTCCGCGCCGTGTTTCAAGGCGGCGTCCTCGCCGAAACCGCCGCCAACAACGGCACCACCATGTTGCTCGCCCGGATGCTCCTCAAAGGCACCGCCACGCGCAACGCGGAGCAAATCGCGACGGAAATCGAATCCGTCGGCGGCCACATGGACAGCTACGGCGGCAACAACAGCTTTGGCGTGAATTCCGAGGTGTTGAGCAGCGATTTTGCGACCGGCTTGGAATTGCTCGCCGAGGTGCTGTTGCACCCGGCTTTTCCCGCGGACGAACTGGAGCGCGAAAAGAAAATCCAGGCCGCCGGCATCCGTTCGCGCAAGGACGATTTGCTCAAAAGCGCGAGCCTGGCCATGCGCCGCGCGCTGTTTGGCGACGGCGGCTACGGTCTCGATTCCCTGGGCACCGAGGAATCGGTGGCGCAGGTTTCGGTGGCCGGCCTGAAAGAGTTTCATCAAAGGCTCGCAACACCCAACAACTGCGTCCTGGCCATCTTTGGCGACGTGAACACGGCGGGCGTCAAAGCGGCGGTGGAAAAGGCTTTTGGCGCCTGGAAGGCAGGCGAGGGGGTTAAACATTCAACATTCAACATTCAACATTCAACGTCGAATCGCGTGACGGAGGCCCGCGACAAGAAGCAGGCGGTGTTGGTCCTCGGTTTTCCGGGCACGACGATGGACAGCGACGACCGGTATGCGCTCGATCTGTTGCAGGAGTGCTGCAGCGACCTCGGCTCACGGCTGTTCTTGCGCATCCGCGAACAGCTCGGGCTGGCCTACTATGTCGGCGCGCAGAATTTCGCGGGGGTGGCGCCCGGATATTTCGCGTTTTACACCGGCACCGAGCCGGCCAAGGCGGAACAGGTGGAACAGGAGTTGTTGCGGGAAGCGGCCCTGTTGCGCTCCGAAGGCTTGACCGCCGAAGAACTGAAGCGCGCGCAGGCCAAAATCATCGGCCAGAAGAAAATCGCCCGCGCGGACCTCGGCAATCTCGCCTCGACCGCCGCGCTGGATGAGCTGTACGGCCTCGGGTTCCAGCGCTCCGATTTGGACAACGCTAAATACGAGGCCGTGACCCTGGAACAAACGCGGGCCGCCGCGCAAAAATATCTGCAGCCGGACGCGCTGGTCGTGGCGGTGATCAAGCCGGCGAACGGATGAGGCCGGGCCGGTGCCGTGGAAATACTCCCGCGCAGCTTTTACGACCGCGACACCAAACTGGTTGCGCGCGAATTGCTGGGAAAATGGCTAGTCCACCAAACCGGCGGCGGCCGGCGCATCGGAAAAATCGTCGAGACGGAAGCTTATCTCGGCGAACACGACCTGGCCGCGCACTCATCCAAAGGCCTGACCACACGCACGAAAACCATGTTCGGCCCGCCCGGCTACGCTTACGTTTATTTCATCTACGGCATGTATCATTGCATGAACGTGGTGACCGAGCGCGAGGGCCAGGCCTCGGCGGTATTGCTGCGCGCGCTGGAACCGGTGGAACATCTTGCCGGCCGCTCGTGCGGGCCTGGGCTGCTCTGCCGCGCCATGCAGATTGACCGCCGCCTGAACGGACACGATTTGGTGAGCGATGATTTTTTCATCGCGGCGCCGGAGTGCGCCGAAAAAATCACAGTCGTAAAGCGTCCGCGCATTGGCGTGGACTATGCCCGCCACTGGGCCCGCCGACTCCTGCGCTTCTATGTCAAAGGCAATCCGTTTGTCTCGCGACGGTGAAACATGGGAGCGCCCGGCGGCTACCCTCGACGGTCAGCAATTCTTAACGAGCCGTGCCGGAGGCCGGCGCTCCGTCGTCGTCGTCGGGTTAAATTTTCACCGGGATCTCGACCGGAAACATGAAACAGGGATCGCCGCGTTCATTCAACGAGCGGGCCAGAGTTGCCACCCGGCGTGTTATCCGGCCTTCAAACATGGTCTGACCGTTGACGACCACTCTTACCGGTTGATTCAGATCGGCCAGCGTATCGTTTAGATAGATGCGCAATTCCACGTCCCTGGCCGCCACCCGCAGCTTGTCGCTGCCGTTTTGTTCAGCGATGATCGTCACCATGTTTTTCTGCACCCTGGCATCCAGATAAAGCGGCTTCTGTGCGGGAGCTTGGTCCAGCGCAAGCCAATACATCTGATGCCGGGTGACGCCGTGGAGTGGTTGAACCGTCCAAACCACCCGCTCCGGCCAGGGATGGCGCACAAACTGCGCGATCCATTCCGGCCCGGGTTGGTAATTGATGCCGTGGCCGCGTCCCGGCTGCTCATCCAGGAAATGAAGGTAGGCATTGGTGGCACCGTCTGCCTGCCGGAGTTCATCCAGCCGGGCAAAATAATTTCGCGCCAACGTGATGCGATTGTACATGGTGTCCAACTCACCGATGCCGCAGCGAAACGGAAGGTTGCGGAAATTTTCCGGGGGTGAAGTGCTCAGCGGTTCGGCCGCGGCCAGAGCGCAGGAACCCGCCCAGCGATCCGCCATGTGCGCGCCCAGACGATACCCGGCATAACCGCCCTCGGAGATGCCCATCACATAGACCCGGTTGGGGTCCACCTTCTGGAACAGAATGGCCCGGCGGATAACTTGGTCATAGATTGCCTGGCAATAATGGTACCACCAGCGCCCGTCATGGTCGTCAGCCATGCGCGGAAGGAAATAAAGGCCGTTGGGATAAATGGTCCTGAATAATCGCACCTGCGCGGCCCATTCGGAATCATTCATCTGCGATCCATGCGGCCCGCTGGCACTGGCGTCCTGGCCGCCGCCGTGCATGGAAATCAAAAACGGCCAGCCGTTCGTGCCCTGCGTTCCCTTGGCGAGCAGATAAAAGGGCATCTCCTTGCCGGAATCCACCATCGTGCCGGACGCCAGCTTGGGCGGCTCATTGGTCGGTGCGGCTTCAATTTCGTCCCAAGTGGTTGGGGATGCCGGCAAGTCTTTATCCCACCCCAACGCAATCGCTCCCATTCGGTATGCCAGCCAGACCTTGTCAGCGGCCGCCCGGGAGGAGGAGGCGTTTTTCAGTTTGCCGGTCACTTTCGGAACTACGCCCCGCGTTGTTTCGGGCGTGGAGAACCACGCCTGCAACGTGGCATAATCATCCGCCCGAACGCTGGCGGCGGTCAGGAACAATGCGATAATTAGCGGAGATTTCATATTCCATCGCGAGATGCCGGCAAGCCATGGCCGGCAGCCCGCTCCCGACTCGAAGGCGACCCTCGACTCGTTCAAACACCTGTTCACGGATAGACCAAGCGGTAGAATTCCATCGGCTTGCTTGGATCCAACGTTAGGTTGGTCTGATTGATTCCCGTCGAACCGGGAACCGTCATCCAGTCATTCGTGTTCTCGCTGATACCGGAAGCCAGATGGTTGGTCTGCACCAGCAAACGCCAGCCGGTATGATCGGCCGGCCAGGACAGATCCAGCTTGCCGCCGCTCACCGTGGCCGTGATGTTCGTCGGGTTGGTGGCGACGCCGGAAACCAGGGAGAGAGTGCCGCTGGCCGGATTCCAGTTCCAAGCGAGGCCGGAAAGCGCCGGCAGGTTCGTCGCGCCAAAGTTGCCAGTGTAACCCGCTGCGCTAAATAGTCGGTAGGTTTGGCCGGCGGCAAAAGTCCCGCCAACGTTTGTGACCACCAAGGCACCCGCGTAAGTCAATGTGCCGATGCCGGCAATCTGGTCGCAGGTAACGGTGCCGGCATTTACCTTCATCAGGACCGTGCTGCCGGAGTTCAGCAAAAGGTTGCTGGTCACGGTGAGAGCCGCGGTTGCAGGCGTGCCCACTGCGAGCGTGCCGCCACTGCTGATTTGCACGGCGGCATTAATGCTGCCTGTGCCACTCAAGGTGGCGCCGCTGCTGACTGTGACATTGGTGCCAGTCCAGGTGTTGTTCACCACCAGCGTGCCCGCGGATACGGTCGTTGAATTGGTGAGCGAACCGGCGCCATTGAGAATCAACGTGCCCGATCCCTGCTTGATCATGCCCAAACCAGTCATTGGCCCGGCAATCGTGCCCGTGTAGCCCTGCACGTCCACATTCTCCGTGCTAACGAGGTTGATGTTCCGGTTGGCATTGAGGGTGATGTTGTTGGCTCCGAACTGCAGCCCACCCACAGTGCTGCTGTAGAAGGTCGGGTTGATATGAGAGGCGTCGTTCACCGAAATGGCATTGGTGGCATTGCCAAACGCGCCATCACTGGTAAACACCAAGGTTCCCAGATAGACCTCGGGAACGGTCGTGAAGTTGTTGTTCGGATTATCCAGGATAATGGTGCCGCGATTATTTGCACTACCGGCGGGAGAATCCACAAAATGCGTGATCTGACCGGCGTCACCACCCGAGAGCAGGCCCGTAAGCCGGACCGTACTGCCCGCAGCCAGGGATAAATTCAGCAGGGTGAACTGTTCCGTGGTGGAATTGAACGGTAGTTGAATACTGTTGGCGCACACATTCGAGCCGTTGGCGGCAAATTGCAGCGCTCCGGAGCCGTCATTGATGATGACCGGGCCGGAACCAAGACCATGCAGGGTCGGGTCATTGACGATCACCGTGCCGTTGTTGATGACGGTGCCGCCCGAATAAGTATTGCTGGCAGTCAGATACAAGGTGGTCGCGCTCGCGTCGTTGGTAAGCTGACAACTTCCCGAAATGAAGCCGGCCAGGGTAACCGAGGCCGATGAATTGTTATCAATGCCGCCCAAGCCGGTGATGTTATTGTTGATGGTCGCGGTGGCAATCTCACCCAACACCAACTGGCTGTTGTTGGTGACGAAACCGCCGCCCAACAGGCCATCTCCAGTTGCACCGTCGCCCAAGGCGATTGTTCCGGCGCTAATGGTGGTCGGTCCCGTCAGTGTGTTGGTGGCGGTGAAGGTCAGCACGCCGGCACCGAGTTTGGTGAACGAACCGGGGCCACTGATGGCATTGGTCCAAGTTTGATCCTGCGGCGTGGTGATGACCAAGGCGGCGCTGTTGGTCATGTTCGCACTGAGAGCGCCGTTGGTGCCGGCATTGCCGACCGCCAGCGTGCCGCCGGTGAGGAACACCATGCCGGTGAAGGTGTTGGTGTTGAGAATCGTCAGCGTGCCACTACCGCTCTTGGTGAGCGAAGCTCCGCCACCAATGTCCGCCGCACCCACAAAGGTGTAGTTCGACGACCCAGTGACCAGCACGGATGCCGGCAAAACCGTGGCCGGAATGTTCACGACCGGATTGGTGCCTCCAATATTGGTGAAGGTCACCGCATCGTTATTGGCAAAGGTTGACCGGGTCAACACATTCAGCCAGTTGGCCGAAGCACCCACATCCCAGAGGCTGCCGGCAGCGCCGCCGGTCCAAGTCAGGCTGGGAAAGGCGCTGACCACCAATTGAAGCTGGGTGCCGGTAAGCACCAGACTATCCGCCGGATTGGCGCCGACCAGCGTCAGGTTGGCCACACTGCCGCTCGTAGTCAGGCTCTGGGCCAGCACATAGGTGCCGCCACTGCTCAGCGAGCCGGAGATCTTGTTGATATTAATGGTCACGCCAGGCGTGCTGAAGTCCATGTTGCCGTTGACGGCGAGGAGGTCGTTGCCGCTGGTTGGGCTGCTGGAGAGGTCGAACTGCAGCGTTCCGCCCGCGGCGGTGAAACTGCCATTCGTGATGGTCAACGTGCCGGCGCCGCCAATGGTGCCAGGGTTGATGGTCGTGCTGGCCAGCGTGACGGCGCCGGTGACAACTCCGGAACCGCTCAACGAAGCCGAATTCAAGTTAAACGAGCCGGCCCAAGCCGACACATCCATCAAGCCATTGACCTGAACGGCAGCGGAGCCGAGGTTTCCGCCACTGTCCACCAGGAAGGTGCCGCCGCTGTTCAGAACCACAGCAGGAGAACTGAGCGAGCCGCTCAGTTCAAACGTGGCCGCCGAATCAACGGTAACGGTAGCTGCATACGAACCGCTGACGGTAAGCTGGCCGGAGCGGACTTCGCTCGGCCCAGTGTTCACATTGGCGCCCGAAAGGGTCAGCGTGCCGGCGCCTACTTTCCGGATGGCCAGTTGCGGCGGGGTGGAGGCGGTGTTGGCATTGGCATAGTCCTTGAATTTCCCAGCAAAGGCGGTGCTCAAGTTCAGCGCTCCGATTTCCACCGTAAGGTTGCCGATGACGTTGCCCGATCCATTCTTGGAGTTGAGTACCACGCTGCTATTGTTGCCCTTCAAAGCCCCCAGGTAATTGGTGGCGTTGTTGAGCGGGGTGGTGCCGTTATAGAGATAGTTTAGCGTGTTCCCCTCATAATCGAAGATCGCATTGGCGCTGCCGGAAATACCTGTTGCCGTATCCTGATGTCCCATGAGGAAACCGCCGGCATTGCCGCCGCTGGCGCTGCCGGTGACCAGCACCGTGCCAGTGAAACCGCTCATATCCCCATGCTGCCCGATGACCACACCGGCTGGGGTTTGGATATTCAGGACGCCCGAGCCAAAGATCCTGCTCACGAATGTATCCTGGGCGCTAGAACCTTGATACACGATGTTGGTGGTATTGGCACCGCCAAGCACATAAAGGTCATTCGTAAAGTATTGCGCGCCGCTGGTGGCGAATTCAAAAAAACCATTGCTGAGCACGAGCGGATGATTGGCGGAGTTCGTCATGAAACTCAAACCTTTGGCGCTCGTGGTCGCCAGCGATCCTCCGTTGAGGACATAAATGCCGTTGGTGACGGTATTGGCGCCGCCCACGACGAGAATGCCAGGCCCTTCCACGGAGAAACCCTGTGAGCCGGCCAGGACGGAACTGATGGTGGCCTGGGTATTGGTTTCCACCAGGATCATGGGCGTGCCGCTGCTCGTAGCGAGCGTATTGGTGCCACCCGTGAGCGTCCAGTTGTAGGTTCGCCCCACGTCCCCAAAGGCCATGTAGCCGATGGTGATATTCGTGCTGGCCACGTTCACGGAGTTGTTGCCGCTCATGGTCAATGTGCTGAAATCGGCCAAGGCATCCTTGTTCGTGGCGATGACCGCCCCCTGCCAATTGGCGGCGGTGGTCCAGTTGCCGCTCGCCAGATTGGTCCAAACGCCGCTAGTGCCGCCGGCGGCAATGCCACCCGTCACCGTCAGGGTCACACTCGTGGCGTTGTTTTGGAGAGTAATACCGGGGTAAGCCTGATTAAACGCAAACGTGCCACCGGACCTTGAGGCGAAAGTAAACAGGGTATAAGTGCCATTGACAATGGACCCACTCCCAAGATTCAGCGTAATGACGGAGGTTCCATTCAACGTCAAAGCGCCTCCCACGACGATCTTGTCACTGGGGCCACTGGGCGTGGTACCCATATCAAAATTGAATGCCTGCGCGTTAAGCGTCAAATTATTGTTGAACGTCAGGGTGCCTAGGCCGCCGACGGTTCCCGGAACAATGACCGCTCCAGAAGCTGCCGTCAAATTGCCCTTGACCGTGCCGAAGCCGCTCAAAGTCTGACTTGATCCGAGGGACAGAGAAGTGGCGGAGGCATCCAACAGGGATCCCGCACCCAAGCTGATTGCGGAACTTCCGGCCAAGGCGCCGGAATTGCCAAGTTTCAGCGTGGCATTGGCACCCAACGTGGTGTTGCCTGCGTATGTGTTCGCACCGTTAAACGTCACCGTATTGGTGCCGTTGAGAGTGACGTTGACCGAGCCGCCGATTCCGGTGGTGTCGGCGCTGTTCAGCGTATAGGCGACCGCTTGGTTTTGGAAGACGGCATTCAAGCCGCTGGCGCCGCCCGCTCCAACCGTCACCGTGCTGGTGGCCACCGGATTTCCAAACGCGGTCTTGTCGGCGAAGTAGACGTTGGTCATCCCAAGCCCCTGCACCGTCTGGTAGCTCGATCCGCTAAAATTCGCGGAAGTGGAATCAGAATCCGCCCAATTACCGCTGGTTTGACCGCTCCAAACACTACTGACATCGCGAAGCTGAATGCCGTTCATTTGGATGATATTGTTGGTAACGGCGTTATTATCAAGATCCAGTGTCTGTGCGCCGGTGCCGTCGGCGGTAAAGGTTCCGACGATATATTGCCCGGCCCCGCCGTTGGTTTGGCCCGTGTTGTACACCAAAGTGTTGGTCGGATCGCCCACGGCATCGTAGATGTATTCCTCCCGGGTGCCAAAACCGCCTCCACGAGGATCGCAGGCCCAAAGCTGCACTGAGTATAGATGACCGGAGGTCAGCTTGTTCAATGTCACGGTCCCAACTTCGGGGTTGATTGGGCTTGCGTTCGTGTTGTAAACGCCGCCAATAACGAGATTCCGGTAGGCCGCGCTGAAATTGGTGTAGGGCGAGTTTGTGGCGGTGAACAGGGCGGTGCTGTACGAGGTGAAATTGCCCAGAGTCATGTTCCCGGACCCTATATTGGTGACCG
>Ga0316231_1003544_pt1 | contig 13625 bp, 13 predicted proteins | sample TBH18027metaG_FD_206002 | JGI IMG/M metagenome (GOLD analysis project Ga0316231, IMG submission 206002) | Freshwater microbial communities from Trout Bog Lake, Wisconsin, USA - TBH18027 | ecosystem: Environmental > Aquatic > Freshwater > Lake > Hypolimnion/Profundal zone | place: USA: Wisconsin...
TCCTGGATGGCCGCCAGCATCCGGTTGAAGTTCCCCGAAAGCTCGCCGATCTCGTCACCGCTGGACACCGGCACCGGGGTGAACGCGCCGCTGCCCACGGCGGTGGAGACCGCCTGGTTGAGCCGCTCGATGGGCCTGAGCACCAGCTTGCGCAGGAGGCCGTGGAGCAGGACCGAGGCGGCCAGCGCGATGAGCAGGGCGCCGGTGAAATAGCCCAGGACGCCGCGCAGCATGCCGGCGTCGATGGCGCGGGTGGAGAGCCGGATGCGGACGTAGCCGATGACGTACTTGGTCTCCTGGGGCTGCTCCAGGTGATGGTAGAGGACCGGCGCGTAGAAATCGATGCTGTCCCGGTGCCGGATGATGCATTCGCCGGCCTGCGCCTTCAGCTGCGCCTGCGCTTCCGGATCCGGCGGAATGCGGAAATTGTCGTCCGGGAAGGAATCGATCGGCAGCCAGATGGAAGAATAGACCTGGGCCAGGAGCACGTCGTTGGCCTGGACGATGGACCGGACCTGCTGGATGATGCCCAGGTTCTCCTCGGCGATGCCCTGGGCGACCCCCCGGGACAGCGCCTCGGCCATGGTGCTGCCGCGGGCGGTGGTGACCCGCACCATGTCGCGCCGGTAGGCGCGCACGAAGAAGGCGGTGCTGGCCAGGCCGATCAGCAGCACCGCCAAGGCGACGAAGGCCGTCACCTTGGTGTTGAGGGTAACCCTCATCGTATGGAGGCGAGGGGCGGGACGCCGTTGGCGGCGATGAGTTCCTGCCCCTTGGCGCTAAGGGCGAACTTGATGAACGCGTTCACCTCGGGCTTGGCGTCCGCGGTGGTGACCAGCCAGAGCTGGCGCTTGTACGGGTAGCGGCCGGAGATGATCGCCGCCTTGGTGGGGGCCACGCCGTTCACCGCCAGCATCTTCACGTGCCGTTTCTGGGCGCTGTCGAAGCCGGTGGAGGCGAAGCCCTCGGGAGTCTTCTCCACCATCTGCTCCCACAGGGCCACCGAGGCCGACTGCATGGAGGAGTTGGCCGTGGTCTGGGGCCACTTGCCGGCGAGCACGTACTTGGCCAGGGATTCGCCGATGCCCGCCATCCCCACCGGGGTGGAGATGTAGGACTTGATCGGCAGGTCCGGTCCGCCCAGGGCCTTCCAGCCGGTGACCCGGCCCTCGTAGATGTCCTGGAGCTGCTGCGGGCTGAGGCCGTTCACCGGATTGGCCGGATTGACGATGAACACCAGCGCGTCCCAGGCCACCGGAATGTAGCGCAGGTTGCGCGGGTCATCCGGGCCGGGCGATTTGCAGGAGGCGGCGAAATCCACCCGGTCGGCGCCCAGTTCCGCCAGCCCCACGTAGCTGCCGCCGCCGCGCAGCAGGATCTTCTGGCCGGTCTCCTTCTCGTAGACCTTGACCATCTCGTTGAGATAGCCGGTCATGCTGATGGAGCAGCCGCTGGCCGCCAGCGGTTCCCCGGACCTGACCGGAATCCAGGACATCAGCATCAGGAAGGTCGCGAAGGCCGCATTGAAATTCATGATGATTTCCCTTTGGGTATTAGATCTTTATCGTATTGTATTAATTCTATAATGCCTAAAGTTTTTCCCATAGATCGTCGGAGAGCACCTGGTCCACCGGCCCCTCCCGGACCACCCGGCCGTCCTTCATCACCAGCACCCGGTGCGCCATGGCCCGCACCACGTCGATATCGTGGGTCACCAGCACGTAGGCCAGGCCGTGGCGGCGCTGGAGCTGGGCCAGCAGCTGAAGGACCTGCTTCTGGATGGTGACGTCGAGCGAACTGGTGGGTTCGTCCAGCACGACGATGCGCGGATTGACGATCAGCGCCCGGGCGATGGCCACGCGCTGGCGCTGGCCGCCGGAGAACTCGTGGGGATAGCGGCCCAGCAGCGGCTCCACCGAACCGTCCTCGGCCAGCCCGACATCCTCCAGCGCCGCGATGATGCGGGTCCGGCGCTGGGCCTGGTCCAGGCCGGGCTGGTGGATGGTGAGGCCCTCGCCGACGATCTGCTCGATGGTCCAGCGCGGCGACAGGGAGGAGAACGGGTCCTGGAACACCACCTGGATCTGCCGGCGCAGGGCGCGCCGGCCCTCGGCGCCGAGGCTGGCCCAGGCGCCGCCCGCCAGGGTGATCTCCCCCGAGGCGGCGGTCAGGTCCAGCAGCGCCAGGGCCAGGGAGGTCTTGCCCGAACCGGATTCGCCGATCACCCCCAGGGTCTCGCCGGGCGCCAGGGTGAAGCTGGCGCCGGCCACGGCGTTGAACACGCCCTTGCCGAACCAGCCGCGGATCCCGGGCCTGGGCACCGGATAGTCCACCCGCACGGCGCGCGCCTCCAGCACGCAGCCGGGGCGGGGCTCGGCCACATCCCGCTCGCAGCGGCTGTCGATCAGCTTGAGGGTGTAGGGGTGCCGGGGCGTCTCCATGATCTGGCGCATGGGGCCCTGCTCCACCAGCACGCCGCGTTCCATCACCGCCACCCGGTCGGCGAACCGGCGCACCAGGTTCAGGTCGTGGGTGATCATCAGCACCGCCAGGTTGCGCTCGACCCGCAGCCGCTCCAGCAGGTCGAGGATCTGGTGCCGGATGCTGACGTCCAGGGCGGTGGTGGGCTCGTCGGCGATCAGCAGCTTGGGGTCGCAGGCCAGCGCCATGGCGATCATGGCGCGCTGGCGCTGGCCTCCGGACAGCTGGTGCGGATAGCTGTCCACCCGCCGCTCCGGCTCGGTGACCTCCACCCGCTTCAGGGCATCGATGGCGTGCTCCCGGGCCTGGGCCCGGCCCAGTCCCCGGTGCAGCTGGAGCGCCTCCATGATCTGGGCGCCGACCGTCATGACCGGGTTGAGCGCGGTCATGGGCTCCTGGAAGATCACCGCGATGTCGTTGCCGCGCAGGGCCTGCAGTTCCGCCGGCCCCATGGCCAGCACGTCGCGCCCCTGGAAGCGGATGCCGCCGGTGAGCTGGGCTGCGGTGAACAGGCGCAGGGTGGAGAGCGCGGTGACGGTCTTGCCCGAGCCCGATTCGCCCACCAGGGCGAGCTTCTCGCCGGCCTCGAGCTGGAACGAGACCCGGTCCACCACCCTGCGGCCGCCGAAGCTGATGCTCAGATCCTGGACCTCAAGCATCATGACGCATCCTCCGCGACCGCTTTGCGCGGGTCGAGCGCGTCGCGCAGCGCGTCCCCCACCAGGATCAGCAGCACCAGGGTGAACACCAGCACGGTGAAGGTGGCCAGGGAGATCCACCAGGCGTCCAGGTTGTTCTTGCCCTGGGCCAGCAGTTCGCCCAGGCTCGGGGTGCCCTCGGGCACGCCCAGGCCGAGGAAGTCCAGGCTGGTGAGCGCGCCGATGGCGCCGGCCATCTCGAACGGGATCAGGGTGATCACCGGGGTCAGGCAGTTCGGCAGGACGTGCTTGAAGATGATCACCCGGTCGCGCTGGCCCAGCGCCTTGGCGGCGCGCACGTAGTCCAGGCTGCGGTTCTTGAGGAACTCGGCGCGCACGTAGGCGGCGATCATCAGCCAGCCGAAGACCGAGATCAGGGCGACCAGCAGGCCCACGCTGGGCGCGAAGAACGCCGAGAAGATGATCAGCAGGTAGAGGGTCGGCATGGCGCCCCAGATCTCCACGAAGCGCTCCATGGCGATGTCGGTCCAGCCGGCGAAGTAGCCCTGGATGGCCCCGTAGACGATGCCGGCGACGGTGCAGACCACGGTCACGGCGAAGGCGAACAGGACCGAGAGGCGGAAACCGTAGAGCAGCCGCGCCAGCAGGTCGCGCCCGCGGTCGTCGGTGCCGATCCAGTTCTGCCGGCTGGGCGGCGCCGGGTTGGGCTCCCGGGCGAAATAGTTGATGGTGGAGTGGTGGTAGCGGTTGGGCGGGAACAGCGCGAAGTTGCCCGGCCGGGCCAGCCGCTCCCGGATGAACGGGTCCAGGAAGTCGGTGGGCGTCGGGAAATCGCCGCCGAAGGTGGTCTCGGGGAGGGTCTGCACCAGCGGCACGTACCAGTGGCCGCTGTAGCGCACCAGCAGCGGCTTGTCGTTGGACAGCACTTCGGCGAACAGGCTCAGCACCGTGAGCGCCAGGAACAGCTGCAGGCTGCGGTAGCCCAGGCGGCTGCCCTTGAAGCGGCGCCAGGCCCGCAGCCACGGCTTCTGCAGATCGTGCTGTTCAGTCATACTTCACCCGCGGATCCACCCACAGGTAGCTCAGATCGCGGATCAAGGTGGTGACCAGGCCGATCAGGGTGAAGAAGAACAGGCTGCCCAGCACCACCGGGTAGTCGCGCCGGATCACCGATTCGTAGGAAAGCAGGCCCAGCCCGTCCAGGGAGAACAGGGTCTCGATCAGCAGCGAGCTGGAGAAGAAGGCGCCGACGAAGGCGGCCGGAAAGCCGGTCATGATCGGGATCAGGGCGTTGCGGAACACATGGCGCCACATGACGCTGCGTTCACTCACCCCCTTGGCCCGGGCGGTCAGGACGTACTGCTTGTGGATCTCCTCCAGCACAGAATTCTTGGTCATGATGGTGATCACGGCGAAGCTGCCCAGCACCATGGCGGTGACCGGCAGCACGATGTGCCACAGGTAGTCCATGGCCTTGCCCATGAGCGAGAGCTGGTCGAAGTTGACCGAGGTCAGCCCGCGCAGCGGGAACCACTGGGCGAACGCGCCGCCCGAGAACAGCACCAGCAGCAGCACGCCCATCACGAAGCTGGGGATGGCGTAGCCCACCAGCACGATCAGCGTGGTGGCGGTGTCGAACCGGCTGCCGGCGCGCACCGCCTTGGCGATGCCCAGCGGCACCGATACCAGGTAGGTGAGCAGGAAGCTCCAGATCCCCAGGCTGATCGATACCGGCAGCTTTTCCCGGATCAGCTGCCAGACGTCCTCGTTGTGGAAGAAGCTCTTGCCCAGGTCGAACCGGGCGAACTGCCCGAGCATCTGGAAGAAGCGCGTGTGCACCGGCTTGTCGAAGCCGTAGAGCTTGCGGATCTCCTTGATCCGCTCGGCGTCCACCCCCTGCCGGCCGCGGTAGCCGGCGCCGGTGGCCGCCGGGCCCTCCCCGGCCGAGTTGCGCCCCTGCAGCTGGTAGACCATCTGCTCCACCGGCCCGCCGGGCACGAACTGGATCACCGCGAAGGTGATCGTCAGGATCCCGAACAGCGTGGGCACCATCAGCAGGATCCGTTTGAGAATGTAGGCCCACATGGGCTGCCTCCTAAGGGTGGATGGCCCACCAGGTGGAAATGATCCAGCCCTCGGCCTGGAAGTAGCGCGGCTTCACCGCCGGTTCGGCGAACTTGCCGGCCCGGTAGGCGATGCGGAAGGCGTTGGTGTACCAGGCCGGCACGAAGTAGTGGCCGAAGCGCAGCACCCGGTCCAGGGCGCGCAGCCGGGCCACCAGCTCGGGCCGGGTGGCGGCCGAGGTGGCCTCCTCCACCAGCGCGTCCACCGCCGGATCGCGGATGCCCATCAGGTTGGCCGAGCCTTCGTTGGCGGCGGAGGCCGAGCTGAACTTGTCCTTCAGTTCGCTGCCCGGCGCCTCGCTGCCCACGGTGCGGATGCTGGTGATGTCGAAGTCGAACACGTCCAGCCGCTTCTGCAGCAGGGCGAAATCCGCCACCCGGTAGCGGCAGTCGATGCCCAGCTTGGCCAGCTGCTGCATGTAGGGGGTGACGATCCGCCCCATGGAGCCTTCGCTGTCCAGGAATTCCACCGTCAGCGCTTCGCCCGCGGCGTTGCGCAGGGCCCCGTCCCGGTAGTGCCAGCCCGCCGCGTTGAGCAGGTGCTGGGCCCGCTCCAGGTTGGCGCGCAGGCTGCCGGGCGGATCGGTGTTGGGCGGCAGCGGCACCGGCCGGGTGAACACCTCGGGCGGCAGCTTGCCGCGCAGCGGAGTGAGCACGGCCAGCTCGTCCGGGCCCGGCAGGCCCTTGGCCTCGAAGTCGCTGGCGACGAAGAAGCCGCGCACCCGGGTGTAGTTGCCGTAGAAGAACTGCCGGTTCATCCACTCGAAGTCCATGCCCAGTTCCAGCGCCTCGCGCACCCGCAGGTCGGCGAACTGCTTGCGCCGGGTGTTGATCAGGAAGCCCTGGAAATCGCCGGCGTTGCCGCTGGCCAGGTCGCGCCGGACCAGCCGGTCCGAGGTGAACGGCTTGCCGACGTAGGTGCGCGCCCACTCCCGCGCCGAGAACACCTGGATATAGTCGAACTCGCCGGCCTTGAAGGCCTCGGTCTGGGCGGTGGTGTCCTTGTAGATCTTGTAGGTGATCCGGTCGAAGTTGAACATGCCGCGGCGCACGTTGAGCCGGCCGGCCCAGTAGCCCGGATCGCGCTGGTAGGTGATGTCCCGGCCGAAATTCACGTGGCCGATCCGGTACGGACCGCTGCCGATGGGGATGTCCATGACGATATGGTCGAACGGCTTGCCCGCCCCCCATTCCCGGCTGAACACCGGCATGCCGCCGACGATCAGCGGCAGTTCGGCGCTGGAGCGGCGGAAGTGGAACTGCACGGTGCGCTCGTCCAGCACCGTGGCGTCCTTGACGTCGGCGAACATGGCCCGGTAGGCCGGGTGCGACAGCTTGCCGGTGAGCGAATCGAAGCTGTGCTTCACGTCGGCGGCCAGCACCGGCTTGCCGTTGTGGAAGCGGGCCGCCGGATCGAGCCGGAAGGTGACCGAGAGGCGGTCCTGCGCCACCGAAACATCCCGGGCCAGCAGGCCGTAGGCGGTGGTCGGCTCGTCGAAGCTGCCGGTGAGCAGGCTTTCGAACATCAGTTCGCTCAGCCCCGGCGGCGAAGTGCCCTTCAGCGTGAACGGATTGTATTTGTCGAACTGGGAGATGCGCAGGGGCGGCACCAGGGTGAGCTCGCCGCCCTTGGGCGCGTCCGGGTTGACCCACTGGAAATGGTCGAAGCCGGGCGGGTACTTGATGTCGCCGAACTGGGCGTAGGCGTGGGCGGCCCAGGCCTGGGCCGAGGCCAACACCAGCAGGCCCGCCAAGGCACCACGGAGGCATCGCAAGACCGATCCTGTGATGAATTGGAAAGGACGCCCGGGTGTCATGCGGCGATCATATCAGAACAGATTATTTTTTACCTTTTCTAAGCTGCGCGGGGCCAAGACATGACGAACGGACCGGCGCGGTTCCAGGATCGGAAACCTATTTCAATATTCCGGGCACCTTGCGATCAAAACGGTAAAATAGAGGCATGCGACCCGAAGAATGACGGCGCCAAGGCACCGCACGTGTGATCCACCTCCACCAGGATCAGGGGAGGTTCGCCCCGGATCCCCTGGCCGACCAGTCCCCCCAGGCCCGAATGGAAGCCCTGTGGGACCTCACTTTGGAGTACCTGGCATGGACCCGACCCGATGACGGTGAACCCCGACTTCAGAGATCTGTTTGCCGCGTTGAACAGCACAGGGGCTGATCCCCTTTGAATCATCTTGGTTGCCGCGTAACCGGAGTTCATGTCGTGGTGAATCCAAGAAAAAGATCAGTCACAGAGTTCGCAGAGGCGCAGAGGACGCAGAGAACTGAATAGTTAGCTGGCAAAAAGCTCCGACCCACTCGCCGGAAGGGCCATGCTTGCTGAAGGCAATGGTGGTGCGGCTCTGCGTCCTCTGCGCCTCTGCGAACTCTGTGTTTGGTCTTTTGCTCCAAGTCGGCATGGCGATGGAATATGCGACTTCCGGCCAAGCCAATCGGCATGCCACGCTTGCCACGAATCCATGCGCCAGGGCCTAGGCCTGCACCCCGAAAGCGTAGATGATCTTCCCCGCATAGGGATGCCCCGGCTCGATGACCGTGCTCGGGAAGTCAGGATGATGCAGGGAATCGGGGAAATGGCTCGGTTCCATGCAGAAGCCGGAACGGGTCACGTACAGGTCCCCGTTCTTGCCCACGTCGCGCGGCACCTTGCCTTCCAGGAAATTGCCGGTGTAGAACTGCAGTCCGGGTTCCGTGGAATACACCTCCAGGGTGCGGCCGGACCTGGGGTCCGCCACCTTGGCCAGGAAGCCACATACGCCGGGTTCCTTGGCGCTGATCCAATGCTGGTCATAGCCGGAGCCGTAGCGCAGCAGGTCGTAGTCCGCCCCGATCTCCAGGCCGATGGTCCTGGCCTGGCGGAAATCCAGCGGCGTGCCCGCGACATCGCGCCGGACCCCGGTGGGGATCAGGTTGGCGTCGTACTCCAGAACCTGGCCGGCGGGGATGGTCACCGTGTGGTCGAGGATGCTGCTGCCGCCCTGGCCGCTGAGGTTGAAGAACAGATGGCTGGTGAAGTTGCCCACGGTCCTGCGGTCCAGCGCCGTGGCGGTGTAGGCCAGCACCAGCTCGTCCTGTTCGGTGACCGTGTGCAGCACCTTGAGCTCCAGCGTGCCGGGGAAACCCTCCTCCCCGTCCTGGAAGGTGTAGCTCAGTTCCAGCGCCGACGGGGAGATCTGGACGGCGTCGAAGACGCAGAACCGGGAACCCTTCAGGCCGCCGTGCAGGGTGTTGGGGCGGGTGCTGTCATTGAGCGCCAGCCGGTGTTCCACCCCGTCCAGGGTGAACCGGCCGCCGGCGATGCGGTGGGCGTAGCGGCCGATGAAGGCGTTCAGGGACGCCTGGCCGTTGATGACGCCGTCCAGGGTGTCGTAGCCCAGGGCCACGTCCCCGGGTTTGCCGTCCCGGTCGGGCACCACGATCCGCTGGATCTTGGCGCCGAGGTTGGTGAGCTGCACCACCATGCCGCGCCGGTTGCGGATCGTGTAGAGATCCACCGGCTTGCCGTCGATTTCCCGCTGGAAGCTTTCCCGCAGCAGCTCCATAACCACCTCGCAAAGTAGATGCTCTTTACTATATTAAAGCACCCTTCTGCGGAAAATGGATTACCGGTCCATTTTCTAGAGGCGGTTCAGGTGGATCACCTTGGCCGGCGGGAAGCCGTTGAACGAGGTGCTGGAGGCGTGGCTGTAGGCGCCGATGTTCTCGCTGTAGACCAGGTCGCCCAGTTCCATGTCCGGCAGTTCCTCGGCCAGGGTGATGGTGTCCAGGGCGTCGCAGGTGGGGCCGAAGACGGCGCAGAGCTGGGTCGGGCCCTCCTTGAAGGCGCGCACCGGGTAGTGGCAGTGGTCGAACAGCTGGCCGGAGTAGGTGTGGTAGACCCCGTCGTTGATGTAGTAGCACTGCCGGCCGTCGCGGAAGGCCTTGCCGATCACTTCGGAAACCGAGGTGCAGGCGGTGGCCACCATGTAGCGGCCGGGCTCGGCCAGGATCGCCACGTCCTCCGGGAACAGCCGGGTGATGGCGTCGTTGAGGATCTTGGCCAGTTCGCGCAGGGGTTTGACGTTCTCGTCGTACGGGGCCGGGAAGCCGCCGCCGATGTCCAGCTGGTTCATCTTGGTGAAGCCGCGCAGCCGGGCTTCCTTGAAGATCTCCGAGGCCATGTTCAGGGCCTGGACGAAATTCTGGAAGTTGGTGGTCTGGCTGCCCACGTGGAAACTGAGGCCCTCCACGGTGATCCCGGCCTTTTCCGAAGCTTCGATCAGGTCCACGGCCTCGCCCGGCTCGGCCCCGAACTTGGAGGACAGTTCGACCATGGCGCCGGTGTTGGGCACCCGCAGCCGCAGCAGCATGCCCACGTGGGGGGCGTACTTCTTGACCTTGCTGATCTCCTCGAAGTTGTCGTAGGTCACCAGCGGCTTGTACTGGTCCAGCAGGCGCAGGGTCTCGTTGGCCTTGATCGGGTGGGAGTAGATGATCTTGTCCCAGATGAAGTCCTGGCGCTCCTGGGCCGGAAGGTCCTTGATGTTCTCGTGCACCAGCTGGAACTCCGGCCACGAGGCCACGTCGAAACTGGCTCCGGCCCGGTACAGGGTGCGGATGATCTCCGGGTCGGGGTTGGCCTTGACCGCGAAGTAGGGCTGCACCCTGGGCAGCCACCGGTTGAACTCCGCCAGGTTCGCGCGCAGCTGGTCATGGTCGATCACGAACAGGGGCGTGCCATGCTCCTGTACCAGTTTTTCGAGAAGCGTCTTGCTGATCACACAAGTCCTTTCATCAATCCCCACATTCGGTGACAAGGAAATTCTTGAATTGCCAGGGATCGGTCAGATCAAGATCGGGCCGGTTCCAGCCCTTGAAATGGTTCTCGCGGCCCTGGAGCGGCGTCCAGTCCGATGCGGTGGAGATGTTCTGGCCCAGGTAGGGCCGGGCGATCTCCAGCACGAACTCGTGCGGCAGGTCGTCGGGGACCAGCACGCCGCGGTCCGGGTTGCGCAGGATCCAGGCGGCGGCGGCGGTGATGGAGATGGCCACCTGCAGGGTCGTGGCGTTCTGGTGCGGCAGCAGTTCCCGGGAACGCTCGATGCTGAGGTTGCTGCCGGTCCACCACGCGTTGTAGGGGTGGCCCATCAGCAGCGCGCCGAGGATGTCCGCCCCGCCGGTGATCTCGTCGGTCATGATGCGCAGCCTGGGCTGGAGCGCATAGTCATAGCCGCGCAGCTCGTGCAGCGAGATGATCGCGTTGTCGCAGGGGCAGTAGGCGTAGTGCACGGTGGGGCGGTAGACGGCCTTGCCGTCCTCCCATACGGTCAGGTGGTCGGAGATGGTGAAGGCTTCGCCGTGCCGGACCACCATCCCCTGGATGGCGTAGTTCGGCACCCAGGAGCGGACCCGCACGTTCATGCCCATCCGGGCCAGGCAGATCTGGTTGCGCGGGCCATCCTGGTGCTGGTAGGCCAGCTCGGGAAGGGTGCGCTCGTGGGTGCCCCAGCCCATTTCCGCGGTGGTGGTGCCCTCTTCGCGGAAGCCCTCGATGCTCCAGGTGTTGACGAACTCGTCCACGGCCTTGGGCTGGGAGCTGATCTGGGTGTCCCGCTCGCTGCAGTGGATCACCTTCACCCCCAGCACCATGGCCAGGCGGTTGAAGGTCTGGCTGCGCACCAGCTGTTCCAGCTCCTCGGCCGCGGCGCCCTGCACGAGGCGGTCGGCCAGCATCTTCCGGGCGATGTCCAGCAGGCCCTGCTTGGTCCAGTGGGAGATCAGCCCTGGATTGGCGCCGTGCTCCAGCACCGCGGTGGGCCCGGGGGCCGTCCAGGCGGCGGTCATCCGGCGAATGTTCATGTGCCGCCAATACAGGGTCCGTTCCGTGGGATGCGCGGTTCCCAGGGCATAGGGGTCCCAGAGCTCGACCGAGGTGTTCACGTAGAGCACCCCGCGGTCATGGCACCACTGCAGGATTTCGCAGCAGTCGATGTTCCAGGCCAGGTCCACCAGCAGGTCGCCTGCGCCCAGGTGGCGCCCGAGCAGCGAACCCAGGTTTTCCGGGGTGACCCGGTCCTGGACGAAGGTCACGCCCCGCGCGGTCCATTCCCCGATCGCCTCGCGCCTATCCTCGAAATCCAGCACCGTGACATTCCCGGGGGCGACCTGCAGATGCTTGAGCAGCAGTGGCAGGGCGCATTGCCCCACCGCGCCACAGCCCAGCAACAGGACCCGCTTCTCGAACTCGGCCATTTGGTTCTTTCCTTTCCTGTCCAATGCCCGCGAGAACCAGCGGATTTTTAACAGTTATGAATTCGAGTGTATTTGGTGTCGGGCGGCATTGAAACAGAAAACCCAATTTGGTGCCTAAGTCTAATTATTACAATGCATTACCAGACGGCCATTATTGCCGCATAAATCCTGCACCTGAACCATTGGTTCCAATCATTCCGATCAGAGATGCCTGGAATGGATCAGAAACAGGTCATTAATGTTTTCCAGCAGCTGAGCCAACCCGCCGCCCCAGAACAGATAGGCGCACAGCGCCAGGGCCGCCGCCGCCAGCCAAAGCGTGAACCGGACCAGGATGGGGTTCGAGGTGATTCTATACATGCGCCCCCCTCCGGTTGAAAGTATAAGTGAATCCGCTTTCCCGGGAGAGACCTTGCCAAGCTTCGTCCAGTCCGACCTGCTGCCGCTCCTGGAACTCAACGCCGTCCTCTGGCTGTGGGTCTGGGTGGTGCCGACGCTGGTGCTGCGCTTCCGCTTCCTGCCCAGCGGCATCCTCGGCCTGGCCCTGCCGGGGCTGATCCTGGTGCGCGGCGAGACCTTCACCTGGCGCATCCTCCGGCATGAACTGTTCCATGTGCGCCAGATGCGCCGCTGGAGCCCGCTGGGCACCTGGCTGGCCCAGGTGTTCAGCTACATCCTGCGGCCCCTGGGGATCCTGCTGACCGAACGGCGCTGGCCGGGGCTGGGCGAGCTGTACCGGGCGAACCCCCTGGAACGGGCCGCCTTCGCGGCCATGGACCGGGAGGACCCCCTGCCCCGCACCTGGGGGGCGCGGCCCGACCGCTGAACGACTACCCGGCCAGATGGTCGGCAATGGCCCGGAACACCAGGGCCCCGGCCACGGAACCGCCGTCCAGGACGCCGATGCTCTGGTCGCCGTAGTAGGCCGCCCTGCCGTGCACCGGGCGCATGGCCCGGGTCGCCTCGCTGCCGGCCTCCGCGGCCGCGGCCGCCCGGGCGAAGGCGGCGGCGGAAGGTTCGGCGGACCGCGCCTTGAGTTCTTCGATGGCGGGCCACAGCGCATCGATGATGGTCTTGTCGCCGGGCTTCGAGCCGGCCTTGGCCATCACCAGCGCCAGGCCGGCCTCCATGGCGCCGGCCAGCCCGGGCAGATCGGTTTCGCTCCTGCCCTTGAGCGCCTTGGCCATGCCCATGAGGAAGAACGCGGTGATGGTGCCCAGGGTGGAGGGGGCCGCCTCGTTGAAGACGGCCGAGCATTTCATCAGGACCTTGCCCAGGTCCGGCTCTGCGCAGCCCTCCAGGAAGCCGGCCATGGCGCCGTAGCCTTCGGCCATGGAGATGCCCAGGTCGCCGTCGCCATTGCGCTGGTCGAGCTCGATGAGGTGGTCCCGGTTCCGCTCCATCACGTCGCTGATCCGGCGGGCGGCGGCCCTGAGGTCGTTGAGATCCATGAAATTCCCCTGGGTCAGTCTGCCACAGTTCAGCCCAGCGGCGCGCTGCCGAGCAGCCGGTAGCGCATCCCCTGGGGTTCCTGCACCGACTGGAACAGGCTGATCGCGCCCGCCCTGAAGACGACCGGCTGCAGCGCCGGAAATGCGGCCCGGCCCAGGTCTACCGGTTCCCGGAACCGGGCGAGGGTGAGGTGGGGCAGGAAGGGCTTGCCGTCGAAGGGCACCCGGGCCGCCGTCAGGGCCGCCCGGAGCCGCTCGGCCAGGGAGGCCAGGGACGGCTGGGGCTCGAAGGCCAGCCACAGGATCCGGGTCCGCGCCGGGCGGGGAAAGCCGCCGGTGCCGGCGGTGCGCAGGGTGAAGCCGCGGCTGGGTCCGGCCACCCGCCCCGCCAGGCCAAGCAGGGCGGGCACTTCGGCGGCGTCGGCCGGGCCCAGGAAGGCGAGGGTGATGTGCAGGCCCTCCAGGGCGGCAAACCGGGCCGGGCCGAGGCTCCGGCGCGCTTCATCCTGGAGCCGGCCGGCCAGGGACCGCACTTCGTCAGGAGCGGCGATGGCGAAGAACAGGGGGGCGTCTGGCATGGGCAACCTTCCGGAGGATGGTAACGCCGCCGGAGTGGCGGATGGCTTATTCTTGGGACATGCCTGAACTGCCCG
>Ga0316231_1003548_pt1 | contig 13618 bp, 15 predicted proteins | sample TBH18027metaG_FD_206002 | JGI IMG/M metagenome (GOLD analysis project Ga0316231, IMG submission 206002) | Freshwater microbial communities from Trout Bog Lake, Wisconsin, USA - TBH18027 | ecosystem: Environmental > Aquatic > Freshwater > Lake > Hypolimnion/Profundal zone | place: USA: Wisconsin...
GGACCGACCAGGATCGGCTGGGTGTCGGCGTTGCGGTAGATGGTGGCTGAATCGGGCGCGGGCATTACTCCCCCTGGGCGGCTTCCCGCCAGGCCTGGAGGCGGGGCACGAAGACGAAGAACATGATGGTGGTGAGGGCGATGAAACCGCGCGAATAGCGCTCGGCCATGGGGCCGCCCAGGGCGTAGTAGAGCAGGCCGAACAGCGAACTCAGCTCGAACAGGCAGGAATAGAGCAGGGTCTCCTGGACCAGCACGCGCATGCGGCGCTCGGCGGCGACCGCCCGGAAGCCGGCGCGGACCCGGCGCCAGCGCCAGGTGACGAAAAAGGCGCTGGCGCAGGCCAGCCCGGTGAAGCTGTAGCCGAGTTCCCCGATCGCCCCGGCGGGCGGCGCCGCGCCGGGCCGGATGGCGCTGCCCAGCATCAGCTGCAGCGCCAGCGGCCAGGCCACGCAGATGACCAGGCCGATCGGGTAGGCGATGCGGAAACCCCGTTCCAAGGTCGCCTCAGGCGGCCTGGACACGGATCTCCCCGAACAGCTCCGACTGCACCAGGCGCACCCGGCCGGTCCTGGCCATCTCCAGCAGGGCCAGGAAGGTCAGCACCAGCTCCTCCCGGCTCCGGGCCACCGCCAGCAGGCCGCTGAACGGTTGCCAGCCGCCGGAGGCGAGCACAGCCAGCACCTCCTGGATGCGCTGGTCGAGGCTCTTGGGGGCGGTGCGGACCTCCACTGGGGGCGGCGGCAGGAACTTCTTCAAGGCTTCCCGGTAGGCGCCCAGCAGGTCGAACAGGGTGGCCTTGATCGGCTCCTCCTCCACCTTGGCGTGTTCCTGCAGGTCCAGGCCGGGGGCGAACACCACGTTGTGCCACTGCGCCTCGCGGCCGGACAGCACCTGGGCCGCGGCCTTCACTTGCTGGTACTCCAGCAGCCGCTGGATCAGGTCCTCCCGGGGATCCTCCTCGCCGGCGTCGGCCGGCGGCCTGGGCAGCATCAGCCGGGACTTGATCTGCAGCAGCTGGGCCGCCATGGCCACGAACTCCGCCGCGATCTCGAGGTTCAATTCCTCCATCAGCAGCAGGTAGTCCATGTACTGGCGGGTCACGTCCGCCATGGGCAGGTCCAGGATGTCCAGCTTCTGCTCCCGGATCAGGTAGAGCAGCAGGTCCAGGGGCCCGTCGAAGGCCGCCAGGTGCAGTTCCAGGTCGCGGAACCGGGTCTCGAACCCCTTGGGCGGCTCGAACGCGGGGGCGGTGGTTCCGGGAATGGGCTCTGGCATGGGTTCATTGTATTACCAACCGCCGGGCTATACTTCCAAGGATATGGCACGCCCCCCCGTCCTTCCCGGTCCCCGTCCCCCTTGGCTGAAGGTCAAAGTCCCAGCCCCGGAGGTGGTGGGCGAGGTGCAGGCGCTCATGCGGGCGAACCGCCTGGTGACCGTGTGCGAGGAAGCCAGGTGCCCCAACCTCAATGAATGCTGGGGAATCCACCGGACCGCGACGTTCATGCTGCTGGGCGACATTTGCACCCGCCACTGCGGCTTCTGCAATGTCGGCAAGGGCAGACCGGGCGAACCGGATCCCATGGAGCCCCAGCGGGTGGCGGAGGCCGTGGCCAGCCTGGGCCTGGCCTTCGCGGTGGTCACCAGCGTGAACCGGGACGACCTGCCCGAGGGCGGCGCCGGCCACTTCGCCGCCACCATCCAATGGATCCGCACCCTGAGCCCCAAGTGCGGGGTGGAGGTGCTCATCCCGGATTTCTGCGGCAGCGCCGAAGCCCTGGATACGGTGCTGCAGGCCCGGCCCGAGGTGCTGAACCACAACGTGGAGACCGTGCCCCACCTGTACCGGAGGGTGCGTCCCGACGCCGACTACGGCCAGAGCATGCGCCTGCTGGCCGCCGCCGCCGCGTTCCGGGACCGGCACGCGCCCGGGATGCGCACCAAGAGCGGCATCATGGTCGGCCTGGGCGAGACCCCGGAGCAGGTGCTGGAACTCATGGCCGACTGGCGCCGGGCCGGGGTGGAGATCGCCACCATCGGCCAGTACCTGCCGCCCACCGGCCATCACCTGCCGCTGGAACGCTACGTGGAGCCCCAGGAGTTCGCCATGTACCAGCGCAAGGGGCTGGAACTGGGCTTCCGGCGGGTGCAGAGCGGCCCCCTGGTGCGCAGCAGCTACCACGCCCAGGAGAGCTTCTCCGGACTGGAAGGTTGACCATGCGCAAACTGGCCGTCATCCACCACCGCTTCCAGGACTATCTTCCCGCCCTGCGCGAAGCCGAGCCCCGGCTGGAGATCCGGGGCTGGCACCCGCGCGGTCTCCCCGACGATCCCTGGCTGGCCGACGCGGAGGGCCTGTTCGTCTGGAAGCTCCCGCCCGGGCTGCTCCAGCGCATGCCGCGGCTGGCCTGGATCCAGAATTCCGGGGCCGGGATGGACCACCTGGTGGGCGAAGCCATCCCGCCCTCCATCCCCATCACCCGCGCCGACGGCCAGTTCGGATACTGGATGGCCCGCTACACGGCGGCCCACCTGCTCAGCGAGGCCCAGCGCATCGACGAGTGCCGCGCCGCCCAGGGCGAGCGGCGCTGGGCGCCCAAGCTGATCCCGGAGGACCTCACCGGCAAGCTGGCGCTGGTCTACGGCTTCGGTCGGATCGGCCGGCAGATCGGCCGGGCCCTGCGCGAACTGGGCCTGGAGGTGCACGGCTTCGTGCGCACCCTGCGGGCCGATGGCGAGTTCCCCATCCATGCCGGCCGGGAGCTGGGCCCGCTGCTGGGCGCCGCCCGGGTCCTCGTGCTGTGCGCGCCGCTGACCGCCGAAACCCGCGGCCTGGTGGACGCCGGGCTGCTGGCCCAGGGCAACGCCGGGCTCACCCTGGTCAATGTCGGGCGCGGCGAGCTGGTGGTGGTGCCGGACCTGCTGGAAGCCCTGGACCAGGGCCGGCTGGGGCAGGCCGTGCTCGACGTGTTCCCCCAGGAGCCGCTGGAGTCCGGGTCACCGCTCTGGGACCATCCCAAGGTGGTGGTGACCCCGCACCATTCCGGGCCGTCCACGCCCGGGGCGATCATCCCCGACATCATCGGCAACCTGCGCCGGTTCGCCGAGGGGCTGCCGATCCTGGATGCCGTGGACCGGGGGCTGGGCTACTGAACTGTCAGGCGATGGCCGGTCCAGCACCCGGTAGATGACCCGGTATGGTTTGAAAAAAATCTGACGGTATTCAAGGATCCCCAGGGCTGCGAGTTCCTTCGGGTGGGAACCCCGCTTTGGCAGCGAGGCCGGCGATTCAGCCACAACCATGAGACGGTCGAGCACAAGATCGGCCTCGCCCTTGGAACCGGTGGCAAGGATTTAGCCGTGGATGGCTTCCAGGTCCAGTTCGGCGCCTTCGGTGAGCAGCACTTCGAAGCGCATCAGGCCTCGGCCGGCTTTGCCCTGAGCCGCCGGACCAAATCCTTCAGCGGGCGCACCCGGCCTTCGTCGATCTCCCGGTTACCCATGGCGAGCAGCTTCAGCAGGGCCATCGTCGATTGGATCTCTTCATAGGAGAACACATCCATGAGAACGGCGCGGGCCTCCCCGTTCTGGGTGATGACCATGGGCTCCCGGCGCTGGGCCAGATCCAGGAGGATCTCAGCGGCATGGGCTTTGAGCTGGCTGATGGGTCTCACCTGGGAGGAGTATTGCATTCGTGCTCCTGCGTTCAAGAAGACTAGATTTAGTTCTTTATTGGTCCGGATGCAAGCCTAGCGTAGCGGCACGAAAACCACCCCCATCAGCCGGCTCACCTGACTGCCGCCGGCCGTCTTGCGGGCCAGGATCAGTTCCTGGGCGGCGCCGGGCGGGCCCATGGGCAGGATGATCCGCCCGCCTTCGGCCAGCTGCTGCCACAGGGCCGAGGGGATCTGCGGGGTGGCGCAGCTCAGCAGGATGGCGTCGAAGGGGGCGTGTTCCGGCCAGCCCAGGCTGCCGTCGCCGCACCTCATCCGGACGTTGGCGCAGCCCAGTGCTTCCAGGGTCAGCGCCGCCCGCTCCGCCAGCTCCGGCTCCAGTTCCACGGCATGGACTTCCCGGCACAGGGCTGACAGGACGGCGGCCATGTAGCCGGAGCCCGAACCCACCTCCAGCACCCGCTCGCTCCCGGTCAGTTCCAGGGCCTCGGCCATGGCCGCGACGATGTACGGCTGCGAGATGGTCTGGCCGGCGCCGATCGGCAGGGGATGGTCGGCATGGGCCTCGGCGAGCAGCCTCCCGGGCACGAACCGGTGCCGGGGCACGGCGCGCATGGCCGCCAGCACCCGGGGGTCCCGCACCCCCCGGGCCTCGATCTGGTCCCGGACCATCGCCTCGCGCGCCCGGGCCCACGGATCCCCGGCATCCCCCGAAAGGGGGGGCGGGCTGCCAGGTTCCTGCCCTTCCAGGGCGGCCATGTCCCATCTCCTGAACCCGGGGTGTCCCCGGATTCGCACCGTCCAGCATGACCAGCGCCGCCCTGGCGTCAAGGGGCAGCCCGCTAAACTCCGCGCCGGTCCGGCCCCCACAGCAGCTTGTGCAGCTGCAGCTGGAAGCGCACCGGCAGGTTGTCCCGCACGATCTGCTCGGCCAGCCAGGTGGCGTCCAGGCCGCCCCACACCGGGCTGAACAGCACGTCCAGCCGCCCCAGGACGTCCCTGGCCATGCACCAGTCCCTGGCCCAGGCGTAGTCGGCCTGGTCGCAGAGCACGAACTTCAGCTCGTCCTGGCCGGAGACCATGAAGTCCAGGTTGGACTCCAGCCAGCGCCGCTCCTCGCCGCTGCCCGGGGTCTTGCGGTCGACGATCTTCACCACGCCGGCCGGCACCACGCCGATGTCGTGGCTGCCGGCGGTCTCCAGCGCCACCTGGTAGCCCTCGGCCTGCAGGGCGGCCAGCAGGGCCGGGGCGCCGGGGTGGGCCAGCGGCTCGCCGCCGGTGAGTTCCACGAACGGCGCGTTGGGGCCGGCCATGGGCGGGCCGAGCTGGGCCCGGGTCCGGGCCAGCAGCTCGTCCAGTTCCGCCATTTCGCCTTCATAAAAGGCGTAGGTGGTGTCGCAGTAGACGCAGCGCAGGGGACATCCGGTGAGCCGGATGAACAGGCACGGGCGGCCCGCGCGGGACCCCTCGCCCTGGATCGAAAAGAAAATCTCATTGACCTTGAATCGCACCGATACCTCTCACCCATGATAACCGGGCGGGTTCAGACCAGCCGGGTGCCGCCGTCCAGGGTCAGGATCTCGCCGGTGAGGTACGGGCTTTCGGCGGCGTAGCGCAGGGCCCGGGCCAGGTCCTCGGGGGTTCCGGTGCGCTGCAGCAGGCTGCGTGCCGCCAGAACCTCGGTATCGTCCGCCGCGGAGGGCAGCACGGTGCCCAGGGCGTGGCCGACCACCCGCACCCTGGGGGCCAGGAGCCGGGCCAGGCCCGGGACCAGCGCGGCCAGGCCGGACTTGGCCACCGTGTAGGGCAGCCGCTTCAGGAACGGCCGGTGGATGGCGATGTCCAGCAGCAGCTGGATGCAGCCGCCTTCGGCCAGCCGGGGCGCCACCGCCTGGGCCACCAGCAGCGGGAAGGTCAGGTTGAGCCGCCAGGTGGCCTCCAGGTTCTCGGGAGCCCATTGGCCCAGGAGGTTCTCCGGGAACGTGCCGCTGACCAGCACGGCGCAATTGGGGGTGATCCCCGCGGCCCCCAAGGCCGCCAGATCTGCCATCATCGTTGGAACGATGTCCGGGTTTTCCGCACCCCAGCGCAGGCACCGCACCTGAGTTTGTTTGGAAAGTTCTGTGATCCAGGGGGCCTCGGTTTTCCACGAAAGGGAACTGGTCAACACCAGGTTGTGGTCGGGCGCGAGCGCTTCCGCCAGCGCGCGTCCCAGGCGCCGCCGCCCACCCACCAGGATCCACCAGGGCTTTCTGTTTCCCCCGCTCACTTTTTCCATGTCCTAAGGCTACTCTTGTCTCCCTCCCTCCGAGCCATCCGTTGGCGATTGATCCTGACCAGCCTCGTCGCCCTGGTCCTGGCTCTGGGGTCGTTCTACCTGAACCAGTGGGTCTACGCCTCTTCGGACGACCAGTGCTCCTGGAAGGTCCAGGGCCGCCAGGTGCTCATCCAGGAGATCCTGCCCAACGGCGCGGCGGAAAATGCCGGGTTGCTGGAGGGCGATGAACTGGTCCTGATCCAGTACCGCAAGGTGACCCCCCAGACCCTGGACCAGGCCGTGCGTTTCATCAATAACCAGCCGGAAGGGCGGATCCTGGTCTACACCGTCAAGCGGGACGGCCGGATCCTCCGCCTTCCGGTCAAATTGGTCAAGCCGTTCAACATCACGTCGCTGATCGTGCTGCTGACCGGGCTGGTGGCCTGGGCCGCGGGACTGCTGGTGGTGATCTCCTCCCCGTCCCGGAAGAGCGCCCGGCATTTTTATTACATGGGACTGGCGAGTCTGCTGGTGAGCCTGTGCTTCCCGCTGGGGGTGGACAGCCTGCCCACCCCCTTCCTGCTGTTCAGCCTCTGCTTCGGCGGGCTCGGCGTCGGCCTGGGTCCGCCCCTGTGGCTGCATTTCTTCCTGCGCTTTCCCCACCCGTTCGCCCTGCGCACCAGCCGCCGGTTCCTGAGAATCCTCTACGGCTGCTCTCTGGGCGGCACCGCCCTGGTCATGGCGGCCCTGTGGGTCCGGACCTGGGAGCGCCCGGTGCTCACCCGGGGCTTCCTGCGGTTCATGGGTTCCGGAGCCGTGCGCGGAACCTTCTCCTGCTTCGTCGCGCTGCTCGCCCTGGCCGGCCTGGCCCTGTTCTGGGCCGGCACCCTCAAGCAGCGTTCGCGCAAGCGCAAGGCCCTGCTCCCGGCGCTGCTGCTGACTACCGCCTGCATCGGCGTCCTGATGGTCTACCGGTTCTTCCTGCTGCACGCCGGCGGCCAGAGCCTGGTGTTCGCCCGGGGCAGCTGGGTCTACTACGCGCTCCTGCCCCTGCTGCCCCTGTCGTACGCCTTCGCCATCTTCCGCCACGGCTTCTTCGATGTGCGCCGCACCATCCTGCGCTGGGTTTCCTACTTCATCGTGCTGGGCCTGATCCTGGCGGTCTACCTGGTAGGGGTGGCCTTCCTGTTCGCCGCCGGGGTCCAGGTGATCCCGGCCGGGTGGGCGGGGGTCCTGGTCGGCCTTTCCGCCTTGCCGATCGGCTGGTTGCTGCGCACCATGCTCCTGGCCCTGCGCAAGAAGTTCCGCCGGGACCTGAACACGGCCCGGGAAACCATCCTGGGCGAGTTGCGCGACAACCGGCAGCGGTTCGAAGAGGAGGCCATCCTGGACCGCCTGGCCGAATCCCTGCGCTCGGCCTTCCGGCCCCAGTTGCTCCTGCTGCTGCCCGCGACCGAAGCCGGCTTCCGCCTGCCGCCGGTGCCCGCGGACCCCGATGCCGGGAGCAACCCCGGGCCGGCCATGACCCTGCGGCTGCCCCAGCCCCTGCTGCGCCACGCCCGGGAAAGCCGGGAGCTGGTCCTGGGTCTGCAGAGCGACGAAGCGGACTGGATCCGCGAGCAGGGGCCGGCGCTCCGGGCCCATGTGGACGCCCTGGAAGCGCAGGTGCTGGCGCTGATCATGGTCAACGAGGCGCCCTACGCGGCCCTGGTCCTGGGCGGCAAGTACGCCGAACTGAACTATGGCCGGGAGGACCGGGAACTGCTTCGGGAGGTGGCCATCGCCACCGGGTTGCTGCTGGAGACGGCACTGCTGCACGGCCGGCTGCTGGACCAGGGCCGGATCGAGCAGGAGCTGGACACCGCCCGGCTGATCCAGCAAAGCCTGATCACCTCCAAGGCGCCGGACACGCCCGGCTTCCGGGTGGCCCTCCGGCTTGCCCCGGCCCTGGAGACCGGGGGCGACCTGCTCTGGGTGGCCAGGCGGCCGTCAGGCCATTTCATCGCCGCGGTGGGCGATGTGAGCGGCAAGGGCCTCCCGGCCGCCCTCTACATGAGCCAGGCCATGGCCCTGCTGACCTTCGCCGCCCAGCAGGAGGGCCTGGGGTTCGACCGGATCCTGCCCTCGCTCGACCAGACTCTTAGGAAATTATTGGGTCCAAAGGACTTTCTAACCCTCTCCCTGCTCGAATGGGACGCCTCCGGCAGCTACCGGGTGGCCCGGGCCGGGCATCCGCCCACCCTGCTGATCGGCGGCGCCGCTCCGGCGGATGCCCGGGAGATCGTTTCGCGCGGCCGGGGCCTCGGTTTGCGGCCGGCCTCCCAGGGGGATTGGCAGGTGGTGGAAGGGCAGTTGTACCCGGGGCAGTGGCTGGTGATGTACAGTGACGGATTGACCGAGGCCATGAACAAGGACGGTGCGCTCTACGGATTGCCCCGTTTCATCCAGAAGATTCAGGGTCTTTGGCCGGCCGGTTCAGCCAAGGCCGCCTGCGAGGCCGTCTTCCACGACGTGACGGACTACGAGGAACAGAACCGGGATGACCGCACCCTCTTCATCCTTTCCCGAGACCCCCCATGAGCGAGCCCCAACCCGTCCCCGCCTTCCCCAAATGGCTAAGCCGCAGCGTCGTGATCCTCCTGGCCGTCCAGGTGGCGCTGCTCTGGACCCACGGCAGCCTGCTCCAGCGCCAGCATGACGACATCCAATCCCTACGGGAGGATGTCCAGGCTCTGGCGGACAGCCTGGACCAGGACTGGGACGGCGACGAGGCCGACACCCAGCCGCACCCGGCCCGCTGGGCCCGGCACCCGGGCCATCACCCGGTCCGGGCCGCCCGGGTGCGGCTGGAGGAGTCCGGCAAGGCCCCGGCCGACGAAGGCGACCCGGCGCTCAAGGACCTGAAGAAGGACCTGGACACCGTCCGCCAGTCGGAGCAGGACGCCATCGCCAAGGCCCGGGACGCCCAGGAGAAGCTGTCGATCCAGGCGAACATCGACAAGGCCGAGGCCAAGGCCGCCCGGGAGGCGGCGGCCGATCCCTGGAAGCCGTGGCTGTGGGTGGGCGCCGCCGCCGCGGCCGCGGCCGTGCTGGCCCGGTCCCTTTATCGAAGGAGGGGCTGACATGTCGCTCCACGAATTCCTGATGGCGGATCCGCAGTGCGATGAACTGCTGACCGGGGCGGTGCTGGCCGTCGGCCCCATGCTGGAGGACCCGGACCCGCAGCCGACCCTGGCCGTGGTGGAGGGCTGGGCCCACGATCTGGCCGGCCTGATGCCGCTGCCGTGGAACTTCCACTCCGCCATCGACGTGCTCAACCAGTACCTGTTCCAGGAGGTGGGTCTCCGGGGCGACCAGGAGACCTACGATGATCCGGCCAACGCCGCGATCCCGCGGGTGATCGCCCGCAAGCGCGGCATGCCCATCACCCTCTCCATCCTGTGGATGGACGTGGCCCGCCGGCTGGGGTTCAACGCCGTCGGCGTGGCCCTGCCCGGGCACTTCATCACCGGACTCCGGCTGGACCTGGGCATCCTGCACTTCGACCCCTTCAACGGCGGCCGCGCCCTGGGCGAGGCCGGCGCGGCCCGGCTGGTGCAGCAGGCCACCGGCGGCCGGGCCACGTTCGATTCCGCCATGCTCCTGCCGGTCTCCAACCGCGCCATCCTGGTGCGTCTGGTGCGCAACCTGCACGTGCGCTTCCTGCGCGCCCACGCCTGGGCCGAGGCGCTCTGGACCTCCACCCACCTGGTGCTGCTCTCGCCGGGCGAAAGCCTGCCCTACCGCGACCGCGCCTTCGTCCACTTCAAGCGCGGCGAGATGGCCCAAGGCATGAAGGACCTCAACGAAGCCATCCGGCTGGGCCAGGAGATCGACCCGGAACTCATGCAATGGATGGACAAGCTGCAGCGAGGCTAGGATATGGATTTCGCCCGGTTCCTTGAACTGGCCCGTTCCCATGGCTGGCAGGGCCTTTCCCTGTGGGGCGTCCTGCTGTTCCAGGCCCTGCTCTGGGTCGGGCTGGTGCGCCTGCATCTGGCCCTGCAGCGGGAGGAGGCGCCCTGGGAGGAGTGCATCGGCAAGATCCGTTCGGCCTACCTGAGGAAGCTGAACGGCGAGGAGGAATTGAACGAACTCAAGGCGCACCGCTACGCCCCGCTGGTGGACCAGCTGGTGGCCCTGAACTTCGCCGAAGCCAAGAGCACCATCATGGAGCGCTGGCTGCTGCTGCGCTGGAAGACCAAGGAGGGCCTGCGGCCCTACTGGATCCGCTGGGGCCATCTGCTGATCGCCTTCGGGGTGGTGGTGTGGTTCCTCAACGGCCTGCTGGTGGACATCGGCCTGGAGCCGCTCAAGCGCACCCCCTGCGACCCCCGGCTGCTCTGGGTCTGGCTCGGCTACGCCATGATCCTGGCCTGGAAGCAGGTGCGCCTGCAAGGCAGCCTGGAGCGGGTGCAGCGCAGCCTGCTGCTGCCCAGGCGCGACGAATAAGACGGAAGGAGCTTGACAGCGGCTCGGCTGTAAATAAATTTTTCATTGGTAGCCTGCAGGGAGCTTCCATGAAACCCGAGCCCATCTACATCCACCCGGGAACCTACAGCATCGCCGGCAATCCGGTGGAGCGGCAGATCCAGCAGCTGGAAGGCCACATCGAACGGCTGCAGGCCCTGGTCGGGGCAGAGCTGCAGAATGCCCTGGCCGCCATCGGCGATACCTTGGAGCACGATCCCTCGGCCCTGATCAGGTTCACCGGCGCCTTCACCGGGCTGTCGACGCTGCTGCACTTCTGTTCCTTCACCCGGGCGACCATCGCCCTGGAGCGGGGCATGGAGACCCGCGCCGACCAGGACCTGGCGGCCAAGCTGCGCAGCTTGCTGGTGCCCATCGTCGACAGCCAATGCGTCATGCTGGGCGAGGCCATGACCGCCCAGCTGGGCGTCAAGGCGGCTTCCCTGGTGCTTTGGTATCAGCAGGCACTGGCCGAGGTGCAGGCCATCAAGGGCTGCATCGGCCTGATCGGGTGATCAGAGCGCCGGATCCTCGGTGAAGTCCAGCATGTGCCCCGACTTGTTGGCCTTGGTCTTCAGGTAGCGCAGATTGTGGGGATTCGAGGCCAGCTGGTGGGCCTCCCGCTGCACGTGGATCCCGGAATCCTCCAGCGCCTTGATCTTCTTGGGGTTGTTGGTGAGCAGGCGGACCTTGTGGATGCCGAAGAAGCGCAACATCTCCACGGCCGATTCGTAGGTGCGCAGATCGTCGGCGAAGCCAAGCTGGTGGTTGGCCTCCACCGTATCGAAGCCCTGCTCCTGCAAGGCATAGGCCTTCAGCTTGTTGAGCAGGCCGATGCCGCGGCCTTCCTGCCTGAGGTAGAGCACGATCCCGCCCTTTTCGCCTATGTAGCGCAGGGCCGCTTCCAGCTGGGCCCGGCAGTCGCACTTCAGGCTGCCCATCACGTCGCCGGTCCAGCATTCGCTGTGGATGCGCACGTTCACCCGCTTGCGGGCGTCGATCTCGCCGGCCACGATGGCGATGTGCTCCTTGCCGGTGAGCTTTTCCAGGAAACCGTAGACGACGAACTTGCCGAAGATGGACGGAACATTGGCCTTGGCCACGAAGGGCACGGACTCGGTCTCCAGGCGGGTGACCACCTCCAGCGGAGAATCCGGGATCGACTTGAGGTGGGGTGCACTACTACTGTCTTTGGGGGACATGGCTCATTGGACCAGGAGAAGTCAAGAATGGATAGGCGGATTCACCCAGGGTCTGGGGATGCGGAGAGGGGACGGCGGGCCATCCATCGGGGGTCATCGGGCAGGGAAATCGACCGAGAGCTGGGTCAGGACGGCTGCGTCCATCTCAGTCTGCGCTCTTGCCATCGGCCCGTCCAGCTTGGCGCCGGAGGCCAGCCGGTGGCCGCCGCCGCCGAAGCGCTTGCAGACCGCGTTCACGTCGGCCCGCTCGCGGGACCTCAGGCTGGCCTTGATCCGGCCGTCGCCCAGTTCGTGGAGCAGGCAGGCCACCTCCACCCCGGCCAGTTCCAGGGGGCGGTTCACCAGGCCCTCCAGGTCGTCATGGTCGGCGCCGCAGGCGGCGAAGTCGGCCTGGGTGAGGCTCAGGCGGGCGTAGCGCCCGCCGTCCAGGAGGGCCATGCCGTCCGCGGCCCGGCCCAGGATGCGCAGCTTTTCCGGCCGGCCCTGGTGGTAGAGGTTCTGGTAGATCCGGGCCGGCGCCACCCCCTGCTCGATGAGGTCGGCGGCCAGCCGGTGCACCTTGGCGGTGGCGTTGGAAAAGCGGAAATTGCCGGTGTCATCCACCACCCCGGCGTAGAGCGCTTCGGCCATGGCCAGGGGCAGGGGCCGGGCCATGCGGGCCTGGACCAGGTCGTACACCAGCTCGGCGCTGGCGCTGGCGGAGGGATCGGTGAATTCCTGGTCGAACCCCTTCGGCGCCTCCTTGAGGTGATGGTCCAGGCACACCTTGACCGCCGCCGTGGCCTGGAACAGGGGGTGCAGCGGGCCCAGCCGGTGCGCTTCCGAGGCGTCCACCAGCAGCCAGGCGCCGGGCCATCCGGCCAGATCCCGGTGGGCCCCCTGGGGCTCGAAAGCCTCCACCCAGCCTTCGGGATCCAGGAACTTGACGAAGGCCGGCAGGCGCGGGCTGACCACGATCCGCACCTGCTTGCCCAGGCCGCGCAGGTAGTGGGCCAGCCCCAGCATCGCCCCGGTGCCGTCGCCGTCGGGGTTTTCATGGGTGGTGAGCAGGATCCGGTCCTGCTGTTCGAGAAATGCCTGGAACCGGTTCAGCATGGACACTATTCCGACCTCTTGGATCAAGATTACCCCGATATTGTGATTCCGCCCAGCTACAGCTGCTCCTTCTTGCTGTCCAGGCTGCCGGGGGTGAAGGCCTTCAGCTCGTTGACCACCTCCGAGAGCATGGCCCGCTTGATGGCGTAGGGCAGGAAGGCGCTCTTGAAGCCCATGATGATGAGTTCCTTGATCTCGTCCAGGGTGAAGCCGAGCTCGTCGTGCAGCACCTTGTATTCCTCGCTGACCGTGGTCCCGGTCACCAGGCGGTTGTCGGTGTTCACCGTCACCCGCAGCCCCAGGTCGTAGAACAGGCGGATGGGGTGGTCCTGCATCTTGCGCACGGCCTTGGTCTGGACGTTGGAGGAAGGGCAGCATTCCAGCGGGATGCGATGGTCGTTCACGTAGTTGAGCAGATCGCCGTCCTCGATCAGGCGCACCCCGTGGCCGATCCGGTGGGCGCCGCAGAGGTGGATGGCCTGGTGGATGCTCTCGGGGCCGTAAGCCTCTCCGGCGTGCAGGGTGCAGTTGATGTTGTTGGCCAGCACCCGCTCGAAGGCCTCCCGGTGCTTCTTGGCCGGGAAGTCCTCCTCGGCGCCGGCCAGGTCGAAGCCCACCACACCCTTGTTCTTGAAGGCGACGGTGAGGTCGGCCAGCTTGTTGGAGAGGTCCGGGCCGATGTGCCGGATGCCGCAGAGGATGACCCCGGTGCGGATGGGGTAGCGCTTTTCCGCCGCGGCCAGCCCCTCCAGCACCGCCTGGACGATGCTGTAGAGGGTCATCCCCTTCTGCTGGTGCAGGATCGGGCTGTAGCGGACCTCCATGTAGCGCACGTTCTCCAGGGCCGCGTCCTCGGCCAGTTCGAACGCGGTCCGGACCAGC